>Ga0209636_10006020_pt1 | contig 12387 bp, 16 predicted proteins | sample DeeMarSWOR152_54_FD_187464 | JGI IMG/M metagenome (GOLD analysis project Ga0209636, IMG submission 187464) | Marine sediment microbial communities from White Oak River estuary, North Carolina - WOR-1-52-54 (SPAdes) (version 2) | ecosystem: Environmental > Aquatic > Marine > Intertidal zone >...
ACCTTCGAACTGGCTTAACAAGCAGGTCAAAAGCGTTTTCAGCAGATTTTTTCAAGTTTGGTTAGACCTCAAATGCTAAGAAATAAGCGGAAAATCGTGGGTAAAAGCATTTTGGAAAGTAACAAAGAATCTTTTGAGAATTTACATTTGCAGCATAGGCGGTGAAGCTGTCGAACAACACGTCAGTGAAAACGTGAGAGAAGTAGACATTTAACGTTTTTGCCATTTTAAATGCAATTCCAGCTGCTTGCCTTATGCCTTTTTTTGTTAAATTCGTTCTTGACAAAGATTCTCATGTGCCATCAAACAACGTTCTTTCGTCTATTCTATGTTTGCGATTGATGATTCCGCGTTGAACCTTTTCATTGGTAATTATTATAAGCTTGTTGCAATGGTCTTCAATTCTAACATCAATCTAGTCTGCATTATGTTTAGAAGCCTGCTCTGCAGCAAACAAAGCCAAATCCTTGTCCATAACCAACTCCGTCGGATCACTGTGTAACTTTAGAGCTTAACTTAGAAGTTTTCGCAGAGACGCCTTCTCCTTTTGCAAAAAATGTGTCTAAACTTAATGTTCAAGTAGAGATTTTCTACCGAAAAACAATGGAAAATGTTTTATCTAACATCATCAAAAACCATGGTAACTGAGAATGTTGGAGGAAATTAAATGGCTAAATGTCCAAAATGCGGAACTAGTGTTTCAAGTCCGAGAAAGTCATGGAAGATGGCTGGACGCCCAGACAAGCAAGGGAAAAGAATGCAGCTGACCATTGGACTTTTCGACTGCCCAAAATGTAAGAAAACATTCCGAGAAGTCCTAGAGAAAAAGAAGATCTAAACATCTTCAAGCTGGCTGTTACGTACCAAAAGCAAACAAGATAAAACATCTATCCAGAATGCAGAGCACCCGTATAGATCCTTACAAAACGCGGAAACTCTGTGCTCCATTCCTAGCCAAGTTAGGCGCAAAAAGCATAGAACTCTCGGCTTACCACTACATCCCTTTTTATTTTTGAAAATCGAAGCGTTAAGTTTTAAAACATGTAAGTTTAAATCAATAAGAACAATTCAGCTAGGAAAGTGTAACCTTGGCAGTTGCTGTGCTTAGACGACTTTGGAAGAACGAGTATTTTAAAACCGCATTAATGATAATTCTTGTAGTCGCAATAGTATTCGGATTTTGGTTTGGCTCTCAAATTGTTTTGAATACGCCGTACCCTGCTTTGGCAGTGGCTTCCGGCAGCATGTGCACTTTGCCAGGTTCATATTGTGATGGGTGGTCCCATCCATTTGAACCCACACTCCATGTAGGAGACCTAATCATCATACAAGGAGTAAAACCTGAAGAGATCAAAGCAGCTCCAATCCCTGAGGGTGACATCATCGTTTTTCATCAACCTTATACTGATGGCGAACTGATAGTCCACAGAGCTATCGCAGACCAAACAATTGACGGCAAGATTTTCTTCCAAACGAAAGGAGATGGAAACGCTTCACCCGATTCTACGCTGGTCTCAGAGGATAATTTGGTAGGCAAAGTTGTTCTGCGAATTCCATGGGTTGGACACGTCTCACTCCTCATGAATAATTCTTTTGGAATATTGATAATCGCACTTCTACTGGTTATCCTGATAATCACGGAGTTCATTATTCCAGCACTTTCAAGTGAAAAAGCTGACGTTGAGCGAAAAGAAGATTTGAACGAAACTTTTGGAGAACCTAAGGCTTTAGTTTCCTAGAGTGCGCGCGCGCCAAGCTTGTGATTGAGCCATATTACCCGGGTGGAATCAGCCCAGCCATAAAAGATTTAATGCGAAAAGCCGTAAAAGAAAAGAAATAAAAGCAAAAGAAGGGGAGGCTATGAGTGAAAGCGAAGCTAAGACGTGTCCTAAATGTGGTGGCGAAATGGAGGTTGGGTATTTGCCTGGAGCTTTCAGTTGGAGTGCCGGCAAAAGCCTTTGGAATATAAAAAAGCCTTTGAGAATTTTCGCCCATAGATGCAAGAATTGTGGTTATGTCGAATTCTACACAGAGAAAATGAAGGAATAGGGTTTTGTTCTATAACATTCTTCTATGTGACAACTGCAAATTGATGAAACAGAAAAAGAGAACAGGGTTCAAAACTGAGTCTGAAGGTTATAGTCTAGAAGTTGAGAAAAAGCTACCATTCCTCTTCTTTTTCTTTCTTTTTGGCTGGTTTCTTCTTCGGCTTCTTCTCGGATGAACACATAACTCTCACCTCCTCGAGTTTTTACAACGTGTGGATCCACATGAATTTCTTGTGTGTAATGTGGATATATGCATTTTTTCTCAGAAATAGTTAGAAAAAAAGTTTTTCAGTTGAAAATAGGGCTGAATCTTTCCCTTTATTCGCCTTATATACAAAACAGGATAAGGAAGGATACATCAGAGAATACACCGCGATAATTAACTTCAGAAAACTTGGATATGAGTTATTAGCCGTGACAGTTTTCTTAACTGGGGAGACTTACAGTGAAAAACGTTTTTATCCACCAGTGCTGTGGTAGGCAAATTGAGGAGAAATGACAATGAGTGGAGGAGATAGTAATGAAAGCAAACAAGACAATGGTATTAAATGGTTTGGTTACATTAACCGGTTTGCTGTTGGACATTTATGGACTGTACGACTTGTCGTTTTTCCCTGCTCTTTCTGGCTTGGCCATCGGAATTATTGATTGCGTGACGTTTCTTTGGATGCGAGAAGAGATAAAGCAAAGAATCGCTCAATTGAGAAGCAATTTCAGACAAGCACGGCCATATATGCTTGACACATGGTTCCAAGATATGCAGAAAGGAAAGCCGGAAGTGGCAGCAACTATTACCGGACGAAGCATATTTAATCGCATGGTACTCATGGCGAAGAAACTTGGATACGAACCCACAAATATATCCGAAACTGAAACTTGGAAATTCAGAAGATACAATGTAACCTTCAGAAGAGCAAGAAACTCTACAGCTGATTAGTCTATTAACCAGCCACATCAAAAAACTTTAGATTCCCCACTTTTTTCCACAACTTTTCTGAAAGCCTCAAGTCGCACCATGTCAACATTACGATGAAGCATTTTTTAAATTCATCCCAGACACGGACAGCATTAATGAATGATAAAGAAAAATGGTGATTCTCCAGCTAACAAGAGGAGTTTTGAAAAACAAACCGTGTAGCTGGATCTTTCACAAGGAAAAGTTAGTGTGCGTTTATTGTTGCATGTATGAAGGATGTCTTAAGTCTTCATAAACCTTTATATAACATGCTGAGAATGATATAGTAGAGAAGGCGAAGCCTAAAAGTTGACGTAGCTTTTTATCTATGACGTATTCGCCTTTGTTGAAGGTGGTGAAACAAATTGTGTTGGATTAGAAAGGTTACTGGAAAGCATGTTAGGGCGACCCAAAAGTGGTTGACGAAAGACCCGCCTTTTTCCAGTAGCATGCGGGAGTATTAGAAGAGCAATCACAGAAGCAGAAAAAGCTATAGCACTTTTGCCTTGAAAAGGAAAGCGCACTACAGAGTAAAGAGAGAAGTGGGCAATGAAACATTTAAATAGAAGAAAAGAGTATTGTGCCAGAACGTCACAGTCATGATCTCACAAATGGTGTGGTACCTGAAGCCGGCTTGCTGGGCCACTCGTTGTGGGATATGACACCTTCATGTCACAGCATTAGTATGTGCATTTTCTGCATCAGTTAGGCTCCTCAGATTGGCGTAGTGAAATAGTTTAAATACATAATCATGCACTACAATCGGGGAATTTGAAATGCCAACTGCATTTGTGCTGGTAAACACGGAGATAGGCTCAGAAGCGGATGTGTTAAAGGATTTGAAGAAAGTTGGAGGCGTAGATGAGGCCTTCGCTCTTTATGGAGTCTATGACATAGTTGCAAGAGTCAGGGCGGACACTATGGGCAGACTCAAGCAAATCATAACTCGGTACATTAGAAGACTTGAAAAAGTCAGTTCAACAGTGACACTGCTAGTCAGCGAATAGTTTTGGGTTCCTAAAAGTTACTTCACGAATCAACATGTAATTCTTCTTCAACTCTACAACCATGCCTTCTATTCAAGGTCCATGTCATCTCTGCAACATTATTGTACCGTGGCGAAAAAACGCATTGTTTAAACACGTTTAAACCTTTCCCCTTGCTCACCTGCGAAACTCGGAGTCTTCGGTGCGACAACAGGAATCATAGCGCGGGCCATAATAGAACTAAAAGTCTCATGCATGTTAAAGAGCTTCTAGGCCACAAGAACATCAGAAACACGGTTATTTATGTGCATCTTGAAGCCCTTTTATTCTCCGGCAAAAACGATGAATTCTATGTCACGGTTGCTAAAAATGTTGAAAAAGCTTGCAAGCTGGTGGAAGCAGGCTTCGAATATCTAACTGGAGAATACGAAGACGGTGGCAAAATCTTCAGAAAGCGAAAATAAGAAAACTGGGAACCTAAATCAAAAACTTGGAACCTAAGGCTTTATAAAGGGTATTTAAACACTTCAGGTATAAGAAGTGATCTTTCATGCCGAAAGTCAAAGCCATAATAAAGATCGAAAACGTTGTGGCTTCCGCTACTTTAAACCAAAAGGTGGATTTAAACGCTGTTGTGAGAGGTTATCCAGGCGTAGAGTATCGTCCAGAACAATTTCCCGGTCTAGTGTTCAGACTGAAAAGACCGAAGACAGCCACATTGATTTTTAATTCTGGAAAAATGGTTTGTACGGGTGCAAAGTCGGAGAAGGAAGCTCGCAGAGCAGTTATGAAGGTGGTCAAAGAACTGAAAAAAGGTGGAATAATAATCATTAGCAAGCCGGAGCTGAAGATTCAGAACATTGTTGCTTCTGCTAGTTTGGGCGGAATGATAGATTTAGAAAAATCAGCTTATTCCCTTGGGAAAACAATGTATGAGCCGGAACAATTTCCAGGATTGATCTACAGGATGGGGGAACCTAAAGTTGTTATACTGTTGTTTGCAAGTGGCAAACTCGTTTGTACAGGAGCGAAAAGAGAACAAGACGTTTATGATGCAGTGTACAAGCTCCACGGGGTACTGGAGGAACAAGAGCTCATATTCTATGAATAAGTCACTTGAATTTCAGCTGCCTTTCACTTTTTGATCTGTTTTAAAATAGTTTTCAGCTGCTCTTTATCTATTGTTCCTAATTCGTGCAGTTTATCGGCTATCTCATCCATATTAAGCAATGGATGAAGTCTGATTCCGTTTTCCTCAAGTCTTTCTTTTCCACCCTCTTCTCTGTCCAGAAGCACAACTGCATCACTCACCACTCCACCTTCAGCCATTATAGCTTTTGACGCCTTCACTAAAGATAATCCAGTCGTGATTAGGTCGTCGACTAGCAGGACACGGTCTCCAGGTGTAAGAACTCCTTCTATTCTCCTTTGTCTTCCATGAAGCCGCACGCCTTTGCGAATGTAGAGGAATGGTTTCTTCAGGTTGTAGGCAATTAAAGATGCAAAAGGTATGCCAGCAACCGGAATTCCTGCAACTCTTTCAAAGTTTTGAACGCCTATTTCTTCCTTTATGAAACTCACATAGAAATCACGGATTTCTTGAAAAGCATCTGGAAAGCTTGGAACCATCCTTATATCTATGTAGTACGGACTTATTTTTCCGCTTGTGAGCTTGAAGACTCCAAACTTTAAAGCACCTATCTTATTCAAGATTTTGCAAATCTCAACTTTGATTGCTTCTCTACTTTTTTCTTCAGGCAACGGTTCACTTCCTCTTGGAGACTTGGTAGATTTTACCTACTTCAGGTATTAAACAGGTGACGTTTGGCATTTCTGCCTTAAGAAGTTCAGCGAATTTCTTGAAGTCCGCTGTTGACCCGGTGTGATATGGAACAGCCACTTTAGGTTTGGTTAACCTTGCGATTTCGACACCAGTTTCTGGTGAAGTTCCAGGTGCAATTCCAACGGTGCAGAAAACCACATCAAGTTTTTCTCTTTCACCTATGGCTACCATCTCTGGAAATGGTAAACTGTCTGCTGTGTGAAAAATTTTAACCCCGTCCTCGCTTGTAATTATGAAAGATACTGGGGTGACCGCTGGATGATTACATTTCTCAGCTTTTATCGAAACTTCTCCAAATTTCACTTCCGAGTTTGGTTGAATCTCATGTAACTTTTCTGAAGGAATCACATTTTGAAGTCTTCTCGCAGACGTAGAATCTGCCACCACTTCACATTGCGTCAGCTTATGGATTTCTGAGACAAGTGATTGGTCCAGATGGTCGTAATGCTCATGGGTAATTAGAAGCGCGTCAACATTCTGGAAGTCTCTGGGTTTAACATCAACAGGGTCAATGACCAACATTTTTGATGGGGTTTTAACGGTTATTCCTGCGTAACGGTTAAGCCACACAAACAGGATTTCATTTTTGCCGGGGGTTTTTGTTTCGATTGACATTTAGAATCCCACAAAAAACTATTGCGCCAAATGCTTAAAAGACCTTTGATGAGAAGCTCCGTTACACTTAAAAGACCTGCAAGAACCAATAACTTTCATCGGAGCGAAACTGAACATGGTTGATGTTTGGCTTCCCTATGCAAAAACTGAGATTTGCGCGAGGGTTCCAACCCGAAGTTTTCTAGGTTCTATCGAACCTAAGGAGAAGCCCGGTGTGTCAGACGCTGTGGAGGAGATCAAAAGAGCTTTGAGGGAGCCTATGGGTTCTGAAACTTTGAGCGACATTGTCAAGCCTGAACATAAAGTGGCAATTGTTGTGGATGATGCAACTGGACCTGCACCAAGCTACCTAATGGTTCCGTCAATACTTGAGGAGTTAAACATAGCCGGAGTCAAAAATGAATCCATAACGGTTATTTTTGGATGTGGAGCACATGAACCGGTTACGCATGAAGAAGCCGTAAAACTGTTAGGTGAAGCTGTTATCAACCGTGTGAAAGTCATAAACCATGATTCCAAGGCTCAAGACCTGGTTTATATATGTAAAACTCGGAAACATGGAACAAAGGTCTATTTAAACCGCGTTTTCGCCGATGCAAATGTAAAAATCCTAACCGGCGATGTATGTTTTCACTATTATGCTGGTTACGGCGGTGGAAGAAAGAGTGTTTTACCAGGAGTTTCAGGCGAAGAAACAATAAAGCATAATCACGCCATGCTTTTACATCAGAAAGCAAAAACGGGAATTTTAGATGGAAACCCGGTTCATGAGGACATGGTCGAAGCCGCAAAGCTCGCAAAAGTAGACTTCATTTTAAATGCTGTAACCAACAGCGAAGGCGAAATTGTGAAAGCTTTTGCGGGTGATTTAGAGCAAGCGTTCAATGAAGGCGTCAAAGTTGTCGATGAAATGTACAGAGTACCAGTAAACCGAAAAGCAGACATAGTCGTTGTCAGTCCGGGAGGACACCCCTCGGATGTAAACCTTTTCCAAGCTTACAAGGGTGTTGATAACGCCCTCAAAGCGGTTAAGCGTGGAGGCGTCATAATTCTTGTAGCTGAATGTCCAGAGGGTCACGGAAACCAGGTATTCTATGATTGGATGGTTAAGTTTAAAGATGCGAAAGCTGTGGAAAGAGCGATTAAACGCAATTTTGTTGTAGGTGGACACAAAGCCTATTATTTGATGAAGGCTTTGCAAAAGGTTCAGGTAATTTTGGTTTCGTCAATGCCGGATTACTATGCCACCAACATCTTTAAGTTGAAAACAGCGAGGGCTGTAAACGACGCTTTGAATGAAGGCTTCAATATTGTTGGAAAGAAAGCTAAGGTCTGGACGATGCCTTATGGAAACTTCACGTTACCTGAGGTCAAGACAGATTAGCCTTTCCTGAGAAACAGTTGAATATGAAAATGAGATTAAAATATCTGAAATTCACCTTGAAACCAGAGTTGGAAGGGAGAACGTTTGCAGCAGACATTCAAACTGAGGAAATTCAACCCAAACGACTTAGAGCGTGTTACATACATTAACCACGTTTGTTTACCGGAGAACTACGCAGACTATTTCTTCGTCGATTTGCACCGCAGATTCCCCGAAGCCTTCCTTGTTGCAGAGGAAAACGGAGAGGTTGTCGGCTATATAATGTGCCGCATCGAAACAGGCTTGTCAGGCTTTTTTCGTGGATTGATCAAGAAGGGACATATCGTTTCGGTGGCTGTTCTGCCTCCGCACAGACGTAAAGGTATAGGAGAAGCCTTGGTTGCTAAGGCTGTGAAAAACATGCGGTTTTACAAAGCGAAACAGTGTTTTCTTGAAGTTAGAGTAACTAACACGGCGGCAGTTGACCTGTACAGAAAGCTGGGATTCGAGGTCACCCGCACAATTAGAAGCTACTACGCTGACGGAGAAAATGCTTACGTGATGTCAAGGAAATTGCCTTTCGAATAGTTTGGCGTTAGAGATGGTATGAATTAGACATGTAGAATTTGCACTAGTAACAATAACTTCTGTCATTACTGTAATAAACCCTACAAGCACTGTGGCCGTCTATCTCACTTTGACTGAAGACATGGACTCACAGGAACGGGGCAATATTATAGCAAAGTCTATGAAAATATCTTTTCTCGTCTTGTCTTCGTGGGAATTTTTGCGGGAGTCACAGTTTCTTATTTAGGGATAACGTATGCACTCAGAATATTCAGCCTTTTAGATGAAGAAAGCCTTCGTGTCATAACAGGACCCATGTTGATAATTGTGCTGGCAATAGCAGTGCAATTCATCATCAGTGGGATCGCTGAGACCATACCTGAATTATAAAATTTGTTCAATGCTCCGATAGTCTAACACGATGGACCAAATCAAAGCGAAAGAAACTTAGGTGCGTGGAGGTTCCGCTTTCGCGTTGAGGAAGTTTATTGCTTGAAGCATAGATTTTGCAAGTCCCAATAAGCTGAGGAGCATAGCGATCACTAGAAAAGAGCGAAGATCAATGATCAAGTTTACATTTTGGAAGGTTACGCCTATTACTCCGCTTTTGAATGAAAAAATGACGTAGAGAATCACAAACAATGCTTTTGCCGTGTTGAAGAAGTATTGAAAAATCGTGTCAGAAGTGAGTTCTGCAAAGGTTGCCAAGATGATGTAGACCATTACAAAAATTTCGATTACTTGCTGAAAACCGGGAATCATTTCTGAAACGGGAGGTAGGAACATTGATAAAACAAAGTAGATTCCATAGAGAAGGACGCCTTTTATGGCTGCTTTCAGAGCCTTAAATGTGATTTCTTGAAGACGCTTTTTAAAATCTTTTTTCATTTCAGCCATACGGAACCACCAAAGGTCCAAAGTTGAAAACCGAGGTCAAGAAATACACTTTGAAATATCCGTTTTCGGAAATTCCTGCTATGGGAACGTTAAGCTCCACACGCCTTTGGTATGGCGCATTTTGAGGAGCTTCGATGGTTGTTTGCCCTTCCCCCAGAAAAGCATTAGTGCTGTTGTACATGCGTATTTGGATGCTACCAGTTAAGTCGAAGAAGGCGTGATTTTCAAAACCTATTGCAACGATGGCTTTTGTGTGGGTTGTATTGTATGCCACGTATTCTATTTCACCTAACATCAAGTTGTAGAGTGGTGCACCCCAAAGCATGGAAAGGTTTGTTGAGGCTTGAACTGGGATGACCTGCGCAATTTTCATGCTTACTATTTGATGGATTTCTAATTCTGTATCATTAAATAAGTAATCTTGGCTCTCTTGCAACAAGTCATTAACGTCTATCGTCATGTTGTGGCTTGTTGTTATTTCTCTGCCTTTCTCTATTGTGGGGATTAAGGTGGAACCTTGTGCAATCATGAAGTTTTCGTTATCTGAGATTTCGGTTGTTATGTTGAAGTAACTCAGGCTGTAGTAGCCCTTGTTATCAATTGTTACAGGCAAAGAAAAGAGTATTCTATTACATGACGTCGTGTCTATCTTTGGTTCTCCAAGGTCAAAACTGATGTCTTTGATGGAATATGCTGCAGAAACGAAAAAAACAATTAGGAATATCCAGAGAAATGTTGTAGCTGTGCCTATCATTCGAATCGGTATCTTCATACCTATTCCTTTTTCCAGTGCTGTATACGTTTCTTAAGAGCTGGGTGAGCTTTGCGAAGAGCTTTTCTTCTGCTCTCGGTTTTTCGGTGGTTGCGACTGTGAAGCTTGCTCCGGTGGTATGACTATGACCTCGGGCTCTGAGGGCTCAACCTTTTCTTTTGTTTGTTCAGCTTTCGGTTTCGATGGTTTGACTTTCGCCTTTTGAGGGGTTGACTTGGATAGTGATTGTTTTTGCGGGGTAGTCTTCGGCGTCTGCGGTGCGTGGGCGATTATTGTTACGCCTCTGATTGTTAGGAGTGAGCCTATCCACCCCATCACCCCAAGATACATTACGCGTATGCATGTTGCAATCAAAGGTGCTAAGGCCTCGCCGAAAGTCTGCACCAAATCTTCAGACGCAATTATCGACAGGCTCTGAGTTAGGAATCCATAGGCACTTATGAAGGTGAAGATTAGTAGGGCTACACCTATCATTAGCACGGCTAATCCTGAGAGGGCTATTTTATCTCTAAAATTTTTTAGCATGGCTCTGGCCCCGTTTTAATGGAATGCAGGAATGTAATATTAAATCTTCTGAAACAATAAACAAAATCTGGACTAGATATCAAAAATCACACAAAAAACTGCACATTTTCAGTTCTTCAACTTGAAATTTAGCGCGCGCGAAAAATGCTGAATAAAAACTTCGTTGTTTGCGTTTTTGAATTCAGATCGAGTAAATAATGGGGGGGTTCTTAAAGGTGAGAAATCGTGTGGGATAAAATTAACGGGCAAAGAATGGCTGAACTAAGGTGACAAGCCAAGTTTCTGGTAGATCTTTTGTTTGCTTTCTTCAGCCTTCTTTTGAACATCTTCGAAAAGGTTGTTCCCATGCGAATCAATAGCCACCGTTAATGGACCGAATTCATGAACATCAAGAATCCACATGGCCTCAGGCATCCCTAAATCAAGCCACTCAACACTTTTAACACTTTTTATGGCTCTCGCAGCCAATATCGCGGCTCCACCAGTGAAAGCTCCGTAAACGGCACCGTACTTCGCCATTGCCTCCGTCGTTCTTCGCCCCATTCCACCCTTGCCAATTATTACCCTAACTTTGAAGTTCTTTATGAACTCGTCCTCGAAAATGTCCATTCGCGTGCTTGTTGTTGGACCTGCTGCAACTATGGTCCATTTGTCTTCTTTCTTTTTTACTATCGGACCGCAGTGGAAAACAGTTAATCCTTCTAGATTTATCGGTAATGGCTTTCCTTGCTTGAAGTATTCCAGAGCTCTCTTGTGAGCTTGGTCCCTGGCCGTAAACATCGTCCCGGTTACGTATAATACATCATTTACCTTTAGTTTGCGTATTTCCTCCTCCGATATGGGAGTCTTAAATTTGTAAACAGCCATTTCATTTCACCTCATCAATTTTATGTGTCAAGTATTCAACTGTTCCGTCTGCGCTTATTCTTGCAGTAGCTCTTCTGGCAGCCCAACAATTGAAGGCAACAGCCGCCGGGTAAGATGCTGGATGTCTATAAGCATAGTCTATGTTTACGCCTAGAACTGTGGTTTTTCCGCCAAGTCCCATCGGTCCAATCCCGGTCATGTTGACAGCCTCTAGAATTTCTTTTTCGAGTTTTGCTATTTCGGGGTCTGGATTTGCCACGTTCAACGGTCTCAGCAAAGCTTTTTTAGCTATTTTCATGGCGATGTCTGAGCCACCGCCTATTCCAACTCCTAAAATATTAGGCGGACAAGGCTTTGCTCCAGCCTTTAACACAGCGTCAACAACGAACTTTTTCAATCCCTTTATTCCTTCGCCTGGAACAAGCATACCCATGACGCAGACATTTTCTGAACCTCCACCCTTCGGCAGCACAGTCATCTCTATAGTTTCTCCTGGCACAACGTTCCAGTTTATCCATGGTATCAACTTTCCAGTGTTGTCTCCACTGTTTTTCTGAGTGAAAGGATTGACAGCGTTTGGACGAATAGGGACCTCAACAGTGGCTCTTCTCGTAGCTTTTATTAAAGCCTCCTCAACCTTGTCAAGGTCTTCAGCTTTGGCACCAGCCTCAATATAAAATATTATTGTACCCGTGTCTTGGCACATCGGAGCTTGATATTTCTCAGCAAATTCAATATTGTCTAAAATCGCTTTCAACTGCGTTTTTCCTGCCTCACTGGTTTCCTCGGCATAGGCCTTTCGAAGCGCTTGTTTAACGTCTTCAGGCAGATAGATAACCGCTTGTTTTACAAGATTAAACGCGACTTTTTCCACGATATTTAATATGTCCACAAGTCTCCCCCTTTTCTTCTTGGTTTGTGGTAAAATCAGTGTACTTATAACTCTTAC
>Ga0209636_10006022_pt1 | contig 12387 bp, 17 predicted proteins | sample DeeMarSWOR152_54_FD_187464 | JGI IMG/M metagenome (GOLD analysis project Ga0209636, IMG submission 187464) | Marine sediment microbial communities from White Oak River estuary, North Carolina - WOR-1-52-54 (SPAdes) (version 2) | ecosystem: Environmental > Aquatic > Marine > Intertidal zone >...
AATGTACGCGCAAGCCACGTCTCGTCTGAAGGATTACATGGAGGAGGACAGCAAAAGGTTTCTCTCTCTTATGGGCATCCCTTGGATTCAAGCTCCCAGCGAAGGAGAAGCCCAAGCCGCGCACATCACCAAACGTGGGGATTCAGATTACTGCGCAAGCCAAGATTACGACAGCTTGCTTTTTGGAGCGCCTACGCTGATTCGGAACTTGACTGTTTCTGGTCGAAGAAAACTTCCTGGCAAAAACGTTTACATAGACGTCGTACCTGAGGTGGTGGAGCTAAACAACGTTTTGAAAGATTGTGGAATAAATTATGAACAGCTAATAGACGTGGCTATCCTGATTGGAACAGACTTCAACCCCGACGGCATCAAAGGCTTGGGACCCAAAACCGCCTTGAAACTCGTAAAGGAGCATGGAACCTTGGAGAACGCGTTGCCCCACATAAAGAACGCCGAGTTTCCGCATCCGCTAGAGAAAATACGCGAGATATTCCTGCATCCAAAGGTGCGCGATGATTATTCATTGGAGTGGAAAGAGCCGAAAGTAGATGGCATCGTGGATTTTCTGGTCAGGGAAAAAGACTTCTCAGAAGCCCGAGTGAGGAAAGCGCTAGAAAAAATGCGAGAAGGCACCGAGAAACTTAAAGGAAGAACTACTCTAGAAAAGTGGTTTGGGTGAACGTCGCCTTTTCATAATTAATCATTTCTAGAGCGGATAAAATTTAGAAATGAAACTAAAACTTGTGTCCGTACTCTCCAGTTAAAGGAACAAAAGCCACTCCACCGAGGTTCTCCTGTTTGATTTTTCCGTTTAGTCCTTTTGTGATTTTAATAAGGTTCTGGAAGAGAGAAACGCTGCCGACTGGGATGAGCATAATACCGCCGGGCTTCAACTGGTCAACTAACGGTTTTGGCACGTTGGGGGCTGCTGCCGTGACTATAACGCGGTCATAAGGAGCCTTTTCAGCATAGCCTTTGGAACCGTCAGCGCTAATTATTGTTACGCGGTCGGCGTAACCTGCGGTCATTATGGTTTTTCTTGCGTTGTCAGCCAAAGCCTGAATAACCTCTAAGGTATAGACATGCCCCCACTCGCTTCGAGGAGCGTCTAATGGAGAAATTATCTCCGCTATCGTGGCGGCGTGCCAACCTGACCCTGCTCCGACTTCCAAAACCTTTTGACCAACTTCCAATTGGAGGGCTTCATCCATTATTGAAACCATGTGTCGCCTAGTCCAGCATTAAACTGGGACTATGTGGCGCCGAGATTGTTTGGCCGAAACCAATTGGAAGCGGCGTGTCCACAGCACTGTACGATTGCGTGTCTCGTGGCAGAAATTTTGCACGAGGCACGGCGCGTATTGCTTTAATTACTTTTGGCGACCGTAAAACGCCTTGTTTTATTAAGCCGTTGACGAGTTTCTCCCAGTCTGTATTTTCCAAATCAAAGCACCGAGTAGAATACTGTAGATGGCCCTTTTTTAACATATGTGTATTCTAAAGATGGAGAATTAGACAAGTTACTTTACGGTTACAGACTTCGCTAGGTTCCTTGGAGTGTCTGGATTCAGTCCTTTTTCAAGTGCCATGTAGTAAGCCAGAAGCTGCAAGGGTATCGCAAACGGTATCGGCGACAGAACCTCAGGTATTCCTTTAGGAACCTCAACGTAATCGTCCGACAGCGCTTTGATCTCCTCATCGCCTTCCTCTACAATCGCGATTATCGAGGCACCTCTGGCTTTCATCTCCATTATGTTACCGATCAAAGTCTTATGAGCTCCATCCTTGGCACAGATGAAAACCACTGGGAAACCAGGTTCAACCAAGCTGATCGGACCGTGTTTGCTTTCTCCCGCTGGAAAGGCTATTGATGGAATGTAGGCTATCTCCATCAGTTTAAGTCGACCTTCGTAAGCTGTAGATGTGCTCACCCCTCGACCCAAGAAGAAGAAGATTTTGGAATCCTTGTATTTTTTAGCGAGTTGCTTGACCTTTTCTTCCTGCGTTTGAATTATGGTTTCAACAATATCGGGTAGTTTTTCAAGTCTCTCCGCAATGTCATCCATCTCATCCTGCGAAATTTTGCCCCTCTTCTTTGACAGCCTAAGCGCCAGTTGCGCAAGCACTGAAAGTTGCGAAGTGAAAGTTTTTGTGGCTGCCACTCCAATTTCGGGACCCGACTGTTGACCCACGTAAACCCGAGAAACACGCGTCAAAGTTGAACCAATCACATTGGTCAAGCCAAGTATCGTTGCGGCGCGTTGTTGCGCGCACGTGACCGCAGCTAGCGTATCCGCTGTTTCGCCTGACTGGCTTACTGCCAGAATGGTGCTGTCTATGTTGACTGATTTGCCGTGTTGTTCAGTGAATTCTGACGCATAGACTGGATACGTTGGTAAGAACGCAAGTTTTGAGAACATGTAAGACGCTGCCAAGCAAGCGTGGTAGGATGTGCCGCAGGCGACTAAGAAGACCTCTCGGGCGCGGTCGAGAAATGTTGAGATCAAATCAAGATAGTGCTCCTGCATCCTCAACGTGTTGCGGAGGGTTGCAGGCTGCTCATGAATCTCCTTAATCATGAAATGCGGATAGCCTTGTTTGACCGCCATTTCAGGCGTCCAGTCAACGATTTCTGGTTCTCTGGTGACAGCGCTGAAATCTTTGATCCTTCTGATTTCGTAGCCTGCAGACGAAAGGATTACGAGTTCACCATCATTTATCAAAACTGCTTTGTTTGTTACTGGCAAAAACGCTGGAATGTCGGATGCACAATAAACGGCGTTTTTGCTAACCCCCAAGACCAAGGGACTTTCGTTTCTGGCGCATATTATCTTGTCTGGTTCCCTCGTCGAAATTACGGCAATGGCGTAAGACCCATCAAGCCTTTTGACCGCCTCTAAGACAGCGTTAGCTAGGTCTAGCTCAGGTTTTTTTCCGAGATTCTCTTCAATGAGGTGTGCTATTACTTCAGTGTCCGTTTTGGAGACAAACTTGTGACCGCTGTTTTCCAGTTCAAGTTTTAGCTCAGAAAAATTTTCTATAATTCCGTTGTGAACTACGACCATTTGCCCTGTGCAATCCGAGTGCGGATGCGCATTGACCTTTAATGGCGCACCGTGCGTAGCCCATCTGGTGTGTCCTATTCCAAAGTTACCCGGTAAATCGTCAAGGTTCAAAATTCTATGAACCTCATCTATTTTTCCTTGGTCTTTTTTTACGTAGATATTGCTGTCTTGGATTGTGGCTACGCCGACAGAATCATACCCGCGATATTCAAGCCGTTTCAGTGAAGCGTGTATTAAAGGGGCAACGTTTCCTTCTTTTACTATGCAGCCGAAAATTCCACACATTTTTAAGCCTCATTTTTCCATGACTAGTTCTTTTAAGCCCTACTCAAAGGGTTCTTTTGTTAATAAGGATTTTTAGGATAAAACTTTCTACGCTAAAAAAGTTCTTTTAAGGGTTTTGTTAACTGTAACTTTCGCGGACGCAGCGCAAAACCTAGAATGTTCTGTTTTTTCGCGGATCATTATAACAAAATTTTTAATAATAGATAGAGATTTATGACTGGGAGAAAATCATGGAAAAGAAATCGTTGCTGCAAGACGATGGGCATGCGCAGAAAGTAAAAGAAATCAGTATGATGCAGGACGCACAGAAACTAAAGATGATTTTGGGCAAGCTAAGCTGGAAAATCCTTGCAATGCTTTCAGACGAGGAAATGTACCCTCTGGAAATAGCTCGAAAACTTGGCGTTCACGAACAGAAGGTCTATTATCACATAAGGAAATTGGCGAAGGCAGGCGCCATAGCAGTAGAGAAAGAAGAAAAGAAGAAAGGAGCAACAGCAAAATACTACAAAACCGTGTCCCCAGCTTTTGGCATAGAGTTCCCTCAAGGATACACCACAATTCAGAACCTCTCCCTACAGAGCATTGATAAGCAAATCCAAAGATTCTTCAAAGAATTCGTCAATAGCAAGGGCATTTTGGAAGGAAAAATAGTGGTGGGCAGCCCCACACCGCACGGTCCCTTCAAAACCAGCGCCAGAGACGGCCACTACGCCGCGCACCTAACTCTTTTCCTAGGGCAATTCGCCAAGATGCCCGCAGATTTTGCCATAAAGCTAGACGTAGATGTGAAAGTTGAAAAAGAAGAAAAAAACCACCTAATCCTCGTCGGTGGACCGGGAACAAATCTACTTACACAGGAAATTAACGAGTATTTACCAGTCAGGTTTAACATGCAATCTTCAGATCAAGGGTTCTTGCTTGGCGGTTTATCATCGGAAAAGACGACGCGTGTTTACACCGCCGATGCTACCGGGCTAATAGCCAAAATTGTGAATCCATGGGACACGACTAACCGCATCATAGTCCTGGCTGGAAATAAAGCCGTGGGGACGAAAGCGTGCGTTTTAGCCTTGACTAATTTTTGGAAGAAAACCCTGCAAGAATATCGTGGCGAAGACACTTTCGCGACCGTTATACAGGGTTTTGATTTGGATGGAGATGGAAAAGTAGATTCCATCGAGGTTATGGAATAGAATTGCACGGGTCTGAGATAAGAGAAGTGATTTTTGGGTACGGTCACAAAAACATCCAAGCAACGCACAAAACGACTTTGGAATTTACAAAGGACAAGCATCTATCAAAAAAAGGAAACTGTATAGTCGCAGTAGCCGCTGACAAAGCCTTAATCGATCTAAGCGCTGAATTTAAGAAAAAACTGCGAAAGCCACACACGAAACTAATCATATTAATCGAAGCTGGCGGAATAATCGAGCAGGTGAATGCTCATGGTTCTTTACAGCTAATTCTGGTCCATCCAACGGATATGGTAGTAAGAAAAAGCGATTACGTGTGCAACCGAACATTGGCGGTTCATGCAGATAAGGCCGCACAAGACTTGTCCAAAACGCTAGTGGAAAGACTGAAGAACCCAAAGCAAGAAGTGAAAATTACGCTGATAGTGCGCCATCCTAAATTATGGCTACGTCCAAAACAACCTGTCTTTAATCCAAGTATTTGAGCTTGTTTTTTGTTTTTGTTGTTGTTTTTTGTGTTTTTTACTGCTGTTTTATTGCTGATACCATGTGTTTTGTTTTTCATTGTTTTCGTGCCTCTTTCATGTTTTTTTTGTGGAATCACACGTTTAAGTGTTATTCCTATTTTTTTTATTCTTGCTGTCTGTATGGGCGTAGCCCCTGCGGTGCACAAAGGGGCGGAGCGGAGTGTTAATTGTGTTTTGTTTGGTTTGTTCATTCAGAAAAATCCCTCTTGCTGGATGGTGGGCGTCCCCTGCACTGTTTGTTTGTCATTTTGCTGAGAATTGCTCGTTTGTCATTTTGCTGAGAGTTAATAGTTAGTCTTTATGCTGTTCTATTTACGTTTGCTTTGTTGCTGAGTTGTTTGGTTTTGCGTATTGCGTGCGCGTATTTTTTTGCGTGCGCGTATTGATGCGTTGCGCGGGTTTTTTTGTTGCCAAATTTGATTTTCCTAACACATCAAGGCAATCCTAATTGCGCGCCTCAGGAGGGCTTATGTCCGTAGCACTTCGGGAAAGCCCGCAGGCTTGCTTTTAGAAGTGCCGAAAAGGACAATAAGCCTAAGGCGCGCTTAATATTTTTTTGGTGTTTGTTGCCAAGTTAGCTGTTAATTTGTATTAGTTTGTGTCGGTTTGGTGTTGGTTGTATTTTTTTGGTGTTTGTCGGCTTTGCGTAACGATTGGGTGTCGTCGGTGGAAGGCACGGAACGTCACGATTTGGTCTAAAATTCTTGAAGAATTCCTGTTCTATCTTTGAGTTTTTGGTTGACTTCTGGGTTTATTACAAAGCATTCTTCCATTAATCGTTTTATGTTTTTATCTATGATGTGTAATACCTTTAGGCTGTTTTCTTTTGACTCTTCGCAGGACTCGTATAGCAATGTTAAGTAGGTGTTGAATAGTTGTCGAATCATGGTGTATGAGGTTGTGTTTTGTAGTTTGTTTTCTGGTTCAAGAATGTTAAGTATGTTCAGTTTGAGGTAGAACAGTTCTCCTATCATTATTGTTGCTGTGGCAAAAGCTGTTTGCCATTGTAGGCTTTTTGTTTTAAAGATTTCTTGGTCTTTCATATGATTTAGTATTGACTGGTTTATTTCTTTGGCTTTTTTTAATTGTTTGGATTTATTCCAATTTATTGTATAGGTAACTTTTTGTTTGCCTTCTTCTTCGCGTAGAATTAGGTCATATTTGACAAGATGATTTAAGTGTACTATTAATGTGGGTTTGGACATTTTAGCGTTATATTTTTTTAGAATTCGGTGTAGTTCATTGAAACGCAATTTTCTGTCAATTATCATGAGTATTTTTAAGATTTTTTCACAATTTTCATCTGCTTTTATTTCCATTATGGTTAATCGCCTTTACTGGTTAACTTACCTTAACCTTATATAAGGCTTTTGCTATATGTTAAGAACTTGTGTGTTGTCGTGTTAAGAGTTAGGAGTAGCTCCATTTCCATTAAGCATTGTAGATTTGACTATTCGGTTTTATGCCCTTTTAAGCGTTGTAAGTCTCATTCTATTCTTGAGTGTAATCCTCGTTCTGGTCGTTTTACGCTTAAATCTGTTAAGTCTGCTGGTGATTTGCGTAGTGGGTATTATTCTTTGAGGAGGTCTCATAAGTGAGGTGGTTTGTTAAGGTGTGTTGTGCTTTTGGTGTTGTTGGTTTTTTGGTTTTTTTTGGGTTGGTTAGTTAGCTTTTTGGTTAAACTTGTGGGGGTGATTTAGTTTGAGAAAGAGAATTTGTGATGACTGTAAGCGCAAGAAAATAGAGCTTGCTGAAAAGCGTTTGATGGAATCATGGTTATGTTTTTTTGATGAGAATGTTTTTTGTCCATTCTCCAAAGTTCCAAAGGATAGAAGGGTTGCTTCTGTGTGTCACAGTTGTAAGCATTATGCGCGTTTTATGCGTGAGATGGAGGAGGAAGATGATAGGGTAATGGATGAGATTGATGGTATTAGGCGGAATCCTGAGAAGTATGGTTATTCGAGGAGGGATTTTCATGGTGTCGTCTGATATTGTTGATAAGACTTTTTTTGACCGTTTGAATTTGAATAGGGCTATTTTGCAGAATTTGTATTGGCGTTTGCCTTATGATGATACTGGTCATGAGTCCTTTGCTCCTGTTGGTCGTGGTGTTAAGAGTTCGGATTTTTGTGGTCTTTGGCGTAGTTTGTCGGTTTGTAAGAATGTTGATGGTCATGCGGGTAAGGTTGTTAATGGTGTGGATTATACTGGTAAGGTGGTTGTTAAGCATAATCATATGTGGTGTACGAAACCGAGTTGTCCTGTTTGTTTTGTTCGTGGTTGGGCTACTCGTGAAGGTAGAAGGGTTGTAGGTCGTATTACTGAGGCTGTGAATCGTGGTTTGGGTAAGCCTGAGCATATTTCGGTTTCTGTTCCTGAGGTTGATAGGGATTTGCCTGAGTCTGTTTTGAGGAAGAGGTGTCGGGATGCTTTGTTAGATAGGCATGTTATTGGTGGTTGTATGTTGTTTCATGGTTACCGTAAGAATAAGGAGCGTACTTGTTTGGTTTGGAGTCCGCATTATCACGTTATTTGTTTTGTTGAGGGTGATGGTTTTGACCGTTGTCGGAAGTGTGTTCATAGTCGTGGTGATTGTGCTTCTTGTGATGGGTTTAAAGGTCGGGAAGTGCGGGGTTTTGCTAAAGATGGCTATTTGGTGAAGGTTCATGATGAACGGAAGACTATTGGTGGCACTGCGTTTTATCAGTTGAATCACGCTACGATTAGGTATGGTATTAGGCGCTTTCATGTTGTTACTTGGTTTGGTTCATGTTCGAATCGTAAGTTTAAGGGTTTGGTGTTGAAGTCTGAGAATGTTTGTCCTTTGTGTGAGGAAGAGATGATTAAGTGTGCTTATGTTGGTAGGGAGCGTTTGGTTAAGGATGTTGGCGCGTTTGGTTATGTGCCGTTGTTTCCTGATGATTGGTTTGGTGAGGATGGTGAACCTAAGTATATTGAGTTGGTGTAGCGGAGCTCAGGCTTGCTATGGGTAAAGTTCGTTTGTATGGGTTTAAGTCTGAGTTTTCTAAGCCTTTGTTGAGGTTAAGATTGTTTGTTCGTAAGAGGAAGCAAGGTTGTTATGTTGCGTCTGTTCCTTTGAAGTATTTGCTTAGGTTGGCAAAGTGTGGTTTTCGCAACTGGAGTGTTGAAGAGGTTGAGAACGGTTGGTGGTTGGTTCTTGAAGCGTTGTGAGTGCGAATAAGCGAAGCGAAGCGAAGCGCAATGAGCCGAATTAAAGCTGTTTGATGCTTTATTGCTGAATGACACAAAAAAAAGAGGGTGTTTGTTGTTATTTCCGTTTTCTGAATAGTTTTGTTCCATCCATCTCGGTGAGCGCGCGCGCGCGACTTAACTGATTTCTTGGACACAGAAGATCTTTATTCTAAAGGATTATTGAATACTCTCTGAACAACTCTGCAAGCATTTCTGGATTGATTATTGAACAACATATTATGCGAGAACTATTCAGTCTATTGAAGTGGTGATATGCTGATTGGATTGAAGCAGTTACTTTTCGAGTGGTCTTTCTAGCATACATCAAAACAAAACCGTCAATACCATATTCTTGAGCTTTTGAGACCTCTGCACGAATCAGGTTTTCAGATATGTCATCATTTTTGCTTTTTATCTGGAAACCAATTGTTGCATCTCTATATTTTTTGCATATGTCTATGCCTGAGTATTCTTTAACTCCATGAAGATCAATCTGATAGGACTGAGTAATTTTCTGGAGTAATTCATTGAAACGAGCCATAATCTTCTCATGAGGCTCTTTAACAGTCATCATTTTTTCAATTAACATCTTTCGCTCATCTTTGAATCTATCAGCTCTAAAACCTCTTTCAAGGTACTTTGATAGAAAGCTTCTTGCCATGTCAAACTTCTCAAAAAGCCCTAATGCTTCCAGATCTTCACTGATAAGCTGTGTAAACAAATCAGACAGAAAATCTCTTTTCTTTATTCTGCCATTTAATCTAAAAAAGTTGGTTTTAATCTTTTGACATTCATCATAAAATAGGCTAAACTCCAAATCTGTTCCATAACTTTTAAGAAGTTTTACATAGGAATTGGACAATTTCTGAGAATAACTATCGTAGTCCAAAAACCCTTCATCATGGATGAACTCCATAACCACAGATAGAATTCTTCCTTTCACTCTCTCCAACTTACTTCATCTTATAGTCAAATTCAATTTGATTCAAGCCCAAAGTCCTTCCTTAAGGTTGAAGATATCCGTAAGATTGAATTAGCTCTTGTTTTTTTGTATAGTATGCCAGTCTTTGTTGCTTTCTTGATTTCGATTAAACTCATTTCTTTTAATTTCGTAATTTCCTGAGATATGTAGGAAATTGGCAAATTCAGAAAAGAAGCTATATCAGATACTGTTCTCTTTCCATCAATAGCTAGAAAAATTTTGGCTCTGTTTATCGCCTTTTTCTTTTTGGGAACATTTCCAAAGAAGTCCATTATCTCTTCCATTATTTCTTTTTTATGTGCTCTGGTAAGTAGTTCTATATTTTTGTCTATTGCTTCTTGATGCCATCTTATTTTTCTGATATCTTCAACAACATCTTCGTTTTTACTCATACAGCTTCCTCAATTGGAAAGAGTTTCTTGTAGAATTTACCTCGAGGTTTTTGAACTTCGAATATTATTCCAACCTCTTCCCATTCCGAAAGAATTGGTGAAAGTGTAGGTGGAGTTGCGCCGATAATGCTTGCAATTTCAGAAACAGATTTGTTCCCATCTAGGGCATTGTAACCGTTAATATATCCAAGTTTTAGATCGCTTCGCTTATTAGAAGTAACAATATCCGTAACTTTCGCTGGAGAGAAAACCATTCTTCCAAGCAAAGAAATTATGATTTCATTTTGCTTCACGATTTTCTTCAGATCACCATTCATGATGGTGGCTCCTGTTACTTCTGGTTACCTTTCCCTTTTGATTTCTTCGTCCTTTTTTTCTTCTTAGCTTTCAACTGACTTCTCAAAGAACTCACTGACTCTGGAGTGGTTCCAACTATTAGAGCAATTATTTCTCTAGAAACTCCTAGATTGTACAGACTTTCAATCTGATCCGTCTTCGTCTTTGGTTTTTCAGCTTCGTCTTTCCTAGAAGTTATTGCTACTATCTGAATTAGGGCATCTATTTTTACACCTATTTCATCAAGCTTCTGAATCAACTTTTTTCTATAATCTTCTTCACTCATATTTCTAACCATCCAATTTTTTTTCTATCATTATTCTTATTCCCAAACTGGTACTATCCCACCTCTACCAACAAATGGGTCTAGAATTGTCTTATTCAAAAAGTCCTGATTTGTCATATAGAACTTCTTTCCCTTTTCTTTCTGTAATGAGGAAACCCATCTCTTTAAGTTCCGATATTTTCTTCATAACAGTTATTTGTGCACACCCAAGTTCTTCCGAAACCTTTTCAACAAGTTTAGAATAGCTTAGAGACCCATCAGAGGAATCTAATATTCTAGCAGAAATCTTGTCAGAACGAATTTTGATTTTGAATTTCTTTATTTTTTCCATACTGCTGAGTTTTGCAAGAGTAATCAGCTGGTCAAGCTTGTAAGAAATTTCCTTCAGTAGCTTTTCTTCTTCACTCAGTTTGGTTCTCCTCATTCTTTTCTTTACATATCCACTCGGAAGGAACGTAATCGAACTTCCTCTTAGGATATCCTCTTCTTTCAATGTCAATCAGGTCAGCAATTTGAAGTTCTTTTACCGTAATTTGAACCGCTCTTTGCGAAACGCCTGCTTTATTGGAAATAGTCTTAGTGTCTGTGAAGCCGTCGCTTAAAGCCCAAATCATTTTTCTTTCCTTTGTGGTGAGAATTTGTTCAAGTTCTTTCTGGAGTTTGTCTTTTAAAGACATTTCAAGAAGTTTTCTAACCTTGACTATTTCCTCGAAGATGCCCATGAGCATTTCTTTCGACATATCAATCAATAATATAGCTCAAAATTTCAATATAAACATTTTGGTGTCAATATACATAACGAAGTCAATCTTTTTAAATGAATTTCGCTAATAGATATATAAAAATCAATCTCCTCCAAAATTGCTGACCATAATCATCACGCTGAACCCAGAGGTAACAATCAATCATCTTGCACTCGTTATTTAATCATAGGAACGTGACATTCACCAATTTCTTTGGGTTGTAGCCTCAAGCTGTGGGGAGGCTCTTTAGGCACTGATATGTTAAGATATTCGTGTTCATGGTCACGAAGACGCGCGCTCTAATGCTTAATAAAAAAAGATAGGAGATATTGTTATTTTCGTTTTTTGTATATGGCTGTTGTTTCGTTTATTGCTCTTACTAATTGGAATCCTGCGTTGATTGCTTTAGTTTCTTCGTTTATGTCGTGGGTTACTTTGGTTGTCCATTCGTCTGTTTCTTGTAGAAATAGGGCTTGTTCTATGTTGATGTATGTCATTGTGCAGTTTATTGTTTTGTGTCCTAAGATTGTTTTTACGTGGATGATGTCTTTGGTTTTGTGGTATTCCATTGTTGCTTCCCAGTGTCGAAGTGTGTGAAGTGTTATTTTCATTAGGTTTGGGTTGGATAGTTTTTTTGTGGCTCGTTTTCTTATGTTGTAGTATGTGTTTCTTAGTGAGTGTTTGTCCATTGTGAATATTTTTGGTTGTTTGTGTGGTAGTTTGTTTAGGAGTGCTATTAGTTTGTTGCTTATTGGTAGTATTCTTGGGTTGCTTCTTTTTGATGGTGTTATGGTGATGGTTTTGCGTTGTGTGTCTATGTCTGTCCATTGGAGTTTCATTAGTTCGTCTGTTCTTATGCCTGTTTCTTTTAGGGTTTGTAGGATTGTTGCGTAGAGGGTGCAAGCTGATGCTATTAGTTGGTCTATTTCTTGTTCTGTTGGTATGTATGGGAATCTTTCTTCTTCTGCGTATTTGGGTTTGTTCCATTTTTTTCCGATTGATTTGGCGTAGTGGTTGTAGTATCTTGCTATGAGGTTTTTGGTTGTGTTTTTCCATTTTGCGTTGGCTAAGAATTCAAGTATTTCGTATGGGTTGTTTATGTCGGTTTTTTTGGATAGTGTGTAGAGTCGTCTTTTCATTGCTTTGAGTGTTTCTTCTTGGAGTCCTTTGAGTTTTAAGTTGTGTATGCAGTTTTCTATGTTTTCATTGGTAGGTCGGCTTATTTTATGGCTACGTCCAAAACAACCTGCCATTCATACGGCGCAGTCTCGCGGATCGTCTTTGCGGAAAGGAACTCAACCACTTTCTTACCGGTTTTTTTCACAGCTTCAGAAAAACGAAGTTGCACATTTCCTAAGG
>Ga0209636_10006023_pt1 | contig 12386 bp, 11 predicted proteins | sample DeeMarSWOR152_54_FD_187464 | JGI IMG/M metagenome (GOLD analysis project Ga0209636, IMG submission 187464) | Marine sediment microbial communities from White Oak River estuary, North Carolina - WOR-1-52-54 (SPAdes) (version 2) | ecosystem: Environmental > Aquatic > Marine > Intertidal zone >...
GACATGCATGATTCCTTCGTTTCTATTTGTCCTGTAGCTTGGCCAGTCAGCAGACTTGAGGGTCACCGATATTACTCCACTCGCTTCAAACTGCGCCTTGTAGACGAGAGCCTGTTCTGGACTTGAAGGATAGTGCCCACTGGTTTCGTACCACAGCTCGATTTCCAATTTGTTCGTTTCGTTGTAGCCCAGCTCGACAAGCAAGCTCCTAGCATAGGTGTAGTTAGCGTCTCCAAGTACCTTGAACGCTTCGGTGTGCCCCATCATTCCCGTGGGTATCATGCTATACAGAGGAGACGCTTGGCCGAGGAGCACAGTATCGCATACTTCTGACCTATCCAAACAGGCTGCCAGAGCTCTCCTCACCCTCGAATCATTAAGCTGAAGTAAAGTACCCACAGGATCTTCTTGGAAAATCATGTACTGAATGGCTGCTCCCACACCCTGCCAGACCTTCAGTTCCGGATCATCCTTAAGATCCTCTATGTCCACTGGGCTTAGATGCCTAAATGCTATGTCAACGTCGCCAGTTTCGATGGCCAAACGAAGCCCTGTGGTGTCGGCGTAGAACTTGATGATGATTTTCTCTATTTTTGGGTAGCTTGGCCTCCAATAGTTAGGATTAGCTTCGAGCCACATCTCAACATCTTTTCCTGCCACTCGAGTCCAGTTTGTCAACTTGTATGGGCCTAGATCCATTGTATTGCGTGTTCGCGCATCAGTGCCGTCCTCGTACCAAACTATGTCGTCCGTGCTCCAGTCTGTTTTCCATCCTTCGGCGTACTCAGGATTAACAATGAAGGAAGCTTGGCATGCCATTAGCCCTAGGAATGGGGCGAAGGGTATCTTTAGATTAAACTTAACCACGTATTTGCTTACGACTGTCACGTTTTCTATGATAGCGTCGTACTCCATGTTGAGTTGGGGGCCATCAGGACTGGCGATGCCTATATTTCTATCGAAACTGTATTTAACATGAGATGCATTGAACTCTGTTCCATCGTCAAACAAGACGCCTTCTCTCAGGGTGAAGGTCCAAGTTAAGTTGTCTGGATTTGACCAACTGGTCGCCAACGATGGTTTATAGTCTTCCGCTGTAGCCGCTGAGCCGGGTTTGATCTCCACCAGACCACAACCTGTGTTTTGGATTATCTCCCACCCAAAAAAGTCGTAAGCTTGAGCCGGATCGATGGCAGATTCCACAGAGTCCGTCGTTCCCATTATCAGGGTTGTTCCCTCGGAGTTAGTTGCAGTTACGATGAATGGTGTACCAAGAATGGCCGACAACAACGCTAACACAAAAACTGCTAACGAAATTTTCTTTCTCATTTCAACATCCTCTTGGAGAAATAACAATAGTTGTTAATAACTTATAAAACTTTCATGAACATTCTTCTGTTAAATCAAATTGAGGCATTTTGAATTGTTTAATCCCAAATAATGTAATGAGAAACGAGACGATACATGTCTTCTTCGACTGGATGTTGACGAAGCGTGACAAAATGTATCAACTCAAACACTTAATGAAAGCGGTTATTCTTCCACATCTATGCACGCTGACATTGTGCGTGTGTGGGAAAAATCTTTTGAAGGTATTGTCTATTACCAAGCCAATAGACCACGCTTGAACTCTTCCTCATGAAGGGCACGAACCAGTTTCACTTTCATATAATTTATTGAAGAAGGTGAGAAAAAACGGTTATCAATCCGACTGTCCAGCAGTAATATGCAAACAGATGAAACTTTTCTTTCATGACTATCCTTTGCAGCAACTTAAGGGATATGTAACCTAAAATCATTGATGTTATCACGCCGAAAAGTATGTCAGATAGGAGGATGCCGTGCATTGACGAGTTTCTAAACTCCATAATTGTCGACGCTATTGCCGCTCCTATCGCCGCGGGTATGTAGAGTAGAAAAGAGTATCTGAAGACCTCTTCTTTTTTCACTCCTCTCAACAATCCCGTACTTATCGTAACGCCGCTTCTTGAAATACCGGGAATAAACGCGATACCCTGCGCTACACCCGTCATAAAGGAATCCAAATAATCCAATTCTTTGTTGTTCTTCCCGCGCTTAGAAGCGAACAGAACAAAACCTGTAACTAACAGTGCTACGCCGACTGCCAGCAAATTCTCGAAAAAAGATTCGAAAATGGGATGCAAAGTAAAACTAATCAGAGCTGTTGGTATACTTCCCACAAGTATGAACAAAGCCAGTCTTCCTTCCTCGGTTTTAAAATCCAATCTGGCTACGGCTTTAACAATTTTTGCAATGTCCTTTCTAAATGCCACCAAAACTACACATGCAGTTCCCACATGAAGCATTATGTCTAAGAAGATTAATGGGTTTTCTTCCGTCCTTAAGCCAAGAGAATTTTGTATGATGGCGAGGTGCCCTGAACTAGATATTGGCAGCCACTCGGTTATACCTTGAACAACAGCGAGGATTAAGATGTCGATAAGCGTTAGCGTAAATTTCATCCGCTCCCTTTTAGTTAATCATGGTTAAGTAATCGCACAACATTTAAAAAGCATTTCAAGGCGTGTAGAAGTCAAAATAGTGAGACTTGGATATGAAGCAAAACGTTATCCAGTTCTTATCTAACGTAGCTATTTCAGCTTCATACCTATTTATTCCCATTTTGGCGAAAGAAGAACTGGGAGCGAGCCAAACTCAAGTAGGCATAATCGGGGCGGTCTATGGGCTTGCCGTTTTCAGTTCATCATATCTTTTTGGTCGTGCATCTGATGTATACGGTCGAAAGTTTTTCTTTCACCTCGGTCTCGGAGCCTCATCCCTCGCATTTTTCCTACAAGTTTTGACGGATCCCTTTTTTGTCGCGCCGTTTTGGGCTGACCCGTGGTTGCTGGCTTTTGCTCGTGGCTTGGCTGGATTTTCCATTGGAATTTTTCCTCCTGCGCTCATAGCCTATGTCCATGAGTCAGGGGACCCCCTTGGACGATTCAGTTCTTTCGGTGCGTTAGGTTGGGCTATTGGCAACTTCACCGCTGGTTTGATAGCCATATATTGGGGCGCCTTTATTCTGTCCTCAGCCTGTCTTCTATTGGCTTTCCTTGTTTCCTTTACCATGCCTACGAGTAGCAGTCCACGTCTCAGTGTTCCGTTTTTCCCTAAGAGCGTAATCAGAAAAAACTGGCGCCTTTATCTATCCTACTTCTTGAGACACACAGGAGCCAATTGCATATGGATCATATACCCCTTGTACATCATTATAGATCTTGGAGGAAACAAGTTTTGGGTTGGAGTGCTTTACACCATGAATACAGCATCGCAGTTTTTTGTGATGCGATTTGTCGATCGCTTCAGAGGCAAAACTTTGATTAACACCGGCCTAATCCTATCTTCGATAACCTTCTTTGCTTTCACCTTGGCTCAAGACTTTTATCAACTCCTTCCAATGCAAGTCTTACTTGGGTGTTCATGGTCATGCCTCTATGTAGGCTCTCTCCTTTACCTAACGAGACGTAACGTTGAAAAGGCTACTTGCACAGGAATGCTTAGTTCGGTCATCAGTCTCGCCGCCGTAGCTGGAGCATTAATTGGCGGAATAATCTCAGAACTCTTCGACTTTAGGGCTACCATGTACACCGCAACAGCGTTAGCAGCGATTGGATTTTGCCTCTTCAGAACAGGTGTTGGAAGAGCCTCAATGTCTAGTGATAAGCTCTCTTAACTATCTGAGAAAGCCATACTCGAAGTATCAGGTGATTTTTTCTCAACCTCTTCTCTTTCTCACTCCCGTAGCTCTGCAATTTCCGGTATGGTCGGTTGACTAAAAGCGTTTGCTAGAGGGCGTATCTGTATACAGAGGTGCTGAAAGGAGAAAGGAGTTTCTAAATACGCCCCCCTCTACCCTTATTTAGAATAAAAAGACCATAATAAACATTTTTAGGAAAAAAGCCTCATTTTTAAAAATAAAATTATAATGGATTCAAGGTTTCCACGAAGAAAATGCGATTAAACCATGAAAAAATGTTTAGTAATGGTTGTGTATCGGAACTGCAGGTTCAAGTTTGGAGCCCCGGGCGGGATTCGAACCCGCGACCTGCGGCTCTCCCGACTCTATGCATACAAGGCCGCTGCTATAACCGGGCTTAGCCACCGGGGCTTTACTACGTTTTCCATGAGTTTGGTCCTCACGTAAAATCTTCTCTATGATAGTAGCCTATAGAGTTTCCGTTTGTAAAAGTTGTTGTAAATGTGTGGGGAATAGATTTCCCTAGGCACTGTTGAAAGCCAATTTTTAGTTCTAGCCAAAAACATTTCTTATACTGGGAGGTAGAGCGTCGTTGATTTTTTGGATTGCTTCACGTCTAAATTTGTTAAGTTCCTTCTGTTTCTCCTCGAATTCAGCCTTTGAGTAGAGCTTCTCAGGATGCAGGTAAATGTCATCTACCGTCCTTATCGCTTTTGGTACCTTAAAACCTGTAGGTGAATCTACCCAGTCTTCGAGCCCTCCCCTTAATAGAGAATCTAGTATGCCTATCGTGTGTTCCAGCGTTATCTCTTTGTAACGTGCTCCTTCACCTACTCCTCCTGTATTCAGCAGGAAGTAATTCATGTGAGGAAGCCCTCTCAAGATTTTATGAAATCGGTTGGCATGGTCTGCTCTGTCGCCGGCTAAAAAGGGATCGTAGAAAAACTCGCTTCTAATCTTTCCTGCTTGGGTTGGGTCGCCTGCTGATGATTCCATTGCTTGCCCTAGAATCATTAAAGCTACCGCTTGTTCCAGAGTCAATTTTGATATCGCAGGGATCAACGGTCCTCTGGTGATAAGAACCAGGTTGTCAATCCTATCCACATCGATATAGGGGCTGGCGTGCATAAAATCTCTTCTCAGTATAACTGCTCTTCCATTTGATGTTTTTTCTAGGTTGTAAAAGTCAAGGTCTCCGTCTTCGGTTACATGGACATTCTCACACAATATTCCTGATTTTAATAAGCCATAGTATATTCCGCGTTGTTCTCCTGGATTTACACTTTCTGTTTTTACAAATACTCCTCCAGCTTCGAAGCCATAAAAAGAACCGTCTGGCATTAGAGTTCCACCATCGTCTTGAATAAGCCACGATTTTTCCTTTCCTTTTCTTGCCAAGATCCTACAGGTTGTGCTTGTTTTCCCATTTGCACTTAAAGCGAGAAGTAATGTTCTAACATTTTGGTAATCCCCATGCGCTGACTGGAGATAATCCTCTCTACAACCTGCATGTAGAAAAATTCCACCTCTTCTAGTTTTAGCGTTCCAGTCCTCTGCGGCGAAAACACCCTTCTTAAATTCGCCTATGTAGTTGCTGTTCCTAACTATTTTGATAACCCTTCCATCATCCAGCATAGCCAATCTTATAGTGATGTCTTTTTGGGGAAGTGGCTTTGACTTATTAGCTTCGAAAGCTTCATCATTGAAGAACAAGATTTGATATGTTGGCTCCTTTACCTCCCTTTTTACGGGTATAAACAGATTCTTTCCACCGTAGGCAACATGAGCAAATCGTTCAGGAACAATCAACCTGACCGTTGTTTCACTACTTACATTGCCCACAATCCTGTCAATGGAAATCAGTTTTTCTTTAGCCAAAGCTTTTTCGCATTGGGCTAACAGCTGGAGTTCTTCTCCGCCGAAAGGATAGTCAACGCTGTTTTGGGTAAACATAGCTGCTCTGGAAGTAGGTTCACTTTCAGCAACGAAATTTCCGTATATAGTTTTCCTAACCTCGGGCTCCTTTTCCACAAGTAGCCTTAGCTCTTCATCAGAGGGATCATCAATCAACCTGTTTTCTTCTATTGCCTTTCTCCTAATTCTATCAGCAGTTCTGGCAAATTCTTCTAAGTCAAATTTTGACATTGTAATTGCCTCTCTTTCGGATTTCTCTGGTTTTTCTCTGATTGAAACGCATCCGCATCCTTCTAAGTTTTTCGGGCTTTGGATAGGCTACATCATCGGCGTGACGAAGAGTTTTCATAGTATCCAATACTGTTTGGAGCAGCGTTTTCACGTCGTATTCGACGTTTTCTTGGATTTGCATCGCATCCATCCCTTAACTTTAAGTTAATTCTTATGTGGGAAAAGTCTTATAAGCAACAACCTTTTTAAATGTTTTGTTAACAAAATGTTAAAATCTAAAGATCTGGAAAAGAAAATAATTCTTCAGTTGCTTGAGGATGGGAGGCAACCCCTTCTCCAGATTGCAAAGAATGTAGGGGCTACAAGGCAAACGGTCGCGAAGAAGCTCGAACAGCTGTGCAGCTCCGGTTTGATAAGTTCTTTCGCTCCAAAGTTGGAACCGGAAAAGTTTGGCTTGATCATTCAAGCTTACATATTTATGCGCGAGGACCCGCGAAGTGACCTCAGAAAAAAGAATGAAGAAGCGATCAAGGGTTTCCATCAGGTGTCTGAATTCCATCGCGTCTTTGGGAAATACGATAGCGTCATAAAGGTTTTGGTGGAGAATAAAAAAGAATTGACTGATTTTGTTAAGAAGCTTCATGGGTTGAGTGGTGTTAGGGAAACGGAAACCTTCATAGTCCATAGCACAATAAAAAACAAGCCTGAAGATCCATTCAAGAAGGTTCTGACGGTCTCTGAGGAGTTGTAGTAAGGAGTGAGCTTTTTGGTGAAAGTGATTGTAGTTTATGAATCAAAGTATGGCAACACTAAACGAGTAGGAGAAACAATTGTAGAGGGCATAAACGAAATAGAAAGAATAGAAGCCGTGATGAAGGAACCCAAACACGTGGAACCAATAGAAGTACTTGATTACGACGTGATTCTAATCGGTTCTCCAAATCATATAGGCGGTCCAACAAGAGGCATCAAGAAGTTCATCGATAAACTTGGAAAAATAGGGGTAGAAGGGAAACTGGGAGCCGTTTTCGACACATACATGGGAGGAGACTTTAACAAAGTTGTACGAAAAATGGAAAAAAGAATAAACGAAAAGGTTCCCGGTTTGAAGCTGATGACTTCTGGTCTGTCAATAAAGGTTGGGGGATTTAAGGGTTCCATCGTCGAAGGAGAACTTCCTAAATGCAAGGAATTTGGAAATAAAATCGCAAAACAGATGAAAACTTAATGACGCCTTAAAGCCCCGGGCGAGACATTTTCTTCAGCGAGGATTTACAATGAAGGGTGAATACTTCCCTTCGTAAATTACTCTAAACCACATCTCACAATCGATGTCCTCGACCGGTATCCTAAATATGAAAGTAAATGGATCAATAATTGTTATTGGTCCAAAAAGACTGAGGGTATACCATCCCTTTGAAACTAACGGCACCGAATATATGCTACTCACAGTTGCATTCGCACTCCAAATTACGGGCGCTGTCTCATTGATTCCGAGATCAAATACATTTCCCTCTTGCACGTTTATAGGGACGCAAGACTCAGATAGAATAGTGCTTATTGATAAAACCAGATATAATGTGAAATTATCGTATGGGATGTATATAACGCAGTACGAAGGGCCTAGTAATTTAATCTTTATCAAACCGCTTTTATTGAAATCTGCTTCATCAAATTCAAATCCTTCGGCTTGATATCTGAGAGTGTATTTAGATTGTAGTGATGCACCTTTTTCCACAAGCTCAATTAACTCCTTTAGTTTTTCATATTCAACAGATAACTGTTCATGTTCCGCAGACAATCTGCTCAAAGACTGATATTGGGTATAGCTTACACTTGCCAAGACGACAAGTCCGATCATGAGCACCACGAAAAAAGATTTCCACTTTATAGGCAATGATAGGGGACGTTTTGGCTCCGTTACTTTTGGTGTCTCTTCAACTTTACTCATTGTTCCCACAGCGGCTTCTCCGAATGTGGAAAGCTTGTATTTTCCGTTCTCCGTCTTGGAAACGAGTTCTCCAAGGTTTTCAAGGTGATAGGTTAAATGGGAGCTAGATATTCCGAGGGCTTCTAGTATCTCGGAGAAGTTTCTCGGCTTCTCTGAGAGCATTCTTAGTATCTTACGTCGGACCGGATGCTTCAAGGAAGTGAATATGGTTGAATATGTTTCCTCTTCAAAACCGGACATTGCTCTCTACCAAAATATGAGTGGTAAACGCATGAGAAAACCTTTTTTATCAAGAAATCTTGACCAAGTTAGACCCTTAATTTTCGAGAATAGAAAGAAGCTTAGTTCGTCGTAGGTCAAGAAAAATTTACAACCGAGCAACTTGCTATCCATAGTTAAAATGATTTTTAGTTGGAGCCCCGGGCGGGATTCGAACCCGCGACCAACAGCTTACGAGGCTGCCGCTCTACCGGTCTGAGCCACCGAGGCCCTCCATTGAAATGAGCGAAACACATATTTTTAAGACGTTCGGGAGAAAACCATTACTGTAGAGGTTTTCAACTTGAGTTTAGTGGAGGAGCTTGGTGAAAGAAAAATAATAGACCTCATTTTAGAGTGCTTAGACCAGATGCCCAACACGCCAGTTCCCTTCGGAGACGACGTCTCAGCCATAGACATCGAACATGGAAAGCTTGCCGCAATAAAAACAGACATGCTTGTTGGAAAAACAGACGTCCCACAGGGCATGAACCTTTGGCAGGCCGCCCGCAAAGCGGTGGTTATGAACATAAGTGACCTAGCCGCCAAGGGAGTACAGCCCCTCGCCCTCCTCGCAGCCATCGGCGTACCCCGAGGTCTGTCAAAAAAAGATATACAGCAGATCGGTAAGGGACTAAACGCTGGGGCTCGTGAATACAACTCCTATGTTCTGGGCGGAGACACCAACGAAGCCTCCGATCTGGTGATCAGCTGCGCAGCGTTGGGAATCTGCCAAAAACGTCACCTCATTAAGCGTAGCGGCGCAAAGCCCGGCGACTACGTAGCAGTAACCGGCTTTTTCGGAAAAACCGCCTCAGGATTAAAGATTCTAATGGAAAATCTTTCAGCTCCTCCAGAAATAAGGGAAGAGCTTGTTAACTCCGTTCTCATGCCCCATGCGAGGCTTAGCGAAGGGTTGGCTCTCGCCCAAATCCAAGCAGCAACAGCCTCCATAGACTCCAGCGACGGACTAGCATGGAGCCTCCACGAAATTTCGTTGGCAAGCAACGTGGGCTTCGTCCTCGACAACCTTCCCATCGCACAGGAAGCAGAAAAATTTGCAGAGATTCACGGTCTCAATCCAGTAGAATTAAGCTTGTACGGGGGAGAGGAATACGAGCTTCTGGTAACCATCAAACCCAAGCTTTGGCAAGATGCAAAAAAAGCAGTGAAAACCGTGGATGGTTCCCTTATAAGGATTGGACGGGTTACGAAGGAGAAAACTATTCTCCTCAAAACTGTGGAAAAAACAGTTTCTATAGAAGCTCGAGGATGGGAACACTTTAAACAGCCTAAGTCAGAAACATAACGGACTCGTGGAGATGTTTCCATGATAAAGTCTTGTGACTCCGGCAGCTTACCCTTCGTTGGTGATATCGAGAAGTTTTTGGAAGGTGCGACGCGTTTCGGGCTCTATCCTGTCGACGATTCGGTTAAATTCTTTGAGAAAAAAGTAATGGAAGGTTTTCTCGATAAAGTTGAGGCCGGCATCGATGTTCCAAATTATCCTCAGTTCAGGGATATGAACGAGATGTTTCTGGCAATGATGGACGGCGTAGAGAGAGTTAAAGAAGGTTACTTGGAGACCAAGATTCCGTCTGTAAAAGCAGACATGAGCCACATACCAGAGGTTATGGTAATAGAAAAGAATTCTCAAAGGATTTACGAGAAGAGTGAACCTTTCGAAGTCAAAGTCTGCGTCACAGGACCATATACGCTTTCTTCTCTTTTCCTCCATCGAGACAACGACATATTCAGCAGGTTGGGGAACACCATCTCTCAGATCGTAGAAAATAATGTTTTCAGCGAAAAAAATGGCAAAGTGAGTTTGGTTGCGGTGGATGAACCAGTTTTCGGACTGCAAGACGATCCACTAATTGACTTCGGTTCTGAGGGAAGAGAAAACCTACGAAAGGCTTGGGAATCCATTTTCCACAAAGCCAAATCTAAGAGCGCCCAAACTTTGCTTCACCTTCACAACACCGCAGACGAACTTTTTTGGGAAATAAAATCCCTAAACATAATCGACTCCCACGTTGACGACCCCATCTACCAAATGAAGAAAACCAAAGAGAGACTAGAATCAACCGACAAGTTTCTGAAAGCAAGCATATCCATCTCCAACTTCGACACCTTAATCAAAAAGAGAATCATCACAACTTCACGACAAAAAATGACCGAACTAGCGATAAATGAAAAGATTGGCGAAGCTTGGACGGGCATCACTCGTCGAAAAACTGATCCCGAAATCTTTCTCGAGAAACTTGACATCATGAAGAAACGTTTGGTCGAAATAGTTAGCCGGTTCGGTGTAGAAAGAGTTCCATATGCAGGACCAGAATGTGGGCTGAAGGGTTTCCCAACCTACGAATGTGCGTTGGAGTGTTTAAGGCGCGTTTCCATCGCTGTTAAAAGCGTTACCAACGAACGTTAAAGATGTGGAAAGATCAGAGTTTCACTGAAAGAAAAAGAGATTGATAGCGAGATTGAACGTATGGGGAAAAACGTTCGAGTCAAAACATGGGAGGAGTTCAAAAGATTAGTTATCGAAAAGAAGGCAAAGAGCGTCGTTTACATTATTGCGCAGAGTGTTCCAGCCAGGGATCTAACAGGCCTTAAGCTAATTTTACCCGTTGAAGGTGCGCAGTACATTTTCACGGACTGCGCAAAAGGCAACAAGCTGAGAAAGACAGGAATATCCATTCACACTGATAAGAAGGGAAACCGCTTTATTGAAGACGCTGATGTAAAAAGTTTTCTCATGGCACAGCTACAAAGAGACGATTTGCAGATTTTCTCTTACTGGACGATTTAACAAAGGTGTTCGAAAACACTGATAATTCAGCATGTTAGCAACTTTTATGCGCGCATTATTTGTGTTTACATTTCTGGTTTAACATTGCGACTTAACGTTGATTCTATGTGGTGATTTGTCTCTTTCTCAAAAACATCCATGCATTGGGTTTAGGAATGTATCAAATCTTGAAATAATTGATAATTTAAGCAAAATGCAACATTGTCTATTGACGCTTAGCCTCGTTGACACCAAGTGATAAAGATGGAGTCTGAAGAAAGGGAGTATCATAGGATTCTTAAATTCATGTACCTAAAAACGTTGTTTCTAGTCGTGGCTTTAATAGTCTCCTTCGCCGTAGGTTACTCAATAGGTAACCAAGCTCAAGAAGTAGTCTATTACGAACATCCAAACGTCAAATACCACAGAAAAGTCGCTCAAAGCTTAACGAATGAAACTCTACAGAAAGAACTCAGAGCCCAATTAAACTCTACAGAATATTCATACCTCAAACTTCTAGATTGGGAACATAGCCGGCTCAACTATACCAAAGAAAACATCCCTAGACACGATAACCCTCTCGAGATACTAGCTTTTGGAAAAGGAAGATGCGGAGAATTTTCAATCCTCTACAACGCCCTCTGCCTTGCCTGCGAATGTAGAGCGCGGCTTGTAGTAGATATCTATGGGGATCACGTTTGGACCGAAGTGTTCCTAAATGGAAGTTGGGTGCATGTGGATCCAACTGAAAAAATAGTAAATGATCCACTGATGTATCAAAGGGACTGGCACAAAGAAGTTAAACTTGTTTGCGCTTTCGAAGACGGATTGGTTTTGGATGTAACCCAAAACTACCGCATGCCATAAAAAGCGCGCGCACAATGCAATGTTGTTTACTGGAAACCAGTTTCGAATCTGCAGAATTTTTAGGCTTTTAACTGCACGTATCGGAGGATTTATAAGTATCGATGTCGATATCGAATTCGATATCAATAATGATGAAAACCTCAAGAGGTGATTGAGTGCACCACACGCATCCTTTCCGACATTTGATGAGACATATGGCGTCTGTTCCAAAGGGCTTCCTAAGATATTACGTGTTGAGACTGCTGAACGAAAAGCCCATGTCAGGCTCAGAAATCATGAACGAAATCGAGAAACGAACCGACGGACATTGGAAACCAAGCCCAGGCTCCATCTACCCCCTCATAGCATGGCTACAGGACAAGGGATATGCCAAAGAAGTTCCTGAACAAGAAGCGGGAATCAAACGGTACATCCTCACCGACCAAGGCAGAGCGTTTCTTCAGGAACATGTTAAGAGAAAAGAAGAACTTCGCAAAAAATTCGGATTTCTAATGCCTCCCTTCCCTTTGCCTCCTTTTCCAGGGTTCCCTTGGTTTAACTCCTACCCTGAAAAGACAAAGGAACTGATCGAAGCAGGAAAAAAGCTAGTGATGGCTGGTTGGAACCTTATGGACAGCCTACGTGAAAAGTACTCGGAAGAAGTTATAGCC
>Ga0209636_10006024_pt1 | contig 12385 bp, 10 predicted proteins | sample DeeMarSWOR152_54_FD_187464 | JGI IMG/M metagenome (GOLD analysis project Ga0209636, IMG submission 187464) | Marine sediment microbial communities from White Oak River estuary, North Carolina - WOR-1-52-54 (SPAdes) (version 2) | ecosystem: Environmental > Aquatic > Marine > Intertidal zone >...
ATCCCATCTATGTGGGATGCTGCCACTCTCGGTTTGCCCCCCGAATACATCGGACCCTGGTAGCCAAAACCCCACTCTGTACACCCCCAAACCCTTTCATCTTCCGTGGTGGTGAAGCCCAGCTTTGCATTGGGATTAAAACCATAACAGACGTGTGCTGCCAGATACATGTTGGGATCGTTTAACTTCTCGAACCATTTCTTTATGACTTTAGCCTCCTTGCCACCACGGATCTCGTTTATTCTTCCCCTTTCAACCTCATAGATAACAGGCTCAGACACAATCCCTATATCTGCTTCACCACCACCTGAAATAGCAGCGTCAAAGGCGAGTGTCCCATTGATCGTTTCTTCTTTGGGCGCCCAACCGATCTGCCCCGTTAAGAAGTGACCTCCCGGTGTATCGGCAATATGTTCATTTGCAAATGGACGATTGGGATCATTTTCAAATTCGACGTTTGTTCCCGCCGCATTAACAATCTTCATCCTTTTTGCTCTTTTGGTCAACTCCACGACCTTATCCTGAAAGGCAATCTGAGCATCAATATCGACTTGTCCTATACAGCGGACCAATTGATCAGTGGATAAACCTCCGAGCATGAGATTTCGCGTACGGCCGTTCGTTACTGCACGTTCCCAAGGGGTACCGTAGAGTAACCATTGGTTATTGAGCTCTATCCAAGCATCTGCTTCAGGGCATGCTGCGATGAGCGGAGCGGGCAGATACGGGTCGGCTGCTTTGCCATACCCCTTTGGTGTGGAATGCCAAGCCACCATTACCTTGGCCCCAAGTGCCTCCCCTGCCTTGGCCATTTCCTCCGCAACCCTGAAATCACTGATAGAATCAATGGTAATTAAGAGGTTTTCCCCTTCTTTTACCCTCATAATCTCCTTAACCGTTTTATAGGCAGCCTTGAATAGTTCAAGATCACGTATTGTTGGCATATTCCCTCCTAAGATTTGAAGTGTACTAGATATGAGAAAACATAAAACTAACTTTTACCTATTCGGTAGAAATTCAAGAACAGGAGTATCCGTTAGATCATTGATGGGCGTTTTAGAGATTTGAGTCTTTAGAATTTGCCGGAGATGAATTTATACGGGCCATGATTTTAAAACTATCAACGATGCCGTCCGGTGGGGGGAATAAGGATGACTTGGACCTCTGGGTGGGTGGGAACCCCACCCGGAAGTCCAAGCCATGACTTACCACGAATGTGCACTGTTAAAATCAAAGGGGAATAAACCGAACCCTAAGGGCTTCTGCCTCTCATTTACCGGGCCGTTTCATATTTCTCCCCTGGCTCAAGTTTCTTATACCCCTTCAATGCACTGACTATTTCCAGCATATTCATTTTTGGTGTTTCGTATACCCTCACCAATTCCTCGTGGAGGGGAAAGCTTGGATCGAGATCAGAAGCACCGGGGGCAAAGTTCACAATTGCACCCTTAGCGCCCCAATTATTTCCGTACCCGTCCAGAGGCCCCATTGCGCTGATGCACACGTTCTGAAATGATGTTTCCTGCATTAAGTCGATAATGGCTTCAGAATTCTTGGTCTGTGCTTTTTCATATACTGTCTTGATCCAGTAGATCACCTGATAGTAATTGTTCGTATATGCCTCGGGGTAGGCCTTCTCACCGTATTTAGCCTTCCATCTCTTTACAAACCCTTCCCAGGCTTTGCTCGTTGGATCATGATCCGCAAGGGTGTATATGTTTTCCGCCCCATAAGCTCCTGTAATCTTTGCCCCACCCATGTTTGAATAGGTGGTGCCATAGAGCATTATCCGCGGCATGGCACCGGCATCACGCAGCTGTTTTGCCACGCTGAACCAACCCGCTCCCGTGTACGGACAGAAAATTGCATCTGGTTTCTCCCTCTTAACAACTGCCACTTCAGTGGTGTAGTCGGTCTTGTCAAGGGGGGTGTAAAGTACCGGGCTTATTTCAAAGGGTTTTCCATTCTTTTCCCAGTAGGCCTTAAGGCCCATCCCATTGCTGTAGCCCCAGTCGTAATCCCCTCCAATGAGACATACCTTCTTAGCTCCCATTTCCTCGAAGAACCTCCCAGCGAGCTGGCCGGCCCAATAATCGGCATAGCCATAGTAAACTACCCATTTGGTCACGGGAACTTCTCCAGGAGGAAGGTACTTGCTCATACTGAGATGTCCTCCAACAAAGGCGGGTATCTTATACCTGGGGGCTTCAACACATATGGGGCTAATGGTCGTCTCAAGGGCTGCCCCTCCCATTACATCGGGCTTCCAGGTTGCGGCTTCTCTTTTAAGCTTCCGCTGCAGGACGGATGGCTTGGTCTCCGTATCGATGACCTTGTACTCTATCCGTGAAAAGCCTTTGATACCCGCTTCATTAATCTCCTCAACCGCCAGTTTCATCGCCCTGTCATAAGCCGGACCGATATTACCCGCAGCTCCCGAAAAAGCAACGGTACCAAGAATTCGTATGGGCTCCTCTCCATATGAACTGGAGAAAAATCCCGCAAATACGAATACCCCAACTACTACTATCATCATGAATTTAGGTATCTTTCGTGACATGACATCCCTCCTTTAAAATATGTTTCTCCCCCTTTACCTACTTTCCCCCAAAAACCCGTATCACGGTCTAACCCTTCTTCTTGGCATCACCCCCTTTCGCACTCGTAAGCATTGGGTGAAAAAGGAACTATGGCAAATTCACCAATATTCCCAAGGAGTTGTTCTTCCTCCGAATGGGGTCATTACATTTCTCAATCCAGTCTCTTCCATATATTCCGTTCTTTGATAGTAACAGGCATATAGGTCATCTTGCTCTGGGATAGTCTCAGGGATATCAAGGCCTCTAAATATCTTATAGCTATGGGAACCGGATCAAGTACCGGCACATTGTATCCCTTTTTTAGCAGGGAATCCTTTAATGCATCAGCTATCCCCATCATTCCCGTACATCCAAGGACGATTGAGTGAGCCTTATCCTTTTCAATAGCGAGAATGGATTCGTCGACGAGGGAGTTTATGAGCCTTCCTTTGTCAGTCAATTCCAAAACGGGGATGTCCACTGATCGGACGGAGACCATTTTTTCGATGAGACCCAGTTTTTTTGCCAAATCTTCAATTAATACAATAACATTCTGTAAGATTGTTACTACGGAGAATGTATGTGCAAGATCAGCAGCAAATAACATCGTTGCTCTCGCTGGTCCTACAACTGGAATATCGACCTTTTCCCTCACTGCATCTAATGCAGGGTCCCCCATACAGGATATAACTATGCCATCATACCCCTCTGATTGTGCCTTCTCAGCAAGCCTGATTGTTCCAGGGGCGCATAAGGCCTCATCATAAGCGGATTCGATTGATTCAGCTCCATATTCAATACGCTCTGTATGTATCTCTGTGCCGGATGATGCGAATTTTACGACCTCCTCTCTCGTCTCCTTCTCAAAGGCCTCTGATGTAAGGGGTGTGATGACCTTGATTCTCATATTCTTGCTCTCGATTTTATACAATCCTATCAATCGGTACGTGTTTTATATCGAAGCCATAATGCCCGGGACCTAAAATTTCAATTCCATTTGCGGCTACATATTTAGGTCTTGACCTCAAACCAATTACGGCTACCTCCTGTCCGGCTTCAATTGCCGGATTGATAATTGGTTCAGAGGTTCTCAATTCCACAACAGAGATAATATCGGGGCTGGTAATAAAGGGCTCATCGTTTTTCCATGAGATGTGGTTCTCATTCTTAAACCAGATCTTGAACGTATCTCTCGCAAATTCCTCGCTACCACTAATATACGTCGTCCCATACATATAGCCTTCCCGGTCTTCCCAATCCTTCTTTTCAACTGTCCCCTTGAATAAAATCCAACCGTTCAGGAAATCCGTTACTGCCTTAACGGGATCATCTCCCTTTTCCCTGGCTATCCTGATAGTCTTGCCGATTTCAAGGCTTTCCGTAAGGGTTCCGGGTATGAGCGCCTCTTTCATTTCCCTTGCTTTAAATGTGAAAAAGGTCTCTCCACAGAGCCCTGTGGCGATGGAGCTTATCATCTTTCCCAGTTTTTCCGCTGCGGCAAGGCTGACGACCTGTTTTATAATGGTTACATTTCCCCAGTCATCGACACAGGCAATGGGAGTTGTACTCTTATTTATCATTGCCGGAAGGCACTGTACAAGCTCTGGAATTGACCTGCCGGCATAATCTCCGTCTACAGTGACCTTTCCAAGTTGGGCTGCAGTATCAAGGGGAACCGGGGTATTTCCACCCCCAATTTCAACCGGAACGATTACCTCGACTTTCGACTGCAGATAGTTTTCCAGTTCACGAACGGCTTCAACAAGCATCCTTTTTACTTTTCTCTCTCTAAACCCCAGCTGTTCAAACATCTTCCTCTTCTCATCGGTAACCGGCGCTATAGAACCCATTCCGGCAGGTGATGTTACCCAGGCCTCGTCATCAATATCATCCACGTCAACCCATTGAATTTTTTTACCCTGATGAAGGGTCTCGACAAGGAGAGACACCCCTTCTTCAGGACTCCCTCCCCCACCTGTACCTAAGAAGGTACATCCCCTCACAAAATCCTCAATTTCCTGTTCGCTCTTCAACTCCCTGGTTGGCATCTTTTCCCTTTCATTTCCTTAGGTAGGATAAACAATAAATCCGTACCATGATTGCATCTGATTCAATGGCCCAGACTAGAATATCGTGTATTGACCACCTTTGATGATTTCTTCAGCCGCCCCATCCTCATATTCCAGAACAAGGCTCGCAATCTCAATGCGGCCGCCTTTAGGGTAGATGATATCATAGTGAACCACGTGACTCGGATCGCTGAAATCGGCGACGCCTACGGTTCCCCCGATATGGTCGCTACGTCCATAAGCCCAATGCATGCCCAGAACCTTTTCGTCCTCTAGGATGGTCCCTGAGATGACCGCCTTGTCGTTGCAGCCCAAGCCTAACTCGGCGATATTGCGGCGCGCTTCGTCTACGTCGAAGTAGTCCCGTTTCTGAGCCGCCTGTGGACCGTCCCCTATCACCTCGGTAATGCGATTCTCCCTCACCCTGAATAAGACCAGTTCATCACCATACATAACGGGGATTGTGCCCTCCGTCCTCGTGGGCTGACCTCCCAACTCCCCCTCGTAAGGGGCGATACATGCCTCGCCGCTGGGCAAATTGATGAGGCGTAGGCCCTTCTTGTCCGCATGAAGTTGCCCGTCATCGGCCTCAGCCTTGCGATCTCTCAGGTCGAAGTACATCCTGTGTCCCGTTGAGAATTCCACCTTCGCGCCCACCGCTTGGTCAAGCTTGTTCGTTAAGATGTGGCTCTTATGGGCTACATCTCCATAATCTGCTGTAAAGGCCGTCTTCTCCATGCTCCTCAAAATACCAGGCATGCTTGCGCTCCGCAGGTTGGGCAGTTTCTGGCTGAAATCTATCAGAGGGGCGGTGGCGGAGTACTCCGTCATAGCCACGACTATGTTTGTGTCGGATAAGATATCTTCAAATCGAATACGCTCGCCGTCCATCTCTCCTTCCTGAGGCAAGGGTGCGCTATGAGCGCCAGTGGCCGGATAGGTGAGGAGAGAATGTACATTAAACCCCAGTTTTCTCCCCAGCCGTTGGAAGGCCAAATGCCACTCCGCGGCCATTAACCGTCGCTCCGCCCATTTTTCGTTATCGGTCCACTCTCCATAGGGCAGGTCGCTCATGACCAGCACCTTTTCGTCTGATTGCGGTGCAAATACGTCGATCAACAACTTCTCCAGATCAAAGCCCCTTACCATATCAATCCTTAGAGGAAATAGCCCCTTATAGCCCAACTGCATTTTTGACCACGCGGGATCATGAACCGGGCTTCTCATCGAGTTACCAACGGAAGGTTACCTTCCCTTCAGCCTTCACTTCTCTGCCGACAAAATCGTATGGATTTTTCCGCATTTATTTGACCGGTACATAGTCTCCAGCGTAGCCAAGTTTATCAAGAATGTGTTTCCAGCACTCATAACCCTTAGGAGTTTTCAACCAGTTTGCCGGTGCTGTCGCGCCAAAGACCGCCACCTTTTGACCTTCTTTGGTATCCGCATTTGTCAAAGGTTCCAACGTGTCGAGATCGAAAAGGGTGATCAAATCAGGAACTGTTCCAATAATTTTCCCAGATTCGTCCTTGAGCATCATGTTCTCATTCTTAAAGCCGATACTTACGGATCTCCCTTCATAATCGCCAGATCCCTTGATAGAGGTAACCCCGAAATCAAATCCACCCTCGGTCTTAAGCTCTATACCCGTAATGATTCCCATAAATAATTCTTTAATACCGATTTCACTTTCAAGCGCTTTGGAGAGCCTTTTCACGTTATTCGATTCACGAAAGGCCTTTCCAACGGCCATACAGAGGCTTATGGAACCAGGTACCAGTTTTTCTATCTCATCCCGATTCGCAACTAAACCACAGAATCCGGCTAGCTGACCATAGGCCATTGACATATGCCGGGCGATATTCTCCGCGGCCCTGTAATCCATGGGATCATTCAGGTAGGCAACGATTGAATCCCCATTGCTCCCGGCCATGGTAAAAGGGGAGTGAGAGATACCGTATATTTGATAGAGACAGGTCGATAGTTCGGGAACGGCCCGGCCATTGGCATCCGCATCTACAATGGGCACCCCCTTTAATGCAGCCACATAAAGGGGTACCATAGTGTTAAATCCCCCTAGTTCACCGGCCATAAGGTGGGTGATTTTCTTATCGTATTGAGCCGCTACCTCCTTCATCAAGGTAAAGCATTGGATCGTCTCCGGGAAGGACTTTGCCTCTAAAAAGGCCTTTGGCGACCCAAATTCGGCGACCATTACCGCCCATTCGTCGTCCTTCATCTCCTTGTAATCAATTAAGGTCACCTCGGCCTTATTGAGGGATTTCAGTTCATCCAGAAGCCTGTGGCCGTCTCTGGGGGAACCGCCCCCACCAGCTCCCATAAAGCCAGCCCCTTTGATGATGTCACTGAGCTCTTGTTCCCCGATAATCTTTGGCATGCAGTCTTTTCCTCTCTCCTAACTTTTCCACACGGTGGCAGGAACAGCCCGAAACCTCGAGATAATCTTCTTCAAAAGCGTCTCCATCCCGGGCCCCAACCCCTCGGGGAGGAAGACGATGACCACAATGAAAACCATTCCCATAATGATACGGAGATATCTCTCAATGGAGAGCAAGAGCTCAGGCCCCAGGATCACGATCAATGCCCCGATCAACGGGCCATAGGAAATCCTCCTTCCGCCTAAGAGGGGAATGAAGTAAATGTAGAGAGTTGTGAAAGCCTCCACATCTATTGACGAAATGAAGCCGTTGTACATAACGTATAATGCCCCGCCAAGCCCTGAAAGGAACCCGGCAACGGCGTAAGCCAAGGCCTTGTATTTCATTGTATTGATGCCCACGTTCTGGGTCAGCTCATCATTTTCCGAAATAAGGGTCAGGATGTTCCCGGTCTTGGTCCTCATGAAGGCAAAGAGGCCTGCCACGATGAGCGCGGTAAAAAGGACTATCAACAGATACAATACATCCGGTTTAATCATGGAGTCGGTTCCGGTAAAATAGATGCCGCTCCTACCCCCGGAGATGTCCCGTGTTCCCTCGACCACCAAGGGAAAGAGCAGGGCCAGCAGAAATGATGTCATCCCCACATAGAATCCTCTGGCTCTGCAGGTACCGAAAAAGATGCCAACGCTGATCAGTGTGGCCATCCCGCAACCGACCATAATCGAGGCTAACAGTGGCCATTTGTATATTTCGGTCAGGACGATGGTTCCGTAAGCGCCCATGGCCATGGTAACGGAGTAGCCGAAGAAGAACTGGCCGCTTCTGAATAACAGGAACCAGGCGACATACCCCTGAAGGAGAAACAGGTACAAATACCCCGTTACCTGCTGCAGGTACCCTCCCCATACTACAAAGGAGAGGGGAATGAGAAGGACGACTATCGTTGTAATCTCTTCATAGCGCTCTTTCACTGCCCATTATCCCCCGCGGGCTGACGATGAGAACGAGGATGACAATGCCGTACAGAATAACACTCTGCCACACGCCACCCAGTAAATAGCCGGCGAAGCTCATGACCATGCCCATCAACAGGGCGCTAATCAATCCACCCCAGATATTTCCAATTCCTCCTATGACCGCGATAATAAAGCCGACAAATCCCAAATGCCAGCCGGTTCCCATGTCGAGGGTGTAGAGTGATCCCCAGAAAATGGCCCCCACGGCGGCCAGGGAGCAACCCACCCCGTGGGCCAAGCTGAAAACCAGATCGGTGTTGATGCCCATCAAAGTGGCCAGCTTCAAATTCTGGGATGTGGCCTGCAATGATCTCCCGGCCTGGGTATGTTGTTCCAATATGCGGATGGCGATGAGCGTCCCCACAGCAACGAAAAGGGCGACAAATTTGAAACCATCCGCTGAAACATTACCAATATGGATAGCCCCCAGGCGGGGTAAGGCGATATTGATAGTAGCCCTCGGGAAAAGACTCCGAATGCCGCCCTCAACAATAAAGCCGAAAGAGCACGTTATGAGAAAGAAAAGGGTGGCATCAGCGCTTTTCTTTCGGCCCAAAGGCGTCAGCAAAACTCTTTGAAGGAAGAAGCCTATCGGAAAGCAGACCGCGATTCCTAACAAAATAGCCGTAATCAGACCAGTAGACAGGAAGTACCAGGTCGTAAAACCCCCGAAGACACCGATCAGGCCGATGGCGAAATTGGGAACGCCGGTTATCCCATAGACCACTGCCACACCCAAGACCGGCAGCGAAAGTACACCGCCCATGATCAACCCGTTGATAAGCCCACTTGAGATCATTGTAAATCCCGAAAGGAGATTATTCTCCCATGTACAGCTCTTTGACCACCGCCTCGTCAAGATCCTCAGTCTTCTCGCAAAACCTTATCTCTCCGGCTTCCAGCCCGAAGATACGGTCTGCGATATTGAGAATCTTGACATTCTGCTCCGCCAGGATCAGCGTCTTGCCGGTCTCTTCCTTGATCGTCTTCAGGTTCTCAAACAGTGCGGTCACGATCTTGGGAGCCAATCCGATGGAAGGCTCGTCGATCAGAATGACCTTGGCATTGGCCATAATACTCATGCCAACGGAGAGCATCTTTCGCTCCCCACCGCTCAGGGTGTTGGCTATCTGCTTTTCCCTTTCCGCGAGAACGGGAAAGAGTCGGTAAACGAATTCCAGCAACTCCTTTTTTTCCTCATCCGTGTTGAGGAATCCGGCCACCTGGAGGTTTCTCTTTACCGGCATGTAGGGGAAGATGTAATTTTCCTGGGGCATGAGCATCATGCCCATTTTTCTCCGTTTCATCACCGGTAGGCCGTCGATGCGTTTATTCAGAAAATGAATTTCCCCTTCTCTCACCTCAATGTTCCCCACCAGGGCCTCCAGGAACGTGGTCTTGCCAGCTCCGTTGGGGCCGACTATCCCGACTATCTCGCCCTCGAACGCATCGAAATCGATGCCCTTGATTACGATAATCGGGCCGTAAGCAGCGATGAGATTGGTAACCTTCAGAATAGGTTCAGCCAAACCCCGTCCTCCATGCTATTCCAAGTAACAGCTCAGGACATTCTTATTGTTTTTGATCTCCTCCGGTGGACCATCAGCCACATTGTGGCCTTGATCCAGCACAAAGATACGGTCGGAGGTCCTCATAATCGGTTTAATCTCGTGTCCAACCTGAAATATGGTTAACCCCTTCTCACGAAGGGTTTCGATAATGTCGCAGATCTTTTCCGTCTCAGATGGAATCAGGCCACTGATCAATTCATCCAGAAGAATCAACTTAGGGCCCGTGGCCAGGGCCCTGGCCAGCTCGACCAACTTGCTGGCCAGGGGTGGGATGTTGGAGACGATGGCCTTAGCGATCTCATCTATCCCAAGGAACTCCATGATTTCCCGTACCTTCTTCCGCCTTTGATTCGGGTTGGTGTGGTCCTTGAGCATGCCGGCCATGATGTTATCAAAAACGGTTAGGTTGGGAAAGGTGTTCCTCAGCTGAAATGTTCGAGCGATTCCCTCCCGGCAGATCACGTGGGGCTTCAGGCCGGTTATGTCCTTGCCCATGAATTTTACCCGTCCCCTCTCGGCGTGAAGGGATCCGGTGATCACGTTGAAGAGGGTTGTCTTGCCCGCTCCATTTGGCCCGATCATGCTGAATATCTTGCCCTCTTTCACATAAAGGCTGACGTTATCTAAGGCCTTGAGCCCGCCGAAGGCTATGCTGATGTTCTCGACTTCTAGCATCGCTTATCCATCAAATCCCTTTACTGCCAAAGCTTGGGGTAGCCTAACTAAAGGGACTCAGGCTACCCCTGGTAAGTCCTACTTTGCCGCTGGATACTTCACGCCCCTTTCCAGTTTCTCCATGCCCTTGACATTCTCCAGAAGCTGCTTCAGGTCCATCTTGGGGACGTCGAATATCCTATCTTTGATCGGATGCAGGTTGAAGCTTGGATCAAGTTCGGAGGACCCCTTAACAAACTGGATGATCGCCCCTTTTGCGCCCTGGTTGGTGCCGTAAGGACATGTCGGTCCCATGTGGCCGACGTTAACGTTCCGGACGGAGGTTTTCTGCAACACCTCAATCACCTTGTCCGGATCCGTGTTGTCGGGCCCGATCTTTTCAAAGGCCTTCACGGCCCAGTAGATGCCCTCATAGTAGTTATTGCCATATGCATCGGGGTAGCTCTTCTCCCCGTACTTGTCCCTCCACCTTTTGACAAAGTCCCTCCAAGCTTTCGTGGAAGGATCGTGATCCGCTATGCAGTAGGTGCCCTCTGCTCCGTACTCGCCCGATATCTTCGCCGAACCCATGTTGCTGTAGCTTATTTCCCACACAAAGTATTCCGGCATCGCGCCCGAATCCTTGAGCATCTTGGGGAGTGCCCACCACCCGGAGCCAGTGTAGGGGCAGTAGATGGCATCCAGTTTTGCATCCTTCATCATCATCACCTCGGTGCTCAGATCGACCTTCTCTATGGGGGTGTAACCAAAGGCCACGATCTCGAAAGGCCTGCCGTTATCCTCCCAGTAGCCCTTCAAACCCCAGCTATTTCCATAGCCCCAATCATAGTCTGCAGCGATAAAGCCAACCCTCTTCACGCCCTTTTCATGGAGCAGTTTTCCAGCAAGGTACCCGCTGAAATACTCGGGGAAACCATAGTAATTGACCCACTTGCTTACGGGGACTTCTCCGGGCGGCAGATACTTGGTCAAGCCTAAGTGCCCTCCCACGAAGCCGGGGATCTTGAATTTGGGGAGCTCCGCGCACCAGACCCTGATGGTTGTTTCCAAAATGGCCCCGAATACGATATCGGGCTTCCAGGTTTGGGCCTCCCTTCGCAGCTTTCGCAGCATGACTGAAGGCTTGCATTCGGTATCGACGGCCTTGTACTCAATGCCGGAAAAACCCTTGATGCCCTTCTCGTTGATCTCATCGATGGCCATCCTCATGCCCCGGTCATAGCCCGCCCCCATGGCGGCCAAAGGGCCTGAAAACCCGGTTGTCGCCAGAATCTTTAACGCCCTCTCCTTGGCCTGTCCATCCGTGACATTGGCCAAAAGCCCAAAAACAGCCAGTCCGAGTATGACCAAAACGATCTTCCTGTACAACCCTTCATTTTGTGACATCCAACATCTCATGTTTATACCCTCCTCTCATTTTGTAATATTTTACCTACCCTCCTTTCATTTTGTTATATCGTGCCTTTCAATGCCCTCCATTGGCATGTAACCGTGTTACGGTTGATAGTTATCACATGATCCCACTTATCACCTATTATTACCCATGCGTATGCTATGGATAGAAACCTTATTTGTCAATACTTTTATACATGAAGGAAAATCTAGGAGAGCTTCGAAATCATTCGAAAACTCCCCTGTCCCTTTACCTGGGAAATTACCCTTTGCCCTGAAGCTTGGAGTTTTCCCCGTCGGGGTTTCACCTTTGGAGCCCCGACCAGCAGCAAGATCCTCCCACGGGGTCTCTCCCGTAGCCAAATTCCCTCAGTTAATTGTCCCCTCCGAAATCCATGATCCACTCAATAAAACTTCCCTCTCCTCCCTGAGCATTATCCCTGGAGAAGGCAATGGAGAGATCTCAAGAGACCCCAATCTACTTCCCCATCGCCTTCGCGATGTCAACGAGCTCTGGATGTACTACCTTCCCCTCTTCAAGTAACAATTGGTTATCCAGCCATACCGTGGAATTCAAACATATCCCGTCGGCATGGGAGACAGCCTCCGGCAGACTGGCTTTAAACATCGGGCCCTGGTAACCATTCCCCCACTCAGTTGATCCCCATACCCGCTCATCTT
>Ga0209636_10006025_pt1 | contig 12384 bp, 9 predicted proteins | sample DeeMarSWOR152_54_FD_187464 | JGI IMG/M metagenome (GOLD analysis project Ga0209636, IMG submission 187464) | Marine sediment microbial communities from White Oak River estuary, North Carolina - WOR-1-52-54 (SPAdes) (version 2) | ecosystem: Environmental > Aquatic > Marine > Intertidal zone >...
CATGATCTCTCGCCAGCGATCCTCATCGCTGTACCTGGGTATGGGGTCCCGACCTGTCGTGCTTTTCAGTATCTCTTCAATCTGTTGAAAACTAAGTTCCTCAATCATTGCAGACTCCTATCGCGAGCAGTAGAACAGGCTGCCAGCCTGTTATGAACCAGCCAGCGGCTGGCTCTAATGACCCTATGACTTATGACCACCCCTTGATACACCTGCCACTCCCGCCAGTACAGCGAGGAAGATGGCGACCTTGAGCGCGGTAAACCAGGATATTGACCGGGCGACCAAACCCTCCTCGACAGCTTTAGGAAAAAGATCAGGGATCGTCCAGCTCCACAAGACTTTCACCAGAAGCAGCCCCAACACAAAAACTCCTACAATAAACACCAGACAGCCAGGCGCCATTACAACCTTCCATAGTCTCCTCATAACCCTGTTCCCCTCTGAGGCACTAGCCTCTGTGAACAATCTCCTTTAGCCTGTCGGCGATCACCCGTTCCTGTCCGGGCTCCAGCGTCTGCGGGTTAACGAAGATGCCACTCGTCCCGGCCGGCGCCAGTTCTATGCACGGATCGCCTTCTCTCAACTGAGCGAGAATATCATCCCGCGTCATGCCCAGGCTTTGCTCATCAAAGATGATCTCCGCCCGCGGCATGGGCTGTCCTGCTTCGCTGGGGAAATTTCGCCGAGCCGAAGTATGGGGGAGATCTGAGAATTCGTCTATCACATACTGAACCTGATCTTCGTAGGTCTCCATTAGTTTATCGTGATCCAGATTCAGATACCACTTCACTGCCGCCAGAAGCCCCACCATTTCTTCCTTACCCACTTTCATCGGCCGGCCGATGAATGCTCTCGGGCAGGCATTGAAAGCGCAGGCTTCTATAAGGTCTTTGCGGCCCAGGATAAGCCCACTGCTCTGAGGCCCACATAACCCCTTGCCGCCGCTGAAGAGTGATAGATCCGCGCCCATCTCGGTGGTGAATCGCCACAGGTTTTCCACCGGCGGGATCTGCGCTGCGGCATCCACGATCAGCGGCACACCTCGCCGCTTGGCGATCTCGATCCCCTGTTCCAGTGGCACCAACCCACTCATGCGGGTGACATTGTAGAAATAGAAAATAGCCGCCGTTCTGTCGTTGATAGCTCGCTCCATATCTTCGGAAGATGTCCCCGCTTCCGTTCCGATCTCCACAAGCTTGGCGCCTGTCTGTCTGATAGCGAAGTCGTAACCTACCCGACCAAACTTGTGCACGATCACCTCATTCTTCATACCATCGGTATAAGGCAATCGCTCCCTCTTTTCGAGATCCAAGCCGGTAATACATGCGGCTGTGCTCAAAACAAGACCAGCCGCCGCGCCGCACGAGACATAAGCTGCCTCGTTCTTGGTCAATTCTGCGATCTTTTTCCCAACCTTTTCCTGCAATTCATCAATATCAACGAAGTGCCGGGCGGCCTCAACCATCGCTGCCAATACTTCCGGCGGCATTATGGAACCGCCCAGCCGTGTCAAAGTTGCATATCCGTTAACAACCTTCCTGACGCCCAGTTCATCATATATATCCATTTCCGGTTACCTTTCGATCTCTCCAATAGCCCGAAGAATAGCCCGCTGATGTACGCAGACTTCGTAACGCTGATGAACGCTGATTTTTCTTATTTCTTTGTCAGCGTTTATCCGCGTTGAAATCAGCGGAAATCAGCGGACTGTTCCTCCTTGTAAGTCAGCAGGCTGTTCTTCACTAAGTCTGGAGTTGCGGGATTTCCCAATAGGGCTTCGGGGCGTTTTCCCATTCTGGCATGCTCAAACCTGTGGGATCATACACAATACTGCCAGCCCTCACAGTCATCACGCACCGTAGTTTTTCCTTTCCAGTCATCTTCGCCTTGCCGCAGTCCGTGAACCCGAATGTCCCTTTCAGATGCTTTAGCACGGCAACATCAGCCTCAGAACCAACGCTCAGCGTTCCCAGTTCTGGGTGCCCTATCTCCCGCGCTGGCGTCACCGTGGATCGCATGATAACCTCCTGAAGCGGCATACCCATGCTTAGGTATTTGGACATTGTGGTTATCATGCTGACTACTGGCCCGTTTATATTTCCCATGTGGAGATCGGTGCTGATAGAGTCAGGTGGGAATCCCTGCTCCAGTGCCGGGACGCCGTTGCGGAACCAGAAACTCCCCGCTCCGTGCCCCAGATCGAAGATAACTCCCCTGTCCCGAGCCTGGAAGAGATAATCATAGACTTTGCCGCTTTCATCTACTATGGGGAACTGCCGAGCGAAAACGTGAGTGTGCATGTCCCCGGGGCGTAACTTCTTCAGGATCAGGTCAGGGTAAGGTCGCTCAGGCGGGCGCGGCCAGAAATCCACCATCACCGGCTTCCCACAGATGTCTCCGGCCTCCACCGCGCGCTCCACAGATACCCAAGGCGGATGCTCCGCGTCCCAGGGGTTCCTCGTCCAATAGTGCGCCGTTTTGATGCCCACGACCAGATCAGGGTATGCCTCCGCTATGGCAGCGGCCATCTTCGGGTTCATCTCTTTCATATTCTGCTCGGAATCTCTCCGAACCATCCCGCCGTCAGCGATATTCACAAATGCGAAGATACGCGTCTTTGCCCTGTCAATGCATCTTTCTTTAAAATCAGGAAAATCCTTCCAGCCGGCAGTGCCGGCGTCCACAGTCGTCGTAACACCGGAGGAAAGCAAATGGGCATCAGCGTTCAAGCTCCCGACAGAGCCAGTAGTTGACTGGGATGTGTAGACGTGGGTGTGAATATCCAGAAGCCCGGGCGTGAGATAATGATCTGAAACGTCCACTACATTGCTGGCCTCAGACGCCGGTATGTCCGGGTCAACTCGGATAATTTCCTTCCCCTTGATCCCCACGTCCATTTTTCCATCAATGCTGTTGGTGGGATCGATAACGTGCCCACCTTTTAGTAACAGATCGAACGACTTTTCACATTCTGCCTTATCCGTTGTCATGTCAATTCCTCCAATAGCCCGCTGATCCTTCGGATGCGAAGAATAGCCCGCAGATTTGCGCGGACTTCGTAACGCTGATGAACGCTGATCTTTTTATCTCTTTGCCTTCTTTATCAGCGTCTATCTACGTTGGAATCAGCGGAGATCAGCGGACCATTCCTCCTTATCCTCGGACTAGATCAGCCACCAATGTCCCGGCTCTATTTTCTCAATGCTGAAGCTCCTGTGTTCGGGCGGCAGAGAGTTCAGCAACTCCCGCGCTTTCTCGCCGATAGCCTTTGCCGCCAACTCCACGTTGCGTCTACCCACCTCTGCCGACGCATGCTCCCGGGGATCAAGCCCGCCGATCCCCCAGGGAGGGCGCATGTCCAGGATAATCTCTCCATCTCCCAACTCGGATATATCGACGCGATCCGGGTAGAAGAACATCATGTTGGACGTCTCCCATTTGGCGGCGTGATCGGTATTGGATTCCTCGCCCCTGCTGAGCGTTACCTCCCAGATACCAATGCCGGCCACTGTGCCGTCAGCGACTACTGGTTCCAGCGCCTTATTGATCATGTCGATCTGTCCCTGCACGTTATGACCGGAGGCGCCTATAATGACACGGAATCCGGTCTTTTTAAGGCGTTGAAACAGCTCTGTGTAAATGGGAGCAAGATGATCCTGGTTGAACCCGTTATGAAGCCATTGAGGCGGATATACGGCGCCACCGAACTGCTCTGCGCACTTCACCAGGATCGCGTGCGCTTTGAGTGCATCATTGCCAAGCGGAAGATGGCGCCCATGCCACTCGATCAGACCGAAAGGCACATACGCGACGGGGAATTTCCTGATAGCCGCCTCTAGTTGACCGGGGCGCATGAACTGCATTTGCACATCCCGGGAAAGTGAGCTTTCCATGATAGTTGCCTCCTTGCTATTCTCGTGTAACTTTCGCCCTTCAACGAACAGAGAGAATATAACACCATGATGTTTTCTTGTCAACAGCGATTACCCGAATCAGCAATCAGTTATCAGCGTCCAGCAAGAGAAAGCCACAGATAGGGTGTGAGCGTGTAAGCGAGTATTCGCCCTCTCGCTCCCATGCTTGTATCTCCGTGATTATCTTTGGGCTGATAGCCGATCCAGCGCTTTTTGGCTTTGTATGCCGGAGCTTTCTGTGTTATACTAAGGCTATATTTAGCGAAGCCATACCATGATGAGAGTGGCAAAGTGAGGTAGAGCCAGCCGCCGGCTGGTTCATGACGAGGAGTGCAAAGATGCGGATCGGACATACTGACCCAGATAGATTTCATGAGTCAAAAAACTGCCATCACGGTGCAGGAACAATCTACTATATGTCCCTCTGGGACGAGTTCGAGACCCACTGGATGTTCATCCATCGCGGTGTTATGCCACCCGGAACTGGCATTGGGCATCATTTCCACGATAATTGCGAGGAGATGTATGTCATATTGAGCAACGCCGCGCGTTTTACACACAATGTCAACACGGCGGATCTGACGGCTGGAGCTATGGTACCATGCTGCATGGGAGAATCCCACGGTATCTACAATCACACCGATTATGGTACTCAGTACATAAATCTGGGTGTCGCAGGAGCGGATGGGAAATACGATTGTCGGAATCTCAACGACAGCCTCGAGGACGCCCTGCCTGGGCCAACCGACAGACTTCCCGTTCGTTATATTGATCTCAGCAAACTTATGATATCAGGTGGACCCGCACATGATGGAAAGGGGAAGTTGGATTTTCGCAGGATCTGGTCGCATGAAACATTCAAAACCAATTGGGGATTTATAGATCATATCCTGCTACCCCCTGACACCTCCATTGGCTATCATAAACACGAAACAGTCGAGGAATGTTACATGATTCTCTCAGGAAAGGGGAGAATGACTGTAGATGACGAAACGGTGGAAGTGTTTGCCGGGGATGCCATACCGAACAGGCTGGGCGGATGCCATGGGATCTATAACGACAGCCAGGATGAACTGGAAGTGCTTAACATGGCTGTCTGCTTGGAAAAGGGGAAATTCGACTCGGAGGACCTGGGCGAGGATCTCTCAACGAGATAGGCTGTGGTTCTTGACTGAAATCGGTTATGATCTCCGGAGTAGCAAGCTTCAGCTTGCGTGTCAACGCAGGCTGATGAACATTTATAAATTAATCGGGTAACATTTCGAGTGTAGGGGAGGGTAAATGGATTTTGACTGGGTTTCCTGTGAGTATACGGGACTATGGAATACTCAGACAGCTCTGAGGATTCCGTGTCTGTTCTCGCTTCAGTCAAAATCCATTTACCCTCCCCTACGGGATATGTCTACGAAGAATCCGTGCTCATGTCTATTACCCGATTAGTAACTGAATGTTCACCAGCCTGCTACTCCGTTAAGCGGCTATCCCGGAATTGACCCAGATTCCATCAACTAACCGAGATCGGAACGCTGAAGAGTGCAACTGAGAGGAGGTAAATGTGAGTGTAGCTGTGAGTCTGCCTCTAGGATATATGATTTTGGTGTTGCTGATGTGCCAGGCGATAGCCGCAGTGTTCATTGTCATTTTTACAACGCTGACCGCCATATTCATCGCGGCGCTCTGGGAACAGAAACGCGCGCTGGAAATGGATCAGGAATACGATGAGCTGGCTGACAGCCGCGAGGTATTCTGGGATGCATTGCACTCAGCCTATGCTCGATTTCGGGAGTCCAACCCTCAAGCGCCAGAGCAACTGGAGGATCTCATTACGGCGGACAGCCTCCCACCCAACTTTGACCCGCGAGAAGTGAAGAATCTGGTGCAGTGGCTCAAGAAAAACGAGAATGAGTTGGATCAACACATGCTCTGGAAATTTGCATACTCTATGTACCCCGACCGCCGGGATCGGCAAACTGTTCCCATTGGTCATGGCCTCATTGAGTCGGCTCATGCCAGGGCATTTCACGAAGCACGCGGCAAGCTTGCGCGGTTTTGGAATAAATGGGTGCCCCTGAACGAGTGGGTGTATTTTATGCTGTATTTTAGGCCGATGCGATATCTCTGCAAGCACTACGCATCGGCTCGCAATCAACTGATTGTGTTGACATGGCTAGAGCTTGCGCTTGTCAAACGGGTAGAAGACCATGGAAGGGGAGAGATCGCTCTTCTCAAGATCGCGGCAAAGCTCGCGAAGAGGGCTGATCAGGCATAGCTCCATAGTAAGGATCGCAAATTAAATAACTTTCCCATTTGCCAAACACAAAGTCACAAAGCCACGAAGCCACAAAGGGGAAAATAACAGTTCTCAGTTTACAGTTTCCAGTGGTCAGTGAACTGAAAACTGAGAACTGACTCCTGATTGCTATAACCTTCGCGTCTTTGTGCCTTAGTGTCTTGGTGGTTAATGCTCAAATGTGTAAGTTATTTAATCACGAGTCCTGGCTTGCTCACCTGTTTCATTCCCGCCATCCCAGTAAGAGATTTTTTGAACCTCGTTGATGTTATCACGTTCATACAAACCGGATAGGCTATAGCGATCGGTGATGAGTAACGCGTAATGGGTGAATAGTAGGTTGGCCCCCGCGTATGTGAGGGAAGGCTCGGTCCAATGATTAGCAATTCAGTCGGTTATACTGAAAGGTGACTGGAATGTTGGCTTTCCTAACCCAACCTACTTAGATCACTGGTCATCCAAGTCGAATCGAAGGAGAGATATATGCTCAAGGAGCATGAAGCCGCTATTGCGGGTCTGAGAAAAGAGTTTGTCGATGCGTGCAAATCGATATTCGGGGGGAGTCTCGTGGCGATTATTACTAAAGGCTCGACCGTCAGAGGCGGATTCATCCCAGGATTGTCTGATGTGGATCTGCATGTCTATCTGAAGGATGACGCTTTTGTCTATAGCGATTTTCTGAAATTGGAACTGGGTTTGAGCCTTCAAGAAAAGATGGATGGATTGATCCGTAAGTACGATTTTGGAGGGGGCCCAGTCCAGGTGATCATGATCAGTGTATCGCAGCCAAGAGACTGGTCGGGTCCACTACCGGGTAGCTACCTACTCCTGTATGGCGATGAATGCCCCGATCCAACTCCAACAGCAGAAGGAATACTTGAGCGGGATATTGCCAACCTCCGAAACCCTTACTACGGCTATGGATTGGTCAACTCCTTAGTGGACAAAACCAGCGATGCCCTCGCTGGCTACGTCCGCAGGCTTAATACAGCGGTGACCCCAACCCTATACCGTGTCTTATCTGTATTCACTAAAGACCCTTTCAAAGTGTGGAAGATGACGAGATTTGAGGTTCTGGACGCTTTGGATCAGTTGGAGATGGATGGTGTGAAGCGGTTTACCAAACTTGGTCGGAAGTTCTATGAGATCGCTAGCCAGAAACATCGGCTGCAGAGTGATCTTGAGTTATGTAAAGAAGCGATCCGGATAGGATTTGAGGTTCTTGATTTCGGTAGAGAGATAGGCATGAGCATTTCCGATTTTTGATTGCCGATTTCGGAGGAATAGCCCGCTGATTCACGCGGATTCCACCGCTGATCTACGCAGATAGAACGAGAATGGACAAAAAACCAGCGAGATCCGCGTTGAAATCAGCGGCGATCGGCGGCCTATTGTCTCAATCAAGAACTGCATCGAGGAGGAATGGATACATGGAAACCAGATTTATTTGCGATCATGATAGTTTGACCGATAGATACGGCAGGTTCATTCTGGAGCCATTGGACAGAGGCGCGAGCGCGGTTGTAGGCAACGCGCTGAGGCGCGTCCTCCTATCGCAGTTGGATGGCGCGGCGGTGACTGCTGTGAGGATCCAGGGAGTGCTGCATGAGTTCGCGCCGATCCCCGGCGCGGTTGAGGATACGTTGGAGGTGATCCGGAACCTGAGGTGTCTGGACCTGAAAATGCCCGGCCCCGGTCCCAAGACTCTCCGCATTTCAGCAGAAGGCAGAGGGTTGGCAGTTACGGCTAGGGATCTGGAGACCGATGATGTGGTTACCATCTTGAATCCGGATGCTCACATTGTCACGCTGGAGGCCGGAGCAAAGTTCACAGCCGAAATAGAGGTGGATAGGGGCACCGGGTTCAGACAAGCTGAGGTGCGCGATGACCTCAGACAGGGATGTCTGAGCCACGGCGAGATAGGAGTCATAGCTGTGGACGCCGATTTCTGCCCTGTGGAGCGTGTTGGCTTCGCAGTGAAGGAATTGCAGGGGGATGGAGAATCGCTGTCCATGGAAGTATGCACTAACGGCAGCATAGCTCCCACAGATGCTTTAAAGAAGGCGGCGGCGATCTTGAAGTCAGGGCTGACGGGCGAGAGGCTGATCAGCGGCAAATTCGATGGGACGAGTGGGACATTCGTCATAGATGCTAGGCTCGGCGGTCACACCATCGGCGGCATACTCCGCTGGGCACTTATGTCGTATAGCAGTCAGCAGAAAGCTGATAGTCATTATGAGCCTGTGAGGTTTGCCGATTACAAAATACAAGAGGACGGTAGCTTGATGCTGGAGGTGCACACGGACGGTACTTTGGGCCCAAAAGATGCTGTGTCGCTGTCATGTAAGCGGCTTTCGGAGATGCTCGACGTTCTCTTATCCTCGCCGGTGAAGGAAAGGGGATTTTGGAATATTGGGCCAATGGGACATGGAGACAAGGGGACAGGTGGTAGCATTTCCTTTGGCGACGCGTCGTCGTTCTGGCTGGCTCCGGATCTTCTGGATGTGCAAAGGAATTCTTATGATCGGTTCTTGCAGAAGGACATCCCCATACAGGATCGGGAGAATTGCGGATTGGAAAAGGTACTGGCTGAAACGTTTCCCATAGAAAATGGGGGGCTAGTTCTGGATTGCTTGGGGTATTCCTGCGGCGAGCCGTCGCATAGTACCACTGAATGTCTGGATCTCTCTTTGACATATTCTGTGCCTGTGACTCTACGGATGAGTCTGACTCTCGAAGAAGTAAGCAAAGTCGTGGAAGAGGAAGTGGCTATGGGAGAAATTCCGCTCATGACCGAGGATGGAACCTTTATCATAAAGGGCGTGAGAAGGGTTGTCATAGGCCAGTTGGTCGGGGCGGATATGAGTGAGTTCAATGATTTGTCCAAGAAGCGCGCGAGGACCGTAGGCGATTTTCTCTACGAAGCGGCGGTCGAAGCTTTTGCAAGGCTTAAGACAGTAGTAAGCGAACGGATGGCTGTGGAAGATTCTGTTGATCTAACGCCATCCTTGCTTCTCTGTACAGGCAAGCAACCTCAGACAGGGATGTCTGAGCCACCGGGCCGGCCTCACATGGAACCGGTGGTAGCGGCTCTGAACGATTTCTTCGTCAGAAGTCGCTTTTCCCAGGTTGTTCAAGAATGTAATCCACTGGATAAACTCACGCATTGTAGGCGGTTGAGCCAGCATGTATGGGATGTCTCCACCGAGGAAATACTAGAGCAGCCGCGCTCCTTACACCACACGAGTTATGGACGAGTATGTCCTCTGGAAACGCCAGAAGGGCCCAATGTGGGGTTGATAGGTACACTGGCGATTCATGCGCGCATAGATGAGCAAGGCTCCATAACGGCGCCGTATCGTAAGGTTGAGAAAGACAGAATATCAGATCAGATCGCTCATCTGTCCGCCCAGGAGGAAAGCGGTTCGATATTTTCGATCTTAGATTCTGGATTCTCGATCTCGAATCAAAAATCAAAAATCAAAAATCAAAAATCAGACACGGTGCCCGCGCGCGTGGGCGGCGATGTGCGTCGCGTGAATCGGGAGGAAGTTGACTATGTGGATGCATTCAAACAGCAAACTTTGGGATTATCAACATCCATGATACCACTTCTGGAGCATAGCGATCCCAACAGAATCCTCATGGGCGCCAACATGCAGCGACAGGCGGTGCCCCTGCTGTTTGCTGAGCAACCTCTCATACAGTCCGGTGCCGAGAGCAAAATTGCGCTGGATTCCAAAGGGGTAGTGACAGCCAGAAGGGACGGTGTAGTCAAGCGCGTGACGGCTGAAAGGATCGAGATCGCGGCGGATGGAGGCGGGACGGATGTATACGATCTGCTGAAGCATCGCCCCGCTGGTGTCACGAGAAACTGGCTTAACGAGAAGCCGGTTGTGTCCGCCGGCCAGAAAGTGACAAAGGATCAGGTTATAGCTGATGGTTCATCGACGAAAGATGGAGCGTTATCCCTGGGGCGGAACATTATGGTGGCGTATATGCCCTGGGAGGGATACAATTTTGAGGATGCTATACTGGTCAGCGAGAGGTTGATCAAGGAGGATGTATTCACTTCCCTGCACATACAGACTTACCAGGCGGAGGTAAGAGATACGCGGTACGGCAGAGAGATGTTTACCAAACAGCCGCCCGGTGTTGAAGAGAGGAGCTTATCGCATCTCGATTCGGATGGTATAGTCAGAGTGGGCGCATGGGTAAGCGAAGGTGATATGCTTGTAGGCAAGGTTACCCCAAAGGCTGCCGGACTGAGCCCGGAGGATAGGCTGCTCCGTGCCGTCAAAACGCAGACTGAAGCCTGCTACTCCAGTGATATAAGCTATGAAGATGGCTCTCTCAGGCTGCCGCCCGGAATGGAAGGGCGGATCACAAAGGTGCAGCGACTATCACGTGCCAAAGGCGACCCTCTGCCAAAGGGCGTTTATGAGGCCGTGAAAGTGGAAGTAACCCAGAAGCGCAGGGCCAAAGTGGGCGATAAGCTCTCAGGCAGGCATGGCAACAAGGGAACTATATCCAGGATACTGCCGGAAGAGGATATGCCATTCATGCCAGATGGTACACCCATAGAGATGGTTCTGAACCCGCTGGGCGTGCCCACAAGGATGAACCTGGGGCAGATACTGGAAACGCATCTGGGTTGGGCTGCCAAAGAGTTGGGCGTTAGAGTGATCTCGCCGCCTTTTGACGGTCCAACGCGCTCACAGATAAAGGATCTCCTGGGAAAAGCGGGCCTGCCTACAAGTGGTATGACAAAGATGCATGACGGGCGGACAGGAAAAGCTGTGGACAGCGACATTACTATAGGGTATCAGTATGTGATGAAACTGATCCACATGGTGGATGACAAGATTCATGCTCGCTCCACAGGCCCGTATTCGCTCTTCACACAGCAGCCCACCGGTGGAAAGGCACATTTTGGCGGACAGAGGTTCGGTGAGATGGAGACTTGGGCTTTGGAGGCCTATGGCGCGGCGTATACGCTCCGTGAACTACTGACGGTGAAGTCTGACGACGTGGTGAGTAGAAGGAGAATGTATGAGTCGCTGTTGAAAGGCTCCGATTCAAGCTTTTGGAAAAAGCTTGAGCAAAAGGGGTATGGGGGATCTTCCCCATCCGCCCCGGCGCCCTTCATGCCGGAAACTCTCAGGAAGTTGATCTTCTGCCTGCGCGGGGTCGGATTTGACATGAGACCGTCAAAATCGTCGAAATCGTTTCACGATTTTCACGATTTGAGCGATTTCAACGATTTCGATGGTTGTGTGGACGGCATAGCCATGATGACCATCGCTCTGGCTTCTCCCGAAAAGATCAGGGATGAGTGGTCTCACGGAACGGTCCATGTCGAATCTACCTCATGGGAGAACCACCGGCCGGCGCCGGGCGGGCTTTTCTGCGAGAAGATATTTGGCCCGGTAAAGGATTGGCAGTGTCAATGCGGCAAATTGGTGGGCGAACAGCACGAAGGCGAGATATGCCATGAGTGCGGCGTGGAGGTAGGGCCTGCCAGCATGCGCAACGAGCGTATGGGGCACATAGACCTGGCGGCGCCCGTCTGCCACAGTTGGCTTCTAACGGCAAGGCCCAACCCCATCGCTATACTTCTGGGCATGGAGCCGGATGACATAAGGAAGGTCGTTTACTACGAGAGCTACGTGGTGACCGACGCAGGAGATACCGACCTTCAGTGCAAACAGGTGCTCAACAAGGAAGAATACGGTGCCAAGCGGAAACAGCATGGCGAAAAGGCGTTCCGTGCTGAAACTGGAGCGCCGGCTATACGCGACCTTCTGAGCCGCGTGGATCTTGCGCGATTGATCAGCTCTCTGGATGATCCTCAGAAGAAGCGCGTAGTGGAAGCATTCCAGGGATCCGGTATTAAGCCCGAGTGGATGATCCTGGAGTGTCTACCGGTGATCCCACCCGGTATGAGGCCAGCCAGACATCTGGAGAACGGCACCGTTGCGACGTTGGATCTCAATGAACTCTATACCAGAGTCATTTCGAGAAACAATAAGTACAGGGAGATCGCGGCTATCGGTGGCCAAGAGGCTAGGGACACGGCGCGCATGATCCAGGAGGCCGTGGATTCGCTTTTCGGAAACGGGCGCCGCAGCGAAGGCGAGACCGGTACGCTCAAATCTCTGAGCGATCTGCTGAAAG
>Ga0209636_10006026_pt1 | contig 12384 bp, 5 predicted proteins | sample DeeMarSWOR152_54_FD_187464 | JGI IMG/M metagenome (GOLD analysis project Ga0209636, IMG submission 187464) | Marine sediment microbial communities from White Oak River estuary, North Carolina - WOR-1-52-54 (SPAdes) (version 2) | ecosystem: Environmental > Aquatic > Marine > Intertidal zone >...
CCTCCAATCGTCCGGACGGTAACGCTATACGCTTTGAAGATTTTGATATCACCGTCTATAAGGACTTTCTTGTCAAAGGCACTAACGTACTGGCCGTACATGGTCTCAATGTAACGCTTGGAAGCTCGGACCTATTGATTTTACCCGAGCTTGCCGCTATCAAAGTGGAAAGGTTTGATCTCTCGGAAATCATTGAGGGCTACTTGCTCCGGCCGACACCGGGAGCTCCCAACCAGGGGGCTCTCATCCAAGCGGGTCCGACAACCCGTAATGTCACAGAGAATCCATCTCAACCTGATGCCAGCGAGAACCTCGTAATTACAGCTACTGTCACAGAAACACTTGCGCCAATTAGTGACGTGAGGTTGTTCTACTGTATAAACTTCGTAACCTCAAGTCGCAGACTTCCCACAGATGGTTTACCGATGCTGGATGATGGGACAGGAGCCGATGTGGCCGCTAATGATGGTATCTACACAGCGGTCATTAGCTCTGAATTCTATGGACCTGGTGATATGATACGCTGGTATGTTAAAGCTGTGGATGTTAATGGAAAGGCATCTCGGGACCCGCTCTTTCCGTATACCAACGACTCTCCCGAATACTATGGTACTGTCGTGATAGACCCGACGGTGAACTCTCGTCTGCCAACGATTCAGTGGTTTGTGAAGGATGTAAGCGCCTCGGAGAGGGACAGCGGTACACGCGGATCTGTGTTCTATTTGGGAGAATTCTACGACAACGTGGTGATCCACCGACGCGGGGGTAGTACAGCTGGTGCACCAAAGAAACATTTCAAGTTTCGATTTAATCACGGATATAAATTCAGGTACAAGGACGATGTACCCCGGGTAAACGAGTTCAACCTCAACAGCACCTATAGCGATAAAGCTTACCTACGGCAGAATCTCGCGTTTGAGGCATACGATTGGTGCAGCTGTCCGGGCAGCGAGTCCTTTCCTCTCAGGGCCCAGCGCAACGGCGAATTCTATGGAGTCGAGATTTTTATCGAAGAGCCGGAAGAGGAGCTTTTAGAGCGCGAAGGACTCGAGCCCGATGGGGCGCTCTACAAGATGTACAACACCTTCAACGTAGGGGGCGGAGCCGAAAAGAAAACCCGCCGGTGGGAGGGACGCCGCGACCTCGACGATTTCTGCCGGAGCATTAATAATACTTCGGGCATTGTTCGGCACAACAATATCTTCGACCAGGTCAATCTGCCGCTGACGCTCAACTATCTTGTTGCGACCATCCTCGTCCATCAAAATGACCATCCGCACAAGAATCATTACCTATATCGAGATTCGGACGGCTCCGGCGAGTGGTGCTTTTTACCTTGGGACCATGATCTGACATGGGGTTCCAACTGGACCGGTAGTTCTTACCACGACTATATATATGCGGATGATGACCAGGTCCCAGGTAAGCCAACGGACGTCAAACCTTCGCATCCATTCGTTGGCAAGCAAGATTGCAAGGAGTGGAACTTCCATTGGAACCATCTCATTGATGCGCTTCTGAATGATGACATGGTGCGCGAGATGTATCTGCGGAGGCTGCGTACTGTGATGGATGAATTCATCAAGCCACCGGGGACGCCTTACCCCGAGCTGTTCATTGAGAACCACATCGATGAGCTCGTCGCGGCAATGTCGGCAGACGTAGCTTTGGACTACAAAAAGTGGGCGAATCCATGGTCGTGGGGTGGGCAGGAAGGCTACCCGCGAGATCAGTCCTTCGAATATGCAATTAATATCATCAAAAATGACTATCTTACAGTACGACGGATCCACTTATTTGTCACACATAATGTGGAAAATGTCAATATTTATAACATCCCCGGTTCTTATTCCGCGGCAATCCCGAACGCGCAGCCAGCAAAACCAGTCATCCAATTTGGTGACTACGAATTCAATCCTTTCTCCGGTAACCAGGACGAGGAGTACATTGAACTTCTCAATTCCAACTCCTATGCCGTTGATATTTCGGATTGGCAACTTGTCGGTGGTGTTGAGCACACTTTCCTGCCCGGCACGGTGATCGTTGCAGGCGGCAGTCTTTATGTCTCCCCGAACGTTAGCGCCTTCCGAAGCCGCACGATTAGTCCGACCGGTGGAGAAGGACGGTTCGTACAGGGAAACTACAGGGGCCATCTATCGAATTGGAGCGAGACCTTGAAGCTACTGGACAGATACGGTCGCATCGTGAGCAGCTTGACGTATCCCGGCAATCCAAGCGAGCAGCAACGATATCTGCGAGTGACCGAGATAATGTATAATCCGACCGATATGGGTACATTCGATAATGATGAATATGAATTCATTGAATTGAAGAATATTGGTTTTATTCCGCTTCAGCTTAGCGGGATTAGATTTACTGATGGCATCTCTTATGTGTTTGACAAGGATCGAAATATTATACTTGCTGCCGGTGCATATATAGTAATCGTCAAAAATCGTTCTGCTTTTGCTTCTCGCTACGATAATAGAAGCATCAATCTCGCACCTGGTGTATACAGCGGAAGCTTAAGCAACGGAGGTGAAACGATTAAACTTGAGGACCAGACTAATAGTACTATATTGGAGTTTGACTACGATGATAAGTGGTTTGACAAGACCGACGGTCTCGGATTCTCTTTGACCATCAAAGATGCCACCAATCCTGAATTGGATAGCTGGGATAGTGTCGATGCGTGGCGTCCAAGTGTTGAACCAGATGGCACTCCTGGATTCGATGATACCGAGGCACTTCCCAATACTTTATAATCACTCCCAAAGGACGACAGAATGGCTTTATCAGCAAACATTCACTGAATCCGTGCACGTAAGAATCTGCGTTTTCTGATCAAAATCAGCGCCGTCTACTAATCAATTACGAATTTTTGTGTCGCAAAGCCGACACAAATGCTCTATTGGACTGAACCGCTGAAGCGTTATTTGGAATTTTATTAGGCAAACGAATACCATCTCATCGATGAGAAATGGATGAATTAGGGGGTTTAGATCTTACACAAGGGGCGATTGGTTGGTCCATTGGGAACGATCTGTGGCTGATCAGGCATAACCGACGGTTAATTTGGGTCATTTTTTCACCGGATAAACAGACCGGTATTGTCATGTACCAAGATGTTAAAGCTAATATCCCACTACAGAGCAGGCAATTGTTTACCGGGAGTTCCTTGAACATATGCCAAAGACTTCTATAATGCATTTAGTGGGGTAATGTGATGTATAATAGATGGAATTAAGGAAAGATAAATTATGGGTAGGGAACTTAATCGCCGCACTTTCTTGAAAAGAACCGTTGCAACCTCGACGGGCAGCACATTAGCCCTAAGTCTTGAAGAGAAGATTTTACTTGCACAGACTCAAAAGAATAAAGAAACGCCGAAGAAAAGACTGCAGAAGGAGGACATTCTGAGCTTGCCATCTGGCAAGATTGGCAACGTCAATATTAGCAGACTTATTCTCGGTGGCAATCTAATCGGTGGAGCAGCTCATAGTAGAGATTTAATTTATGTCTCGGATTTGATCCGGAACTATTTTACAGATGAAAAAATCATGGAGACCTGGCAGATAGCTGAGGAGTGTGGGGTAAACACAATGTCAGCATGGTCGAGTAAGCAGATGCTCAGAGTCTTCAATAGATACAAAAAAGAAAGAGGGGGAAAGATACAATGGCTTGGGCATACAAGTTTCAACAAAGACGCAATCAAAACCTGTATTGACAACGGTGCTGTGGGCATCTATGTCTGTGGCGATCCTACGGATAGATGCATCAAGGGTGGTCGTTTAGACCTGTTAGCAGACGCTATCTCACTCATAAAAGGCAATGGGTTGTTCGCAGGGATAGCCTGTCACGCGATCAGAGTTCTAAAGGCAGTGGAGGCAGCAGATATCGGAGTCGATTTCTATATGAAAACTCTGCATCACGGAAATTACTGGTCAGTCGCCCCAAGAAACAAGCGAGAATACGATGTTCGTGTGTGGGACCCTAAATGGGAACCGAAAGACGAAACGTCCGGTTATTATCATGATAATATATGGTGTATCAATCCGGAGGGGACTATCGAGTATATGAAGAAGATTAGTAAGCCTTGGATGGCCTTTAAAGTCTTGGCCGCAGGGGCTATCCATCCACGAGACGGTTTTCAGTATGCTTTTGAAAATGGTGCCGATTTTATTCATGTGGGAATGTTTGATTTTCAGATTAGAGAAGATGTAATTATTACAAAGGATATATTAGCAAAAAAATTGGACAGAAAGCGATCCTGGAGAGCATGAGGGGGATCTTATAACTTAAAGATTATGATGCAATGGGCTACACCGGATAAAACAGGAGAAAAGTTATGAATAATATCACCTGAAAATCGGGGTGTTTTTTAGCTTGTGAAAGGGATGACTTATGGGCACTCCTGAGATTCAGGCTGACCATTCCAATATTGAGTATATCGAAGTCTAAAGCGAGTGGGTTGCGGTTGCCAGCGAAGATGCGCATATATGTCTGTATCGAGTTAACTCAAGCAAAGCACCTTTTAAGGAATAAAATTCATTTAATTATTTTTATTGGGGTACTTGAGTTTGGAAAATGCAGCCTTTAATACTTTACACACTTGAGCAGCTGACCCGGAGACATCCTTGAGTGGCTTCTTCTCCATGACATCATTCCAGACATCATATAATTCACCGGTGTTATAGAGCTTGTAGCGTTGGGTGCGGACCCATGCCTTGCCGCTTTGGTTTTCGGAAAAGGCAAAGTGGCGCGAAACGTGCGGGCGTGAGCCAAATAAGATCGATGCAAAACTCACGCCATCAATTTTGTGATCCACTTTCGCCCCACCGATTTCTGCCAATGTCGGCAGCCAATCACTGAAATCGACCAGTTCATGCCTGACGCTACCCGTATCAATTTGTCCGGGCCAGTTGGCAATGAGCGGCACGTTGGTACCGATATCCAAAAGCGTGCCCTTGCCACCGGGAACGCGCTTGCCATTACGTATCGAATAGACCTCCTCATACTCGTACTTGCGTCCTTCAATATGCCGCAGTTTAGAACGCTGAGCCGTGCCGTTGTCACCGGTGAATAGGATGATCGTGTTCTTGCGTAGGCCAAGTTGATCGAGCTTGGCCACGAGTTGACCCACCATCGCATCCATACTTTCAATCATTTCGCCATAATCCATCCAGCGATCCTTGCCCGGTACATAAGGCACCTGTGTAGGGATATCATCAGTCACATCGTGTGCTAGCGCCATCGAGTAGTACGCAAAGAAAGGTTCTTGAGCCGTGCTGCTTTGCTCTATGAATTTTTCCAGAAAATCTACGTACAATTCTGGTCCGTACTTTCCCTTCGTGTCAGTGCGCACGTACCCATTCTCGTAAATCATCGGCTCATGATATCGCGCGCCTTCGTGCCAACCGAACACGCTCCATGCATCAAAGCCCAGCCGCGCCGGTTGCATGGTGTCTCTTTTCAGCAACGCCAACTGCCACTTGCCAGCAATCGCCGTGGTGTAGCCCGCACGCTTGAGCACCTGTGCAACGGTGTGTTGTTCCTCCGCCTTGGGAAAGGTGCCCCAGCCCGAATCGAGCCGGAAGGGATATTTGCCTGTCATCAGGCAAATCCGCGTGGGATGGCACACCGGCATGCTGAAGCAGTAGTCAAACCGCATTCCGCCTCTAGCCAGCGCATCAATATGCGGCGTTTTCCAGCGCTGCCCGCCATAGGCGCCAATCGGTTCGCAGCCCACGTCATCCGCCATAATCAAGACGATGTTCGGCTTTTCTGACACGTCCCCATCAGCTGCCATCAGATTGTGGGGGAGTACCGCTGCAGTACCAACCGCAGCAGCAGTTCTCAGAAACTGTCGCCTACTGAACGGATACTGCTGTTTCGTGTTCATCAATAGTGCTCCCGTGTATTCTGCAGATGTTCAATTGATCTTTTCCAACAATATTACCAAACAGCCTCTCATCTTATTCACCGAGATTTGCTATTTAACTTCATAACCGGTACCTCTACACGTCACATGGTCAATAATACCACAATTGGGGGTTTGATCCCATATTTATTTAGACCATCAATCTTCAAATTTGATATTTGTAGTGACAAAATGGAGTCACACTCTCACCTGAAAATCAGGGTGTTTTTTGGGCTCCTGAAAAAGGTGACTTTGCGCATGTTCTTTCACTCCTCTACAGTCTTTGCCTGCGAAAGTTTTGCTCGCCACTCTTCAGCCTTCTCTGGCTTGTCCCAGGCTTCGTAGAGTTCGATTATGTTATTCCATGACCCCAATGTGTGTGGGTGAGTGTCACCAAGTTTGAGGCGGCGGCCTTCGAGGGTTTCAAGTAGTAATTCTGCTGCTTCTTCATAGCGTGCTTGCTCTTTGTGAAGAACGGCCAAGTCGTTCATAGTTTCCAGTGTATCGGGATGATCGTCGCCAAGCCTTCGAATTCTACCAGCGATTACCTTGTTAAATAAACCCTCTGCTTCCTCATACCTTTCCTGCTTTGTATAAAGATTGGCCACTGTGTTCTTTACGCCCAGTGTAATCCAATTCTCATCGCCTATTTTCCAGTGCCCAGTATTCAATATTTTATTCAAAATCGTCTCTGCTTTGTCATACCGATTCTGACTCAAATAAACTGCGCCAAGTCCATGCATACAGAGCAGGCTGTACAAATGGTCCTCTCCCAGAACTTGAAGCAAGGTTTCGAGTGCATTGGTGAACTGTGATTCAGCTTCCTCGTACCGACCTTGATCTTGGTATACCCCACCAAGATCAACCATTACATGTAGCGTGCTTGGATGCTTCATGCCCCAGAGCTCGCGCCTTATCTCTAGAACTGTTTGTAAAGTCTCCTCTGCCTCATCGTAGTGACCCATAATCCAATGTAACGCACCAAGACCGTGCATTAAGTACAGCGTGTCATCGTCCTGTTCATCATGCAATTGAGGGCTGATCTGAAGTCCCCTGAGGCAAAGTTTTTCAGCCTCTTGATAGCGTCCTTGCATCCGATATGTAAGAGCCAGGCTATATATGAGAAATCGCTCTACCGGGTGCTCGGTATCCCGAGCGCTTTGTGCGGCATTTAATCCCGCCGTTAAGAGCTCCTCCGCCTCGGAGAAACGATCCTGAAAATTGTACACCAATCCAAGAAAGGCCATGCAATACAGCCTGACAGGATGATCCTTGTCCAAGGCAAGTTTAAAGCGCGCCAGACCTTCAGTTAATAAAGGCTCGGCCTCAGAGTAACGGCTTTGGAGCATATAAACCCATCCGATTTGGAATCCAGAATACAGAGTGGCTATGTTATCACTGCCAAGCTGTGTCCAGTGTATTTCAAAGGCGCGCTTCGCATGCAATTCAGCCGACTTGTATAAACCGAGTACCCCATAGGCGCTTACTAGTGTTTGTCGGATGGATGCCTCAAAAAGTGGCTGACCCTCGAACTCTACACCGAGATCATCCGATATCTTATCCAGAACAGAGCGGACTGAAATTTCCTTGCTCTTCACATTTCTAAGATTAAGCGAGGATAAAACGCTGTTCTGGAGAAAGTCGGATACGGTCTGTGTTTCAGCTCGAGCACGCTCAACACGAAAATACATCGCAGAGCTGATAACCAACCCTACGACCAGTGAGGCCACTGTGATTACGCCTGCAGCGAAAGGCATCCGATGCTTTCGAATCATCTTCATAGCCCGGTATGTCGTTGACTCAGGTCCTGCAATTAGAGGATCGCCCCGCAGATAGTTCTCGATATCATCTGATAGTTCCGACGCGGATTGGTAGCGACGGTCACGGTCCTTACGCATAGCCTGAAGTGGAATCCACTCGAGTTCTCTGTGGAGACGTCGAGCAAGTGTTTCAAGCTTGGTTTGACGGCTCCTGGCAATCTTCTTTGCCTCTTTACCCAGTTTTGTCAAACGCGTACTAGGTGTCATTGGATTGGCTTCGCTGATAACTTTACGAATGTGATCAATTCCGCCTTCTCGAAGCGTTTCAGGTTCGAAAGGTAAGACTCCGGTCAGCAAGACATAGAGCAGCGCACCCAACGAATAAATATCGGAACGTGTGTCGATATCTTGGTTGGCCATATCCGCCTGTTCAGGACTCATATACTCGGGAGTGCCTAATAGTTGGCTATCTTCAGTAGCCAGCGTTCGGTCGGTCAGCGGCATGCTGAGGGCCTTGGCGACACCGAAGTCGATAATTTTGGGAACCGCCTGATCATCCTGAGTCGAGACCAAAATGTTCGATGGTTTAATATCCCGATGAATAATACCTTTCTGATGGGCATGATTGACAGCAAGGCAAACTTGTCGGAATAGATTCAGTCGGTCTTCTATAGTGAGCTTGTGCTGATCGCAATACTCTGTGATGGGGATACCTTCGACAAGTTCCATGACGAAGTATGGACGTCCGCTCGGGGTCAAACCGGCATCGTGGACACGGGCAATGTGCGGATGGTCCATCAAGGCCAAAGCCTGCTGTTCAACTTCAAAACGAGCGATAACCGTCTTGGAATCCATTCCCGGTTTGACGACCTTTACAGCCACCTGGCGTTTGATAGGTCTCTGCTGTTCGGCCAGGTACACAATTCCCATGGCGCCCTCGCCCAAGGTCCTCAGCAGCTTGTAAGGTCCGATCCAATCACCTGGTTTTTCTACAAACAGACCCGCCGAAGGATTGTCATTCTTAGATTCTCCGGCATCAGGAGCTTCCAAGCCGAGGGCAGCAAGCTTCTTGAGGCGTTCAGGCTCCGTACCAAATAGTGAGTCAGCTAACATAATCTAAAGCCCATCATTCGAAAGATTTAAGTAATGACCTTCGATCACAACATAGACAGCGCACGTATTCACGTTGTTGCCACACAAACGACAGCCTTCTATCTTATATATCCCGGATTTTTCCCGGAATGCTGCGCGCCTTTAGGGCAAATATTGCATAATTTCCTGAAGTTCGTCTGGGACCTCACTCTCCGTTGATACTGTATTTCTGACATGTTTTCGAAGAAGAGTTTGAAAACGCCGTTTTACGGTGATGGCCATATTCGCGGCTCTTTTTTCATCCTCAATATTATATCTCCGGCACGTTTCAGCGAGAGAAGGTGGTTTGGAATTCTCAAGTGTGGGCTGCACAATTCTGTCGCAGAATACCTTCCAGTGGACGTCCATGCCATCCTCGTGGCAATCGGTTTCGACCTCCGACAAGACCTGCTCCAGCAGTTCGGATAGCCAGACATAATTATAGGAATCCTCAGGTGTTAATTCTGAGATTGTAGTCGGTAGGACAGGCGGCTCGTTTAAGTCCAGAAAGACAAAGCCGCCCTTGGGAAAACGTTTTTGAGTCATCTGCTTACTTTTCTCATGACTAAGATATTGATCCAGAGCATGGAGAAGAAACGCTCTGAATCGCCCCTTGCTCTGGTCGGCACGCTGGACCAGATCGCGATTAAGGACGACTTCGTGGAAAAAACCCTGTGTTAAGTCCTTGGCCTGTTCATTGTTGTGCCCCTTCCTGCGGAGGTAACAGTATACGGGTTTCCAATATCTTTTCAGCAAGAGGTCTATCAAAGATCTGTTTTTGTCGTCTGTCGATTGGATGCCTTCAATGAGAGACCAATGAGTAGTAAGAAACACATAACCTGCACCGCCCAAATCTGTGTAATCACATCCAGTCATGATATTATCCCTTGGGGGGATCTCTGCCAAAGTCCGCGAGCAGAATATCCTCACATATTCTAAACCAAAATGACACCGTGTCAATAAAATTGAATCGCTTGGTTCCTAAACACACCAAATGACTCATTTAAGGCTATCTCGCTGAAAAATTTTTGAAAAAATTGCCGGAAACTGCGCAGCGCCGTGAGTTATTTGCGGGAGTAACTTATAGAGTCTCATACGCAGGTATGAACGGACGAAAAAACTGAGAAACCAGAATAGTCAAGGCCCAATCAAAGTTGCGATGGTTAAGGGCGGAAAGGAAGGCAGAAAATGAAATGTTTCAATTGTTCACGGATTGTCATTGCTTTGGCTGGATTTGTTGCTGCTATTGTGCTTAGTGGCGGGAGTGCGAACGCAGATTTCACCTTCGGCGAGCCGACGAATCTTGGACCAATCGTCAACAGTTCAGCTTCGGAGTGGGGACCTAGCTTCTCGGCTGACGGCCTGGAGATGTTCTTCGTCTCTGACCGCCCAGGTGGCCTGGGCTCTTGGGACATATGGGTAACAACGAGAGCAACGGTGGACGATCCCTGGGGAGAACCGATCAATCTTGGGGCACCTGTCAACAGTTCGTTTGTCGATACTACGGCAGCGATCTCACCCGATGGGCTAGAACTCTACTTTAGTTCTACTCGCCCGGGTGGGATCGGTTACGAGGATATCTGGGTTACAAGGCGGGAAAGCAAGAACGATACCTGGGGTCCACCAGTGAATCTCGGACAACCAGCTAATAGTCCTATTCTCGACTATGGAGCGTGCATCTCCGCAGATGGTCTGGAATTGTACTTCAATTCCATGCGCCCCGGCGGAGTGGGTAGCATGAATCACGATTTATATGTAATGAGGCGGGCGACGATAAGCGACGACTGGAGTGCGCCTGCTAACCTCGGCCCGGTGGTAAACGGTTCATCTCACGATATCTCGCCAAGTCTATCACCGGATGGCCTTTGCCTTTTCTTTTCAGATCACCCGTCTCCCTATTACATCTTCCACGCCGGCGGATTCGGATTGGCGGATATATGGGTAACGACGCGGTCAACAACAGAAGACGATTGGGGTGAGGTTGTGAATCTTGGCCCCAATATTAACAGCCCAGGTGAAGATTGCTTCCCGACCATCTCTCCCGATGGCAAGGTACTCTACTTCCTCTCAGGCCTACCCGGCGGGTACGGGGAAGGAGATATATGGGAGGCGCCCATCCTCCCTGTTGTTGACCTTAACAGTGACGGAATTGCCAATGCTGACGACATGTGCATTGTGGTGGATAATTGGGGTACAGATAATTCACTTTGTGACATTGGCCCAATGCCCTGGGGAGATGGTATTGTCGATGTTGAGGATCTTATAGTTCTTGCTGAGCATTTGTTTGAAGAAATCCCCCCAGTTGAGTAGAGTGTTTACTTGAAGCAGGAGAAAGTAAAAGATTAACTTAAAAAAATGACGCCAAATATAGCCAAAGAGCTGGCAGCTTGAAAGAGTTGCCAACTCTTTTTTGTTCCAAAAAGACTCACATGATAGATACATTTCACTCTCACCATATACTTAATCCGATAGAAGTAAAAAACTTCTGAGAAATATTTAATATTTTGCAAAGAATTAACATTATTTCGGACATTATATAGACAAAATTGATATTTGTGGTGTCATTTTGGTGACAAGATGTCACATGGAAATTACGGTATTTTTTAACTTCATAACAAGGTGACTTGGCGTCTGTTATGTCACTCGTTCACAGCTTCTGTTTGTGGTAGTTTTGCTCGCCACTCTTTGGCTTTTTCTGGTTTGCCCCAGGCTTCGTAGAGGTCGATGAGGTTGTTTAGTGACTCGATTGTGTGTGGATGAGTGTCACCAAGTTTGAGGTGTTTGTAATTCGAACAGTGTTTTAAATTCTTTCTATGTTGCATTAAAAAGAAGGTTATTCGTTGGTAAAAATGGCAAATCCAGAAAATCACACAGCTGCGGTTTGCAGCCTGAGGGTAGGCTAAAAACAGGGTACTCCAGCGCCAACAAGAGAACAGTCTCTATTTTGGTGTCAAAGTGCTCTGTAGAAACGAGACTCTTTCAAGGACTTGTCCCTTCTCGTCGACGAGCCGGAAGGTAACCTTCGGATCAGTGAGATTGGTGTTGAACTCCATTTCACCAAAGGCTTTGATGTTGGTCCATCCGAAAAGCTGTGTTGAAGCATCTTCAGCCATCGCCCCAGGGCCTGTCATTCCACCGAGAGAACCGATTTCCAATTCATGAAAACAATAGCCGGAAGGACGGGGGATTCGAAATCCCCGTGCACCATGCCGGTCACTGCATATCAGCAATACGCCCGGTATTTTGTTCTCTTCGATAAATGAGAACAGGTCCTCGCGGCCTGCGGGATCAAATACTCCCCAGGAATCCTTGCCATTGGAAATGTAATCACTCCACATGGTACCACTGCTGATGATTACAAATGGCCCCTTACAGTTCAGCAATTCCTGTTTAAGCCAATGCATCTGTCGGTCGCCAAGATAGGCATTAGTACGCTTTCGCTGCTTCTTCCTTAGCGAACGGGTATCGAGCATGATAAGATCCACCGGGCCGAGTCTGGTGCGAAAATAAATCCCCTCATCTGCTTCGCCATAGGACGGATTGTTCCAGTTTTTTGTCCACATCTCACGTACA
>Ga0209636_10006027_pt1 | contig 12384 bp, 15 predicted proteins | sample DeeMarSWOR152_54_FD_187464 | JGI IMG/M metagenome (GOLD analysis project Ga0209636, IMG submission 187464) | Marine sediment microbial communities from White Oak River estuary, North Carolina - WOR-1-52-54 (SPAdes) (version 2) | ecosystem: Environmental > Aquatic > Marine > Intertidal zone >...
ACCCGCTTTGGGATAGGGAAGCGGAATCGGCTGAGAGTAGAGGGAATCGATGTTGTTAATCAGATAAAATGTTCCGATTCCATCCGTATCAGTCTGCCAGTAGGCGATATGCCTCCCGTCCGGACTCCAGCGAAATCCGTCCCGACAATCAAGTTCTTCTTCATACACCCAGTCAAATGTTCCATTGATGATTCTGGATGAACCGTCATGAGTAAGCTGTACCACCCCAGCAGTTTTCAGATCTTCCACATAGATATTGTTTTTGACCACATAACCCGCTTTGTTTCCATCAGGGGAAAATTTGGCAAACATCATGGTTGACGGTTCGGCAAACTTTCCGAGTTGTGTTAACTCTCCGGAAACCAGATCCAACACCCAGTAATCGCCTCTGGTTTCATAACGCCATACCCGAACGGAGTTGGTAAAAATTAACAGCTTTTTCCCGTCTGCTGACCATCGATAATCTGAAACCAGCAAGGGATGCTGTTTACCTTTCGGGATTAATTGACCGGCGCTGACAAGTATCGATCGCATGCCTGATTCAGGGTCATATTTTATGATATCCATTGCCTTGGGGAATGGATCCGATTCCTCAAGAGTCGTGTAACCGGAACCATCTTCAAGCCACCGGGTCGGCCCAAATCGCTTTAGACTGAATTCATTGTCTTTATAAATCCTCTCAAGAGTCAGGACATTATGATTATTTTCCCGTGCTTCGACAATAATTGTCGATACAACGAATCCAATCAGTATAAAAACGGAAAATCCGGAAAGAAATTTTGTTAATAAAGGCGTTCTCAATTTATTTGTTTTATCGTTCATTTCAGATTCCCAGGTTTTTTTGTTTCTCAACATCTTCTATTGTCTTGGGCTTTTGTTTGCCGATCAGTTTGTATCCATCTGCTGTGATCACAAAATCTTCTTCGTTTCTGATGCCACCAAAATCTTTGTACGTTTCAAGCTTATTATAATTAATAAATTCACTAAAACGCTCTTCAGCTTTCCACATATCGATCAATGAAGGTATAAAATAGATTCCCGGTTCAATCGTCATGACCATGCCCGGGACTAATGGTTTAGCCATTCGCAAAGATTTCAGTCCAAACTGCTGACTCTTGGGTTTACCGTCGTACCCCACATACACTTCTCCCAGGTCTTCCATATCATGGATATCGAGACCCATTTGGTGGCCCAATCCGCATGGGAAAAACATGGCATGTGCACCTGATTGGACGGCTTCTTCGATATCACCCCTCATTAAATCCAACCCTTTCAATCCGTCAACAATAATCCGGCAAGCTTCAAAATAGATATCCTTAAATGGTATCCTGGGCTTTAACATCTCAATTGAGCGGTTATGTGATTTCAGTACGATTTCATAGATCTCTTTCTGGCGTTCAGTGAAAGCAGGACTTACCGGTATCGTGCTCGACAGGTCACCCGCGTATCCCATCGCAGTTTCTGCTCCGCAATCGAGAAGAAACATATCGCCTTCTTTCAATTGATTCCCGTGGAAGTAATTGTGCAGGGTTTCACCATGGATTGTAGCTATGATCGGAAAGGAAATATTACCACCGGCTTTCACTGCAATTTCCTGTACTTTGGCTGTAATTTCTGACTCCATGATTCCGGGCCGCGCCATTTGCATTGCAGCCACATGCATATCAACGGTAGTATTGACTGCCTTTTCAATTTCCAGGAGTTCTTCATCAGATTTTATTTCACGTTGTGATACGACGGCTTTGATGAGCTCAACAGATGCAGCCTTCTGTGTTGCCATAGGATTTATCCCAAGCCAGTGGTACAGCTTAATTTTATTTTCACCACGATATGGCGGTAACAGATGTATTCTTCTGCCTTTTTTGACAGCTTCTTTGAGAAAAGTTTCAAGGTTTGAAATACTGCCAGTGTTCTCGATACCCACTTTTTGTCCCTGATCCTTCAATGTGGGCTGATATCCAGTGAAAACAATATCATCGATCGTCAGGTCATTTCCAAAAATGTATTCTTTACCTTCATCGAGATCGATTACACCTGTCAGCCCAGCAGTATTTAATCCAAAGTAATAAAGAAAAGAGCTGTCCTGTCTGAAATGATAGGGATTGTCCAGATAATTCATCGGGCTTTCATCATTCCCCAAAAATAAAGCGATACCTGAATCAACACGGTTTCTTAATATTTTTCTTCTATCCAAATAAGTCTGCACATTGAACATAATATTCTCCTTTCCATTATTTGAATTATATTTTTAATATAACTTTCCTTGAAAATGGATACAACATGAATGTTATCCAATATGTATATTATATTGGTGCTTCCTCAGGGAACTGTTATTACTTGATCAAATAAGCCTAGCAAGTTATTATTTCCAAACTCACAGTCCTAACCTATTATTGGTGTACTTCGTAATGATTAATTCGCGTAAATCACGGTACATCTTTACAGTCTTTTCCATGCACGTTCTCGTATAGTCAGTCAGGAATTTCTTAGCCAGGTCTGGATCTTTCTTGTATAATTCAAGAGCTTTTGCGTCGATTGAGGATTGTTTCTCAAAAAAGCCAGTTTCTAATGGGTCTCGAACCGCCCTTAAATCCTTTATAGCTTCCTGCCATCTTAGATAGAGCAGATTATCTACGAAATCAATAACCCACCGAGCAGAGTCCTCGCTAAATTTATCCGGGTCGTACGTTTTATACAGAGGAGAAATTTCTTGAACTCCTGCGTAAATGGGTACATACGTACTGATGTGTTGGTTATCAAGGTAAAACCAATACACTCCTCCTATTGGAGCAGGCAACCAGCCTCTTATTTGGGCTACCATGCCATACCCTCCCCTGGATACATTACGCCTCCAGGTAATATCTAGCAATTCCCTCATATCCCTGGTGGGGAACGGAGTAGTCAAAGGGCTTTTAACCAGGCCGCCTTTTCCATCCGGTACGAGCCAGTCAACATCTGAAGTCATGTCATAAATTGTCCCCTCGAAAACAGAACGCTGGAAGGCAATCACATCTTGGACGGATAGCTTCTTTTCTAGCTTGGCTGAGAAAGGGTAGAACGATATGGGCTCAAGATACTGATGGTATGCGTTGTACCCGCTAAAAGACGATGTGAGCCTTTTCTGGGGCCATTCCTTGAGGGATGGAGCAACTGTACTGTAAAAAAGCCATAAGCGGTTTAGCCCCCATTCTCTTGGTATCGGTGAGTAAGCCTCCTGCCAGATAAAGGGCTTTCCACTCGCCGGATCATACCATCCATGATCGATAGCCACTTGCATGTAATTCTTCGAGGCCATAAAGTAATCAGGATTGTCGAGGTCGATCTCCTTAATTACGCTCCAGTTGGGAACGATCGTGACATGGTCATCCGGTACTCTCTGAGCAGCCCAAATCGCGCCAAGCTCCCCGCTCTCAGGATCCCAATCAGGGCCAACGCTGAATACTTCTAACACCCAGGCTTCATTGGGATCGGCTATACAGAGTGCTTCGGATTCAGGACCGCTCGAAGGTAGAAAACCGTATTTCTCTACCAGAAAAGTTATTAATTTAATAGCCTCTCTTGCTGTTTTGCACCTCTGGAGTGCAAATAGCTGGGCCTGCTCGATGGTCATAATCTGCTTTCCCATCCCGTACTCCACTTTCAATTCATCTTTCTGGCTCAGCGTAGTCTCTCCTATGGCCAATTGATACTCATTCATATGTGGATAGCCTGTGTGGAAATATGCATATGTCTTTTCCGCTTGCGGTACGTACCCGATGATTTCGCCATAGTCATGCAGAGGCCTCTTTACATTTTGAAAGTTAATAAGGCCATAATAGACAGGGGCCATTGTACCCTTCTCAAAAGTCTGTGCGGGAATACAATGGACTCTACACTCAGGGCAACAGCCAGTATGGGAAGTTATCACTGACCCATCAACTGTGGCATTCTTCCCTACCATTATGGCAGTACAGCCATATCCATTCGCTCGTTTATCCTCAGTAAATCCGAAAATAGCTTGAAACATAAAAGTGATAAAAATTATCCCTGTGATTAAAAAAATTGACTTCTTATATCTCATTTCTTACTTTCCTCCTCCGCAAAAACTATCTCGTTCATCAGAAAACAACCCATTAATACAAAAAACAAGCAAACGGTTAATCTTTTGAAATGCTTTGAGTAAATCATAAATAACCTCCTCTAAATAATTATTTTTACTTATCCTTTTATTATTAGCTGTCTCCTCCTCTGGCCTATCGTCGTTTCTCTGTTTCAGGAGTGATTTCGATTTTTTTCATCTCTTCAGGGGTGAAACGGCTTTCGGCAACGGGACCTGGTTCCCAGCACTGTTCAAAAACACCGGGTTGAGGCAACTCGACGGAAATGACCATAACTTCCGTACCATCATACGCTTTTTCGATCCTGCCTCCAGTTTGAGTAACAGATTGTCTGGCGAGAATTTCACACACTTCGATGAGTCGAAGAAAATTATAAGGTGTATGGCTGAATTTTTTTTCCGGATTCAATTCCGATTTAAACCTTGGGGGAAGATTTGAAAAACCGAGAGAGGTGAACAGTATTCCCGCTGCATTGGAAGGATTACAGTCGGAATCCTGTCCACAGCGAGTGGAAATGATAACCGTTTCATCCGGATCACCTTCGCCGTACAAAAGCCCCATGACTATGAAAGCACCGTTGATCTTGGCATCGATGTTGAACATATCTTTCCTACAAGAGAAACGACGATAATTTGGATTTAAATTGTATTTCTCATTGATAAGATTCCAGGTCTTCTGCCAGTCATTTGGGTACTGTTCCCACCAGCTCAGAACATCCCGTATACACTCCGCATACTGGCTTTGCGAGGGGATGCAGCGGAGACCTGCTCTTACCACTTTCTTCATGTCTGTTTCAAAGAACGCCTCGGTGTACATGCCTCCTACAAATTGCCCTCCGTAAAGACCATCTCCGTAGTTCATCAGTCGGCCGAAGGTCTCGCCGAGTCTAATGGCTATATTCGGCAGCCCGGGAGAGATCAGGCCTGAAAAATCAGCTTCGATTTGATAGTCGATGTCATCGGCGTGCTTGTTAAATTGGGGATGGCCCGAATCCGGAGGAGCGATCCCCTGACGCAAATTCGTGCGTCCTGCCCGATTGGCATGCCAGAGACGGAAGCGGCTGTTTGCAAAATCGATGCCTGCCTGTTGATAGGATACGTCTAATCCATAGAGTTCGAGCGTCCGTAGAAATGTCATCTCGACATAGATGTCATCCTGGTTGAATTGATTGACAAGAGAGGGCTTCCATGCGGGCATCCGATCTTCGGGTACTATTTCTCCCAGAAATCTAAACTCTGTAGGGGCTCCCCAGCCCACGCCTACCATCTGTCCTACCCAACCTCCTTTCATTTTATCGATGTACTCGTTTAAGGGAAGACGTCTGAATGAATTTCGGTCTGTTGTTTTACTGCATTCTGTTAAGATGAGCAGTATAACGATCCCTAGAAGATAAAATCGTTTTGTCATTGTATTCCCCCTAGTTTTGATATCATGGATTCCTCCGTATATTAAAAATTAGAAAGGCTGACTTTTATCATATCTATAGGCCAAGAAAATCTAAAAGAACTTAGCCTGATACAACTTCAAATGGTGATCATTCCAAGTTATTACATATTTATAATTTTTACAATTGAATAATCTTTTCTAAAAATCCTTCAGTTTTTCTTGGCATTCTTTTTTTGGATTAATATAGTTAATTCACCTCAAATAGCTAAAGGTTTGGGTAGGACTATTGTCAGTAATTCACAAAATTAAATCTTTCTCTTCAGTGACTGCAATAGCAATTTACATAGATGAGGCATATCTATGCTTATAGAAAAAAAGGAGGGTTTAATGAAAAAATTTGGAAAACCTAAATTATTTGGCTTATTAGTTTTATTTTTGGCAGCTTTGGTCTTTGTAGGAATCAATTTGCTCGATGCTCAAGTCGAGATAGCTCGGAAAGGACCGAAGCCAAGACAAGGATTGTCTTGGACAGTATACATACCAGCAGCAGGAACAGACAATAATTTATACGGATATTTCCCCGGCAATCAAAATATTTATGATGATACAGAGGAGGAGAGTGATGGTATCCTTATAGATGTTATAACAAGTCGCGGAGGAAACAAAGCTCACACTTATTTAAGATTAGTTGTTGGCAACAATATGTAGATATGTCAGACCCTCCTGGACACTTTATGTTATTTTGTAAGCTACAAAAAGGAGGTCTGGGATATGCAAAAAGAAGTCAGAGAGGCATTCAGAGTCCATTTCAAATGGACAGTTCTTGAATATGCCAAAGTCTGTTGCAACGTGTCTGAGGTTTGTCGTGAATTCGAAGTACCGAGGTCAACGTTTTATAATTGGAAAAAAGCGTTCGATAAAGAGGGAAAGGCAGGTCTAGCCAGAAAAAAACCTATTGCCCGAAACCATCCAAGAAGCTTAGCCCAAGATGTCGTTGATAAGATTCTTCACCTGAGACAGATATATAAACTGGGGCCCGAGAGAATCACCTGATACCTTGAGCGCTATCATGGGATTAAAGCCTCAGAATCCAGCGTCTACCGCACTCTCGTTCGAAACGGCCTGAGACGTTTACCAAAGAGTGCGCCCCGTAGAGCTATTCACACTCGACGTTATGCCAAAAAAGTCTCCGGCCATCACATTCAGGTTGATATCAAATTTGTCTCTCTGAGGAACTTTGAGGGCAACAGAGTCAGACGCTTTCAATACACAGCGATTGACGATGCCACGCGGATCAGGGCGATGAAAATCTACCCTCGTCATAATCAACTGAATGCCATTAAATTTATTGATTATGTGATTGAAAAATTTCCCTTCCGAATCCATACGATCCGAACAGACCGAGGCCATGAGTTTCAAGCCCAATTTCATTGGCATGTTGAGGATTAGGGTATAAGACACGTCTATATCAAACCTCGATCTCCTCAACTAAACGGAAAGGTCGAGAGATCCCTTCGAACAGATCAGGAAGAATTTTATCAGCTGTTGACATATACGGATGATGTGGATTTAAATGAGAAATTAGCGGAGTGGGAGCGATTCTATAACATGGATCGTCCGCATGGAGCGTTCAAAGGTAAAACACCCTATGAAGCTATGAGGAGTATGTTAGAATAATTTAGATATTGTTCAAGAGGGTATGAAATATTACAACCACGGATAATTTGCTGCCTCCCATATCTTCTCCAGAACCTCTAACACCTGATGATCATATCTCTTGAAGCGCCTTCGCTTTGCACGAGATTTAGGCTTATCCCTCATAGGCAACTGGCTTAGCTTCCAAATCGCATATTTGCGCTTGTATTTGCATACCTTGCAGAGTTCATCCAAAATCTTACCCTTGGATTCCTTAGGGGATTTTCGATACCGCTGATAGATTGTCTCTAGATACTCCATTCGTAACTCTAGTTTCATAACCTAACCTCCTTTCCTCGAAGGTTAGGTTATAAAATCTATGGACTTTCTTGTCCACTAGGGTTAGATTTTAGATGATTTGATTCGAATCATTGACAATAGCAAGATAAGTAATATAATTATAAAAAACGTAACACATTAAGAGTTGTAAAATGTCTAAAATTAAAAGATTCGGTGTATCTATATCAGAGGATTTACTAAAAGAATTTGATGCCTTTATAAATAAAAAGGGATATCCAACAAGGTCAAAAGCAATTGAAGATGTTTTCAGGGAAACACTTAAAAGAGAATCTATTAGAACTGGTAAAAAGGGAACAGGAGCCATTATCCTGGTATATGATCATCACAAAAGGGAGCTTGTAAGCAAGTTGATAGACATACAACATAATTTTCATAACTTAGTAATCTGTAATCAGCATATACATTTGGACCATTATAACTGCATGGAAATTATAGTAATTAAAGGCACATATAAACAAATGAAGGAACTTGCAGATAAATTACAATCAGCTAAAGGCGTAAAGCATGGTTCGTTAAATATAGCAGAAGCTCACTAAATTTTTTTATTTTATAGTAACACGATTATAAATAATGTATACAAAAGGAGGTAAAAATGAAAAAGATTGAGGAGCCGAAAATCGATTCGAATTTAATTGATGAAGTAGCCAGAGGATTTCAGATAAGCCAGGCATTATTTACTGGTATGAAATTTTGCTTATTTGACCGCTTAAAAGAAGAAAAAACTGCAATTGAAATCACAGAAGAAATACAAGCAAGTCCTGTTATCATAGAAAAACTCTTAAATGTTTTGGCTAGTCTACAACTTATTTCTAAAAAAAACAAAAAGTATATAAATACTGAAGTAGCACAGACTTATCTTGTAAAAGATAGCCCTTTTTATCAGGGGAATCTTCTTAATCTTATAGCTCAAGGTACTAATATCTGGTTAAACTTAGATAAAGCATTAAAAGGAGAAAATACTCCTAAACGACCAAATGGACAACGAGAAAAAGTATTTGATAAAAGTTTTATATTGGCAATGGCAGAGGGAGGAATTCGCGGACCATTACAAAAGACCATAAAGGCTGTTTCAGTACACGATGTATTTAATAATGCTAAAAACCTTCTTGATATCGGAGGTGGACATGGTCTTTATGCAATAGGATTTGCGCAACAAAATCCTGATTTAAAAGTTACCGTTTTTGACCTTCCACCAGTTGTTGAAGTGGCTAAAGATTTTATTGAACAGTATGGCATTCACGACCGTATTAATACGCAGGCTGGTGATTATATGAAAGATGATTTGGGCGGTAAATACGATATTATATTTGCCTCAGATACATTTTATCAGCCAAAAGAAACTCTTCAGAATCTACTTGAAAAAATATACCATTCTCTGAATGATAATGGATTCCTAATATCAAAACACTGGGTTGTAAATGAAGATAGAACAGAAAAACCCACTGCAGTATTTTGGGATCTTTGGCTTTCCCTTCTTGAACATCCTCATTATATTTATTCAGCAAGTGAGTATACAGAACTATTTAAAGAGCATAATTTACTGATAACAGAGATAATCGATATTTCAACTCCACCAGACCCGTCAGTAATTATACTTGCTAAAAAGGAGGCATAAAAAATGGAAGTAAAAAGTATAAATGCTGCTGAAAAATTAGAAACATCTGAAGGTATTATGACACCGTTAATATTTGGTGAAAATCTATGCCTTTTTCATCTTGAAATACCACCAAATTTTGATATCCCTCCACATGGGCATTCTGGAGAAGGAGTATTGTATTGTTTGGAAGGAGAATTTGAAGTTACTTCTGAAAATAAAAATACTACCCTTATGAGCGGGACGGCAGTATTTGTAGGACAAAATGAATCTATTGGCATTAAAAACTCAAGTGATAGATCAGTAAAAGCACTTCTTATTTCTAGTCCGCCTCCAGTAAAATCTATAGAGGGATTGAAAAAAATATTAAATCAATAATTCAACTAGATTTAATATGGAAATTATAGTAATTTTTTTAGGTGGTATTATCCTGACCTGCCCCCATTTATTGATACACTTGCAAAGTTAGAGTTCCATGCTCACGGACTTGCCGCCTGCCCGGGAGTACTTATTGATATCTGTAGCCAAACCCTCCATGTCTTCGAATATTCCTTCTATGCCCTGCTTCTCATCAGGAAAATAGCCGACCAGCATCTCGATATATTTTTTCAGGTTTTTCTGAGGTACGCGAAAATCATAATCCGGAAAAATAGCACGGTAAAGAGATGGATGGGGAACGAACTCCACATCTTTGATCTCTGGAAAACCGGGTATGAGGTTGTGAAGACCGTTTCTCTCCTCGACCACTGTAGAATGAAGAGATACATCGAAAACAAATCCACCTGGTCTTTTGAAGGTTGAAGCATAGCCCCCGGGTATAGAGTGCTGCTCCAGCACAAGAGGTTTGAATCCCTGTCTGGCAAAGGCCGCTGCACAACTCAACCCTCCTAGACCTGCTCCGATGATCACGGCATCAGCCTCGCCCTCGCTCCCTCCAATGTTTTTTCCTTTTGGAAGCGAATCCCAATCAAGCATAAGCATCGGAATTCCGGCAACCAGAGTCTTCAAAAAGTCCCTCCTCTGCAAGGTCTTATTTAACATCTTTCCTCCAATTCATTTTTTCTGAATCTATCATATTCACGCTTTTATTTCACTTGTAACTCCAGATTAATTATATAGTTTTCATTGTGTTTGATTTGCTTAACTCTGTTACTTATATTATAGTGGAATGCGCAAAATTGATAATATCTCTGGAATGACATAAGAAGAAAGAGAATGAATGTCTCTTAGAGGATTCAAATTTTCGCTTGGGGATATGTGTTTCAGCTGTGAATTAGAGAGATTTTAGAGAAAGAGAGATTAGAGACAGCGAAAAAAAAGAAAAGGTGAGAATAAAAAGAGAGTAAAGAAGGAAAGATAAAAGGAAAGGAAGGAAAAAAATGGGTGTTCTTCGCAACGGGAAAGAAAGGCTTGAAAATCTTTTAAGAAAAAACAGGATGGAAAGGAGTAAACAAAAAAGGAGACCACCCAAAAAACGTGAAAAAAGTAAGTTGTTATTACGACCTACCATCCCTTCCCGCCGGGGAAGAAGAAAAAAATTTAAAGAGTAATGGAGGTTAAAGTGAAGGAACTCGTTGAATTGATTGCCAAATCATTAGTGGACAACCCGGACAAGGTGCAGGTTTCAGAATTAGACGGTGAACAGAGTACGATCATCGAATTAAAAGTTGCTCCGGAAGACTTGGGCAAGATTATCGGAAAACAGGGAAGAAACGTTATGGCTGTAAGAGTTATTCTCGGTGCTGCGGGAATGAAGCTGAAAAAGAGAATTAATCTCGAAATAATAGAAAAAGAGTAATTTGGTCAATATGAAGGTCCAGAAAGTATCAGAATATTTCGAAAAAATTTAAGACGTTTAATTTGCCTTGACACCCTTTTGATTTCGATTGACATCGTATTCTTCCTGTGCTAAAGGTTTTTGGGCTATGAAATTTCATACATCTCTTCAGGCATTTCTTCTGATTCTGGCGCTGATGATGGTTCCTCTTGGTTGTTCCTCTCCTGAAAAAAGGGCCAAAGAAGAATTGGAGGGCCAGGGAATAACACTCAACGCTCAAGAATTCTTTTATCAGATCATCGAGAACAACGCGGATATCGTAAGGCTGTTCTTGAAAGCCGGAATGTCTCCGGATGAAAAGCAAGGAGAAATGACTGCCTTGTTGGAAGCATCCAGGAGAGGCAACAAAGAAGTGGCTTTGGTTCTTATCGAAGCCGGTGCTGATGTCAATTCAAAGGATTCGTACGGAGTAACAGCTTTGATGTTTGCGGCTATCAGCGGCTCTTCTGAGATCATGCAGAGATTGATAGAAAAGGGAGCAGATGTGAATGTTAAAGACGTCGATGGGAGAACTGCCCTCATTGAGGTCCTCACCACTGAGAATGATATTCCTGCTGAAATAATCCAGGCGTTAATCGAGGCTGGAGCTGACGTCAAGGTGAGAATTTATGATGGGATAACGCCCTTGATGATTGCTTCCTTCGGGGATCCAAAAATAGTCCGGATGCTTGTCGAGGCTGGAGCTGAGGTGAATGCGAAAGACGTACACGGAAAAACGGCTTTGAACAGGGCGGTTCATAATCCCGAAGTGATTAAAATTCTCACGGAAGCCGGGGCTAAGGAGTGAAATCCTAAGAAACGCTCTTTGAATAGAATGACTCAAGAATCATGAGTAAAAGGAGTGATTTTGAGAGATAAAAGCCATTTCAACCGACGAGAATTTTTGCACTATGCCGGAAGCACCGCTTTAGCCCTGATGATTCCAGAGTTCCTCAGTGCTAAAAAGAAGGCGTCCTCAAAGACCTCATTCCTCTACCATGATATTTATCTAAAACACGACACCGGAGAATTTCATTACGAAACTCCTGAGCGCCTCAAAGCTATCTTGGCTAAGATCAAGGAAACCAAGCTTCTGCCTTCTTTGCAAAACTTAGCTCCCCGGAAGGTTTCCTTGGAATGGATAGAAACGGTTCATCAAAGAGAATACATCGAGATTGCCCGAAGAGACGTGGAAAGCGGAGCTCGGTATCTTTCTACGCATTCCGGCAATACTGTTATCTGCAAGAAATCCTTTGAGGTCGCTTTGTGGGCTGTGGGAGGTGTGCTTACCGCTTGTGATGCGGTCATAGAGGGGAAGACAAGGAATGCTTTCTGTGCCATCCGTCCGCCAGGCCATCATGCCACTCCTCATCGCGGGATGGGCTACTGCCTTTTCAACAATGTGGCCATTGCAGCCAGGTATTTGCAGAAAAGACATAAGATAGGCAAAGTGCTCATCATCGATTGGGATGTCCACCATGGAAATGGGACCCAGG
>Ga0209636_10006028_pt1 | contig 12383 bp, 11 predicted proteins | sample DeeMarSWOR152_54_FD_187464 | JGI IMG/M metagenome (GOLD analysis project Ga0209636, IMG submission 187464) | Marine sediment microbial communities from White Oak River estuary, North Carolina - WOR-1-52-54 (SPAdes) (version 2) | ecosystem: Environmental > Aquatic > Marine > Intertidal zone >...
AACAAGGCAGCCGTACGGGAACGTGTGGCTGAATCACCTCCTTTCTAAGGAGTCATAAGCAGAAGCTTAGTGATTCCCAGGTCGGTCGATAGACTGGAAAGTCTGTCGTCAAATGTTTGAAATTTTCCTTCCTTCCACTATTCAATTGTTAAAAATCGTGTTCCCTTCTTTTACCCACTCCAGTTTATCCTTAACATGGTAGCTCGGCCCGCTGGTAGGTACGATATGGCAATTTTTTGACCTCCTTCCTCCTCCGTATTATTGCAAGATGTCTTCCTGTGTAAACGTCCGACATTTTTATCTGTGCCTCCCGAATTTTTGGGGCTTGTGCATGACGCTAGTAAAATATTATTGTATTATGTTATGGTATTATGAGTCGGACTATGTTGAAGGGAGCGTAGTGTGAGAGTACTCTTAGTTTATCCCCGGTATCCGGATACCTTCTGGAGTTTCAGACATTCTTTAAAATTTATGTTTAAAAAGGCATTTCTTCCCCCTCTGGGCTTATTAACTGTAGCTGCCATGCTTCCCGAGGAATGGGAGAAAAAGCTTGTGGATATGAATACCACAACCCTGACAGATAAAGACCTTAAGTGGGCTGATTATGTGTTTATCAGTGCTATGATAGCGCAGCAAAATTCGGCAAGAGAGGTCATCGATAGGTGCAGAAAGTTAGGGACTAAGATTGTTGCCGGTGGTCCCCTCTTCACCCCTGGGAACGAAGGTTTTGAGTTTGATGATATAGACTATCTTGTATTTAACGAGGCTGAGAATATAATGCCGCCCTTCTTAGAAGATTTGGAGAATGGATGTGCTAAACATATCTACACGTCTGAAGAATTCCCAGATATAAGGAAAAGTCCTGTGCCTTTGTGGTCACTTATTAACAAGAGGAAATACCACGTGATGAGCATCCAGTATTCTCGAGGCTGTCCTTTCGATTGTGACTTCTGCGATATCATTATACTGAACGGGCACAGACCACGAACCAAGGACAAAAGTCAGATAGTAGCCGAATTAGATGCATTATACGATATGGGATGGCGAGCCAGAGTCTTCTTTGTTGATGATAATTTCATTGGCAACAAACGGAAATTAAAGTCAGAAATTTTGCCAGCAATAATTAAGTGGATGGAAGAGAAGAAACGTCCCTTTACATTTTTAACGGAAGCATCTATAAATCTTGCCGATGATGAAGAGCTGATGCGTCTAATGAATGAAGCGGGATTTGACATGGTATTTGTGGGCATCGAAAGCCCCAACGAAGAAAGTTTAGTCGAATGTAATAAGTCGCCGAATAAAAATCGTGATTTGTTGGCTTCGGTTAAGAAGATACAGAACTACGGCTTGGAGGTGCAGGGAGGATTTATTGTCGGGTTTGATAGTGACACAGTTTCTATCTTCAAAAGCCAGATCGATTTTATTCAAAAGAGTGGAATTGTTACCGCTATGGTTGGTGTACTGATGGCTCCTCCTGAGACAAGATTATACAAACGTTTAAAAAAGGAGAACCGCCTACTAGTAGGTCTTACCGGGGATAACACAGATGGTTCAACCAACTTCATCCCCAAAATGGGTTACGAAACACTTGCCAGGGGCTATAAACAGGTTGTAGATACAATCTACGCTCCCAAGCAATACTATGAACGTATTGGAACCTTTCTAAGGGAGTATAAACGGAGTAATAAAGGAAAACGTAAGATTTCTCTTGTCCATCTCATAGCATTGATAAGGTCCATGTGGGTTTTAGGGGTCCAGGGAAGAGGGAGAATACATTATTGGAAGTTGTTTGTCTGGACCTTGTTGAAAAGACCAAAGTTTTTTTCTTTATCCATGCAGCTTGCTATTCAAGGATTCCATTACCGCAAGGTCGCCGGGGAAATACGTGTATCCCTAACCAGTGATATCTATGGATTGGAGCGAGTAATAAAGCCAGCAGGCGAGCAGAACTAGTCCCAACTCGTAATCCTCTATTCAGTTGTTAAAAATCTCGCTTGTATAGTACGCTTGGTAACAGTTAAGTTTCCCCAAAACAGCCTGAAGGGTTTTCTAGCTTATTAGCTTGTTATTAAGGGGTGGTGTGAGGTCGGGGCTGAGCCCCTCTTACCAAATTTGGTAACTTTTTACTAATGCTGACGAAATTCTTGAAAAATCTTGGTAGTGCGGGGTATGATATAATGTTAACTAGGTTGGCTAGAAGCTATAATTTTGGAAAAGTTAAACTGTTGCAAGAGGAGGTGGGATATGAGTAGACACATCAGGGTCATGCTGGTAGCTTTACTCATCGTGACCGGGGTTGTGGTCTTAGTGCCCTCCGGCTACGTAAGCGCCGGAGGATTAGTCGATAACCAGGGCTTCGAGCAGGGAGCAGGGGGAGTCCCGTTAGGATGGAACCTGACCGGAAACGCTACGCGCGTAGATACCGGCCCTGTCTATGTAGGTAATTGGACCGCCCTGATAACAGGGAACAATGACACGTTTACGCAGTGGGTACATACCGGCAACCTCACTTTGTCGCTGACATATGAGTTCTGGGGATGGATATATGTTTCCGGCAATGGTAGCAGCAATGTCAGCGGTGTTATCGCTGTCGACTTCTGGTCGGTGTCGGGGCTGAATGCGACACAGCTGAGTTCAACAACACTGCTATCTGCTACCGACACAAACGGTGCCTATGTACAAAGGGCTACTAAAGTACTAGCACCAATCTGTACGAATTATGCAAGAATCCGCCTCTTGGCAACTGATTGGGTTGACGGGGCGGAAATACGGTTCGATGAGATTGGCTTATTCTATGTAACGGGCTACTGCTTCATTGCGACCGCGGCTTATGGCACAGAAACAGCTGCCGAGCTTGACATATTGCGCGATTTCCGAGACCAAGTATTGCTGGAAAATGCCTTGGGTTCGCGATTTGTAGAGGCTTATTACAGGCTCAGTCCCCCTGTGGCTGACTTCATAACAAAGAATGATTTCCTGCGTGCAGTTGTCAGGGAGGTGCTCATCGATCCGGTGGTAAATCTCCTGAAATGGTCACAGGGCCTATGGAGAGCTTAGCCGGGCATATCCTGAGTCCAGGCCTTCTATGACGTAGTCGCTGTTCAGGCGAACTCGCATATGGAGAGGGCATGCGCCAGGGATATAGCTGGGTGTCGTGAAATAGAAGTGTTGTTGTCCTGGAACTGACGTGGAACTCTGATAGGAATCTGAAATTCCCCTGATTGCTACGACTGTGAATACAATGGAGCGAATAGATTATTGTGGCTAATCCAATCAAATTCGGCACTGATGGGTGGCGAGGGATTATAGCCGAAGATTTCACCTTTGACAATGTGCGCATCTGTGCTCAGGCTGTAGCGGAATATCTCAAGAAAAGTAGACTTGATAAACGAGGTCTGGTCATTGGCTACGATACTCGCTTCGCCTCTGAGGATTTTGCTGCAGCCGCTGCTGAGGTGATAGCCGGCAACGATATAAAAGTCCACCTCTGCCTCAAGCCAGCCCCAACGCCAGTGGTGAGTTTTGCTGTCCCTGCTACTAAGTCTGCCGGGGCTATTGTGATAACTGCCAGTCACAACCCTGGTTCATGGAACGGATTCAAATACAAATCTCAGGATGGGGCTAGCGCTCCAGACGAGGTCACTTCTCAGATGGAAAGAGATATTGCCTCCCTTACCCGCCGGGGAGGGGGTGTGAAAAGGCTTGCCCTGGATAAGGCCTTAAAGAAAGGGGTTGTTGACTATGTGGACCCTTCCCTTGTTTACTTCGAGCACCTTAGTCACCTTGTTGATATAGAAGAATTGCGCCGCCAGAAACTAAGTATCATAGTTGACCCCATGTACGGTGCTGGCATTGGCTATTTTAAGGCAGTCTTTCAAGGTGGTAACGTGAAAATCACCGAAATTAACGCCGAAAGAAATCCCTCCTTCCCGCAAATTCAGCCCGAGCCAATTGCTAAGAACCTGACCAAGCTTTCCCGGTTGGTCGTTGAGGAAAAAGCTGACGTGGGCTTAGCCACCGATGGAGACGCCGACCGTATTGGCATCATAGACGAAAGGGGACAGTTTTTAACCCAGCATCAAGTGTTTGCCTTGCTTTGTCTCTATCTCCTGGAAATTCGTGGTGAGCGTGGCGCCATGGTAAGGACGTTGACTTCCACCATGATGATTTCCCGCCTGGGGAAGCTCTTTGATGTGGCTGTTTATGAAACGCCGGTGGGTTTCAAGTATGTCGCTCCCTTGATGATGGAGAAAAACGCCATTATTGGTGGTGAGGAGAGCGGTGGCTATGGCTTCCGTGGGCATGTCCCGGAGAGAGATGCCATCCTTGCTGGGCTTTACCTCCTGGATTTTATGGTAAAAACAGGAAAAACGCCGTCCCAGCTTCTGGATTACCTTTACAGCAAAGTCGGGCCTCACTACTATGACCGCCTGGATTTTCATATCTCCGCAGCTAAACGTCAAACAATCTTGCACCGACTAAGCTCCAGCCCACCGGACACTGTGGCCGGTTCAAAAGTGACCAAAGTAAATACCACAGGTGGTTTTCGCCTCTTCCTTAGCGATGAGTCCTGGCTGCTCATCCGCTTTTCCGGCACAGAGCCACTGGTTCGCATCTACGCTGAAGCTGAAAGCCTGCAAAGGGTGAGGGAGCTACTGGATGAGGGCAAAAAGATGACAGGCCTCTAAAGGCAGCCCGGCAGAAATTAAAGAGGAAATATTCCAGGGTTTCTCGAAGTTTTATCCCCTCGCCATGACGGCAAATTATTTTAGCGTGTGACTTGTATTTGACATATGTAGTTAAGGGTCGATACAATGTAACCCGTCGCCTCTGGAGCACGAAGCGATAGTTTCCTAAGATTGACGGAATCATAAAAATATCATTTGTGGATGCACGACTATTATGAAATTAGGTGGCATGGGCGGGGTGGTCAGGGAGCGATAACGGCAGCCAAGATTTTGGCACAAGCAGCCTACCTTGAGGGCTATCAGGGAGCGACTGCGGCGCCATCGTTCGGCGCCGAGAGGCGAGGCGCTCCAGTCAGTGCCTCAACCAGGATTGCCCCGCAAACAATTATGGTCGTATCCCAGGTGGAAAACCCCAATGTAGTGGTAGTTCTAGACCATACCCTACTGAAATACGACGAGGTAACCAGCGGGCTAATCAAAGGAGGATGGCTCATCGTAAACTCTTGGCATCATCCCAAGGAACTTGATTTTAAAGGCGACTTCAACATCGCTACTGCTGATGCTACTAAAGTATGCTCAAGCCTGGGACTGATAGTCGCGGGCCTCACGGTTGTGAATACAGCGATACTGGGTGCCTTTGTCCGTGCCACCAAACTGGTAAGCCTCGCAAGCATCGAGAAGGTAATAAGAGAGAGATTCTCCAACAGCGAGGTAGGTATTAACCTTGCCGCAATTACGCAGACCTACGAGATAACTAAACTGGAGAAAGTAAGGTAATAGCAAGCCATGGGAACCAGGGATTGCCAACACATATGTGGTGAATCATCACCGGCTATTGGCGAAGCAGGTAAAACAGGCGAGTGGCGCGATTCATTTCCTGTAATAGACCAAGAAAAGTGCCTTGCTGTTAGACAAAATAAACCTGCCTGTTTTCTATGCTGGCTCTATTGTCCCGATTCTGTCATTAGCAAAACCATACCCGTCCAGATAGATATGGAATACTGCAAAGGCTGTGGAATATGCGCCCAGATATGTCCGGCCCACGCTATAACCATGGTAAATGAAGAAGAATTCTGTCCCAATGAGATGGATTGAGTGATTTTGGTGAGCAAAAAGGTAGCTAGAAAAGCCAGCACCTGGATACTTGATGGCAATCATGCTGCGGCCCAAGGGGCAAAACTCAGCCGGGTTCAAGTAATTGCTGCCTATCCTATTACACCCCAATCACCGGTCACTGAAAAGCTCTCCGAATTTGTCGAAGGAGAGGAACTTGATGCCCAGTACATTGCCGTCGAGAGTGAGCACAGCGCCCTCGCCGTATGCACTTCAGCTTCTATGGTCGGAGCCAGGACCTTCACTGCCACCAGTGCGCATGGCCTAGCCTATATGCATGAGATGCTGCATTGGGCTGCTGGGGCACGTCTTCCCGTGGTCCTCGCCTGCGTAAACCGCGCTATTGGAGCACCCTGGAATGTGCTCAATGACCAGCAGGACTCCATATCCCAACGAGACACCGGTTGGATACAGATATACGCTCGAAACAATCAGGAGATATTAGACTCGATAATCCAGGCTTATAGGATTGCCGAGTCCATTTATGTCCCGGTTATGGTCTGCTATGATGGTTATGTTTTATCTCATACTGAAATGCCAGTGAATGTCCCGTCACAGGAGGCTGTGGACAAATTTCTGCCCCCGTATAAACCACACACGATACTAGAACCAGACAACCCTAAAAACTATAACCTTGTGACCCTGGCCAATCCCAGAATCAACGCTGAGGGTGTGCTCTGTCACGGATACATGGAGCTGAGGTATCTTCTTCAAGAGGCGTTGCAGAACTCCAGAGAAACGATAATCAGGGTCGGTCAAGAATTTGGCGAATTGTTTGGTAGAAGCTACGCCAATATGTTCTGGGAAAACAGGCTGGATGATGCCGATGTAGTTATTGTCGCCATGGGCAGTTTGGCGATGGAGGCAATAGTAGCCGCAGACATGCTGCGAGAGGCAGGGCACAAAGTAGGTGTCCTGGGCTTGAGAGTTTTCAGACCATTCCCTAAAGCGGATGTGGTAAAGGCGTTGAAAAAATCCCGCCTTGTTGTGATCTTCGATAAAAATATCAGCTATGGCTTAGAAGGAGCCACTTGCTCGGAGATAAAATCAGCCCTCTACGGGAGTTCGATAAGAGCGGTAATACGAAACTTCATTGTTGGACTGGGTGGTCGTGACGTTAAAGCCAGAGAGTTGGTAGATGTGGTAAACAAATCGCTGTTATCAGTGAAGGAGGGCGATTTAAACGAAGAATATCCGGAATGGATATGTGACATTTGAGAGGGCTTGCATAATGAAGACCAATGCTGTCAACATGACTGAAAAGGAATATCTTCTGCCGGGCAATAGGACCTGCCCTGGCTGTGCCTTGTCGCTCGCTTATCGTTACATTCTAAAAGCACTGGAAGGGCAGGTTATTGCCACGGTGCCAGCCAGCTGTCTTACAGTACTGCATGGCATGTATCCCCTAACATCTGTCACTATCCCTTGTGTAAATACGCCATTTGCCACCACCGCGGCATCAGCTACTGGGTTGGTTGCCGGACTGAAAGCTTTGGGCAAAGAAGGGTTGATCGTATTGGCTATTGCTGGTGATGGTGGGACACACGATATAGGAATCCAAGCACTGAGCGCCGCTGCTGAAAGGCAAACTGACTTTCTCTATATCTGCTATGACAATGAAGGCTACATGAACACCGGCAATCAGCGCTCAGGCTCCACGCCACTGGGTGCGATTTCAGGTACTACGCCAATTCTGGGCAAACAGCAGAACCAAAAGGACATAACAGCCATAATGGAGGCACATGGCATCCCTTATGTTGCTACCGCAAATGCTTCCTATCCCCTGGACCTTTACGAAAAAGTCAGGAAAGCCAAGACAATACGAGGGACCAGGTTCATACATGTGTTTGTACCCTGTTCCCCCGGATGGGGGTTCCCCTTTAGTGACACTATCAAAATTGGCAAGCTCGCGGTGGAAACGGGATGGGTGATACTTTATGAGGTTGAGAATGGCATTTTCCGCCTCACTTCGGCGAGCGAGTCTATTGCCAAGAAAGGTAACCTGAAGCCACTGAGAGAATATCTCAAGGAGCAGGGGAGGTTCAAGAATCTTACCGAAGAGCAGATTAACGAATTGCAGGATTGGGTAAATACTAGGTGGAAGCGTTGCCTGGATCGGGCAGGCAATTTATAGTCCTCGGCTGTTAACAGACCTGAGCAATAGCGAAGGCGAGCTTTCCATAGGAAAGCGAAGAGTTCACGGAGCCCCGCCATCAATCAAATAAAGAAAGGTACTCTGGTTTTATAGTTTTTATATTCGGGATATTTATTTTGAATCTCATATTCTTCAGTTTTACATAAGCGAATATACCTGTAAATTAATATTGGAGTAAAAACCAGTGTCAAAATTGTAGGCCAACAAATAAACCAACCGATAATTACTAATATAAAACCTAAATATTGAGGATGTCTTGAATATTGGTATATACCATTTGCGACTAATCCTGTCCTTTTCACATTTCTATACAATGTTATCCATCCTATTATTACGAAAAGTGTTCCGGTAATAATTAAAAGTGCCGCATAAATCATTGCCATATTCATATCAATAAGCACACCTAAAAAATTGAACTGAATAAAGTCACTCGGTGCACTAACATTTGTAGTTAAAAAATATTTCGAAGCAAAAAGAATTGTTAATGGAATTCCATACATCTCTATAAATAGAGAGATAAAAAAAGCGCTAACTAGACCATGCTCGACCCACTTTGCTTTTCTCCTAAATGACAACGGAATTAGAAATGCAACAAATAGCAATATGCTTAATACTACAATATGCCATTGTTGAGTTATAACACGTGTAATTATATTACCAGTAAGATGAACATAAAAGTGCTTATAGAAATCTTGGAAAAAAGCTATTGGTGGTATTAAAATCAATAAAATTAATAATATCCTTATAGGTAGATTTTTAGTATTAGATAATTTCATGATTCCATATTAATTAGTAACTATTTTAAACAGTTTACTAATAAAAACGGGGCGTAGTGAATTTCTGCTAACTCGTTTTTATATAAAAAGATTTCGTAAATCAATTTAAAGTTCATATATTGTAAATTATATAACTCTTTAATCGTATAGTTGCTATCTTTAACTTAGCACTTTTCAAGAAATTATGCAAACACAACTAGACGAAACAGAACAAGAGCTTAGGATCAGAAATTATAGTCCTAAAATAGTGAAAAATTATCTTTATGGCTTGCGGGAGTACTTTACATTTAGGAAATAAAAGATTGAAGCCCTAAACCAAGATAATACAAGAGACTTTCTAACACTGTGCTTTCAAAAAGGCGTTTCCGCTCAAAGTAGAAATTTGTTTTTGTGCGCCATCAAATTTTATTATCGAAATGTTGCTAAAAGCAACCAGAAAATTGAAATTGCATCAGCAGAAGAGCCTAAGGGGCTACCGGTTGTACTCTCGAGAAGTAAAGTTGAAAAAATTCTTTTATCGGTGAAAAATTATAAACATAAACTTTTGCTCTCACTTTCTTGTGGTGCTGGTCTTCGTCTGAGCGAATCCATTGCCGGGAAGGGTAACCTGAAGCCACTGAGAGAATATCTCATGGAGCAGGGGAGGTTCAAGAATCTTACCGAAGAACAGATTAACGAATTACAGGATTGGGTAAATACTAGGTGGAAGCGTTGCCTGGATCGGGCAGGCAATAATCAATCATAATCTACAATCACGATTTACCCTTTCGACTTTTGGCGGAGGGAGAGGGATTCGAACCCTCGACCCCGATTTTACTCGGAGTAAGCGCTTAGCAGGCGCCCGCACTAGTCCACTATGCGATCCCTCCGCTTCCCGCGACTTAATTCATTATGCCACACGTCAGACGAATCAACAAACCTTAAAATCTTTTCACAGGCGAAGCTGATGAAGATTAGCGCAGCTTAAGTCCCGTCTTAGTCATTTGCACCCGTCAGTTCCTTATGCCACTACGGGCTCACTTTTCCTTCCGTTGATAGGGCTGTAATGCTTTCAATGCGGCAGCAGAAAGTACCGGCAGGAGCAGCAACTTCAACTGTTTGTCCCCTTTCTTTATCCAGGATTGCTTTGCCTAGGGGGGAAGCAACAGAAAGTTTACCCTTGGCTGGATTTGCTTCTCGAGGGTCGACTAAAGTATAGCTGAACTCTTTGCCGGAGGATAAATCACGAAGCACTACTGTGTCTCCGAATTTTGCCCTTGATGTATCTTGGTCTTCCCCCATTATCTTCGCCTGATTTAAGATTGACTCTATCTCCTTAATTCTCCCTTCCAAATGTGCCTTTTGCTCTCTAGCTGCTGCCAGGGGAGCATTTTCTCGAAAGTCCTTGTCAGCGGCTGCCTTTTGTATCTCTTCAATAACTTGAGAGCGTTGATTTTTCAGGTTGGCTAATTCCTTTTCTAATTTTGCGTAGCCTTGTGCGGTCAAGGTAGCCTGGATCTGACTACTTTGCCAAGCAGCGACTGTTTTTGAAGAAGTTTTTTTCACCTTGAGGTGGAGGGCTAAATTTGTGCTGCTGAATCCCTGTTTCTGGATATACGTAAGAAAGGATCTGATGGCTTTAGCGGCCGATGGGATAATCTGTTCACCATAGCTAGCCACATCCACAGGGCTGATGTCCTTCACCTGTCTGGATGAGCCGAGCCATCTGATGAATTTAAATATCTCTGCCTGTATTTTTCCTCTTTCTTTTGGCGGTAAATGTGATAGAAAAGTGTCGGTTACTTCAGCAAGTGTCGGGTTGTGCTCTATGTTTCCCACGAAGAATAAATGATAGCTTCCAAAATGGATGCTGTCAATTTATATTTTGGTAGAGAGAGCTTAGCCTTTATCTTCCTGGCATAGTGTGCTAATCTAACTATATTTGTCTCTGAGCGCTAAGCAGAAAAAGTGTGGCCATAAGGAAATCGATATATTGTGCTGGAATGTCAACGGTGAAAACTTTAGTTCAATGTGATTTTGACGGTACGATTACCGAAGAAGATGCTAGCTTCTTTCTTTTGGACACCTTCGCTCAGGGAGATTGGCGACGACTGCTGCGAGATTATAAGGAGCGCAGGATATCTGTCGGGGAGTTCAATACCAGGGCTTTTGCTATGGTTAAAGCCGATAAATCTATACTACTTGGGGCACTGAAGGGTGAGGTTAGGGTGCGAACTGGGCTTCACGAACTGGTAGATTATTGCCTGAAAAAAGGCTTCAGATTGGTGATTGTGAGCAACGGTCTGGATTTTTACATAAAGGCTGTGCTGAAAGACCTGGGGCTGGGAAACATCGAAGTATATGCTGCGCAAGCTTCCTTCTACCCTGAAGGAATGAAAGTTCAATATGTGGGGCCGGATGGTAAGAGATTAGATGATGGCTTTAAAGAGGCATATATCAAATCGTTCCTAAAGCTAGGATATAGGGTAATATATATGGGGAATGGCGATTCCGATATTGCTCCAGCAAAATACGCTCATTATGTTTTTGCCACGGGTGACTTGCTGGCGTACTGCAGGGATAACAACCTTAAATATAGGCCCTTTGAAACCTTCACTGATGTCGTCAGGGAATTGGACTTTATGTAGCTGGGCTCCTTGAATTTCTACAATTCCACATGGACCTGAATTCCCCGCTTTCAATCATCGGCAGCATCACATCCACCACACTGGCATCGTACTTTGTTCCTCTGCCGTCTTTGAGCTCTTTTAGAACATCCGTCGTGGTTCTTGCTGGCCGATAAGGACGATGGGAACTCATAGCTTCTACCACATCACAGACAGCGAGGATGCTAACTTCCAGGCTTAGCCTCTCCCCTGTGATACCTTCAGGATAACCCGAGCCATCTAGCCGTTCGTGGTGTTGCATTGCTACGTCGGCTGCTGGCCAGGGAAGATTTGCATCCTTCAATATGCTATAGCCTTGTTTCGTATGGGCACGGATAAGAGCCCATTCCTCCTCGGCTAGTTCACCCGGCTTGGTAAGAATACTCTTTGGAATGGAAATCTTGCCGATGTCATGGAGCAATCCGTTGAGATAGAGCCTCTCAACTACATCCTCAGCCAAGCCCATATTCTCGCCTACAAGACAGGCTAGTTCAGCTACTCTTTGTTGATGTCCTGCTGTATATGGGTCACAAGATTCAATGACGCGAGAAACGATTTTTGTCAGGTTGATGAAAGAACTCTTCAATTGTTCTTCTGTTTTATCACGCTCGGCGATGTCACTGCGAAACCCCTGAAATCCTACGATTTTGTCTTGTCTCTGGATGAAATTTAAATACTGCTCTATTAGTATTCTTTTGCCATATTTCCCGAAGATCTCATGCACTACGTCGGATATAGGTTCATCTGCGCTCAGTATCTTCTCTACTTGCTTGGAAAGATATTCCCTACTTCCTGGAGGGAGAGTGTTTGTCGGTTTCATCTCGGTCAATTCTTCCAGACAGTAGCCACACAGTTTCTCAAGAGCTTTGTTACCCGCTCCAGTATTTTCTGGGATGTCCGCAGAAAAAACTGCTTCCAAGCAAGTCGCAAAAAGATTGCAATAACGTTCTGCGCTTTCCCTTAATGCCTGCTCAATGTGGTTGCGCTCGGTGATGTTTCTTCCGAC
>Ga0209636_10006029_pt1 | contig 12382 bp, 11 predicted proteins | sample DeeMarSWOR152_54_FD_187464 | JGI IMG/M metagenome (GOLD analysis project Ga0209636, IMG submission 187464) | Marine sediment microbial communities from White Oak River estuary, North Carolina - WOR-1-52-54 (SPAdes) (version 2) | ecosystem: Environmental > Aquatic > Marine > Intertidal zone >...
TATGATAGAATGATAAAGAACTTTAAGAGGTTTATGATAATGCCCTACCGGAGAGTTTTAGAAACTGAATAATAGATATACACCTGTCATATGATAGGGTAGGGCAAATGAATTGGAAGAAATGCTGAAAGAAATCAAAGTACTGCGAGGCCTATTGTCCACCGTCCGGTTCTTGATAACCGCCCGGTTCTTTGGAACCGTCCGGTTCTTGATAACCGTCTGGTTCTTGAGAACCGTCCGATTCTTTGGAATCGTCCGGTTCTTGATAACCTTCCGGTTCTTTGGACTTCCGTCGATTAACATAGTCTTCAAATGCTTTTTTCCCTTCTCTCTTCCAAAAATCTCGGTAATATCGCCATCTGCCAGGACCATAATAGGACTCTTCTTCACCGGCATGTTCATCCCACTCATAGTGATAATCATACTTACGGTGCCAGTGATTACCGCTCCTTCCCAGAGCGCCGAAAACGAGCTTAACAAGTATTACGATTCCAAATGCCTGCCAGTAGGTGATTTCCGGTAGACCGAAAATAAGCGGCATAAGCCAGTTCCACAGCAGCATAACCAGAAGCCCGAATACAAGAGCAAAGATTGCTGCTGCGAAGATCCCAAAGACAACCCGGCTGGCAATCCAGAAACCCTTTTTGAAGGGCCTGTTGCCCCAAAACATATGATGTTTTTCTGTATTATTCATCGTTGTGTTTCTCCTTTCCATTTTGGATATTGATATTTAGTGTAGACCTAATTTTTTGTATTGCACGATGTTTATGTGAAAGAAGCGTGCCTATGGGAATGTTCAGTTCCTGCGATAGCTCCTTGTAGGAGCGGCCCTCGAATTCTGTTGCAATGAGAACAGCTTTCAGTTTTGGACTAAGCTGATCAATGGCAGAAAAGATCTTGTTGCGAATTTCCTTCCTCTGTACCTCATCATGCACATCGTAACGTACATCTACAAAAACATCTGAAAGAGCTCTTTCTTTATTACCATCGATATATGAATCCAGTGATACTGTGCGTTTTCCCTTTCGATAGATGTCAACGATCCTGTTGTAGAGGGACCGATAGATGTAGGATGAGAGGTTCTCAATAGGCTTTGTAATATCTGCCCTTTCAAAGATACCCACCATCACATCCTGGACGATATCTTCGCTGTCTCTTTCAGCTGTATCATCAATCCAGCGCCGTACAAAGCGAATCAGATTTTCCTTTTCCCGCGCGAAGAATTCGGCTATTCCTCTTTTCTTCTGTTCTGCGCTCATATCAGTAATAACGTTTTAATTGTTTTTTTCTCCCCATAATAGAATACATATTTATTATCTAAGTTTTCTATTTTTATGTTATTAAAACCAGCATTACTCAGAATGCTGTGCATTTCGCTGTTTGCATGAAAAATCATTTCTGATGCCCATGGAGAAAACATAAGTTTTGCAATACCCTTTTGCGGAGGTACGATGTTGCCTATTACCAGGCGTCCTCCGCGTTTTAATACTCGGTTGATCTCGTCCAAAACGACCTCGGGAGATTCAAAGAAGAAAAAGGCATTGATGATTGCAGCACAGGTAAAAGTCCCATCTTGCCATGGGAGCGCTTGAGCACTCCCATATACTATTTCTGCACGCTCATTTGAAATTGCGTCACTGTTATTTTCTTTCGCTGCTTCAATCATATCATGGCTATGATCGATCCCAGTCCCACGGGAAATGGTTTCCAGGGCCATTTTTAAAAGTATCCCGCCACCGCACGCAACGTCGAGTAATACATCATCAGGTCTAATTCTCAAAATTTCAAGGGCGCGCTGGAATTCCGGATAGTTATTCTGGGGATTTTTAAAATGAGATTTTCCTATCCATCCTGACGGCTTTCGTGCTGTTTTATCGACACATGCTTGTTTTAAGTTGTTTATCAGAGTGTTCACGGTTAGTCCCCCTATGAAATTGATCGGAGAAATGACTTACTATAAAGAATCATTTGTTTTTCTCTTTGATATATAAAAGACGCATTTTATATGATTTTATTGCATTTTTTTAGTGTTTTTCGATATAATTTTCGCGGGAGGACGGGGCAAGGAATTTCAAGTTACCCTATTCAGCGAATGAGTAGCGTAGAAATGACAGGTTTCTTTTGGGATGGGCACAATGGGCTCTGTTACAATACACTTGACATAAACTTAGTAAATGGTGTAATGTGATACAGATAATTTTTCAAAGGAGGGAAACAGATGAAGATTAAATTAAAAGTGATGGCTTCTGTGCTTACAGTAGCAATGCTTGCAGTGGGTTTCTTGATGGTACCAGGAATGGCCCAGGCAGAGCTCAAAGGGAATGTAGCGGTAGTTCTGGATGTTGGGGGAAGGGGTGATCTCTCCTTCAACGACATGGGGTTCAAAGGCACTGATGAGGCGGCAGCTGACTTTGGTTTGAAGATGGTAGAGATTCAGAGCGCAAGTGCTGCTGATTATCTCCCCAACGTCCGGAATGCAGCCAGGGCTAAAAGATTTGATCTTATCATTGCTGTCGGTTTTTTACTCACCGACGCCGTTGCCACGGTAGCAAAGGAGTATCCGAACCAGAAGTTCATGATCATCGACTCTGTTGTTGATTCGCCAAATGTGATGTCGGTTGTGTTCAATGAGAACGAAGGATCAGCACTCGTTGGAGCGCTTTCTGCGATGGTCGCAGCCTACCATGGATACCCTAATGTCGGATGCGTCCTCGGCATCGAGATTCCTGTATTATACCATTTCGAAGCGGGCTACCGATTCGGCATCGATTGGGGGAACAAGAGATATGCTGAGGTAACAGGTAAGGATCCGAACATAGGATTGCTCTACACCTACACAGGTACCTTCAGCGATATTGCAAAGGGAAAGGAAGCATCAGATGCGATGCTCGCCCAGGGAGCTGGTCTGATCTACAATGTTGCAGGCCCCTTGGGAATTGGCGACCTGCAGGCCATAACCGAGGATTTGAGATCTAAAGGTAAAGATGCGGGACCGCCTTTCATGATAGGGGTGGATGCCAATCAGGACTGGATGGGTGATGGACATAGAGTGCTCGCCAGTATGCTGAAGCGGGTTGACAATGGCTGCTACAACGCTATCAAGGCGGTGGTAGATGGAACTTTTGCTGGAGGTCTTGTTGTCATGGGCCTAGATTCCAAGGGAGTTGCCATGAGCAAATACAGTGACCTTCTCACCTTTATGGAGTTCGGCATTGGTGCAGGAAAGATCACCGCAGGGGACAAGGGTAAAATTGTTGAAAACTGGCAAAAGATGCGTGACCAGGTTCCAAATTGGATCTGGAGAGCGGTTGACGATTTAGAAAGGTATGTTGTCTCAGGCCGGATCAGTGTACCGACAGCCAACACACTCGATGAGATGAAAGCAGTCAGGGCGAAATATCCTCTGACAAAATAAAAAGTGTGAAAGAAGGTGTATTTTATCTTAACCAATTTTAGCAGGCAGGGGAAGGGGTGCATATTTATTGTTATGCAAGCAAATGAGGAAATCTCATTTATGCGGAAGGATGACTACTTGTGGGTAAGAGGGAGCTAAGGTTTTTCGGAAGAACCGAGGAGTTAAAGAAAACGGTAATCGCAGGCATTATCGGATTTGCTATCGGTGCACTCATTATTCTCGTGTACGGTTATGATCCTACCGCTGCCTATACAGCTCTTTTCAGTGGGGCATTTGGCGACCTTTACAACTTTTCCGAATCCCTTGCCAATGCGATCCCTCTCATTCTTACTGCCCTCACGTTTGCAATCGGATTCAGGGGAGGGATGTTCAATATTGGGGCTGAAGGCCAGCTCTATCTGGGTGCTCTTGCAGCCGTTACCGTAAGTCTCTTCCATCTCCCTCCCTTGTTTGCCTTTGTTTTGAGTATTATTTTTGCAGCTCTTGCAGGGATTATCTGGAGTTTACCGGTGGCTATTCTAAAGGCCGCAAGAGGAGTACACGAAGTCATTTCAACCATCATGCTGAACTGGATCTCTCACTATCTTGCCTTTTATCTCATTGCTCAAGTCCTCGTTGACCCCCAGAGGGCCGAGAAGACTGTAAGCATTGCTGAAGGTGCTCGTTTCGCTGTACTGATGCCGGGAACCAGCCTAAGCTACGGTATCTTTGTTTCTCTTGTGGCGGCCATAATCATATACCTTTTGTTGTGGCGAACAGTCATAGGGTTTGACATTCGGGCGATGGGATATAATCCTCAGGCGGCGGCCTATGCCGGTATCGAGAAATGGAAGATTATCCTCTTCGTCTTCATCGCAGGCGGGGTTACTGCAGGTCTGGGTGGTGCTGTCCATGTAATGGGTCGCCCTCCAACCTACGCCGTTTATAGCGGTATACCTGCAATAAGGGGACTTGGTTTCGAAGGTTTGGCTGTTGCAATGATAGGCCGAAACCACCCCATCGGTATTATCTTTGCTGGGATATTCTTTGGTGGCCTTCTGGCAGGGGGCAGGATGATGCAGCTCTTTGCTCAAGTACCCCTCGAGATGGTTCGTGTCGTTGAAGGAGTAGTGGTTCTCTTTTTAGCCATCCCGGAGCTAATACGGTTATTTTCTTTTTTAAAAAAGAGGTCGTAATTTACCGAATCGGAGTTACCCATGAGTTCACTATATCTATGGGGAATCTTCATAGGGTCTCTTCATGCCATGGTTCCAATAATCCTTACTGCAACCGGTGAGACCATAGGGGAGTCAGCAGGTCTGTTTAATATAGGTCTGGAGGGTATAATCCTCTTCAGCGCCTTGACAGGCGCCCTGGGAGCAGAGGCAGGAGGGCCCATCATTGGTCTTCTCGTTGGAATTGGAACAGGATTTGCGATTGGTTCGATCTTTGGATTAATCAACTCCTATTTCAAGGGAGTTCAGCTCATCGCCGGGGTAGGAATTAATCTTTTTTCTGCGGGGATGGTGGCATTCTGGTTGATACACCTGGGGGTTCCCGGGCACCATGCGGTTCCTGAAGAAAGCAGGTTGATTGATTTATACACTCCTTTAGGCAATTTCAGCCCCATGATCATAGTGGCCATCCTCATGCCTATTCTCGTATACTGGCTGCTTTTTCGAACAAAACTTGGTTTGAAGATAAGGGCTGTTGGTGAGAATCCTCAGGCTGCTGATGTGGCAGGAATTAATATATATCTTGTGCGCTTTTTATCAACAGCAATAGGGGCTTCTCTTGCAGGATTGGCGGGAGCCTATATAAGCGTTGACTGGATAGGGTCAGTAACAAAGGAGATTTCCGCAGGCAGGGGGTTTATTGCATTGGCCACAGTGGTATTCAGTGGATTGAATCCTCTGCTGGTATTACTTGGCGGGTTTATTTTCGGCTTCTTTGATAGCCTCGCTGTATGGGTCTCAACGATGCCGGCTGTACAAAGGGTTATCCCCTGGCAGCTCGTTTCCATGGCTCCCTATATCGTAACTTTACTTATTGTCGCTGGAGTTATCGGACGAGTTCGGTTTCCTGCTGCTATGGGTATTCCCTATGAGCGTGAGTGAGTCAAAGGGAGGTATAAAATTGCAGAATTCCAAAGTGCGTAGAGGCGACATCATTCTTGAGGGACGCGGGATTTGTAAAGACTTTCCAGGAGTATGGGAGCACCTGGTTCTCGATCATGTCGATATCAGCATAAAGGCCGGCGAAATCCACACAGTACTGGGAGAAAACGGTGCTGGAAAGACCGTAATAGCAAATATCCTTTCAGGATTCTACAGTCTCTCAGAGGGACAGATCTATGCAAAGGGCAAACCAGTATATCTTAAATCGCCGAGAGATGGTATCAAATATGGGGTAGGTATGGTGCACCAGGAGTTAGCGCTGGTAAAGCCTTTTACAGTGGCACAAAATATCGCACTTGGTGCAGCAGAATCTGACCTTTTCTTTCCAATCCCCGAAATAGAACGGAGAGTAAGAGAGCTGTCAAAGAAATACAACCTATACATCGATCCAAAATCGAGAATAGAAGACCTCTCTGCAGGAGAGCAGCAAAGAGCAGAGATAATAAAAGTTTTGTATCATGAACCGGAAGTTTTAATTCTCGACGAGCCTACTTCGCTTATCTCTGTTGATGCAGAGCACCTGTTCGTGGTGTTGCAAAGCATGGCAGCCATGGGATACGGGATTCTTTTTATTACCCACAAAATTGAAGAAGCCTTACAGATAGGAGATCGTGTTACTGTTCTACGTCTCGGGAAGCACATAGGAACAAGAGAATCTTCTAAAACGGATAAATCAGAATTAGTAAAGCTCATGTTTGGTGAGCACACCCCTGTTCACCTTGAGCGCAAGCCAGTCAAATCCGAAAAGGTAGTGTTAGAGGTAAAAGATCTCAAAGCACTCGGCCCTGAAGGCGAAACGGCTCTACAGGGAATTTCTTTCACAGTGCGGGAAGGTGAGATCTTCGGCATTGCAGGTGTTTCAGGAAATGGCCAGAGCGAGCTGGTAGAGGTGATCACGGGGCTCAGGCATGCTACCGGTGGGCAGATCATTATCCATGGCAAAGACTATACGAACCACTCTCCAGGGGATATAATAAGGGCAGGTGTTTCGCATATCCCGGAAAAACGACGGGAGATGGGGGTAATAGAAGCCATGACGGTTGCTGAGAACGTGGTTCTCAAAGATGTAAGGGTCTATCCTTTTTCAAAGGGATCATTTTTAAACCTTCCTCATATCACACAGCATACGAATGATATAGTGTCCAGATTTGGTGCTCTTGTGTCAGATTTATGGAAATCCCAGACACGGATACTATCAGGGGGAAACATTCAGAGACTTATCCTGGGTCGGGAAACCTGGAGGATGCCAAAATTCATAGCAGCCGCATATCCAACCCACGGACTTGATGCAAAAGCAATTGAGCACACCTGGGAACTGTTCATGCAACTAAGAGAATCGGGCACCTCATTCCTTCTCATTTCGGAAGATTTAGATGAGATTATGGCATTGAGCGATAAGATCGCGGTCATGGTGAGAGGGAAGATAGTCGGTATTTTCGATGGTGCACGCGCAAAAAGAGAAGAGATAGGGCTTATGATAGCCACTGAGGCTTGATGAATATTTTACTCTTCAGTTAAATATAGCTGAATGAAGTTTTCTAAATCTGAGGCTGTAGATACGGTAAATAGTTTTTCTGCCAAAAAGTTATAGAGGTACACTTCCTTTACCGGTATTTTCTTCTTTGGCTCTATTGAACGAGCAATAATGTAAAAGCTATCTTCTGTATCTGGTGGTAGAATTTCCTGAATGATGAATCCAAACTCTTTTGAGTAATGTCTCTCCGCATTTCTGTCGTAGATTATGGTTTCGTTTTTTTTCTCATGCTGATATACGAGGTACCTGTCATTCTGGCTGACTGCGAGCAGGTGTAGTGGCTGGGTGTCTTCGTAGAGCTCCTGTAGAGTCTGCCCGGGCTTCTTGTGCTCGAGGTATAGAATTTTATTTTTTTTAATTATGTAGAGAGTGAAGTCTGTAAGATAGAAGGAAAGGTTCTCTGTGTCCATGGAGATGTAATACATGACATCCCCTGATGGAATGTTTATGATATAAATTGAATCGTCTTCAATAACAGCACATGTTGAACCGTCGGATGCAAGGAGAAGTGGATTTTTCCTGCTTTGGAATTGTCTTGAGATGATGAGGCTCTCATTCCCGTATACACGATAGAGGTAGAGATTATTTTCCTGGGAATAGAGAAAAACATCTCCATTAGGCGCTTTTGTTGCGAAATCAATTCTTTCTGCAATTACATGTCTTTCTCCTGTTTTTAAGTTTACAAAGCCCAGGATTTTCCACTCATCTATTACCTCGACAAAATAGGGATTTCCATTGTAGAAAAACCCTGTGGAGATAAAGTTCCTTCCATCAAGTATTCTCCGGATGGTTCCCCTGTTGTTTGAAATCAGATAGAGCGCTTGTCGGTTTTCACCCCGCTTGATGCTCGCCACAATTGTGTCGTTGTCATAATCAATGCCTATTTCAAGGAAGTAACCACTGGTATCAAATCTCAGACGTACGCTCTTACCCGTTTGCAGGTTCCTGGTTACAAGATAATCAGACCCTTCAATCAGGGAATGATAGCTGAGAGTTGATTTGTCCCTTGAGACAACTGGGAGGATATAGAGCTTTTCCTGTGGGTGCTGTAAAAATGTTATTTTTCCGGTTCTTGGATCAAACATATAGGTCTCAAAGGTTCGTAAGACCGGATCGAGCAGGGGGTTTCGATATCTGACAAAGAGAGTTTTTCCATTTTTTAAAAGATGTGTCCTGTAAGCAAGGTCGTACAGTTCTACTGCAAATAAGTTCGTGACAAAAGAAAAAAGAAAAGATATAATGATTGTAGATATAAAGAATATTTTTTTCACCTGAGTACTGCTTTCGTTCTATTTGAGATTAATAATACTATACTATATTTGAATCAATATCACAATAATCATCTGAACTCAATAAAAAGTTATAGTAGAATGACAAATGGATTATAGGTGATTTCTATGGAGGTTAATCTTGCAAATGTACGGATAGTTCTGGTTGAACCGAGAGGGCCATTCAATATAGGGTCTGTTGTTAGAGTAATGAAGAATATGGGTCTCAGTAAGCTGGCTTTTGTAAATCCAGCTGACTTTCACAATGAAGAAACCTATAAAGCTTCAGTTGGTGCCAGGGATATACTCAATAAGGCTCTTGTTTTTTCTACTCTTGAGGAAGCAATAGGTGATACCAATCTCGTTGTGGGAACGACAAGAAGAGCGGGAAAGCTCCGGCGGTTGTTCTGTAGTGTTGAGGAGCTCCCAGAACATATTTTCCCCGTTTTAAAAGAAGGGGAGGTCGCAATCCTTTTTGGAAGAGAGGACTCAGGACTCACTAACAGAGAGACAGACCTGTGTAATATACTTGTTAATATACCCTCAAGCAAAAGTTTCCCTTCACTAAATCTTTCCCATGCCGTTGCCGTTGTGTGTTACAAACTCTTTACAGATGCAATTGTAAGCCGGGTCCCCTATATTTCAAAACCGGTGAGCAATGAAGAAATTGAAGGTCTCATCGATTACATACAGAGTGTATTCACTGATATAGGTTTTTTTTCGAAGGGAACCCCAAACTACGTTATCCCCCTCTTCAGAAAAATATTCGGAAGGGCTCTCCTCGACCAGGAAGAAATAAAAAACCTTACCCACATATTTCACAGACTCTACGGTCTGTGCATATCTAAAAACGAGAAGAAATAGATATCCCCAAGACTTTGAGTAATCTGAAAGGAAGCCGGCCCCATGAATTTGATTGAAATTTTTAAATTTCACGGATATAATCTGTAAAACTTACTATTATTCATATTCATCTTTTATAATTATTTTATATACTGTTATTGTGCAACACATCTCTTTTGCATTAATTGATAAGCGGTAGCAATGATGAAAAGGTTATTAATCATTTGTAAGATACTGCTATCCTTTATCCTTTTCACTACGTTGGCTGTTGTTCAGTATGCAAATGCTGAGAAGGAGCCCTACTATACTTCTGATGATGAGTTTTTACCTCTCGGAACCAGCATCGAGGAAGAGGATGATGAAGATCAACTGGAGTTTCTGCAGGATGAAACACTGATTAAAAACGCTAAGATAAAGGGTATTAAGTTATCAAAGGAAGAAAAAAGGCTCTCTTTTTTACTTGCCGCTGATACTCCCGAAACAATCGAGAACAGGGATTTAAAGTTCTCGATCAACATTTTGAACTTCCCGCCGAGAATCATTGTACACCTTTACGGTGTCACGAGTGAGGAGAAGGTTTTTCATTTTTTTAAGAATTTGGAAATAGTGGGAGTTGTGGGTAATCCCTTTTTGGAGAGGTATTATACTGAGTATGTAATATTTTTTAAAGATTGGGTGAATGCAGTTGGTACATATAGACAGGAGGAAAAACGTCTCATTTTAGAGTATCATCTCCAGGAACCTGAAACACGCAGGGGGTATGGAGTACGAATTGCCGATACAAAGATAGACCCTCTTCCTCAGGTGATTGAGATATACAATGAATTGAAAAAGTACGGACTTCAGTGCAATCTCCTCATTGCTTCAGATCAGGAAACGGTGGTTCTAGAATCTCCCTTCTACGGTAAAAAATCAGAGGCCATTGAGTATATTGAAGCTCTCGAAAACTTTGGCTTCAAGGGAAAACTTGCAATACGAGATTACCTGGACTTTCCCCAGCCCAATAGGTTTGATGTTGTTTCAGAGGTGGTAATCACAGGTGAAGATGATGTGAATCTGAAAAATCTTGTATACAGCGAGTTCTCGCCGGAAAAAATATATAGCTTGAGTCATTCTGATCTCTTTCGACTTTCAAAAAATATATTCAGCCCTCGAATCCAGAACAATGAAGATGCAATCGGAGAGTACTATTACAAGCTTAGTGAGATTTACAAGAATTATGAAACAGAAGATATAGCTGTGAGGGAAAAGGCTGTTCTTGTTTCGGTAAAAATGCAGGAAATCATTATTTATAATTACCCTCGATCACAGAGTGCGGATGATGCCCTCTGGGAAATGGGCAATACTATACGAGAATACGATATCAAGGACATTATCGGTGAGGAGGATTGCTATCGAAAGCTGATTGCTGACTATCCTGAAAGCATATTTATTGAAGAAGCAAAGGTACGGCTTCAATTAATGGAGAGCTTCCATTCAGAGCAGTATTGAGAAGTCCTTTTTTTGGTCCCATATTATGAAAAAACACTGAAAGAAGCATCAAATGGTAAAGAGTATAGCAATAATCGGGATGGGTTATATAGGTGGTTCCCTTGGTCTTGCATTTAAAAAAAATATTCCTGAAGCCCTTGTGACAGGAATCGATAAGGGCTCAATTCTCATTAGAGCTAAAAATGTTGGTGCTATAGATAACGGCTGTATATATACTGAGCTTAATACTGGCCTGAAGGATGTTGATCTGGTTTTTCTTACTACCCCGATTTATATCACAAAGGAAATTCTCCCGAAAGTTTCAGAATATGTGAGTAAAAAAGCAGTTGTCACGGACACCGCCTTTACTAAACGTGAAATTATGAAGAGCGCTGAGGAGCATTTCACTGGTGGTGCAACCTTTATCGGGGGTCATCCAATTATTAAATATGAGCAGTGGGAAATTGAACAGGCCGATCCTTACCTGTTTTCAAACACGAGCTACATCCTGGTTCCTTCAAACCAGGGTAGTATAGAGGCACTCGAAGTACTTAAAGAAGTAGTACATGCGATTGGTGCTCGTGAAATCATCATGGGTCCCGAAGAACACGACAGTCTGTACGGGGGACTCAACCATATGCTCCAGCTCATAGCCATGGCTCATGTAAATTCGGTGTTTTCCCACCTCGAAGATAAAAAAAGGGACATGGCTGCCTCGCTGGCAGGTGAAAGATTTAAAAGGTTTATAGAAGAGCTTTCGACACCGTACTACATATGGGAGGATATTTTTAATTCGAATTATGACTTTATTGCAAAAAGTGTTGATCGTTTTATCGATGAATTAAAAAATATTACCGGTAAATTGGGCTCAGAAGCTCTCATTGATGAGTACCAAGGAGTGCAGAAGTATATCAGCGACATTCCGGAACCCACAAAGGGCTTCAATAGAGAGCTTTTCCATCTCTATATAACTATTGAGGACAGACCTGGTGCAATTTCACAGCTTACCGCTTTACTCTCATCCAACGGTTTTGATATCAGGGACATTGAACTTGTGAAAATTAAGGAAGGCGATGCAGCCACTATGCGTATCTCTTTCAGCACTCAGAATATTGCTTCGAAAGCCGGCAGTTTTCTTGTAAAATCGGGGTACAGCTGCAGGACACAATATGAGTATGAGGAATTTAATTTTTAATTTCCAACGGGAATGATTCTTCTAGGTGCGCATGTATCAATTGCAGGTGGTTACCACAGGGCAGTTGAAAAGGGTGGAAGACTCGGGTTGAGTGTGATTCAGATTTTTCCAAAAAATCAGCTGCAGTGGGCATCAAAAGAGCTGGAGAAACAGGAGATCCAATCCTATTTTCAATCCCTCAAAGAGTACGCTCAAATAAAACTCGTCTTTGCTCATGGATCATATCTCTATAACTTTGCATCACCGGACGATAAGCTCATTACTCAGTCAAAATATTGCATTTTAAATGAATTGTACCTATGCAGTGCATTGTGTCTTCCCTATTTAATAATACATCCAGGCTCTCACATGGGGAGCAGTGAATCAAAGGGAATAGAACGAATAATTCAGAGCTTAAAGCATGTACTTGAAAATGATCATGGAACCACAGCAATCTGTATAGAGACGACAGCAGGACAGGGAACCGGTCTAGGATATAAGTTCGAGCATTTGAGAGATATT
>Ga0209636_10006030_pt1 | contig 12381 bp, 8 predicted proteins | sample DeeMarSWOR152_54_FD_187464 | JGI IMG/M metagenome (GOLD analysis project Ga0209636, IMG submission 187464) | Marine sediment microbial communities from White Oak River estuary, North Carolina - WOR-1-52-54 (SPAdes) (version 2) | ecosystem: Environmental > Aquatic > Marine > Intertidal zone >...
CCTTGTAGTGAATCGGTGCCCCTTGACTACCAAAGTCAGACAGAGGCACTAAATCCCCCTTTCCGCATTTTTGGCACTTAGGTAATGGACCGTTTTCCAAGTTCCACCTCCACAATTAATTTATTTACCTGTATCAAAAGTAGTAAGTATATACCATAAAAAATTTGTTTGCAAGGCCACCTTCCGAACAAACCCAAATTTTTTAGATTTTTTTTAGATTTTCCTGATGGCCCAGCCCAACCGCCGACAGGTGGGTATAAATAGCCCCGGCAGGCGTCAGCTGGCTTCTCATTAAGTTGATAGCCTCGACTTCGACATGATATTTATCTTCAAAGATGGTAGAGCCAACAAGTTCGCCAAAGCTCCTTCTTTCTAGTGGTGATGCTCCCTGCCTGATGCGAGCCAGAGTCAAATGGGGCACAAAGGAGCGTTCCTCCTTAGCAAATCCCAGGGCGGCGAGCGCGGAGTCGATGTTTTGCTGTAACCTGGATAGCTTGTCCAGCTCTCCACCGATGCCAACCCAAAAGACCCGAACTTGCTTTAGACTGGGAAAGGCCCCCAGACCTGAAATCTCCAAATGGAATGGAGAAATCCCCTGAGTGGCTTCTTCTATAGCTCCGGTTATCTCTGCTACCCGCTTAGAAGAAATATTGCCCAGAAACTTCAAGGTCAGGTGAATTCCTCCGGGGGCTACCCACTTGACGAACTTATGTTCATCTTTCTCCAATTCTTTTCTCAGCCTTGCTAATCCTTCTTTAGCCTCCTCGGGCAGTTCAATGGCAATAAAGGAACGGATTTGCTCAGGATTACGTGGCACCTCTGCTCCTTTGTTCACTTTCACCCTCATCTTAATCCTCGCCCTTCAAGTAGCGAGGGGCAATACTTTATGGCTATTATTCTTTTCGTATTTGAAAGAGGGATGATGCCGTTCTCTTACTTTCCCTTCTTCTTTCCCTTTTGTTGCTTGGGCTTTCTTACATTCTTTCTTCCCTTAGTTCCCATTTCTAGTCTCCTCCTTTTTATTTAAGTATTACTGCTATGCGACACTTCTGTTCCTTTCATCCAAGTGTAGCAGTTCTTGGGCGTTAGTCCCCAAGATTCTGGCTTTATCTTCCTCAGGAAGCTGTGAAGATTGGATTTGGGCAAGCACTCGATTCTGGTGCATAAGAGGATAGTCAGTGCCAAAAAGGATTTTATCACTGCCGATGATGTGACTCATCTGCTCAAAAATCTCGGGCTTATAAAGGAAAACGGTGGCCGCAGTATCAAAGAAGACATTGGCTAAAGCCTTGTCTACTTCGGGCATCAGGGCATAGAAGGGCAAGCCACCACCCCAGTGAGCACAAACAAGATTTAAATTCGGGAAACCTGTGATAAAGGAATAGAGAATGTCAGGGGTGATACTACCTTTGCCGGAGTACTCATGCCCCACTGGCTCAGAAGAGTGGGTCAGGAAAATCAAGTCGTGCTTTAGTGCGGCATCAACTAGAGACTTCATTACTGTCTTATCAGCGATATCGAAGCCCTGCACATCAGACCTTAATTCGCCAATTCCCTTAGCCCCAGCTTTAGCACAGCGCTCCAGCTCAGCTATGGCAGCATCTCCTGCCCTGGGCTGAATCGCACAAAAGCCGACAAGCCTTGTCGGATAGCGTGACACTGAATCTAAAATGTAATCGTTTGTTTTCACACAGAGTTCATGGCTTGCCCAGCCGATGTTAAGAACGACGGACAAATCAATGCCAGCTTCATCCATGCTGGCAAGCAGTTCTTCCGCAGTTGCCATCCTGGCTTCCGGCTGGGAATAGAGCAAAGAAAAACAAGGATCGCGCTTGATATATTCGTCACGCCTTTCCCTGAGCCAGGGGGGAAATATATGGGTATGAAAATCTATAATCACTTAAGGCATTATACCCAAACGACCGAAATTACTAAAATACCATAGTCTTTTGGTCTTGACAGGGCGGGGGGTGGGGTATAGTATTGATAGTATCAAGTAAGGGTTCAGGGAAACCGAACTTTTACTCTGCAAAGGGCCGAAGTATTACAAAGGAGGGGAAATGAAACACAAATCAATTGCAGTTATTTTAATCACAGTCCTACTATGTATGGTTTTAGGTAATAGCATTGCTTGCACCACCCCTGTAACCGAGTATATTTTGAATATAAGCAGCACGGAGGGCGGTTCGGTCACCACGCCTGGAGAAGGCAAGTATCCCTATTGTGAAGAACAGGGTGAGAGGGTTAACCTGGTGGCGACTCCAGATGCTGGCTATCAATTTGTCAACTGGACTGGCGATGTGGGCACCATCGCCGACGTTAATGATGCCACCACCACCATCACCGTGAATGACGACTACTCCATAACGGCTAACTTTGAAAAGATACCTGAGTACGACCTCACCATCTCCAGCACGGAGGGTGGTTTGGTCACCACGCCTGGAGAAGGCAAGTTTGGCTATGATGAGGTAGAGATGGTCAACCTGGTAGCCACGGCTGAGGAGGACTACCAGTTTGTCAACTGGACTGGCGATGTGGGTACCATCGCCGATGTCAATGATGCCACCACCACCATCACCATTAACGGTGACTACTCCATAACGGCTAACTTCGAAGAGATGCCTGGGTACGACCTCACCATCTCCAGCACCGCAGGAGGGTCGGTAACCACCCCTGGAGAGGGGACTTTCCCCTATGACGAGGGAACGGTGGTCAACTTGGCGGCGACTCCAGATACTGGCTACTACTTTGCCAACTGGACTGGCGATGTGGGCACCATTGCTGATGTCAACGCAGCCATAACCACCATCACCATGAACGGTGACTACGCCATCACCGCTAATTTTCTTGATCCCTAAAAAGGAAAACCTTACAACTGCGGATAACCAGTCAGTTGACTTGGCCTTGCTTCCCAGGCACTGAATCGTGCAGGCAAGGTATGAGAGCCAGCGCTCAGCCCCTATCACTCATAATTTGCTGTCTATTTGCCGAATGCGGACGAAATTGTGGAAAAATCTCGGGAAAAGACTTAACATTATGGGAGTGATATAATAGCACCATGGCGTGATACAATAGCACCATAAGCTAGAGGTTTTGGGGAAACTAAACTCCACAAAATGCCAATAACTCACCTCACAAAAAGGGGGGCAATTCTCGGTTAGGTGTTAAGAATGGACATGCGGATTCTCGCACACACAAAGTTGACGGTAGAGCGAGCCAGCATAGCTGTAGGTTATTAGCGTCGCCCGTAACCAAGTTAGCTAAAGGATGGTAGGGATGACTAAGTTAAGAGCCTGGAAATACTTCCCGGTGGTGATGACATTGATGCTGGTTCTGGGATTGTGTGCCGCAGCAGGTCCACTAGGCTGTGATAACCACGACTCGGTGGTCACCATCCCCGATGCCGGCCTGGAGGCTGCCATCAGGGAAGCCCTGAATAAAACGGAGGAGGACATTTATGCCTCGGAGCTTGCCTCGTTGGAGATTCTCGATGCTTCTGCTAGAGGAATCCAAGACCTACAGGGGGTTGAGTATTGTACCAGCCTGGAACATCTGAATCTTGCGGCGAACGAGATAAGCGATATATCCCCCCTTGCCAACCTCACCAGCCTGACAATGCTGGTTCTCGCGGCGAACAAGATAAGTGATATATCCCCCCTTGCTAACCTCACTAGCCTGACAGTGCTGACTCTTGCGTATAACCAGATAAGCAATACATTCCCGCTTGCTAACCTCACTAACCTGGCATGGCTCGAGCTTTCGGGTAACCAGATAAGCGACGCATCCCCGCTTGCTAACCTCACCAACCTGACAGTGCTGGGTCTTTCGAAGAACCAGATAAGCAATACACTCCCGCTTGCTAGTCTCAACAATCTAACACTGCTGACTCTTGGGGAGAACCAGATAAGCGATATAGCCACCCTTGCTTACCTCACCAGCCTGGAAACGCTGTCTCTTAGTGAGAACCAGATAAGCGATATAGCCCCGCTTGCTAACCTTACCAGTCTGACAGAGCTCTACCTCTACAATAACCAGATAAGCGATACCTCTCCTCTGGCCAACCTCACCAGCCTGACAAGGCTTGGCCTTTACTCTAACCAGATAAGCGATATATCCCCTCTAGCCAACCTCACCAGCCTGACAGTGCTGGATCTTGAGCATAACCAGATAAGCGATATATCCCCCCTTACCAACCTCACCAGCCTGACAGTGCTGTTTCTTAGTGAGAACCAGATAAGCAATATATCCCCCCTTGCCGACCTCACCAGCCTGACAGGGCTCGGTCTCGGGGATAACCAGATAAGCGACATATCCCCGCTTGTTAACCTCACCAGCCTGACAGAGCTGTCTCTTAGTGAGAACCAGATAAGCGATATATCTCCCCTTGCCGACCTCACCAGCCTGACAGGGTTGAATCTTGCGAGGAACCAGATAAGCCACATATCCCCCCTTGCAAACCTTACCAGCCTGACAGGACTCAATCTCACGGGTAACCAGATAACCGATATAAGCGCTCTGTCCAATCTCACTGATTTGAGAGTCGTCTGGCTCGATAACAATAATGTTACCGACATATCGCCCCTTTCCGGTTTGATTAGGATTGGCGAAGTTGAGGAGGACGATCCGTGGCTGGATGAAAGAGAAGGGATAAAAATCTCCCTTGGTCTCCGTGACAATCAGATAACTGACATCGAACCCCTGGTGGAGAATGAAGGGCTTTCAGAAGGGGATGGGATTGACCTTCGAGGTAATCTGTTAAGCAGCTATTCTCTCAACACATACATACCTCAACTTGAGGAGAGAGATGTTAATACTCTTTATGATGTTTAAAAACTACCCCTAGTATCGCGGTGCTTCATCGCCACCGCAGCTTACGCCACCCCAATGGCTGAGGAAATAAGAATTCTGCTGATTTCAGAGACAAATACCTGCTCACCAACCTGTTGGGGAAGGGTTTGTTGAAGCTTTATTACAAAGCAAGCCCGCCAATAGCTGAGTTCATAAGCCCGAAGCCAATAGTGAGGGTTGGGTTGTTCCTCACTGTGGCCATGAGCGGCCTCGCCGTCAACGCTACTCTGGCCGAGAAGACGGCCATATCAGGCTTGCTGGCGCTGGTTCAGTGGTTATATTTCAACCGTTCCATCTTCGGTAGGAAGGATGACATTTATCCCGCTGTCGCTCAGATTATCCACATAGAATTCGGGCTTCTCCGAGTGCACCGGTATAAGCACCTCCGGTTGAATTTCACGGGCAATTCTCAGCAGGTCGGGACCACAGGCATGCCCAGAAGCATGCAGCCCCTTCTCCTCTTCGGGTATTTCCCATTTGCCGTTCCTTTCTATAGGGAGGCCAAATGCTCGTAATTGGAAGCGCCCGAGCCAGTGGTGCAGGCGCCAGAAGTCCATCTCCTGTTCTTCATTGTGAGGCTCGCTAGAGCTAAAGACATAAAGGCTGCCGGCCCGGGGCTGTATGCTGGGCAGTTCATTCAAGTCCCAGAAGCTGAAGCAGAGGATGAAGTCACCCTGGTTAGAACGAACATCCTTAGCCAGTACAATTTTGCTGGAGTAGTCCTGGTAGATATTTCTCAACCATGAATCAGGACTCTTACTAGCAGTGGTTTCTTGATAGATGACAATGGCATCCTCCTGGGCAATGTCAGGTATCTCTGACTCGAGAAGGCGCATGGTCTTTAAAAGGTAAGCGTCCTTGGGCAAAATGGTTAACTTCCTTTTCGTGTCTCTGGCAATCTGCAAAAAGGTAAGCAAGCGATTTACATCTCTGGGAGAGAAATCGGCAATGACCAGACCCCGGGCATCGTTAATAGCTTTGAAGCCATTTTCATACACTTCCTGCTCGGAAAAATTCGTCGCCTTGTCCACATTAGTGCCTTCCAGAATTAATGCCCTGGGCTGTAGCTGAGCTGCCTCCTTTATCATTGCCTCGGTAAGTTTACCGTGCCTGCCATGAAGTCGCAGGTCGCCGCTGTAAACCACCCAACCAGAGCTTGTCTCAATACCCCAAGCACAGGCACCGGGAATGGAGTGGTCTACGGGGAAGCAACGCAGATTAAGGCTACATTTATTAATATCGTCAAACAATTGTGAGGCAAGCTTTTTCCGTCGGGTAGCCTTCCCCCAAAATTTTTCGGCCTCCTCACTCAGCCCCGACTTGTCAGCAACGCAGAAGCGGCGTTGACGGTCACCACCGCTGCTGACAACGTAAGCCCCCTGCTTCCATCCCTGCAAACATTCCTCCACCCTGGGGGTGAAATAGCACACCTGCTGGTCGAAAGGCGATTTGCCTGAGTCCTGTATGGCCTTGGCGATAAAGGCTGTGGTCGCAGTGGCATATACCGGGATGTCCTCTCTCAAGAAAGATATGTGGCCGGAGTGGTCGAGATGGGCATGGGTTAACAGAATCCCATCTATATCTTCAAGTTTGCGATAATGCTCGACTCGGCGAAACTGCTGCCAGAGGTTTCCTGTCTCCAAGTCAGTGCGGTAAATGCCCTCAAGGTGGGGAAGCAGCCCCATTATTAACAGGTCGAGGAGTCCTGCTCCGGGGCGAGGCTTTAAATATTCCTCGTAGAAATTTCGATACTTACTATAGGGATAACCAAAGTCCAGGAAAAGCTTCCCTTTATCATCTTCAAGGAGGATTTTATTGCCCCCGATTTCCCCGACGCCCCCGTAGAACGTAAGCTTTACCATGTCGGTAGTGTATCACAGAAAAAGGGGCAACTCTATTTACCCTCCCTCGTCATTGCGGGCACACTACTTTTTTGTCATTTCAATACCGTAGGGTCGGGACTTGTCCCCGACTGAGAGGTTGTCATTCCGAGCCCTTCGCTTTGTGCCATTTTGTTCCCTGGCGATCATCAAGGTCACCGGGCTCGTCAACATATGGAGACAAGGACAATAAAAGAGCCGACCGTGCCTGACATTGAGTAGTGCGGCCGGCTCTCGGTATGGCAATTATGATGTCCTATCCCAGGACTGGTATCTCAGCCACCTGATAGCGATGGGCAGGCTCCCTTATACACTACGCAGCACTCTACACTCTGCCTAATTCTGCCATATAGCTCCCGTGGCTTCAACTACCCAAACAATGGGGTCGACCAGGAGCTCCCTGACCAGAGTCCTCAAAAGGTCACTCCTTGCTATGAAATCCGCTACGGGAGGGCTAAGCCGGTAGTACAAGGTGACAAATTGAGAGCCCACGGTGCTTTCCAGCAACACCACATCCCGGAACTCTCGCAGCACATCGATCTGCTCAGCGGTTGGAGTTCCGTAGGCTGCTGTGGCGATAAAACAATACCCACCAGAGGCTTCTGGGGTTTCTGGGGTGTCTGTAGTGAATTGACGGGTAGTACCCTCAATCACAGTGTCGTTATACTTAAGCTGGGCTTTGAAATTATACAAGGTGCCGGAGTCAAGCCCGGTGAGCGACTTAGCATAAGTGCCATCCGCTGATTTAGACACCCAATCAGGAGAGGACCAAGCCGAGTCGGTGGACTTCTTGTAGACAAAGCATACCTGCACTGAACTATAGTTACCTACAGTATAGTTCATATTCAGGGTGGCTGAATCGGTGGTGACCCCCGTGGCGGATTGTGTAGTAACCGAAGGCGGTGCCACCTCAAAGTTGGCAGTGATTCCATAGTTGCCGTTCATGGTGATGGTAGTGGTGGCATCATTAACATCAGCGATGGTGGCCACATCCCCGGTCCAGTTGTCGAACTGATAGCCAGTACCCGGACTAGCCACCAAGTTGACCACATCACCTACGTCATAAGTAAACGTGCCTTCTCCAGGTGTGGTTACCGTGCCGCCAGTGGTGCTGGAGATGGTAAGGTCGTACCCCGGTATCTCTTCACAGTTGGCGACGATTGTGTAGCACCAGTTCATGGTGATGGTGGTTGAGGCAGCAGTGACATTGGCAATGGTGCCCACATCGCCAGTCCAGTTGACAAAGCGGCAGCCAGCACCTAGAGTAACCACCAGGTTGACCACAGTTCCCGGTAAATAGGTAAAAGTCCCCTCACCTGGCGTGGTTACATTGCAACAATCGGTGCTAGAGATGCGGAGTTCATAACAAGGGACCACAGGGGTCACCGCAAAGTGAGCGGTGAGGGTTGCGTTTTTAGCCGGCATGGTGAAGGTAGTTACAGCGGCGTTGGCATTGCCAATGGTGCCCACATCGCCCGTCCAATTGACAAAATAGCAGCCAGCATTTGGACTAGCAATCAGGCTAACCCCAGTTCCCGCGGCATAGGGCCAAGTCCCCTCACCGGGCGTGGTCACATTGCCACAAGCGGTGCTGTTGATGGTGAGGTAATACATCACAGACGGTGTCCATTTAATCACGACTCTCCCGTCAGCACCTGCACCACCAGTTGTCGGACTGCTTGTCCCCGATGTACGTGATCCTCCTCCCCCACCACCGGGTTCAGTTCCGGGATTGCCGTCTCTAGTAGTCACGCCGCAGACAGCAGCACCACCAGAACCTTCAGGAGGTATAGTGTTGGCAGCGTCTCCACCTGCGCCTGAGCAACATAAACCAACGGTACAGCCATCCCCACCGTCTCCACCATCAAGGCAGCTATCACCAACACAATCCCCTTCGCTCCCACCAGGCCCTCCTGGCGGGTTGCCGCTCCCTGTATTTCCCCCTCCGCCTGAACCGCCTGCGGCAAGAACATCTGCATTAGTAGAATTTATATCGGGTCCGACAAATGAGTCGTCGCCATCGGTGCCGTCATCTCCGTAGATCCCCCCAGCCCCCCCTGCTCCAACGACAATGTACAATGTCTGGTTAGATGACACAGTTAGGTTTGAACTGGCATACGCGCCTCCTCCACCACCGGCAGCACACTGTCCCTCGCAGTCGGTAACATTAAGACTTCCTCCACCGCCACCACCACCTCCCCACACCTCAACCGTGATTTGAGTTACCCCCGCGGGAACTGTCCAGTTAAAAGTGCCGCTGTTATTAAATGATACCTGGTTAGCTGCAACTACCTCGCCCCCAGGTGTCATTACGAGTTCCACGCTCAGCGCCAGCATCAGGGCAAAAGATACTCTCCATATTGCTCTAAACTCACCTCTCATCAAACGCTTAACCTCCTAATAGACATTTCTTTCCTCGGTTTGAGCCACCTCCACGGCAATCACATACGCAGCCTCCAACCAGAACAGGTAAGCCTTCCCTAAAAACCTCCCCCATCCTTCAGGCTTCCCCGATTAAATGTCATTACGAATTATGCTCCTGTTCTCTAATTTTAACCCTGTATATAATGCATAATATTATAGAAACTACCAACCTGTCAATAATGCCCTCGTTCAGGTACCTGTCAACTGTTGGTCGGTAGGCTTCTCTCTTGACTATTGTGCCTTGACGTTAATCTTCAAACTGTCTATTTTGCCCACCCCCTTTAATGAAGAGACCAAACCGGTTATTGTGTTGTTGATAATATCTGCGGGGAAAGGGGTGAGGGGAAGTTCATTCCCATTGACGACGAGCTTGACATCGCCCCGCTCCAGATACAGTTCCAGGTCCCGTATGTTTTCAGCTCCTTTCAAGCAAGAAACTGCACCGACCACGGTTCGAGTTAAAAATTGCTCGGCGAAGGGGTTGAGTTCAACAGATACGTTGTTGACCGTAAGCTCTGCCCCGAGCTTCTTCTCCATTTTACACCTCCAGGTCTATAGCTAAGCTGTTTAATTTTGATTTTCAGTTCACTAGGAAATTGATATCTGGTGATTTCTTACTTCTTCTTTCCCTTCTCTTCTTTGAGCTCTTGATAGACTTTGATTATTTCCTCCACAGAGCTTTTGTCTTCCAGAGTCGTGAGGTCTCCTACGCTGGTATTATTGGCCACGGCCTTCAAAACCCGCCGCAGAACTTTGCCGCTCCTCGTCTTGGGTAGCCTGGGGGCAAAATAAATCTCGTCGGGAACTGCTATAGGCCCCACCACTTTTCGCATGTGACCAGCAAGTTCCTTTTTCAGGTCCGAAGAAGGGTCAACACCTTCTTTGAGCCTGGCAAAGATGACGATGCTCTCGCCTTTCACCGGGTCTTCTTTACCCACAACCGCTGCTTCAGCTACTTGAGGATGTGAGACAGCAGCGTCCTCTAATTCAGCAGTACCTATTCTATGTCCAGCGACCTTAAGTACCTCATCAGCCCTCCCCAGGACCCAGAAGTATCCATCTTTGTCCTTTACGGCGTAGTCGCCGGTATGGTAAACGCCGGGAAACCGCGACCAATAGGCTTCTTTGTAGCGTTCCGGGTTCCCGTGTATACCAAGGAGCATACCGGGCCAGGGCCTCTTTATTACCAGGAAACCTCTCTGCTCCACCGGCACTGGCTTGCCATTCTCACCAACTACATCAACTTCCACCCCCGGCAACGGGAATGTTGCTGAGCCAGGCTTCAGAGGCAAACACTCTATGCCAGGGCAAGGCGAAATCATAACGCCACCGGTTTCAGTCTGCCACCAAGTATCAACGATGGGACATCTTTCACCACCTATATAGCGGTAAAACCAGCGCCAGGCCTCAGGATTGATGGGCTCTCCCACACTCCCCAGGAGTTCCAGACTGCTGAGGTCGTGATTTTTTAGCATTTCTTCTCCATATCCCATAAACATCCTGATGGCTGTCGGTGAGGTATAAAATATGGTGACTCCATACTTCTCAATAATGTCCCACCATCTTTCAATCGTAGGATAGTCAGGAGCCCCTTCATAAAGTACCATGGCTGCCCCATGTGCTAATGGGGCGTACACTACCTGGCTATGCCCGGTAACCCAGCCAATATCAGCAGTGCACCAGTAGACCGACTCCTCTCGAATGTCGAAGACCCACTTATAAGCAGAACAATTGTGTACCAGATAGCCACCTGTACTGTGGACAACGCCTTTAGGTTTACCCGTGGTACCTGAGGTGTACAGTATATAGAGGGGGTGGTTTGCTTCTACCGGCTCTGGTTCCACGAAGAGTGCTGCCTCTTCAAGCAGATCATCCAGCCACGATTCCTTGGGCGACTTCATGTTCACCTGAGAACCCGTTCTTTTAACCACAATAACCTTCTTTACCGAGGGGCACCTTGTTAAGGCCTCATCGGCTATACTCTTGAGCGGGATTACCTTCCCCCTCCGAAATCCCCCGTCAGCAGTTACCAACAATTTTGCTTGTATATCATTGACCCTGTCGGCCAATGCTTGAGCACTGAAACCGGAGAAAATCACTGTGTGGATGGCCCCAATCCTGGCACAGGCCAGCATGAAAATAGGCAGCTCGGGAATCATCGGCAAATATAAGACAACTTTGTCCCCTTTGCCTATACCGTTATTCCTTAAGACTGAGGCGAACCTGTTGACTTCACGATATAACGTGGAATAGCTTAAACCCCTACTGTCTCCCGGCTCACCTTCCCAATATATAGCTACCTTACTCCTGCGCCAGGTATTGACATGACGGTCCAAACATATATGCGATGCATTCAGTTTCCCACCTACAAACCATCTGGCAAAGGGCGGCTTCCATTCCAGCACCTTGTCCCAGGTCTTAAACCAGTCCAGCTTACGTGCCTCTTCCGCCCAGAACTCCTCCGGCTCCTCCAGGGATTCCTGGTAAATATCGAGGAATTTCCTCAGAGGAAAATATCGGGACTTAAACGGCAAAGATAATTCAGTCATATTACTTCTTCTTTCCTTTCCCTTCCTTGAGCTCTTTATAGACCTTGATTATTTCCTCCACGGAGCTTTCGTCTTCCAGAGTCGTGAGGTCACCTATGCTGGTATTATTGGCTACGGCCTTCAAAACCCGACGCAGAACTTTGCCACTCCTTGTCTTGGGTAACTTGGGTGCGAAGTAAATTTCATCAGGAACTGCTATAGGCCCTACCTCCCTGCGTATATGCCCAGCGAGTTCCTTTTTCAGGTCCGGAGAAGGCTTCACGCCTTCTTTAAGCCTGGCAAAGATGACGATGCTCTCACCCTTCACCGGGTCACTTCTGCCCACAACCGCTGCTTCAGCTATTTGAGGATGAGAGACAGCAGCATCCTCTAATTCAGCAGTACCTATTCTATGCCCGGCGACTTTAAGTACTTCATCAGCCCTCCCCAGGATCCAGAAGTATCCATCTTTGTCCCTTACGGCGTAGTCGTCGGTATGGTAAACGCCAGGAAACCGCGACCAATAAGTTTCCTTGTAACGTTCCGGGTCTCCGTGTATGCCCAGGAGCATCCCTGGCCAGGGCCTCTTTATCACCAGGAAACCTCTCTGCTCCGGCGGCACTGGCTTGCCATCTTCATCGAATATATCAACTTCCACTCCCGGCATTGGCAATGTTGCTGAGCCAGGCTTCAAGGGCAAA
>Ga0209636_10006031_pt1 | contig 12381 bp, 12 predicted proteins | sample DeeMarSWOR152_54_FD_187464 | JGI IMG/M metagenome (GOLD analysis project Ga0209636, IMG submission 187464) | Marine sediment microbial communities from White Oak River estuary, North Carolina - WOR-1-52-54 (SPAdes) (version 2) | ecosystem: Environmental > Aquatic > Marine > Intertidal zone >...
ACTGCCCAGACTGCCTCTCAAAGGAGAAATGCACCAAAGCAAAATACCGCACCATCTCACGAGATCCCCGTGAACATTACTTAGAATCTATGCGGCAAAGGCTAAAAACAGAAAAAGGAAAACAGATGAAAAAACAAAGATCTACCACTGTAGAACCCACCTTCGGAAACATGAAACAAAACAAGAAGTTCACCCACTTCCTCCTGAGAGGTACAGAAAAGGCAGCAATTGAATTCACATTAATGTGTATTGCTGTAAACATTGAAAAAATCCACACATACATTACAACACATCAAATTGATCTCAATTCAGCACTACAAGCAGTAACCTAGAAAGGAAAGAAAAAAACAAAAGGCAAAAAAAGAGGGAAAAGAAAATAAGAAGGAAAGCACAAGAAAGAATGAACCGCACACAGAGGTAGAGGAAAGAGCTGAAAACCAATTATGGGACAGCCTCTTACAGTTGGTTTTATATATGGGTGAAAAAATCTGTATTCCGTATATGGACAAAGAAGTACACATGGTATTGGGCTTACCACAAAGATTGCTGTAGTAAAGAATACTCACTTCCTTTCATAATATGCAGCAAAAGTAGTACTTTCAGCTTTTTATCCCTTTAAAAACCTTTCGATTTCAAGCGAAACATTTATATACGCTCTGCACCACATGTGGATAATGAACGACATAGACGAGATTGATATAACATACCTAGGGTAGTTATTTCGATAATCAACATGGTATTCATTATAAATAATCAAAAGGGTTCAATAACGTCTCCAATAGAGGGGAAGAGAAAGATGAACCAGGCAAAATGGAGGTCAAGAGAATGATACAAATAAGATCAGACACTCACTGTAGGGAAATACCTGAGCGTAGGAACCTTGTAGAAGTTAATGACATAAATACAAGCGGAGAAGAAACTGTACGAAACTTTTTGAGCACTGCGCATTACCTACCAAATGGAGGAGATGATTAAACTCATGAGGGGGATATGAAATGGTGATGGATGCTATTGATTGTCTATCAAAATGGATGGAAGAAACCAACTTCTTCAATGATCAAAAGAAGCTTGACACAGTATACTATCTCATGCAAGGCCTGACTTATCGACAGATTGCCGAAAAAATCGACAAGCAAATATCTTACGTTCAGCGTGTCATGAACTTTCTGAGAGACAATGACCTCCTCTTTTGGGGCAGATGGTCTCCAAATGTCTACAGAATAGGAATGAAAAAATCAATTGCATTCTTGGATTGGGAAGATAGAGATGTGCCTGTTAAGGAAAACTACAAGTACACAACATATGTACACCAAGCCCAGATGGAGAATGCAAAAGTAATTGTAATTTATACCTATCTCAATGAAGATGAATCAGAAATCAAGGGTGACATTGGTGAGCCAATTACTCCTTTCTATTACACACATACACGATTCACTGTGCCATTCTTCAAGAAAATAAATCTCGTCGAAGAGTTCTACGATAAATTTGGTTCAATGAAAAATGATAAGGAGATACTAATTGGCACCCCCTCTTTTGAGGCAGAATCAGTCTACGATGATCCAATAACAATTCATATATGCAAATATGCTGAATTGCTACCAGAACTTACACCTGGTATCTTAACAGAGAAACTTGATCAAGACTTCAAAAATCACAAAGGGATTGAGATCAGCTACGATAAAGTTAGGATCACGCTGAACAGAATGAAAGAAGAAGAAGTGATATTTCCTAGGAATGCTCTGAATTTTGAACGACTTTCTTATCAAGCAGCACTTGTAAGGATTAAAACTAAAGAAATCTATAGGATTATGGGAACATTTAACGAATTCAATTTGCTTACGAGAATGGCCTTAACTCCCGATCAGGATACATTCTATTTGTTTATCCAGTATCCTTTCTATCAATTTCCTGATGCCATGGAAATTCTTGCTGAGCTTGATCCGACTCATAAGGCTTATATTGAAACTAAATTTGTCTTTTCAGATACTATTTACTATCAATGGTCGTTGGAAAAATTTCTGAAATCGAGATGCAGAGGCTGATGAATTCGAGGAGAATGAATGGTACTTTGAGATAACATGAAATGACAAAAAGTGAGCAAGTGTAAACGCTAAATCAGCTGAGCTTGAGAGGGATTTAACAGAAAGAAGAGGTGAGGAGAAATTATTGAGGACCTCCAGGTCCAGGTTCATCCCCACCTCCGCATGCTATAAGACTATCTCTGGAACTGTTCCATTGTGGGGATTTTCCGAAATCTTCATAGTTCAAATTTTCATCATAGGAAAAACACGTGATAATTGAGGATAACAGTGATTCTAGGATCGAAATAGTAAACCTTTTTGATTTTTCCACACTTTTCATTAGAGTCACTCTTCCTAAGCTTTTTTCTAGTTATTCTATTTATCATTTAAGTCTTTCGGTCTGAATAATTTGGGAGAGCAGTATGGACTATTTAGCAGCATCCTCTGCAAAAGAAAAGTTCTGCTACCCAAAAGATAAGAAGGTCATTCGAAGAAAGTGTATATTTCAACAAGTGCTTTTTCGAAGATATTACCTCTCTAATGAATGAGCAGAAACAAAAGAAAATGTCTGAATTTGATGAAAAACGAAGACATCATTGAGGACCACCATCTCCTCCACCCTGACCACCCCCAAACGTTACAATGTCATGTCCGGAACTTTGACCCAGTGAAAGTTCTTCAAAGCTTTCATGACGTAACTTTTCATCATAAGAAGCAGAGCTAACTACATCTACAAGTAATAGCAATTCTAAAGTTGGGGTTAAAGACTTCTTTGATATTTTCATATTTGTCAGCTCGTTGGCAGTTCTTCTATTACTATTTAAGTCTTTCGATCTTCTATGAGAGGGATACTTCCATGATATAGATGATACGAGACCTTTCTTAGGATTTCTGATGTGGTAGCATTTGAAAGATTTGGATAGCATTGCGATCTGAGAAAAAATCTCATCCGTGCTCTTATTATTTGGCATGAACGATTTGGCAGGAGAACTCCTGACTCTTAAGTATCTGCGCTATCCAATCTTTTCCAGCTTTTCTAGATCTTTTGTCACCTTATCTTTGTCCACGGTAACCTTGACAGATGTCTGAAAATTCTTTAGCAGGACGATAGAATAGTTGTGTTATTTATGAAAAACCAAAAATTGGCCTCTTTTTTGAATTTAACTCACGGGCATTAGAATTGAATTGGAATTACTAAATAACCCCCACTATATCAAAAGTGAAGCTCACAAGCAATGCTATGAGAAAGAGCACAAAGTTTTTTGCGAAAGTTTATTATAATTTTTTCTCATTCGTATTCTATTTATGGTCTTCTTAGAGATAAGATAGTAAAGTTTATAAAATCTAATGAGAAAGATTCATGTTTTATCATGCATTTTTCTTTACATAATCTGTATGAAAGCTCGTCAATAGCCGGTATCTCTCTTTGTGACAATTCTATAAGTAATATAATATCCCAGCATTATTGCAAGGGTTCTATTATCTTTTCTGTTTGCAGTGGGGGCGTATGTCATGTCATACTCTATAGTGATACACCATCTTTTTAAAGGAGAATTTCTCTTTTTTTAATATTATATATAGATAAATCATAAATGTTGTTATTTTATTTACACAATTAACAGAGATTCGTTGAATGGAACGGGAAAAAATCTTTTTTCCATTTTATTGGCTTTGAAAAGCTGGAAAAAACTTGATGTCTTGAATTGATAGTACAATATCTAAAATCCATAACAAATCCTTTTCAAAAATAAAAGCAGGAAAAACGATATAAACCTCCAATAATTGGAATGTCAAAGACAATATTATTGATTGATAAATTTCGTTAATTGTCGATATTTTCCAATAATAAATTCGGCATATCTTAATTATTATATATTCCTTTCAGTTATATTTTTTTTCTTGAATTATTATATATTCCTTTCAGTTATATTTTTTTTCTTGAATTATTATATATTCCTTTCAGTTATATTTTTTATCATCAAAATAATCGTAAGATTTATATGCTTCAAAAAGCAATGAACAAAAAAAGATGACGGACGCCACTTTGCGAGGTATGGTAATCGACGATAATGTACCGGAACACCCATTAAAAATGGTACGCTGATAACAGAGAACAGTGAATTCTATGGGAATAATAAACACAGCAATTCAATCAGAGAGGGGTAGTGTATGAAAATAGGTCATATTGATCAAGAGAAAAGAAATCATATATGTGGTCTCGGGAGAACAGCGTTTAATTCAGAGGAAAATACCTTTTTCTTAAAAGAAGGTAACTGCAGTGGAGTTTCTTGTGGAGCAACTCTGTATGGACAATGGGCTCAGACTATTGGTTTTAATCAGTGGCATTCTGCATGTAGAATTCATGAGATTTTTCTGGCGGAAATTTCCATCTACCGAAAAGCTTATATATCTATATTGCTAATTAACATTGCTATTCAACATAGCTGATGAACTGGTTATTGTCAACGATAATAACACCTCGTGAGGAATAGAATATGGGTGGTAGAAATGTGAGGATATAGGAGGTCAGAAGAATGCAAATGGAATCGAAAGTTCAACGGCCCATTGGACACTACCATAAGGATGTGCCAGCTTGCAGAAAATCTGGAAAAGCTGGCAATATAAGTATAAGAAAAGAAAGCATGTATAGCTGTTTGAGAATTGCGCGCTACTTGCCGTATGAAGGGGGTGACTAAACCCACGGGAGGGGGGATATGGATGAAAATAGATATTTTAAGTTGCATTTCAAAATGTATGGAAGATACCAACTTCTTCAACGACCAGAGAAAGCTCGACACAATGTTTTATCTCATGCAGGGTTTTACATATCGAGAGACTGCTGAGAAAATCAATAAACAAATATCCTACGTTCAACGCGTCATGGACTTCTTGCGGAGTAATGGCCTTCTCTACTGGGGTAGATGGGCTCCAAATGTTTACAAGATTGGGATGAAAAAATCGATTGCATTCTTGGATTGGAAAGATAGAGAGATGCCCTCGAGAGATAATCCCTACTATGAAACATACATACATCATGTCCAGGCAGAAGATACAAAGGTGTGTGTAATCTATACTTATCCCAAAGAGGATGAATCAAAAATTAAGGGTGATAGAGGTGAGCCAGTCACTCCCTTTTATTATACATATCCACGATTTACTGTACCTTTCTTCAAGAACATAGACCTTATCAAGGAGTTTTTTGATATATTTGGTTCAGTGGACAATGATAAGAAAATATTGAGTGGCACACCTTCTTTTGAGGAAGAATCCTGCACTGACCCAATAGTCGTCTATATCTGCAGACATAGTGAGCTGTTGCCTGACCTTACCCCTAGTACATTGACAGATAAACTTGAGCACGACTTCAAAGACCACAAGGAAGTTGAGATCAATTATAATAAAGTCAGAGAAACGTTAAATTGGATGAAAGAAAAAGAAGTGATATATCCTAAGAATGCACTGTATCTTAAGCCTCTCTCCTACCAATCAGTGCTTGTAAAGATCAGAACAAAGGAGATTTACAGAATTATGGGAACATTCAACCGATTCAATATGCTCACACAACTAGCCTTAACTTGTGATTCGGATGTATATTACTTGTTTATTCAGCATCCCTCCCATCAGTTTTCTGAGGTTATGGAGACTCTCGATGAACTTGATCCGGCCCACAAAGCTTATATATTGACTAAATTTATTGATAGCGATACCATTTATTACGAATGGTCTTTGGAGAGAAAAAAATCCCAAAATCTGGAATCTGCAGACTAGAATTTAACATGAGTTCATCGAAATAAAAGAATATTTTGGGGATGTAAAATGGAAGAAAAAAAAGATGATAAAAAAAATGTTCTAAAAGAAAAAAATAGCATAAAGAACATCGTTTTTTCGGCTATGTTACTTTCTGGTGCAACAATTCTTATAATATCTGTGATTTCTTTTATTGCCGGGATATTTCTTAAAGATCCTCTATTAATTAGAGCAGAAAAGAATTTGCCACATTGGACATTAATTAAAATGATTATATTCTTTCTACTTTCTATGTTTTTATTTCTTTATATACCTTTAAAGTCAGGAATCCTAAAGCAGACTATATCGAAGAAGAGCGGGATACTGTTGGTAATCTTCTTGACCTATCTTTTTTCTAGTATTTCTCTTGCCTTTTTTTTGGAATTTTCAACAGAGATGGTTGACTATGAAGAATTTTTAATAAATGTATATGGGGAAGAACAGAGACAGCAGATACAGGAATTGTCAAAGAGTAGAAAATTCTCTATTGATTTTAAGGAGAGCTTCTTTGATGCTGTATCAGGATTCACTACCACAGGTCTCACAGCTTTCAGAAAAACGGATTTCTATGTAAATGGAAAAGAAATTCCAAAGATTGATGTGCAGCCAAGGCTGATTCATATTATTCGGGCATCCTATTTGTGGATAGGGGGTCTTGGCATCATGTTTTTCTATTTGTACTTCTCTCCGGTGCCTTCTTTGATGGTCAATGTAGGATATGAAATATCTGCTGAGAGATCTCTTCCAAAATTTATTAGATTAGAAGGTTTATCATTCTCCTTGGTATATGTAATTATCACATGTGTTGGAATATTCCTACTTTACTCTTCTATTTCAAGTGTTTGTTCGTCCGAAGGGATAGATGATAAAGAGAGTATAATTACTCATTCTGTAGTTCTATCCTTTTCTTCTATTTCAACAGGGGGATTTTCTCCTGGGTCACAACCTGTGAATGAACTGGAAATAGTGAAATATGAGATAGTATATAGTCAGCCCCTAAGAGAAAGATACCTTACTCCAGATGATTTGGGAGAAATAAGAGGAAGAGAAATTCAGGTTCCCGAAAGATATCGTGAAGTTAGAAAATGTCGTACAATCAATAAAAATGGACTTATCGTTATTATGGGGCTCATGCTCATAGGCGCCATGCCACTCTTCAGCTTACACAGACCCTGGAAGTTTTTCAAAAGATGGATAATATTTGCAGTATTTCTCCTTCCAATATTTAGTTATGCAGTACCATCCTATTCTAAGGACCCCCAACTTTCACTCAACCGAGCTTTTGATGCTATTTCGGCTTTTACTACAACTGGGCTCTATACAAGCCAATTTGAGGCAGATTTTAATAAATTTTTGGATGTTGATTATGCAAACAGGAGGGATATAAAAACAGTAGAAAAGATTTATTACTATCGATTCCGTAGTATTTACATAATTGCTCTGATGTTCATTGGAGGAGCTTCTTATTCTACTGCAGGGGGATGGGGATTCTTCAATGTCTTGTGTATTATTTATGCTTTTTATCTGATCTTAACTGGAAAATTTGAAAAGGCATTGACTAAATATATTCGTGGACTTGTATTGTCTTTTTTGATTTTTTTTTCTATCTTTGCTATTGGGACATTTTTCTGCTATGAATCTGGACTTTTTGGGATGTTTTCTCCAGATTCAGAACCCGCTGCGATAGCTGATTATGTGATAAACGCAGCTTTCTATGAAATTTCTGCGTTGAGTACAGTGGGATTGATGCCTAGTTCGATGATTCAGAATAGTGACATATACTACCATAATTTAGCTTATGGGGCGCTGCTCATTTCAATGCTGATTGGTAGAATTTACTATATGATCATCCCATTTATATTGTCATTTATTGATTCTAGGAGAGGGGTATGAAATGGCAGACGTTCTTTTAATAGGAGTTCGAGAAGAAGATAAAGCCGATTTTATGATAGAACTCATTAAAGGGTTGATGTCGAGAGGGCTGACTGTTTCTTATGCTGGGGCATATTACTGTGAAAGTGAAGATAGTTTTGTTTATGATAATATAACAAATCTCCTGTTTTTTACATCAACCTATTTTAGGGAAGTGCAGATGAAATCCAAGAAGTTCAAGAATTGGGAAAGTTTCCTTGATGATATTGATTTTGAGCAGATCGATGAAAGACTGATTATTTATGTTAGCACATGCACACGAAGAATCAAGCTTCAGGATTACTTTGGAAACCTGGAAAATGATTTTATTAATTTTCTGCAAGATTGCTGGAAAGACTTCGTAGTGGAACTGATAAGAAATTCCTTCGAAATGAGTTTTTCCACCTTTGAATCTTACTATCCAGAGATCGTTGATATTCTTGGCGTTGACAGGAGAATACTTATAGAGTCGAGAGCTCGAATAAATAATGAGGAGATTAAGGTCAAAATAAACGAAGAAGGGGAAGACGATATATTTGGATTATTCATAAACAATTGCGTGAGAATAAGAAAGGAAATAGAGGAAAGTGGAGCACCTACAATAGATGATTTGCAGAAATTCAGAGAACTTGAAGAAGAATACAAACAACTAATGAAGGAGAAAAAGCTCACAAAAGAAGACTTGGTTAGACTTGAAAATGTTCAAAAAGAATACATGAAACTAGAAAGCGAAATAGCTGAGAAAGGAAAACCTAGAGACGATTCCTTGAATGAAATTAAGAGGTTTCAAGAAAAACTCGAAACAGAATGCTCTAGAGACCCATCAAAGAGCAAACTGCTGATTCGGGAATTTCTTAGTTCGCCAATAATCGACAGAATTACAAGAAGTCGCGAGAGAATTATGTTTTTTGATATTTTGGGCAGAGCCCCAAAAAGGAAAATTCTTTGCATATACTATGAAGAAAATGGTGTTGAGGAAAAAGAGATAAATCTGTATTTCTATCCTGAAAGGCCTACTGAAGGAGGAAATAGAGGGCCTATCGATGAAGCCCCGATCCCGCGAAGTCAAATGAATGGATTTGGTCGGCCTAAGGATGTGTATGGATCTGAAAGTATTGGACGTGTTGTAGATGAACATGTCGTGCCCGCTCTTCATCCTTCCCTTATTGATATCCGCTTTCCCGTCAATGGCTTCATGATGGAAGTAGATTCTGAAGAGCCAGAAATTGGATTCCTGGGTAAAAGAATAATCATGAACAGATATGAAAAACTTTATGAAAACTTAAAGATCAGCCCTGATTTGGAAAAAATGCTATATATCTATAGATTGAGGGGAGATGATAAAGAGGAGGTGGGTAAGAGATTTCATAGGATTAGACTTAATTATATAACAGATAGACAAAAGGAAGACATACTCATTCTTGGAAGAATAGAACATCTTTACAAAATATGCATTGTCAATAAATTTTGGCGTCTCATCTATCAAGATACACTCTTTATATTGCGATGGCTAGCAATACTGTTACCATCTCTGGCTATCTTCTTGTACTTATCCTTCAAATATTCTTTTCCATTCTATAAGGAATTTATGCCTGATATTCTTTTGGCAATTGGTGTATTACTAGGTACTGCTTTTGCTTTCTGGACGTTGAGAACTTTTGCTCTCAATTATCTTTTGGAACCTACTTATAATATGTTAAAATGGGGTTCCTATATTTGTCTAGCAGCGATAATATTGGGCAGAATAGAATTTTTTGGAGCAGAATTTCTGATAGTATTTTTCGTATTCCTTTTACTTTTTGCAGGAATACTGTCTGCCAAATATATACGTTCTGCAGTTCTCTATGAACTAAATGAATCTTTCAAAATAATTGGATACAATGATACTGTAGAAATCGAGAATCCTAATGATCGAAATAAAGTTGAAATTGTCAATATTTTGAAGTGCGGAAGATTTCAGACAATCATAAAAAAAGAAGAAGTTACAGAAGTTTTCCTTAATTCGGAATTCTTTCCTAGAATCAGACATGTACGCAAGAAAGTTAGAACTCTTCCAAGAGAAATGGCCTATTCTAGTGGTATTTATATTTATTCGAAAGATCAGCAAAAAAAAGATAAACTTATCGAAGAATTAACTTACAAAAAACCAAAAACATGGGGATCCTGGAGTTTTCTGAAAAATATTCTCCTCGACAAGGGCCAAATAGAATCGAGAAAAAACACGGATAGTGAATATTCGCCAAGCGAAAGATTAATTTACTTCGGACAATGGGATAATGTCATGAAAAAGGTTGCAGGTTCGATTCCTTTATTTCCTCAGTCAGTACTGTTCAGGAGCATTATAATTCTGGCTGTTGTCTCAGTGCTCATATTCAACTTTCTTTTCTCATATAAAGTATTGGAAATCAATTTTGTGGGAATAGCTTTATTTTTGGTTATTTCATCGGTCTCTATTTTTGTAGCGTGGAAATTGAAAATTCGGATGTGGAGAGTGTTATTAGTCTTAGTACTCTATCTCTTGTTGTTGGTTCAACTGCATAATATGATATTATTGACTATTTTTTTTCTCATTTTGTTTATTTATTTGTTTTGTCTATTTGGATTCCTTGTAAAACAGATGGTTTATTATCTTATGATTTGGGCATATGAAAAGTGTGTGGGAAAAATGATTTCTATAGATGAAGGTCAAGAGAGTGAAGGAAATGAGGAAAATCCTTTGGTGATGCGGGGAACTGAAATCAAGAAGAACCCTTTAGTAACGCAGCTGTCTATGAGACTTCCCACTGGTCTTGAAGAGGAAAGAATATATCTCAACAAGGTTTTCTTCTGTAATATTCTCATGTCTGATGAATGGTATCTAAAGACAGATATTGGAGCTGATTCAACTCTCTGCAAAATTCTGTTTTCGAAATTGAAAAAAATGTTGCAAATTCGCAGATAAATAGCATTTCCGATATTTGTTATTCTTCTATGTTAGTGCATTTAGTTTATGCAGAGGGTATAAGTTATTCAGAAATGGGTTCATAGATTGTTAGCCAAGTATAGAAAAGATAGATTATGTCGTCTTTTTAAGGAGCCCTGACTATGTGATTGCTTACCCAATGTGATCACTCACCTAACTGTAACAATTCACCAGCTTCGTCAGCAGCAAATTAAGGTGACAAAAATACCCATTATGTTACCAAAATGGTTCAGTAGTAATTGTGGGTCTTCTTATGTGGAAGCCTGAAACTGAGATCAAAGAATTTACAAATATACAAATGAATATATGAACATCTACAAGGCTTCTTTTCTTCATATATTACAGATCCAACTCTGGGAGTACATAAGGTTTGATGAGAAAGAAGAACTGAAGGAGAATAAGAGAACTCAATAAAAAGAAAAAAGAAGAAGACTATTGAGGGGGTCCAGGCCCCGGATGATCTCCTCCCCCGCAGGGTCCAGGATCACCACCATCATCAGAACCATCTTCTCCTGAAAACTCTTCAAAATTGTTATCACCTGGCTCTTCATCACAGAAGACAGAACTAACGGCAATTGTTGTAAATAACAACATCGCCACAACCAAAATTACAAACAGTTTCCTTCTTCTCATTTTCGTCACCACTCACTCTTTTCAAATGGACTATTTAAATTTTTCGGTCTAAAAAAGGCAAAATATTAGAAATTCAGCAAAAATAAGCAGAAATACTTATTTTGTACCATCTAAAATACTGATTTTGGTACATCTTTGCACATAATCCCCTATTAACTTTTCGACATTTGCCTTATTCAAGAGAGCAATTATTCGAAATTACAGTTTCTCCAGGTAGAAGAAATTTCATCAAAATAACTCCGCATAATTATATGCCAATCATCTAAGACGTACCGAACAATTATAAATGTAATGGTACAATCTTAAAATGTGTAATACCAACCAAATTTACGAAGATATTTGATATAATAGAGTAAAGTGACTTCTTGCTCAAACAGATCCCCTTGTTTGACAACAAACCTTAACTCTCTTTTTCAATACATTATTCCTATATCTTTATATATTCCAAAAAAAGAAATCTTACTATGTTTGGCTCCTATGAATTCGGGAGATCACTCGAATTCAACACCATTCAAATTGAAACCTACAAAGAAAATGAATTATATATATACCACCGAAAACCAGAAGATATCACAAAAACCATCTCATCTCCCTCAAATCTCCTCATCAACCCCATTGAACCCGTCACCCAACCAAAACAAATCACCCACGACCTCCTCATCGAATTAACCCCATCAGTCCTCCTATCCCCTAACGCAACTCTCACCCTCTTCACAACATTCCCCATAGAAATTGGCATCTTCACTGAACCCCCTAAAACTCTCGAACTTGGCTTCTTCACCGAACCCCAAACAATAACCCTCATCGACTCTTTTACCCTCACCAGCCCAAAATACACCCTCTACGGAACTCCCAGCAACGGATTAGTCTGCAAGTGGTGGAAAAGCAGCACCCACACAAAAATCCTAGATGTCAACCCATTGTACGAAGGAATCCTCCACCTCACCATCCAGAACACCTCCAGTGAATGGACAGAACTCACCAAATTAGTATTTGACGCCCACCACATGAAACTATACTACTCAACCATTGCCTACATGAATGCATCAGTAAAAGTCAACACCAAAA
>Ga0209636_10006032_pt1 | contig 12377 bp, 10 predicted proteins | sample DeeMarSWOR152_54_FD_187464 | JGI IMG/M metagenome (GOLD analysis project Ga0209636, IMG submission 187464) | Marine sediment microbial communities from White Oak River estuary, North Carolina - WOR-1-52-54 (SPAdes) (version 2) | ecosystem: Environmental > Aquatic > Marine > Intertidal zone >...
CTTATTGTATATGATCGGCGCAGTACTGGCGTTGATGACTACGTGTTCCCCTCCAGGGATCTCTATCGGAACGGTTTCCCTGAGGGCGTCCCTGGCAAGGGCTGTATCCGTCTCCCCATGGAGAAATTGATCCCATAGCTCCCATTCGGGATAGTAGTGCCCTACAACGCCATAGCCAAAGTAGGTTGCAAAACTCTCGTTCAGCCACAGATACTTCCAATCAGAAGGTGTTACCAAATTTCCAAACCATTGGTGTGCTATCTCGTGGGCAATGACTTCACAGATCCTCTGCTCGCCTGCCCTGGATGTGATATCTGCATAGTGAAGCAGCAGGTTTTCTCTGAAGGTGATCGCACCCCAGTTCTCCATTGCACCTGCCGCAAAATCGGGGATTGCAATCAAATCAAGCTTCGGCAGGGGATATTTTACACTATAATAATCTTCACAAAACTGGAGGGCCTTTCTGCCAAATTCGAGCCCAAATGCAGCATGCTTTGTCATTCCAGGCATGGTTGCTACGCGAATGAGAATGGCGCCCGCGTCCTCAATGAAGTCAAACTCGCCAACGCCAAAGAAGAGCAAGTATGTGGACATCTTTGGTGTCTGCTGGAACCTTACTATTTTTCTCCCGTCACCCAGGCGCTTCTCTCTCGTTACTGGCCCATTGGATATGACAACGAGGTTTTCATCGACGACCATTTCAACATCAAAGGTTGCTTTCTTGACTGGATGGTCAAAGCATGGAAATGCCCTCCGTGCATCACTCTCTTCAAACTGTGTCACTGCGGCGTATTTGGCCGCGCCTTCAGCACCGTACCTGCTCCTGTAAAAACCAGCCATCCTGTCATTTAATTCTCCCACATAGCTGATTTTCAAAAATATCCTTCCGGTCATCTCCTCCGGGAGGCAGACCCTCACCTCCTCCTTCCGGGTATCCACATAAAACGGACAATCAGTGAACTCACCGTCCAACCGGACCTTACACTCCCAGAAGGCCAGCCTAACAGCATTCAAGGTAATTTCATTCACCGGTTTTGAGGTTTCAAGCAAGATGTCAGTGTTGCCCGAGAATTCAAAAGTTCTTAAGTCTGGTTCCAGGTGGATCCTGTAGTTTATTGGATTAACATCATTCATGTTTACTCCTCTGCCCCCTTTTGTCCGTGAGCACAGGAAGAATCTTACCCTCAGTGTAAACGAGCAGCGCGCTGGCCAGCTCAAATTCTCTCCGGACAAGTTCCCTATAACAAATATACCCTTGACTATCAACTCTTATCCTCATGAGGTTCACTTCCCTACCGCTTGCCCGCGACCTGGGCAGTTCTCTCTCAGGTCTTGGCTCGATACATAGAACCGGCCAGCAAAAGGGCACGAAAGGCAAGACTGACTGGTGAATATCAATAAATTCTGGAAACAGAGGTTGGGATATTTTTCAGGTTAGGATAAGAGTTTTCTGCTTGAAGGTCTTTGGAATATTGATACAATGCAGAGTAAAGACAGCCCTGTCCCTCTAAAAGGAGTGCAGGCAGACAATGGAGGTGATGAAAATGCTTAAGATAAAGGTGCTAATTTTGTTTCAAATCGGTGCTATGGTATTCACATCCCTGCTCAGTGCGGCATCCCAAAAGGCACTGGCGCACGGTAAGGATTTAGAGCTCACCATAGTCTATGATAACAACCCTTACGACGATAGACTAGAGACGAGATGGGGTTTTTCTTGTTACATAAAAGGAAAGGAAAAGACAATCTTATTCGATGTCGGCGGTGAGGGTTCCGTCCTCCTTAATAACATGGAAAAGCTCAAGATTGCCCCAAAAACGGTGAATGTAGTAGTCCTCTCCCACCTTCATTATGACCATATTGGCGGCCTATCCCATTTTTTGAAGAAAAATCCTGATGTTACCGTCTATATGCCAAGATCTCTGCCTCAGCGTGTTAAAGACAAGGTCAGGCTGGTGGGGGCCCACTTAGCTGATGTACATAAACCAATAAAAATCTGCAAGGATGTCTATTCTACGGGCGAACTAGGAACCTTTATAAAGGAGGAGTCTCTCGTAATAAAAACATCTGAAGGATTGGTAGTAATTACCGGTTGTGCTCACCCAGGGGTTGTAAATATAGTAAAAAGGGCAAAAGAGATCCTTGAATCGGATGTCCATTTAGTATTAGGTGGATTTCATCTATGCTGGATGAATCTTTGGCAAGTAAAGAGAATAATTAGCGGAGTTAAACAAGAAGGTGTTAAGAAGGCGGCTCCATGTCACTGTTCAGGTGATCTCGCTCGAGAGGAATTTAAGAAGGCCTATGGAAAAGACTTTATTCTTGTGGGTGTTGGTAAGAGGATAACAATAAGAGATGCTTTCTGATTCCATAAAATTACTCGTAGCTGGTTTTGTCATGGGTTGGGGTCCATGTCTAACCTATACTGCTCCGTTGCTTCTGCCTTATGTTGGGGCCACCAGGACAAATTGGCAGGGTGGTTTAAGGGTCGCATTAGTGTTTTCAATTGGTCGACTTTTGGCGCTTGCCATCTTGGGTGGACTCGCAACCGTGGCCTTTGGCCGTATTAATCAGTTTTTTCCACCTCAAAGGTCCGGTTGGCTCTATGCAATCGCCGCCCTCTTTATGGTAGTAATGGGAGGTCTTATCATTGTGGGGAAGGGACTGAGGATACCTATCGGAAATAGGGTATTAGAAAGAGGAACCGAGAGTATATTTCTCTTTGGTTTTCTGATGGGGGTCGCCCCCTGTGTCCCCTATGTGGCGATCTTGACCTATATTGCCTGCATAGCAGAGAATGCCGTTTTGGACGGCGTGATGTATGGGGCGGTATTTGCCGTAGGCACAGCAATTGCCCCTACAGTATTAGGGACTTTAGTGGGTATCATTCCCGGAACATTACTGAAGTCAGCTAAGGTGCTCAGAACTTTTCAGGTAGTGTGCGGATTCGTTCTTATTCTTTTTGGGTTTCAGCTCTTCTATTATGTATTGAAACTGGTTAGGTGAGATTACCAAGAACCCAATCTCCAGAGGAGGGCACGATATAGTCAAGAAACTTGCAAAAAACTCCTTGATGGACGTTCCTCTCTGCAATCGCGGCCTCCTCCTTGAACAAGGAGATTATCGACAGTCCCTGCAGAAGTCTGATCCATGTGAAGATGGAATTCGGTGGGACCAAGAATCTGGTATCAAGACGATTTGAGAATGGAGAGTTTATCGAAGAGTAGTAATGTTCGCTGTCAGGTCTTGACTTGAAGATAAGGTGTTCAGATGAAGCATTTAGAAGTGCTGAGTTTAGACGAGCAGAGCCGGATCGAACTCTGGGAGCATATTGTTGACACCATTGAAACATACCTTGCCAGGGTGCGTCGGGCTCGCGTAGCCCCTGAACTGGACCCGGAAAAGATCCGCTCTCTTCTGATTCCCATAACGTTTGCGCAGCCGCTCGATCCACGCCAGGCAGTGGATTTTGTGGTGCGGGGTCTGTGGGACTATCAGGTGCATACTCCCCATCCACGATATTTTGGCTTATTCAATCCTGCCCCAACCACAATGGGAATCGCAGCGGATGCATTGGTTGCTGCCTTCAATCCTCAGCTCGCAACATGGAGCCACAGTCCCTTTGCCGTTGAAGTCGAGCAGCACCTGATACGGACCTTTGCTCACCATTTTGGCTATGATTTGGAAGATATAGATGGTGCCTTCACGAGTGGCGGCGCTGAGGCAAACCATACCGCGGTGCTGACTGCCCTGGCACATGTATTTCCAGAATTCTCACGGACAGGGCTGCGAGGGCTTGACAGGCAACCCAGGCTCTATGTCTCCACGCAGAGTCACCACTCTGTAGCAAGGGCAGCATGCGCCTGCGGTCTGGGTAGCGATGCCGTACGCCAAATAGCCGTTGATGACACGCTCCGAATGAACGTTGAGGCCCTCGCCGGACAAATCGTGCGGGATAGAGCCGCAGGGTCTGCACCATTCCTGATCGTAGCAACTGCGGGAACGACTAACGCCGGCGTCGTAGATCCGATTGTGCGCATTGCAGATGTGGCCTCCCATGAGAGACTCTGGTTTCACGTTGATGCCGCGTGGGGCGGAGCGGCTGTTTTTGTCACTGAACTTCGCAACATTCTTGAGGGTATTGAACGATCGGATTCGATCACCTTCGATACCCACAAATGGCTCTCAGTCCCTATGGGAGGCGGGATCTATCTCACCCGTCATCGAGACATCCTGTCACAGACCTTCCATATAACAGCCGATTACATGCCAACCGATGCAGCCGGACTGAATGTGGTTGACCCATACACACACTCCATGCAGTGGTCACGTCGGTTTATTGGTCTGAAGGTCTTTCTATCCCTTGCTGTGGCAGGATGGGACGGGTATGGCACCGTGATCAGGCATCAGGTAGCAATGGGTGATTTGTTGCGCCAACAACTCGAAGCATCGGGGTGGGAAGTCGTAAACCAGACAAGGTTACCTGTCGTGTGCTTTGTGGACCGGCAGAATCCAGAAGGAAAATCCGTTGCGTTCATAGAGGCTGTTGCCCGGGAAATCGTTTCTTCTGGCGAGGCCTGGATTTCTACTACTCGTCTTGAAAAAGGTTTACCTGTCCTGAGAGCCTGCATTACAAACTACAGGACAGAACCAGATGATCTTCGTGCCCTTGTAGGTGTCCTCAACAGGGCGAGACAAAGGTTCTACCGTGTTGAGGTTGCATAAGAATGGGCCCGAGAAAAACCCCCATGCTCTCCAAATCGCGTTTCCTCGCTGGCCGGCAATGTCCCCTGCGTCTGTGGCATCAGTGCTATAATCCTGACCTGGCCTCAGAGGTATCCCCTGCCCGGCAGGCCATCTTCGATACCGGTCATGATGTGGGAAAACTGGCCACCCGCCTTTATCCTGGAGGTTTTCTCATAGCGGAGGACCACCTGCACCGGAGCAAGGCTGTGCAAGCCACCCGGGAAGCCATGAATCACTCAGAGATACCGTCAATCTATGAAGCCGCTTTTCTCTATGATGGTGTCCAGGTACGGGTAGACATCCTTGAGAGGTTGGATGATGCCCGGTGGAACCTGATCGAGGTGAAATCCTCCACCTCGGTCAAAGAGGTTCATGTGCCGGACGTTGCTATCCAGTACTACGTCCTCCAAGGCTCAGGCCTAGCTGTCGGGCGAGCCGGTATCCTGCACCTCAATAACCGCTATGTGTACGATGGGTGCCAGCTCGAGCTTGAGAGCCTTTTTTCATTTTCGGACCTGACAGGCCAAGTCACCTCAATCCAGGAGGTAATTCCCTCTCGGCTCGATGATCTGAAGAGAATGCTTGCAGGGACCGGGCCACCGGAAATTGTGCCCTCTCGGCTTTGCAACAGCCCCTATGGCTGCGAGTTCTGGGAACACTGCACGAAAGAAATGCCAGAATTCTGGGTCCTGAACCTCAGCGGCATAGACCAAAACAGGCTGAACGAGCTGGCTGCTCTGAATATTGAGGACATCCGTGATATTCCTCAGTCTTTTTCATTGAGCCCGCTCCAGGAACGTATCAAAACGTGCGTGATCAACCGGGAGGAGTATATTTCGCCAGCCCTTGAACCTGAATTGAAGGATGTAGAATACCCCGTCCACTTCCTTGATTTCGAAACGACCGGCATCGCCATCCCCCGCTACCCCTATACCAGACCCTACCAGTCTATTCCTTTTCAGTGGTCAGATCACATCCTTTTCGAAGACGGCACCCTGAAACATCGGGGCTACCTTTGCGATGAGGACAAGGATCCCCGGGAAGAGTTTGCCAGCACCTTGCTTGAGACATTGGGGGAAAGGGGCACCATCTTCACCTACACGACCTATGAGAACAGGGTTATTAGGGAACTGGTCGACCACCTGCCTCAGTACCGTGATCAGCTACTGCTCAGCCTGGATCGGTTTAAGGATCTGCAGGCACTGATCAAGCGATACTTCTATCACCCTGGATTCTACGGGTCCTTTTCACTCAAGTCCGTGCTCCCTGCCCTCGCTGCTGACATGAATTACGGGGATCTGGCCATTCAGGAAGGCAGTCAGGCCTCCTTCGAATATCTGCGAATGATCGATCCTTCCACGCCGCAGAGAGAAAAAGGAGAGATCAAAACATCCCTGCTTGCTTATTCGACCTATGATACCCTTGCCATGGTGAAGATCCGAGAGGAGCTCCTTAAGCGATGCTGAGATCTTTTCGACAAAGAACTTGCTTAAGAGTGGGATCAGGTAAATACTATTGACAAATCCCTCTCTACTTTCTAGAATGGAGGCAATTCGGCTAGAGGCAGGCAGAATCTCCCTTTACCTGCACCTGCATGAGCCCTGGCTAAGGTCAAAGAATCTGGCCGACTTTTCTTTCTTGGAATCATCTCGATTCATATAATCTCATTTCCAGAATTGAACTTAAGCCTTTGGGGGAAATAGTCGAGGGGATGCCCACATTGGAGGACCACTGGGATATAAGCATGGAGCTGGGCTCCGGGCCTTATCCTGAGACCATCGTCTGTCCCTTGGATGGGGCCGAGATGGTGTTGGTGCCCAAAGGCCCGTTTACCATGGGAATAACCAAAGAAGAACTTCGCCAGATATTCATGTTGGATCAGCGGCAGACCCCCGTGTTTGCCACAGAGATACCCGGCCGCACCGTGTCCCTCGAGGCATACTACATCGACAGATATCCAGTGACCAACTACCAGTATCGCAGATTTGTCGAGGAGATGGGGCATCGAGAGCCCTTGCTCTGGAACCAGCCGTCATGGAGTCAGCCTATGCAACCGGTTGTCTTTGTAGGCTGGAACGATGCAAGGGCCTATGCCAGGTGGGCGGGAAAATCCCTGCCTTCAGAGGCTCAGTGGGAAAAGGCTGGCCGTGGAACCGACACGCGTCTGTGGGCTTGGGGCCATGAATTCCTCCCTGGCAGATGCAATTCGAGAGAATACGGTCTCCGGCGCACATCTGAAATCAGCCTCTTCGACCAGGGCATGAGCCCATATGGATGCTACGACATGTCCGGCAATGTATGGGAGATGTGCGAGGGCCGGTGGCAAGGGGAACTCTTGCCTATGCGGGGGGGATGCTTCTTAGGCTCCGCAACATTTGTCAGGGTCACCTGCCGTTGGACCCCTGATGACCCTATCAATGGCGCCCACTGGCTCGGGTTTCGCTGTGTAAAAGAGGTTCCCGCGTAAAAATAACAATCAGTGAAATTCATGGAGGTTGGTCATGGCCCGTTTGAGTCCAGGTGATGTAAGAGCAATAGTTCAGGTGCTCGAGGATGGGATTAACCTTATGCCAAGACTCGGGAGACCGGAAAAGTTGAAAATGAGAAGTAAGATCAGAAAACAATTCAATTGGCTCGCAGAGCAGCAGGATCCAACTGCAGATATGCTTTTTCTCAAGCTGCAGGAGAGACTCCCTGACGTGTTTTCCTTATATCCTTATGGCTTTGGTGATAAGGTCAAGAAACTCTTACGGCAAAAATCGGGGCGCCTTGGTTCCATGTGAAGTTTGGAGTGTATCGCCGCTCCTATGAGGGACGATCGAGGCCGGGCTTCAAAACTGGGCCTTGAGAGAAAGGGGGTGATTAAGAGAGACGAAGAAGCCGGAGGTGTTGAACTTGTTCTCAAAAACGGACATATCTAAAGAAAAGGAGGATAGGAGAGATGAGAAAGATTAGAACCATTGCTGTTTATGCGGCTGTCTTGCTGGTTGTATTTTCTTGCAGTTCAGTCATGGCGGCCCAGGTTTCTCTCAGGTTTTCCGACTGGCATCTTACTGAAGATGTATGGAATAAGTCGCTCAATGAAGGCATGGACATATTTCACAAACGCAATCCCAACATCAAGGTAAATCTTGAGCCGGTTTCCTATGGAGAAAAAGAGACGAAATACACGGTGGAGTCTGCGGCGGGTCGAGCGCCGGACGTATTCCATGTCCATGCCTTTTCGCTGCCCATGTTTTTCAGCAAGGGTTACGCAAAAGACCTGACGCCCTTCATTAAGAAGGAAGGCCCGGGTTTCATGGATGCGTGGTATCCCCTGCCCATCAACTTGGTGAAGCACAAGGGAAAGGTCCATGCCATGCCCGGAGATTATATGACCATGGTCTTGTTTTACAACACACAGATGTTCAAGGACGCTGGGCTGGATCCCAACAAACCGCCCAAAACGTGGGATGAATTCCTCGAATATGCCAAGAAACTCACCAGAGACACAAACGGCGACGGCAAAATCGACCAGTGGGGGTTTGGAACTGTCGGGGCCAAGAGCCCTGGCTTTACGCTCAGGTTCGGCCCCTTTATCTGGAGTTTTGGAGCAGATTACCTGACCCCCGATATGAAGCGCTCGGCCCTTGATTCTCGCGAAGCAAAGGAGGCCTTTGCCTTCTTCGTTGAGCTCTACACAAAGCACAAGGTTGTTCCCCCGGGGTTGACGGCCATGGGTGCCCAAGATGTTCGAACACAGCTTGCCCAAAAAAAGGTGGCCATGATCATGGGCTCGGGCTGGACACCTCCAATAGTCAATAAAATCAATCCCAACCTCAATGCGTTCGAGGTATTGAAGGCTGCCCCCGCTCCGATGAAGACAAAACAGGCAACTGCCATCTGGCTTAGCTCGTGGGTGATGAGCCCTAACACCAAGCACCCCAACGAGGCCTGGAAGCTGATGAAATTTATCACGAGCAAGGAAATAGAGCTAAAGTGGTTCGTGGACAACCGCGTCACCTCTTCCCGAAAGGATGTCAGCGGTGTGGCACCGGAGATCCTGAACGATAAATTCGCAAGCGTAATGGCCTCCCAGCTCCCTTACGGAAAGGTGGAGCCTCAGATCAAACAGTGGCCTGAAATCATAGACACCTTCACCACCTCTCTCCAGGAGGCCATCGTAGGGATGAAAACACCTCAAAAAGCCCTGGCCGAAGCTCACAAGAGGATCAACGCCATCCTGGCCAGATGAAAGAACCATAAAGACAGGGGAGCGACTTCTCGCTCCCCTTTCCCGGAGTAGGTAGCCTTTTGAACCGTGCCATTCGGATAAGAGACCGCCACATGTGGGTGTTTTTTGTGCTCCCCGGTGTTTTATTGCTGGTTTTGGTCCTTGGTTTTCCTGCCATCACAAGCCTCTCATACAGCATCAGACCTGAACAAGCCGGCACCGTCTCCTATACCCTCTCCAACTATTCGAACCTGCTGAAAGATCCATTTTTCAACAGAACCTTCTGGAACACGGCAGTCTTTGTGTTTCTCAGTGTGGGCAGCCATATGGTTCTGGGACTGGCTGTAGCCATGGTTTTGAACACCGCACTGCCGGCAAAACCCCTGTTCCGTGTGGTCGCCTTACTGCCGTGGGTTGTACCCGATGTGGTAGCGGGAATCATCTGGAAATGGATGTTTGATCCCATCTATGGGGCCGTCAATGATATCCTCCTCAAGATCGGGTTCATTGATACGCCAGTGGAATGGCTCTCAAATCCGACGCTGGCCTTATTCAGCGTAATCCTCGTTAATCTCTGGCGAGGTTTTCCCTTCGTGATGTTGATTCTATTGGCGGGTCTTCAAGCGATCCCCCGGCATCTCTACGAGGCCGCAGCCATTGACGGGGCTACCAAGGTCCAGTCTTTTTTCCACATCACCATTCCCGGACTGAAGAAGATGATTGTAGTTGCATTGGCATTGGATATCGTCTGGGAGGTCAGGCGCTTCGGGCTTATTCAGGCCATGACCCGCGGAGGACCCGGGGTTCTCACTGAGGTTCTCTCGACTTACACGTATAAGCAGTATTTTCAGTTCTTTCGATTCGAGTATGCCTCGGCAATCTCCGTGGTCATGACCATCGTTCTTTTGTTGGTTAGTCTCCCCTATATCTGGATGATAAGCCAGGAAGAGTAAGATTGATGAAAGATATGGTCTCCAAAACCCTCCTTTGGACTTTCCTGATCATGGTTACCCTTTACTGCCTGTTTCCATTCGCCTGGATGCTCTCTACCTCGCTGAAAACCGAGGCAGAGGCCTTCCGGATTCCCCCTACCTGGATACCCCTCAAAGCAACGGTCTTCAGCTATATCGGGATCTGGGTGCGAAAGAACTTTGGCACCTATTTCTTTAACAGCACCGTTATCTCTCTGTCCACAGCCCTCCTATCTACGTTTTTTGGCGCCCTGGCTGGTTACGGATTTTCCAGGTTCCTGTTCAAGGGTCGGCGTTTTCTCATCGGCTTCTTTCTGGCCACCCAGATGTTGCCTGGCGTGCTGCTGGTGGGTCCCTATTTCAAGATTCTCAGCAAGGTGGGACTTTACGACACCCGTACCGGCTTGATTATTGCTTTTCTGACCATCTGCCTCCCGTTTTCTACCTGGATGATGAAGGGCTTTATCGATAAGGTGCCAGTGGCGCTGGACCAGTCTGCCATGGTTGACGGATGCACCAGAATGGGGGTTTTCTTTAAAATCATCTTACCAGTGGTTGCCCCCGGGATGGTTGCCACGATCCTCTTTGGTTTTCTCCTGGCATGGGGAGACCTTCTCTGGGCCCTCTGCCTTACCAGCAGTGAACCCATGATTACCGTAACCTTAGGTATTGCCCGAACCGTGGGAGAGTTCAGGATCATCTGGCCCATGTTGATGGCCGGTTCTCTCGTTGGAGGGATGCCAGCGATTATTCTCTACATCTTCTTGCAGCGGCTCCTGGTTCAAGGGCTGACAGCAGGAGCCGTCAAGGCATGATAATCTCTCTGATTTACCCCTAAAGCGTTAAAGGATGAGAACTCTGCAACACCTGAAAATCTTCCTTTCCCAAGAGAGGGTGGGGCTTTTCGGAAGTGACTGCTGGGAGGGCGCTGTCTTTTCGCGACTTATAAGTGGGGGAAACCGCAGGTCCCCCTTGCGGGACAATGCGGAGCCCCGCTTCCAAGAAGCGGGACGCTGATAAGTCGCTGAAAAGACCAGCCCGGGAGCCTCGGAACTGACGGAAAGCCCCATCCTCGTAGTGAAGCTCCCCGCGCTTCCGCACGGGGCATCCTGGCGAAGGCGAGTGAAAAATGCAAAGTTTTAAGAATATGTACGGAGTTAAGTCAATGATCAAATAATCTTTAGAGGGGGAGCCTTATGACACTCGAAGGTCGTGTTGCCCTGGTAACAGGCGCAGGAAGGGGGATAGGCAAGGCCATCGCACTGGCCTTTGCCCGAGAAGGGTGCCATGTAGTTATCAACGATATCTGCCCACGAGATGAACTGGAGCAGGTGGCACGTGAGGTCTCTGCCTCAGGGGTTGAGGGTCTTGCCATACAGGCCGATGTTGGCCACTCCGAGGAGGTAAGAGGCATGGTTGGCCAGGTCAAAGACAGATTTCAAAGGCTCGACATCCTGGTCAACAACGCTGGAATCATCCGAAGGGGCACGATAGAATCTGTCACCGAGGAGGACTGGGATCAGGTCATCCGCGTCAACCTGAAAGGCACTTTCAACTGCTGCAAGGCAGTGGTAGACATCATGAAACGCCAGAGGGCGGGGAAGATTGTCAATGTTTCATCCGTTGCCGGGAAGACGGGTGACATCACATCAGCCCCGGGCTATGGACCGTCCAAGGCTGCAATCAATGCGCTCACCAAAACACTGGCCCTCCAGTTAGCCGGCTATGGGATCAACGTCAATGCAGTCGCGCCTCACGCAATTGAAACGGAGATGAGTGCCCAGTGGTCACAGGAGAAAAGGAAGTCCATCATCGAGGCCATCCCCCTGAGGCGACTCGGGAAACCCGAAGATGTGGCGGAGGCGGTTCTATTTCTGTCCTCCGATAAGGCCAATTTCATCACTGGAGAGATACTGGATGTAAACGGCGGGTTCGTTATGGATTGACTTCCACTCTGGAGTATCCATCTGGATTAGAGCTTTGAGAACAAAAAAACAGGGACTGTAGATTTACCCTTTCTTGGTAAGTCTTGCCAAGGCATATTTTAAGATGGTTCTGAAATACATGATAGCTGCTTTAGTTTATACTCTATTTCAGCCAGGGTGTTATTTTGCCCCTGCTTAGCACTGAGATCTGGCTCACCAAGCAATCAATCAAAAACCTCCTTTACTTTCAAGATGATTTGCTGTATTTTCCACTCAGTCTTTACCCTTGCGGGAAACAGCAAATAGTATAGAGCTCAGCCACAGAATAGTGCGCGAATTGATAAAGCCTTGTAGTGGGGTTAACTAGATGTCTCCATAAGCCAATATCTTGAAATTTATGTCAAGTTTTTGCTGGTTTACTTGGGTAACGGTTAGGGTAACGAAGCCTGCCCGCCATCGCGAGCGCTCAGGCGAGGCGGGCGGGCCCGTATCGGTAACGGTTAAGGTAACGTAGAAATAAAGAGA
>Ga0209636_10006033_pt1 | contig 12377 bp, 12 predicted proteins | sample DeeMarSWOR152_54_FD_187464 | JGI IMG/M metagenome (GOLD analysis project Ga0209636, IMG submission 187464) | Marine sediment microbial communities from White Oak River estuary, North Carolina - WOR-1-52-54 (SPAdes) (version 2) | ecosystem: Environmental > Aquatic > Marine > Intertidal zone >...
ATCCCGAATTACCTGATAAGGAAATACTCAGGGAAAGGAGATATCGTTCTTGATCCGTTTATGGGCTCCGGCACGACGCTGGTTGAAGCAAAAATGCTTGGAAGGAACTCTTACGGCATAGACATTAACCCGTTGGCAAGGATTATTACCCGGGTCAAGGTAACGCCGTTGAGCACCGCTCAAATAAAATCAATTTCTAACTTTAAAATTATTTCTTCTTTTTGTTATAATATTAATGAGATATATAATAAGAATATAATAAGGAAATGGTTCTCTTCGGACGCTGTAGAGCAGATGCGGGGTCTAAAGGAATCAATAAGTGCGGTTGAGGATCCCGAAGCCCGGGATTTTCTAACAGTGTGTTTTCTGTCGATTGTAAAGCAGGTATCGTTTGCGGATGAAACAAAAATCAGGTTGATAAGGAAGAAAAAGCCGAAGATTGACGTGATAAAAACCTTTAACGCCGGATTAAAAGAAAATACAATGGGGGTGAGGGAATTCTCAAACAAGGCAAAGGGGGGTTTTGCCCGGATTATAGGGGAAAGTGCACAGAATATAGAACTGGATGCCTGCTCGGTGGACTTAATCGTAACCTCCCCGCCGTATGCGAATGCACTGGATTACGAGAAGACGCATAAATTAGAGCTGCTCTGGATGGATTTGTTTGGATTATTGGACGAAGAATTAACACAGGGTAAAACAGCAAATCTCGGGCAGTATTTAGATGACATGGGAAATGCCGTACTGGAAACCCGCAGGGTTCTAAAACCGGGCGGATACCTTTGCCTGATCGCAAGCAAAAAGGATAAATTCAAGGGCCAAAGGGTCGAGACCGCTAAAATGCTGAAGGAGACTGCATCAGAGGGGGGGTTTAAAGCGGTAGAGGAATTCTACAGGCCGGTCTACGGTGATGCGCCCAAGGGGGAGAAGATAATGGTTTTCAGGAAGTGATGGGTGCTGTTTGCCTTATTAAGCCCTATGCTGCAGTCTAACAGATATCTCCCCTACCACTTCATCAAAAACAGGGAGTTTGCCGATGATCAGGTTTTTTAGATCAGGATTCCAGAGCTGCTTCTTTCTTTTAATCTCATGAATTAAATCTTCTTGGTCAAATACGAGATTATGGGGCTTTAATTTTTTGTTCACTGTTCTCGAATCAATAGACAACCCTTTATGCCTGAGCAAAAACCACAAATCATAGACATCTCGCGGCTTGTTTCGTGTCAGGATCGCTCTTATCTTCTCAGCCAATATTTCTTTCTCATGCATAATAAACACATCAAAGTTTGGGATTTCTCTATACATCGGCTTTATAGTTTCTTTTTTTGCATCAAGAATTGTCTTTTCCCTCAAACTAATATTGAGAGGAATAAAGCATTGAGTTTCTTTACCGCCTTTGTAGAGGGGTCCATTAAAGAGCATCCTGACATTTATTTCATTCCCGTATTTTTTTGTTTCCTTTATCCTGCCTTTTATGTTAAATAGATTGAGATCGTGTGTGATATTCTCACTCAACTTCCCTGCATCAACCATTTTAACAAGAGTGAAATCCAGATCTTCGGAAAATCTATTCAACCCGTATATCTTGTAGAGACATGTTCCGCCCTTGAATACAAGTTCATCCCCGACGCGAGAGTAGATACTCAATAATATCAAATCCTGAAGATAGTCTTTCTCAGCATTCGCCAATGACAGTCTTTTCAATCTTCCTATATCCGTAAGTTCGTCATAATCCAGCATTTTCAATTATCCTCCATTTCTTGTTTTTCTTGCCTTCCCCGGGCATGGTATAGTCCAGAGGAATATAATTTGAAGTTAAATTACCTGCGTCATTAAAAAAATCCTCCCCGAGCGTCTCAAGCAAAAAACCAAATCTCTTTATTAGCGCCGTATTCCCGGTTTTCAAAGAGTATTGAATTATCTTTTCAGGGCTTAAGACATCCGGATTTTCTCTTATGATTTCGGATATTTCTGAAAATGACATTCTTTTAAAGAGGGCAGAATCAACGAGTGCTTTCTCCGGCTCCGCGACAAAAATATTGAAGTTATGATATGGCTCCTTCCTGAACCCAAAAAAGTATCTTGACTTGACCTTTATGAAAAATATCTCTGTGCCCATAAACTCAATTTTTCTGTTTTTTCTGGCCCGGGAAGTTAAAACAAAGATGTTTTGGGGCAATTGTTCCGTCAGGTTATGGTAACGCAATGCGTTCCAGAATGACATATATGACGGCCATATAATGTTAGAGGCGATGAGTATCGGATCCTCATGGACCGTGTACTTATTCCTTTCTATTTTAAAAATTAGTCCTTCCTCCTTCAGCCTGTGAAGAATAAGTTTGGCGTAATTCCTTTCTTTCCTGGTTATTCTTCTCAATGTCCCCAGGGTAAACACAGGATACTTCTCCAACTCCTTTATCAAGATTATTTTTTTCATAATTTGCGTTGAACTAAGGTTATCATTTTTGATAACTATAATTAATTAGAACTTTTGTATATAAAAATAAACCCATAAGAGCTCACTCAACCCCCTTCCACTCCTTCTTTACCATTTCATACGCCTCATGCGTCCCAATATCAAACCACTGCCCTTTGAATTCATAGGCGAATAGTTTTCCTTCTCCCGCCAGTTTCGGAAATACCTCCCTTTCGATCATAATCGACTCTCTGCGGTCGGGAATATAATCCAGGACATCATTCTCAAAAACATACACGCCCGCGTTTATGAGATTGGACGGGGCTTTGCCTTTATCAGGTTTTTCAATGAACTTTATTATCTTATCCCCCTTAATTTTCGCAACCCCGTATCTTGACGGGTCCTCAACGGGGGTTAGAACGATGGTTGCAAGAGCACCGTTTTCGGTGTTTTTTATGTGGGCGCTCATAAGGTCCTTCAGATCAATGTCCGACAATACATCCCCGTTCATCATCAAAAAACGGTCTTCCGGGAGATTATTCCTTGCCAGATTTAACGGACCCGCGGTACCTAATTTTTCCATGCCTTCATCCACATAAGTTATTTTAATGCCGAATTTACTCCCGTCCCCGAAATAATCCTTTATCATATCCCCCAGGTACCCGATAGATAGAACCACGTCATCCACACCATACTTTTTAAGCAGGTCAAGAATATGCTCCGCCATGGGCTTCCCCTGGATTGGAAAAAGGGACTTTGGCTTCTCATAGGTAAGGGGTCGCAGTCTTGTTCCCTCCCCGCCAACCAGAACAAACGCTTTTTTTACATAACTTTCGTTTGGCATATTTATTATTTTGATTTATTTATAAAAAACAATTAAATACCCCAACGCAATCGATGGGTTGATGTCTATCCCAACGGCCACGGCTCCGATCTGCTCTGCGGCAGTTTTTGCTAAAAAACTTCCCGCTCCGGTAACGAAAATCTTCACTTCCCCTCTGAAATCCGCTGCATCCATAACCTGCTTAATACCATCCGAAATCTGGACGATTTGCCTTTCTTTGATATACTTCGCTATGCCCGTGATGTCTTTTTCTGAAAGCATGTCCGTATCCGCGCAGACAACCCTCGCCAACCTCGCCATGCACTCGTTTCTGCTTTTCCCCCTGCCGTCTGCCGTACTGCATTGGTATTCATTATTCTCTATGTCCCCCAGAATGGAATAAACATCCGCGGTCGTGGAAAAATACTCGGATGAAACCCTTGTTGATTTCCCGTTCACGGGGACCGAATTGACGATTGCCGCAACATTCGTTCTTAAAATTCCGGTGTATATTAATTCCCCGGTCTGCAGTCTTTCCAGATCCGTTTTTCCTCTTGCCGCGATTCTTCCGTCCCTTATCGGGATTATATCCGTTGTCGTGGAGCCGACGTCAATTAAAATTCCATTTTTTATTTCCCTGGAAACATACCAGGGAACGGCAAGATAATTTGCAGACGCCGCCTTATAAGGATTTTGTTTTGCTTCCTCAATTGACAATAGTCTTAAATCATTTGACAGTACATATACTTCTTTATTATATTTCGATAAAACGTTTTTTAAAACTTTTAAAATAAAATTGACCCCCTCAGATTTGGTTTGAAACGCATCCGAAAGTTCGGCGGTCATTGTTATCCCTATCGCATCGATATCGTCGATCTCTATTTTTTTAATTATATCGATCAAAAGGTCCCCGAACTTATTTTTCCTTTTCCAGAACGGGAAGTAAATCGAGTTTCTCTCTAAAACTTCTTCTCCACTCACCACTGCAAATTTCGTATTTGCCCCACCTATATCAAAAGAAAGGACTTTCATTTCAAAATATACTCAATGATTTTCTTTTCTTTTTGGCTGAAGATCATGATCGCATTGGAAAAGTTTAGAGTTGCGGGTCATTTTATTTATTTCTTTTTTTGTCGCGACATATTGCTGGAATCTGCTCTTTGGTTTCTCCGGGATTGTTCTTTCCAAATAACTTTTTTCCAAAAGAGGATTAATGATCCTTTTCATGAAGTTTTTTCTGTCTCTTAGTTTCAAAAACACCATGATTTCCTTAAGAGACCTCGGCACTTCACAATATTTTAATGTTGCAGCAATTCTATCCATCATTTCGACTTGTGGGGTGACTTGTGGGGTGACTTGTGGGGTGACTTGGTCGATGTAGTAAGAAAGAGTTAGTGTAAAGGCATCCGCTTTCAGATCGTTACTCCACTCCGGTAGGGGGTAACCTTCCCTCTCCAAGAGTTCTATTGTTCTCTTGATACCAGTCCCTTTGGTTTCTGCCCAGCCGATGTCATAGAAAACAATAGCAATAAGCGGGTTGCGTAATTCTGATCCAGGAGATTTAAAAAGGGAAGGATCTTTTAACGAATAACCAGGGTTATAGAATTCAACCCTGTTGTTATACACCCTTATCTGAGCAGGACTTGCGTGGAAATAATTTTGATGCATCAGGAGGTTAGTAAGCGCCTCTCTTACTGCCTCCCTTTGTGCATGCTCTTCTGTGCGAATTGTTCCTTCCTCTAATCGGAATGGGGCGAAAAAGAAGCGATCCAGAGCATCAATTGCAGATGTCCAAATGGTCAAGAGATTTCCTGTAATGTCCTTGGATAGGAAATTATCTTTTTCCCTTCCCCATTCATTTCCTTTTATGCGTATGATGTCCAGCCGCATTGCAGGGAAATGCTTTTTTACCATATCTTCTTTACCGAAAAGAAGAAGCCCCGCAACAGAAAGAGTTTTGCCATCAGACGATAAAAGATTATATGCCTTTAATAAATCAATATTATTTAACGCTAATTCATGAGCATCCGGCTTTACAAGTTTGCGTAGATTTCTGAAAAGAGAAAAGGTTTTTGGATCAGTATCATCTAAGTCGGTGCCATTAACTGGTTGAGCATCAGGAGACCCCATACGATCCGGATAGTATCTTTGAACATCGGAATCTGTCAATCTTATGTCTGTAGCACCCACCCTACGAAATCCTCCATTGATCGGACCAGCATCTTTTATATAGATCGGTTTTTGATATTTTGGTGATTCTTCAATCTCAATTAGTATCGCGGGTTTACCATTATCCTCTGTTATATCTGCTTTGACAAGCGGACAAAAATTAAACTTCTGCCCAACCGTTGAAGTAAAATCATCCAGTATCTGTGAAGGATTTTCTAACCCAACAGGGATGTATTCATCATCTATTTTTTTGTAGCCAAGAAGGATTAGTCCCCCCCCATCATTAGCAAAGGCGGATACAGTTTCCCATACATCTTTGGAAAGTTTTGATTTACAAAGTTTGTACTCTACTTGAGAACTTTCTATACTGCCCAATTTTTCTATTGTTATGCTCTTATTCATTCTTAATTCCCCTTCATTCAAACCGCTCATTTTTAACTTTCTTCAATGATTTTCTTTTCTTTTTCGGTTATACTGAAAAACCAATCATTTTTTTAGACATTTTTCCATTTTTGTAAATTATTTTATCTTAATAAACATTTTTAGAAAAAAAATTAAATTCAAATTTGAATTTCAAAGAATATTCCTGTTTTAGCATAAATTTTGTAAAATAGAACTTTTTAGGAAAAAGAATAATCCTGAAATGAATCTATAATTGCCATTATTCTAAGTTTAAATATTAAAGTTTTTATTTATTAATTAATGATAGTTAATATGAAACCTAAACTCACGGATAAAGATAAGCTCGTACTCTGGGGGCTGACCGAATACCCCGATTTGAAAGACAATAAAATTTCAAAAAAACTGGGCATTAAAAGAAGAACTTTCGGTGCCGTAAAAACAAAACTTAAAAATAACGGGGTATTTTCAACTTTAATATTCCCTGATTTCAATGCACTTGGCTGTGAGATCTTAACTGTTTGCTACGGCACGTTTAACCCGTTAACCACATTTGAGGACAGGAAAAAAGATGCTCAAAATATCATTGAATGCGAAGAAATATTACATGCATACTCGACAGACCGTGAATTCTTCGCTATGAGTGTTTCAAAAAATTTTACGGATTTTAGAAAAAAAGCATTTGAGATTGTAAGGACCTATAAGCAGAAGAATTTTTTTGAAAATGTAACCCATGTGCACTTTCCGCTTGAAATCAGCAGATATTGGTTTTTTGAGTTTTCCGAATTAATAAAGATGCTTTTTGGATTTGATGCCGAATCTGAAAGGAAAGATGAGGAGGTGTTGAAGAGGGTAAGATTAACAAGGAAAGAGAAAAAAGTGTTATATTCGCTGGTAAGGATGCCTGATGCTAAAAATATAGATATAGCGAATAGAACGGGAATAGCAATGCACACTGTAAGTAAAATAAAGAAAAATTTGCTTGAGATGGGGGTAATAAAGATACGAAAAATCCCCGATTTAGAGATGCTTGACTGTGAAGTTCTTGCTTGTATCCATGTTAAATATAAATCTGATAAAAGAACGGGTTATGAACATCAAGCGGCGGAGATACTCAGAATAGACAGCGACTCGGAGATGGTATCACTTTCTTTATTTAAAAATTACACGGCTTATAAAGATTATTATGACAGAAAACTTGAATACCTGAGGAGTAATGATCTTATAGACGAAGACCCTGTTGTTATGTTATTTCCGGTAGAGAAATTGAACGCGTTTAAATATTTCAGTTTTGCGCCTCTTGTAAAAAAAGTACTTGAGGTTGATGCCGAATTTTAAATGATTTTTATTATATTTGGAAATTAATATTAAATAATATGAAATCCAGACTCACGGATAAAGAGAAGCTCGTACTCTGGGGGCTGGCTGAGTATCCAGATTTGAAAGACAATGAACTTTCAAAAAAACTGGGCATTAAAAGAAGAACTTTCGGTGCCGTAAAAACAAAACTTAAAAATAATGGGCTGTTCTCGGATTTAATAGTTCCCGACTCCAGTGCGCTCGGCTGTGAGATTTTAACTGTTGTGTACGGCACTTTAAATCCGCTGATTAAATTCGAGAACCGGTTAGACGGCGCTCAAATGATCACCAAATGTGAAGAAGTAGTATATGCAAATTCAACGGACAGGGAATTCTTTATCATAGCCATTTCAAAAAATTTTACGGAGTTTAGAAAAAAAGCCGATGAACTTTTGAGGTTCTACGCGCAGAATAAGTTTCTTGATGACCTAACCATTGTGCACTTTCCGTTCGGAATAACAGGGTATCGTTTTTTTGGGTTTTCAAGAGTAATAAACGCGGTTTTTGGACTAAAATTCGAATGTGAAAAGAAAGGTCTTCATGAAGCATTCGGGATGGTGAGACTAACAAAGAAAGAGAAAAAAGTGTTATATGCGCTGTTAAAGATACCGGGGGCTAAAATTTCAGATATATCGCGTATAACCGGGATAACGGCGCACACGGTGAGCGGAGTAAAGAAAAAGCTGCTTGAGAAAAAAATAATGGAAACGCATAAAATCCCGAATTTTAATATTTTGAATTGCGAACTATTTGCTTTAACTCATGTAAAACATAAACACGGTAGAGGAGGTGATTATGTATCCCAACCAATGGAGGTACTCAGGTTCGACAGCGGAGCTGACATGGTATCTGTCTCTTTATTTAAAAATTACACGGCTTATAAGGATTATTATGACAGGAAACTTGAATATCTGAGGGATAATGATCTTATAGATGGGGAGCCGAAAGTTCTGTTGTTCCCGATACAGAAATTGAGGTATGTTAAAGATTTTAGTTTCGCGCCCCTGATGAAAAAAGTACTCAAGGTTGACATTGAATTTTGAATCCGGTCAGACACACCCGGTCAAAGCTCTGTTGTGCTTCTTAATGCCCCGCATATATCCTGACAAACCTCGCGACATCTTCGCTTTTCTTTATCGTTACTTCATCAGGGGGATGAAGTTTCTTTACTATAATCCCGTCGCAGAGCAGGTAGGCATCCCTGTCCTTCCTCTCCAGCTTTATGGATATCTCCGCGTTATCCGGAACAACCAATGGTTTTTGCAAACCTCCGATCGCATTTATTGGCGTTAATATAAATGCGGACGTTTTTGGATGGATAATAGATCCTCCCAGGGACAGGGAGTAAGCTGTGGAGCCGGTCTGGGTGGAAACCAGGACACCGTCTGCTCTGAAATTGGGGAGTTCTTCAACTAAGCCTTCAATTTTCGCGTTTACGTTAAACTCCAGCAAACTTGCCGGAAGAACGGGGAAAATGCTGACTTCATTTAAAGCATCTGCGTCACCATCAACCCTCAATTTACTTCTTTCATCAATCATGAACTTATCCTCAAGCAGCAAATCTATACCCCTGAGGGTATTTTCAACATCTGAAACATCCAGCTCCGTCAGATACCCAACCTTCCCTGCTTTGATGCACAGCAATAAAGGGTCGCATTTCAATTCCTTTATGCTCCATAGAATCGTTCCGTCCCCGCCGAGGATTATCGCCAACTCCACATCCATACTGGTAATTTCCGATTCTTTTATTTCCAGATCAGAAGCCATAACTTCTTTCACAGTGTAGGGGTCACAGAAAATCTCTGCATTATCCTGCAGTTTTTCGATTATTTTAACTATCAAAGAAATCCTATCTATTTCCGGATGGGAGATTATACCAATCTTTTTAAACACTTTTATTTTTATTTTATTAAAAAAATATTAATAAAACAAAGAAGACTTTAAGATGGCATTTTTACACGAACCGATGACAGCGGGTGAGATTATCCTCGGGATGGCAGCAATATTCATCCTGCTTTTTATTCCGGGGTTCTTGCTGACCTTGGCGATATTCCCGAAAAGGAAGGATTTGGACATAGTGGAGAGAATCGCGTTCTCTTTCGTTTTGGGTTTAACCCCGATGTTTTTGATTTATTTTGGAGATAAGAATTTCAATCTGGCGATAAATGCCGCAACTGCTGCGATACTCTGGGTGCTGGTTTGTGTGATCGGGGGAGCGGTCTGGTTTTTAAGAACTAAAACAGAATTTAAGTTAAATGTTCCGTCGATGCCCGGGGCAGCACCGGAAAAGGTGAAGAAGAAGGGCGGTGCAGAAGAAACGGGGAAGAAGAAACAGAGAAGAAGAAAAAAGAAATAAAGGACACGCTGTGTTGTATGCAAACTCCTGATTCTAATTGACAATAAAGTGTCATTGTGACATTCAATGCTTTTATTAAACAAAAAACAATTTTAATTATATAGGAATTTTAGTTTTTTTTGATGCTTTGGGGCCTCAATATACGTGAACCAAAAGCCAAAGTCACCCGGGCGAAGAATGGATTATTTAATAAAAAAAAGCGATACTGAAAAGTATATCGATAAGGTTTTAGGGAATCCTGGAGTATCGGATAGCAAGGATATAAAAACTTTGCTTGAAGCAGCGAATTCTAAAGCGAAAGATAACCCTAAGTTAGCAGAAAAGATATTCAAGGAAGTCCTGGGTATGGACCCGAATAACGCCAGAGTTCACCACAATCTGGGGGTTTTCTACTACAGGTTAAGGAGATATGAGGAGGCATCCCGCGAGTTTAAAGAAGCGATGGACATATATCTGAATGATGCGGATGCCCATAATGATAGGGGGGTTTTCTTCAGTATAACCAATAGATTTAAAGAGGCGGAAAAGGAATTTAAAGAGGCGATAAGATTAAACCCCGAGCATATTCGGGCCCATAATAACCTTGGAATCTTATACCATAACCTAAAAAAATATGATGAAGGGGACAAGGAGTTTAGAAAAATAATCGAGATGGTTCCGAAGAATGTTATAATCCGCCACAACTTCGGAATTTTGTTGTATGGTGCGGGAAGATATAAAGAGGCGGAGAGGGAATTTAAAGAGGCGATAAGTATGTGTTTAGAAAAAGCGGATGCCCACTATGACAGGGGTGTTTTATTGAGCATTTCAGATAAGTATGGAGAAGCGGAAAAAGAATTTAAAGAGGCGATAAGATTGAATCCATACTTAGCGGACGCTCATCACTCTCTTGGAATTTTGCTGGAAAATAGAAAAAGTTATGGAGAAGCGGAGCGCAAATTTAAAGAGGCGATAAGATTAAACCCCGAGCATATTCAATCTCATAACAACCTTGGAATTTTGTTTTATAACCTAAAGAGATATGATGAAGCGGAGAGGGAATTTAAAAAGGCTATAAGTATAAATCCATGGCTTGCTGAGCCCCACCACAACCTCGGGTTATTACTGGAGAATCTGAAGAGATATGATGAAGCGGAGAGGGAATCCAAGGAGGCATTAGAGATAAACCCGGAGTTTAGAGGCGTCCAGAAGATGAGAATGATTAATCTAAGCCCTACATGGATAGACCATAATTTTGAAGTGAATGTGGGGGGCTTGTTATGATTGACTTTTCTGAAATATCTCGCCGAATTCTGTTAGCTCCCAATTCACTGATCTGCCGTACTCATACTTCTCCACCAGATTAAGTTCCTTTAATCTATCGAGAATCCTTAACAGCTGCCTGTAAACAGAAACACTTTCATCCCCCCCCGGTTCTCTGAGACTCGTATACAGCATATCAATATTCTCATTCCTTTTTATGCCGCTAAACAAACTTTTTGTTGAAATTTTCTCCCTTCCGCTATCTTTTTGTCGAAAAATCTCATTCAAAACAAACAATTCGTTGTATTTAAGGGCAACAAACGGGAATATCGGCACTTCTTCTATTTTTATTTTCTCCCCTGATTCGACCGCTATGATCTTAGTCTTCTCTATGCATGCCGCTATATACATACCGATGCTGATTCTTCGGTCGTGGGGGAGCAGGATAATGGGCTCATTGCCTTTTTCCCTGGCAGATGATATCATATCAAGAACACCATGCACTATCTCACCGATCTTACTTCCCGGTTTGATTTTCGATGCTTTCTCCTCGATCTCTATACCTAAATTTTTGAATATTTTAGAACTGGGGACATTGGGCCTATCCCCAACAACTATGATCCTTCCTATGCCTAACCTGATCGTGGATAATATTTCTATTTCTTCAAACTTGTATGTGATGAGGCATTCCATTCCAGCTGGACATTATAATGTCATTGTGACATTCAACGCTCTTATTAATAATATTATGGTTTTTATCTATATAAATACAACAACTGAATTCAGGTATTTTTCCGTTTTTATCATTTTTTTTGCTTAAATTTTCTTTTTTTTGAAAAAAAATGTAAAATTAATCCGTAATTTAAAGTTTAAGTATAAAATCAAATTTTTTTAACATTTTTGAAGAAATATGATCATGAGAGGGGGATTCCGCGTCAAGATCACCATCCAAAGCGCCGGTAATAATCGGTACTTTCGGCATCGGAAACCATGCATTAATAAAACAGCTGGAAGAAGATCGACGTTATAATGTCAATGTGGCATCAAATACTTTATTATATACAACATCGGCAGCATTTTTCTTTGCCTTACTAACAGCAGCATTTAATCCACTGATAACGGGTCCGATCACATACTTGTCTAAAGTTAGAAATGTTTTCACAAAGAGCACTCCGAACTCTGTTAGTTTATATCGATTACGACCTTTCTCCTTTTCTACGATCCCATGTTCTCTCAATTTTCTTACATCATAATATGCCTGGTATACGCCATACTCATCCTTAGTTAAATTTAACTCAGTTTGAACACAGTAACGAATATCTTTACTTGTGAAACCATCTATCTGGTATTTTTCCTGTGCAAAAACGCCTGTTACTGTCATGATTCTTTCCTCAGTTAAGATAATCCTTGGAAACCTCTTCTTTCCATTCTCACTTATTTTACTTTCAAATGGATTGTTTTCTGTTATTTGTGGTATCCAGTCAGGATTTATTGTATTGTGGGTAAAAGTGCGCTATATACATGGCGCACTTTTTGAATAATTTAGTATTTCTCATCTGAGTTTATAAAAGCGAAACCAGATCAAACGAATGAATTTGTCAATATTTTACCCG
>Ga0209636_10006034_pt1 | contig 12374 bp, 11 predicted proteins | sample DeeMarSWOR152_54_FD_187464 | JGI IMG/M metagenome (GOLD analysis project Ga0209636, IMG submission 187464) | Marine sediment microbial communities from White Oak River estuary, North Carolina - WOR-1-52-54 (SPAdes) (version 2) | ecosystem: Environmental > Aquatic > Marine > Intertidal zone >...
AGCCGTATCGGCCCAAAGAATACAGTTATTTATAGTCACATCGCTTGATTTGTAGCAAAAGACGCCTCCGGCCGAATCGGAAGCAGCATTTCCAACAATAGTAGAATTTGCAACAACTGGATTGCCGACATTGTGGCTGTACATTCCGCCGCCGTTACGAGCGAAGTTTCCGCTGATAATACAATTTCTTATTATTGGGCTGGCGCTATTACAGTAAATTCCGCCGCCACCGACCAATGCTGAGTTCGCTACGACCTTACAGTTAGTAATTTTAGGACTACTGTTAGTATTTCCACATGCGATTGCGCCACCAAGGGACGCTGAATTGGTGCTAAAGACACAGTTGATAATAGAGGGGCTGCTATTGTTGGAGCAGTAAATTGCACCACCGAACACATTATATCCATTGATAATGGTAAGTCCTGCTAATATCGAATCGGCCTTTTCCCACGTGTTGAAAGCAAAACCTCGTCCCATACCATTACAGTCAATGACGGTGGCACTTACGACCTCAGGGTCGCTTGGGTCGATGCTGCGTACCGTAATTGCCTTGCCATTGAAGTTTATGTTGCGATTGCCCGAACCGGAATATTTTTTAGGCGCGACGATTATGGTGTCAAAGTCTCCAGAAGCGTTGATAGCGGCCTGAATGGTGGTATAATCGTCAGGCACGTAGTGAACATCCGCCAGTGCCAAATTGGCAATCAGAAAAACACCCAAGCATATTGTTGTTTTTATGTTTTTCATTATTTTTCACCTTAAGTAATCTTTTGAATGAGAAAATTCCTCACCATTAAAGATTCAGTACAACTTCACTGTAAGAGTCCGGAACATAATACAATATTATCTCGGGCCCGAAACCAGCCGGCATCTCGGCGGTGCCGGAACGGTTGAAGTAAAGGTCGGTGTTGCCGTCTAACACCATAGGCGTATTAGAGTAATTAAGTACCGAGCCTTCAATCGTTCCACCTGCGTCGCCAAAGAACTGAATCCCGTTGGCAGCTATGGCACCGTTTAGAGTTTCGAAGTTTCCGCCGAACGATGCAGTAAAACCCGGAGCCATAAGGAATGTGCCGGTTTCGTCGCGCAGTTGGCCGAATTCCGGCCCAAGTTGATCGACCGAGTTACTGTCGACAGTACCCAGGAAAATTATCTGGTTTGTTCCGGAGTTATCAGCCAAGTCGCCATTGCCGACGATAATTCCAGTTATTGAGGTGTCCCCAGAGAAAGTAACAACGTTGGGAGTCTCGATATAAACGACACCTTTCAGAGTTACGGTAGAGAAAGTAGGGTTGGTTCCGGCCGGTATTCTTACGTTTTGATATTCTGTCAAAACATTATTGGGGTCGTAAGTGTTCTGAACATAATGCTCAAAATAAGTGGGATCGGGGACAGGGAATTCAGTTTGAGCTATGCCGGTAAACACATGCTCGTAAGCTCCAGGAGCAGTTTCTCCGCCTATGGCGGCTTGTCCACCCTGCAGATCAACAGTGGCATCGGGATTTGTGATGTGCACATCGCCGGCGATAGACGAGTTGCCTATGATTGTAAGGGCATTCACGTCATTTGGGCACTCTATATAGACACCTGCATCGAGTTCGATATTTGCACCACTCATGGTTATGTTGCCGTGCAACTCCAAGCTGCCTTTGGTTGCCACACCATAGTCAAAAACCGTATGGGCTCGAGTTCCAAAATTGTAATTAACTCTTATAGTTCGTTTCACCGCTCCAGAAGAACCGGTTATGTCCATTTGTAGTATATCAACATCGCCGGTTGTCTGAAGTTCCGCAGAAAAATACTCTCCTGCTGAAGAATTTAACACAACCGGTGGGTTAGGCTCACACCCGATCGAAACATGGTCGGCATAAATCTCAACGGGGATATTTGAAATGCCATTTACTGCCAAATCAGCAGCCAGAAAGTTCGCCAGAGAGCTAAATCTGTCGTATGGCTCTGTGCTGCCCGGCATATAAATGCGATCGAGCCAGAACCGCAGAATGTCAAAACCGGATTCAGCGGAACCGCGTGCGGAATTGGCCTTTTGCAGGTTCTCTCCAAGCTGAAGGTTGGCGCCGGACATCGAGTTGATAGCAACCGCCCAGGCTGAAAGTACAGCCAGGACTATCAATGATATTAAAAGCGCCGTTGCTTTTTGGCTCTTGCGGGAAGTCATCTTACCCCCCCTATTCTGATATGTCCCGTGCGGCCCTGCACGGTTTGACCTTTGCCTATCCTCTACTTCTCTACAACAAACTATAAGAAATGCACTCGAAGAAGACAAACCCCATTAGAGACTTTTTCCTTCCGGTCTCTATGGGGAAAATGCTGCGATTTTAGCGGTCGTCAGGCCGGATAAGACCGATAATATCCCTGCTCACTGGCTTATAAGGGTTCATCAACTTTTTTTGGATATTTTTTCGAAGTCGATGATATTAATTCCCAAAACCCCGCCTATCACCGCCTTTTAGTCTCACCGGCACTTCCAGACCGTGTTCGGCCATCAGTTCTGAATCCGACATTACTGTTTTGGCGTCACCGTCGGCAATAACACGGCCATTGTCGAGAAGGACAGCTCTATCGGCAATTGCAGCTGCAAAATTCACATTGGATGTTGCTATTATCAGGGTCTGAGGTAAACCGGCGAGAAGTCCTATAAGATTGTTACGGCTTCTTGGGTCCAAACTGCCATCGGGTTCATCGAGTGTAATTATTTTGGGAGCCATGGAGAGTATAGTTGCTATTGCGGCAGCTCTTTTCTGCCCGGCTGAAAGATGATGTGGTGCCTTGTCAGCCATTTCGGACAAGCCTACCGTCTGCAGCGCATTGGCGACGCATATTTTTACCTGCTTGGGTTCAAGGCCCATATTAAGCGGGCCAAATGCCACATCCTCGAACAAAGTCGGCATAAATAACTGGTCGTCAGGATTCTCCAGGCAAGAGCCCAGCAAACTGCGAATCTTCTTCAGATTTTTCTTATTGATTTGCAATCCGTCAATCAGCACTTCTCCGGTACCTTTTATAAAGCCAGCCATTGCAAGCAGTAACGTTGATTTACCTGCCCCATTGGGGCCTATCAAAGCAAGGCTTTGGCCGTGCTCAACACTTAGAGCTATATTGCTCAGAGCTGGCGTGCCATCGGGATATGTGTATGTAAAGCTTTTTATTTCAATCGCTTTCTGCATTAAAGCCTCCTATTGCAAAAGCGGTCTTACCAAAAAGTGCAATACAAGTAGAAAGGAGGCGGCGATCAGCGAAAAGATTAAGTCAGAGCGGCCGATTTGCAACTTCGAAAGGCTCCGCCAGTTCTTGTCGAAGCCACGGGCCTGCATTGCAATGTTTATACGCTCGGCCGTACCAAGACTGCAGATGAGCAAAGAGCCAAGCATAGCAGCTGCTATCTTTAGCTCCGCTTTAGTACCAAGATTTCTTAGCTTTCGACCTGCTCTTGCACGCAATATATGATGTGCCCTGTCGATAAGGACAAATATGTAGCGGTACAGAAAGCCAAGCTGAATAATCAGCAACCTTGGCAGACCCAGCCGTTGCAGGCCGGTAAGTAAATCATTAAACCGCGTGGTTGAGACCAAGCCTATCAAAGCCAGCATTGTAACGATGAATTTAGCTAAAATGACAAAACAACGCATCCAGCCCAGCGAACTCTTCCATAAAAAAGGCCCAAAGGCAACACTAACAGGAGTTCTATCATACAACGGACAACTCAGAGCCAAGACTAGAACAAACGGGCTGACCATCAGTATATGTTTGAAGACAAATCTCAGCGGAATTTTGCCCAATACCAGAATAGTAAATGGCCCAACTGCATAGCAAGCCAGAACACTGGGCGAGGTGCGAGGTAGCGAAATAACCACAGCGGTAAAGATAAGCACAACTATAAACTTTACCCTGCTGTCAAGCCGATGCACAGGCGAATCCTGATAAGCAAATTTATCTATATATGCGTGGTGCATATATCTCTTATCTCGTCGTTAGATTCAGGCTTTTGTTGGCTGCTTTTTCCTTAAAATCCATGCTGTTAGCCAAATAAACGCCATCGTTACAGCTGAGCCGACTACGCCCGCAAAGCTTGTCCAGCCGGCCGAAGCCTCGATTTCTTCTTCAGTGGTTTCTCCTAATCCTGAGACTCTGATAGAATAATCAGGCAGGGGGGAATACTTTGATTGGAAATCATCCACAGCGGCAATTGTGGAATCTTCGTTGGATACGGCAGGTTCGAAATCCGGCTGGTCTGGTCTTTCAGCATAGCTCCACTCCAGGCCATCGGGCAAGTCGGAAGCAAGCAGAGAAAGTCCCGCACCGATAACAACAGTAAAGACCACCAGTGTTATTAGCACCGCCTTTTTAGTTAATCTGACTTTTCCCGGCAGAGAACCCACAATGACATCGGGTCTAACCTGCTGCAAATACCCCAACACCGCCACAGTTATCAAGCCCTCGATAAGGCCAATTAAAAGATGGACACCAAGCATTATTATCAGGAAAGTTGAGAATGGAACCACCAATACCCCTGACAGCGCAGCCTCTATTGGAACAAAGGCAGCTGATACCTGAAAAGAAATCACGCAGGCCAAGAGGGCACCAATATATGCTCTCAAAGGGCCGGAAACCGGCGCTGTAAAGGCCTTGTATAAAGAGTAGCCGAGATAACTGGGCACAAGGGCCATATTGATAATGTTACAACCCAGAGCCAATAAGCCCCCATCCTGAAAAATAAGGCACTGAATAATCACCACAGAGGATATGACTATTGCGCCAAGATGCGGTCCTAATATGATTGCTAACAATACCGCGCCGACCATATGCCCGCTCGTTCCAGGCATTGCCGGGAGACGGAAGTTGACCATTTGGGCGGCAAAAACAAAGGCTCCCAATATACCCATCAAAGCAAGCTTATCCGATGTGACAATCTGCCTGACCTTTCTGCAGATAAAACCTAGGCTGGCGGCAGCAACTGCCATTGTTCCTGCAGCAACCGGAATCGATAGTAATTCATTGGCCATATGCATAATAAAATTCTCCTAACTATTTTCTTGGTTAACTTTATTTTTTTGTTCTCCTATGTAAAACGTTGACTCTTAAAAACTCATCTGAGCTCGCACACCAAATACGACAGCATCACTGGCTGCTTGGTCGCCACCAGGATTGGCGATATATTGAATACTCGGACTAACAGCCAGCCAGGGCGTTATCTGGGCACTGTAATAAAGCTCAAGAGCATTTTCATAATCGTCGGTATAGGTTGTAGAAGCATCGTCACTGAAGATGCCCTGGGCAAAACCTACACCAAGCACATCGTCATCACGACCTTTCAACAGGCCCTGATATTGAAAACCAAAACTCCAGAAGCTGGCAATATCGTTTCTCTTGCTGTTTGCATAACCATACCTCAAGAAGACTCCAAGGCCTTGACTATCTTGCAAATCATCGTTCTCCTTAATCAGCATCTGCTCGCAGGTAAGATAGAAGCCAACATCATCCCGATAATTCTTGCCAGCATCCGCATAATCCGAATTCGCTTTCGGCTGTGGGTCATACCAGAGGCCCGCCCGATATGCGCCCTGCAAAGGCCCATTGGCAGAGGAAAGCTGAGGAGTTATACCTGTTTCAAAAATATAGAAGAAATAGTCTTGGTTGTGGAATGTTGTTCTAAACCCGGTTTCCCTAATATCAGCCTGGGCATCTGCTGCAGCTGCTGATACATACCAGGAGCCAACAGGATTATAATGAATAGCTACGCCGAGACCGTAGTCTGGGAATGGGATGGTCGGGTTGTTTATCAACGCACCATTAAGAAACTGAGTTGTTTCATCATTCGCATAGGCACTGCAATCGAATGAAACTGGGCAGCCGTGATGCTCGAATCCGCCGGTAAGGTCCATTTTACCAAAACGAATGCGGAGAACCTCATCCCAAAATGCCTGTTCAAACCATAATTCTGTAATGTCCATTGAACGTCTGTCGCGAGCGTCTCCATTTACGCCAAAAGCGCTGCCGACTGAAGGCACATCGATACCTGCTGATTTTGACCAAACGCCTTCGGTGAGCATATAAATGCGTCCCCCTTCAATACCCAGCAGTTTTTCAAGGTCGGCTGAGAGCTCCAGGTCATAGCTTCCGGAGAAACGTCCTGCTCGGCGGTGCTTGCTGATGCCGCCGCGAAGATTCTGCTGATAGATATTTGTAACACCGAGACCTATCTCTATACCCTTATCCGCCAGCTCGTCATTTAACCTCCAAAAACCATCTGTCAAAGTCTCTCTTTCCCAGATATTTTCAGAAAAAACTTTATTGGGTTCGTTATCAGCTTGGCATAATCCCACCAGTGTTGGAAATACAATACCAACCAACAAAATTTTTTTCACGGCTATTTGTGCCTCTGTCTTAATACAAGAGATTCCTATTGAGCGCATAAAAATAATAAACTTTTGCTACCAAATCAACTACGAAAAGAAGGAACCGTAAAAATTTGTTGCCGCGGCTTATTATCCCGTCGTATTGAGGTAACGATAGCTGTGATATTCACGACGCACAAACAATTCCCTGCAACTGTTTAATGATGGTGTTCCTCATGAGCTGGAGAGTCTTTGGAGCCCAACTGCACGGGAGCAACACAGTAGACGTAAACAAGAGGTTCAATCCCTGTGTTATTAATGTTATGTATCGTATGCGGCGGTATATAGGATACTTTTCCCTGGCCGACTTCAAAGGCGGTCTCTTCTTCGCCGATTAGAGCTGTTCCCCAGCCCGCCAGGAAGACGAGCATTTCTTCATGTTGCTCAGTGCTGTGCCGACCACAGGTCTCGCCGGGCTGCAAATATACCCTGCCCGAGCGCATTCCACATGTTTGTGGCTTGCCAGCCAGAAGCTTTTGATATTCAGCATCATTTTTCAGTTCTATGATACAAACCTTTCTTGGTGATGTCATGAAACCTTTGTGGTTCGTCGCACATCCTACAACAAGTATGATGCCAACAAACCCAATAAAAACAAGTGTAACAATTGTTGGTTTTACCTGTTTGCCTTTCATGTTCAGTTCCTTTCCGCGTATTATGGTCTAAATTATTTTTATGCTTATTCTGTAGGTTCAAAATGAACCAATATGCTGGCCGTTTTTCAATTGCATTCTAACAATAAAGCCCCTGCGTTGCTTTGGCGTGTACCATAACTCCTTTGGCACAGGGTATCTGTTAGGGCTTCTGCCCTCACGGCCCAATTTCCCCTCGAGCCAGTTCTCGCTAAATCTTGGTCCTAAGCTGAAAACCACCCATCTCACCGGCAACAGCAGAGGAAGCAAGCTCTTATTATCCGAGTATCGCCTGCATTCGTCCTCGTTAGGACGCCAGCAGTCTTCATTTGGTTCGATGCTGCTGCTCGAGGGAAACCCATCAGGTATCCAGAGCTTCGCAAATATATACTTGTCGATTTTGTTTCTATCCTTGATTACCTCACCGACACTTCGATATTTGTAGGTGTGCTCGTGATTGAATCTATCTTCCATCGTCGTTGACATAGCTTCTGTGCGAGGTGTTGAAGGCAGATAACATCTTGTGACCAAGGCCTTAGGAAGTTGATATAAATGGTCGGTCAGCTTTCCGCTGATACAGTCCTCCTGGGTCGGAGGAAACTCTTGATTATCTTCAAAGTAGCTTTCCAGGGCAAGGCCAATTTGGCGAAGCTCCGCATTAACGACAGTGATTAGGGCCTGTTCCCTTGCCCTTGATAGCGAAGGTAATAGTATCCCCATCAAAAGACCTATGATGAAGATAATAACCAATAACTCAACTAATGTGAAGGCCTGTTTCATCCGTCAAAACAAATTACTACAATAGGCAGCAACAAAACGGTTGTCAGTCGCGCGGTTTCTGCGCCAAACAGACTCTCTGTTTCCCATAAATCTTAAACGAACTATTCACCACAACCACTCAGGCCAGCTCTTTGCCGGAGCCAATTCTCTGCTAACTCAGCAAAGTCCACGAAATCCACCTGATAGTCTGTGTTAATGTCGCCCGGCAGGTTTCCTCTTTTGTGCCCACGGTCGGTCAACACCAAACCGTTACCGTCATAATCAGTTACCCAGAGCCGATATCCGTCTTTGTAGACCACATATCCGGAACTTTCCTGGTCGAAAATTGCTATGATGTCAATTTGGCCTGTGGGGCAATCGTATCTTGTAAATCCGTCGCCAATGCCAAGTTTTACGGGGAATGTGAGGCCAGTTGCATCTGTGATTGTAACAGTATTATCAGGTCCCCAGTTTTCGGGGTCTATAATATTCACATCATTTATCCTTGCCAAGCGAGCCTGATAGTATTCACAGCCAGTCAGTCTGGTCTGGTCAAAAATGTACTCATCATTTACATCCTTGACGTCGTCAAGTGTAATAACTTCGGGCTGAGGTAGCCCGGCTGCCGGCTCAAGCAGCTCAACCTCGAAATCGTACATTGACTGAACTTGGTGTTTCTCATTTACATTAATCTTGCCCTTGTAGAATTTGTACCAGCCGGTAACCTTTACTCTGTCCCCAGCGGTAAATATATAGCCTGAATTCGGATCTCTGTTTATGCGACACAATTCATCCATCAGTTCTTCGTCTGTATAGTTACCTGAACCACCAACTTTAGCGTAATATTGTCCATACCAAACAGCAGTCCCACCGTGGTCGTCTCCTTCGCCTTGGATGTAAATCTGCCACTGGCCACCCATATAGCCCGTGCCTGGTGTGGGGTCGAGCATCTCCTCGGGATTATTAAGAACGATACCTGTGATAATAACCTTAGCGGTGGCATCATAGGTCCCGACGCCATCGGCGTCGACCGCCTGAAGCTCCCAGTGGGTTACCTCCGCGATGGTCGGTTCATCACCCTTGACTGAGGCAACAAGATTTATTGCCAGTATTGTTGCCAAAACCATAATTTTGTTCACAACCAATTCCTCCAAAAAAGTTAACATTTCAATTTTGAGTATGCGCATATAAATCTTAAAATCGTGCTACCAAACATAAGAATACAGTAATCGTGCTACTGCATCAATAAAAAAAATGATTCTTTCAAAAAAATTTTTATCAGATAAAATGGTTTTTAACCGGCCAGAAATTAGCATATTCGCTCTGTTGCTGTCACAGGAGAACAAAAATGAGTCAAGTTGAGCGCATAGGAGTATCGCTGGATAAGAAGCTGCTTTCGATGTTCGATGGACTAATTACCAAACGGGGTTATCAAAGCCGCTCTGAGGCCATACGCGACCTCGTACGTCAGCAGCTGAGTAGCGAGCGTGTAACCAATCCAAAAGCCAAAGCGGTCGCAGCGGTACTTTTGGTTTATGACCACCACGCAACAAAGCTGATGGAAAGGATAACCAGCCTGCAGCATTCACATATTCTACAAACGATTTCTTCCATTCATATTCATCTTGACGAGCACGATTGTCTGGAGGTGATAGTATTGCGAGGATGTGTTGGTGAAATTCAAAGAACAGCGGAAAATATAATCAGTCTAAAGGGTGTCAAACTCGGACGAATTAACTTGGTCGCAACAGAAATAGCTTAATCTCGTGCCATTTTCGAGCAGTTCAATCCTTTCCTCACTTGCAAAAGCCGAATAGGGACGCTATTATATCAGCCGACAGTTAACACTGGTTTTTAAGCTTATTATCAACTGAAAAAAGGCAGAAGTACCTTTGGACAATCCGGCAAAAAACCCTATCGCCCCTCCAAAACGCAATAAAAGGTGTTTTGGGGTTCCCGTTCCGCTGACCAGAATCCAGAAACTCATCGGTGAAAGGATGTTAAAATCCAAACAGACCAAGCCCTGTTTTTATATCGAGCTAAAAGCGGATGTAACAGAACTGATGGGCCTTCGGCCGAAACTGCGCAAATCATTGGGGGTCAAAATAACAACAAACGCGTTTTACATTCGTGCGCTGGCAATAGCCGTCGAAAAATACCCTCTTATGGTAGGAACCACAGATGGTGACAACATTAGAATAACCGACGCAATCAACGTGGGCTTTGCGGTCGATGCCCCTCAAGGCCTTGTTGTACCAGTGATAAAGGACGCAGATAAAAAAACGTTAGCTGAAATTGCCAACCTTGAAAAAGTCCTCACCGAAAAGGCACGCAGTAACAAATTGACACTTGAGCAGATGGAAGGTGAAACGATAGCTTTAAGCAATCTTGGTGCCTACAGTGTTGATTCCTTTTTTGGAATTGTGCCGCTGCCAACAAGTACTATCTTAGCGGTAGGCAATGTAATCAAAGAAGCTGTTCCTAAGGAGGGCAAAGCGATAGCGCGAAAAATGGTGAGCTTGACGCTGGCGGTTGACCGTAGAATCACAGACGAGGTCTACGCAGCAAAGTTCCTGAACTTTATCAAAGAGCAACTGCAAAACCCGCAAAAGTTAATTTGACAGAAAAGCTTTATTATTAAAACAGGATAAAAACAATGGCTCGTATTAAATTCAGAAAACGGTTGAGTAAAGCAATAACCACCAAAACAATCGCCCTCTTTGTATCAGTAGCGTTGCTGGCAGTTGGTTGTTCGGGGATATCAACAGCAGGTAAAGCCATGGCTGGGCCTAGGACAGTAAATAGATTATTGATTCACGCTGACCGAGGCAGGGAAACAATCAGCAGTAACATTTATGGGCATTTCTCCGAGCATTTAGGCAGATGCATCTACGATGGTTTTTGGGTAGGCCAGGAAAGCCCAATTCCCAATACGCGCGGTATTCGCAATGACGTGGTCGATGCCCTTAAACGAATCAAAATACCGGTATTGCGCTGGCCCGGCGGTTGCTTTGCCGATGAGTACCATTGGAAAGATGGTATTGGCCCACGGGATAAACGACCAACAATGATTAACACACACTGGGGCGGCGTGACCGAGAATAACCACTTTGGTACACACGAGTTCCTTGACCTTTGCGAACAGCTTGGCTGCGAGCCATATATCTGCGGCAACCTCGGAAGCGGTACGGTTAAGGAGATGCAGCAATGGGTCGAGTACATCACTTTTGACGGCATAAGCCCCATGGCAAATCTGCGTCGCAAGAATGGCAGGGATAAGCCCTGGAAAGTAAAATACTGGGGCGTTGGCAACGAAAACTGGGGTTGTGGCGGTAGTATGAAACCGGAATATTACGCCGACCTGTACCGCCGCTATGCTACGTATCTACGCAACTTCGCAGAAAACAAGCTTTATAAAATTGCCTGCGGGCCCTATGGCGAAAACTATCAATGGACCGAAGTGCTGATGAGAAAAGCGGGAGAATCGATGAATGCTCTGGCCCTTCATTATTACACCACCGACTGGGACCAAAAAGGTTCGGCGACGAAATTCGGCGAGGCCGAATGGTTCACTACCCTGAAAAAAGCCCTGTTTATGGACGAATTGATAGAAAAACACTCAACCATTATGGACCAGTACGACCCAGATAAACAAGTGGCCCTGCTTGTGGACGAATGGGGCACATGGTACGAGGTAGAGCCCGGCACCAATCCTGGATTTCTCTATCAGCAAAACACGCTACGTGACGCACTGGCGGCCGGCGTCACCCTAAATATCTTTAACAAGCACTGCAACCGCGTCAAGATGGCCAACATCGCCCAGACCATCAACGTCCTTCAGGCAATGATTCTTACCAAAGACGAAAAGATGATACTGACACCGACCTATCATGTCTTTGAAATGTACAAGGTCCATCATGATGCCAAGCTGCTGCCCAGTCATCTCGAGTGCACCGGTTATCAGTTTGAGGGCGAAGAAATCCCTGCGTTAAGTGCTTCTGCTTCGCGAGACAGCTCAGGCAAAATTCATATATCGCTCTGCAACCTTAACCCCGGAAATTGTGCTGAACTTGTTTGTGAACTTCGGGGGAGCAAGGCTAACAAAGTATCCGGCCGCATCCTGACGGCTCAGGTTATGAATGCACATAATACCTTTGAGTACCCGCAGACTATAAAGACAGATGCCTTTAATGACGTTAAACTACAAGGAAGTTTTTTCACAGCGACACTGCCCGCAAAATCGGTGGTCGTTTTGGAAATCGAATAATCCGCTTTTATTCTGGTTGCTCGAACTCAACCCGGTTTTGATCTGTTGTTGTTTGTTCAACTTCCGGGACCGGTGCTTGCGAATCAGGCTGTGAGACCGGCCTGATTTCGATTGGGGGATGGTCAGGCCTTTCACCGGCGGCGAACTTTGTATAAGGTGGCTTTACCGGCTGCAATTGGGTGTGTATTAACTCAGCTGCTTTTCTGTAATCTTCGGCACCGTGACAATTCTGTTCGTATTCAAAAATCGTTTTGCCATAGCTCGGCGCCTCGGCTAGCTTGATGTTTCTTCGGATATAAACAG
>Ga0209636_10006035_pt1 | contig 12373 bp, 14 predicted proteins | sample DeeMarSWOR152_54_FD_187464 | JGI IMG/M metagenome (GOLD analysis project Ga0209636, IMG submission 187464) | Marine sediment microbial communities from White Oak River estuary, North Carolina - WOR-1-52-54 (SPAdes) (version 2) | ecosystem: Environmental > Aquatic > Marine > Intertidal zone >...
GGCATCTCTCTGGCTAGAGTGGGCTTTGTCTTTTTTTCTTTTGTGGTTTGTTGGTTATGTCGTCGGTAGTTGGACTTCAGGCTTTTTATATATCGTAAGAATTCTTTGAAAACTTGAACTTGAAATGCGTAAGGATTTTTTGTGTTGTGCTTTTGGGTGTCTGTCTGTGCTGGTAGACCCCCTTATATATAGGTTGAACTGGCAATTCTTAATGAAGTCGAGAGACAACTAGGATTCAATCAAACTGTAGTCTAGGAAGCAGAAAAGCAATGAGCGAAGTTTTTCCTAGTTACTTTGTCTTCCTTCAATTAAGAACAATAGAATCACAAAGACTATTGTTTGAAAGACTAGCTCAATTACGAAAGATATAGGGTTTATTCGCCAGCCTACTAGCAGATTAAAAGGGAAAGGGAAGCTCTCAATAACTGCAATTATCATAAGCTCTGATACTGTCTCTGCAAAACCACCTCTTAACAGAATCACAAGTATTGAAAACACTGTGGCGATAAAACCGGCAATAAACCATAAAGTTGTGTATTTGGCTAACCCGCCAATCATTTCGCTCATTAGCTACACGATAGAGTTATTCAAAAGTAAAAGCATAAAAGGATACTGTTAAGTTATTTGACCCAGATGAGCTAAAGTAATCGTAATGCGAAGTCTTAAATTAAATGGTACTGCAATAATAATGTGTTAGGTGATAAAATGCCTTCAAGTGGATTGAGAGGTCCATACAACTTGAACAATGAAACAATAGATGCTATCGTCACCTTAACATCTGCTGGCGCATACGTTCTGGGAAGAACAAAAGACAACACATATTACATTTCTTATGTTGGTCGGTCCGATGACGATATAAACACAAGACTGAAAGATTGGGTTGGAAAATATGCGCAATTCAAGTTTGAATATTATTCATCTCCAAAAGCTGCTTTCGAAAAAGAGTGCAATCTATATCATGATTTTGGACCAGACGGCTTAGACAACAAGGTACATCCTGACAGACCTGAGAATACAAATTGGCAATGTCCACGCTGTGACCATTTCGAATAAAAATTAGATACAAGAAGTTACTATTCAATTCTTACGTTTTCCTTAACGCATTTTTCCCATTCTGCTTGAGTTAGGATGCCCTTCTTCTCAAGCAACTGCACAAGGCTTGTGAGCATAGTATCTAGCAAGTCAATTTCTTCTTCAAGCTCTTTTTTGGTTTTGTTCTTACTCACATGGTTCACCTTTCTTCGTTAAGTAGCCTTTTTCACCTAGCCAATTCATTATGATTGTTCGGAGAGTATCGCTATATCCCTGTCCAAGTTTGCCAACAAGCTCCTTATCTAGTAGCGTTACTATACCCTCGGGGAGAGCAACTAAGATTTTCTTCATTTCGTTCTCACCTCTATTGCTTGCTTAAGGTTGCGCGTTTGCGTTTTTGTGCTTGTCGCCTTGGCTACTACTATCGTTTCATGTTTAGTTGCTTCTTCAATTAAGCCTTTCCAGTTGTTTGGCAAATCCATTCTTGCTGCTTGTGCTGGCGTTTTTCCATCTAGTGTTTGATGTGGTCGCACGTAGTTATAGTGAACTGTGAAGCCCTCAAGAATTGATTTTGTGCTTTCAAACGACTTTAACCCTCTCATTGGTCTAGTACGGTCTTTAACTGTGCCATGTAGCCTTTCTACTATATTGTTTGTCTCTCTCGTTCTAACGCCTACTCTTTGCACTAGTTCAGGTCGTGTGTCTTTTCTCATTGTGTAAAAGACTTTGTTGAAAGCTCGAGTATAGACGTGACTACCATCTACGAAAACTGCTCTTGGTCTAACTTTGCTTTGTTCATATCCTTTCTTGAATATGGCTATCGTATCTTGAAGCGTTCTTGTTCCTGAAACATGGGACGCGACTAAGAATTTGGTGTCTTCGTCTATCATTTCCCAGAACCAAATGTTTCTTCCTTCGCATCGGAGAACGGTTTCGTCTTCATGCCATAAACCTGAAAGTTGAGGAGTTAAAGTTGTGACGTATTCTTTTACAAGCTTTGAATATTTTTTCATCCAGTTTAGAATTGTGACTTGGCTCACTCTTTCGTCAAAAATCTGCGCCAAATTTCTTTGAGCTTTGCGAAGAGATAACTCGTCGAAATAGAAGTTGAGGGCTGCTACTATCACCTTTTTGTCTGTTCTCATTTTTGCGAATCTACCATTATTGAAGAAGCGTCTTCCACAATCCTTGCACTTGTAAAGCTGCTTCTTTTTTACGAAGCCTTTTTTGATGACGTTTTCGGAACCACAATATTTGCATTGCATTGGTATCTCACAGGTATACTATAAGCTACCCTAACTATATATGTCTTGTGGTATATCTAAGAGATACCCAAATGAGAATGAAAAGAATTATAAAGAGTCGACAAGGCTTAAATACATCATTGACATTGAAATACATTAGACTGAGGCGTAATAATTGGTTAAGGAACAATTCACTATAAGGTTACCAAAAGGATGCGCAGAATGGCTTGGTAAGAAAGTGAAAAGCAGAGTATATGCCACATCCAGTCACGCCATTGAAGTTCTAATACTAAACGAAATGAGAAAAGAGGGAATAATCAAAGATGAATAATAATATAGAAAATTATCTCACTCTTACCCAGAAATACTCGATACTCTTACTTAACGCAAACAATAATGAACCAATAACAGGCAAAATCTGGTTTCAAAAGGAACTATTTCTAATTTCGGAGAACATCCCAAGATTAGCAGATGAGACAGAGTTCGAAGAAGACCTGATAGGACCATTAAGCATAAATGCGGCTGCTGAACTGGAACATCTCCAAGTGGAGCAACTAGTTGAATTAAACGGTAAAATTAGGCTCACTCAGAAAGGTCTAGAAGTAGCAAGAAGACTTGAATTAAGAGCAAGCCCAGAAACAAAGGCAATTATTTTAGATATGAAATCTTTTCTGAATGACCTTTCCCAAGATGAATTGCTTGGTTTCATCTATTTCACTTATCCGAAAATGGTTACTGAATCCATAAAGTTTGAGGAGATTAAATCTAAAAGAGGCGAGATTGCCGTAAGCCTTTATCGAAAAAGGAAAGTAAGCATAGGTAAAGCTGCACAAATAGCGGGTCTAAGCCAAGAGGATTTCATTAGGAAAGCTCAAGCCAACAATGTAACCGTTTTCTCTGAGTGAAAACCATGATTATGATAATTGATGCGTCATCAATTATTGCGTTTTACTCAGAGAATGAATTGAATGAACCCGACTTACTTCACACCCTATCACAAAACAACCGAAGTTTGATAATTCCGGTAGCTGTATATAAGGAAATAAGAAAGGGAGGTAAACCTACCGTTTCAATATTGTCAAAAGCAATAGAGGATAATACAATACAAGTTTGTTCCGATATAACACCTGAAGAGACAGAACTTTTTAGAAAACGTCACCCTAGATTGCATGATGGTGAACTTCAAGTCTTGTTATTAGGTTTAAAGATGAAGGCTAATGGAACACCTTATTGTTGCGTAATTGACGAGGGTCCAGCAAGAAGTATAGCTAAAAGAATTGGTTTAAATGTAAAAGGAACCAAGGGTTTGATCTTTCTACTAAACCAAATAGGCGTAGTTGATAAGAGTAAAATGGAAAGGCTTTTGTACACATTAGAACATTGTAACTTTAGGTTGTAAGAATGAGTTGGGAGATTGGGAAATGACAAAACTTCGTGTCAAAACCAGATTTTTCGACAAAACAGGCGATACATCTTATTCCAGTAAAGACTTAAGAATTGACGGACAAACCCAATACAAACCTATTACTACGCCCATTATAGCTATGGACAATAGAGAAATTAAACGGTCAGATAATATAGCTCAAGCAGCGACAGGATTAAATGAGATATACAGAGTTCATGAAAACCTAGACCCATCTAAATTGTCGAAAAGAAAGAAAAAAAGAACTCAATTGAGAGAGCTAGTTAAAGACGCAAGAAAACAAGCAATATTCAACAACGACGTTCAAAGACAAATTGGAAAACTCACTGGTCCAACTATTTTCTTCACGGAATATAAAAGCGAAAAGTATCCTCAGGAAATGGAAAGAAACTTTATGCTTCATACAGAGCATACTTACTCAGAAATTCCTTGTTTGCCTATTACGCCAGTCATAGCGAAAGCGATTATAATGGGTGAACAATCGTTTGATGATTATTTGTCCTTCATTAAAGGTTCTATTGCATATTTGAAAGGATATAATGAAAAACCTATAATGGGTATAATCGTCAATTTTGGTTTTGAGAATTTAGAAAAGCTTATTGAATTATATGTTGACCAAGGGATAAATGCGTTCTGCATTGATTTCGATTGCCACACTCCTGTAAGCCATAAATCAGCTCTTGCACAATGCTTTAGAATCTTGTATGACCACGATATGCTTGAAAACAGTTTCTTTTATGCTCTTAATGTTAATCAGGGACGTTTTATTAAAAACAAACATGTCATTAACGCAAAAGATATTTTATCTTTTGGTTTTGGACTTGATGCGATGGGAAAGCGTCATAGGAACCAGTTACCTTTAACGCAAATCAGGGAAAAGTTAGGTTCGAGATGGGAAACATTAGATAGAGAAGAGAACAAGGTCAGGCTTTTCATTAAAAGCGATTATGGTTACTATAAAGCTGAAAACGTGAACGAAATTAGGAACTATCCCAATGATACAAGTATTCCCATTAGCATATTTACTCATAATTTTTCTGTAAAAAACCCACACATCCGTCACTTTGAAAAAATATTTAACATGGAGCAGCTTGGACTCGAAGCCTTTGTCCTGAGACATATAGTTGAAGATGATGTTCCTGTTAAGTATCTAGAAAGAAAGCAACACGTAAACCCAAAAGACATAAAACAGATTAAGGGATTCAGAGAAAGCGTTACACATCCTCAAGCATCGCTTGATGAATTACTTTAGCTCATCTGGGTCAAATAACTTAACAGTATCGCATAAAAGTATTCCTTAAATGGGTTTGGTGTATTTCTTAAAGAAGTCTGGAACATGATATTCAAGTGATGGATGAATTCTAATTATCCTTAGATGTTCAACGTATTGAGCGATTATAAGATTCCCCTTTATGGAAACCTATGCTTAGAATACTCTATTTTTGTTTTATAGAAGTATTATACAGAAGGGATAAAGCAGACTGTCCCCCTTACTTCTTCAAAGGAGAGAAAGGAGAATGAAGAAAAGGTTTGCTTTGCTATCTCTTGCTTTGACTACCTTGATTGTCACACTTGGCTTTTCATCTGCAGGTTCAGACAGCCAATCCTTGGCCTGTTTAGCGTGTGGCGGTGGTGTAGTTGACAAGGCACCATGTGAAACCTTCATTGTGAAAATCGGATTCAAAAACACTGGAAGAACTGAGGGCACATGGTCTGTCAACGTAGCCTTTGAAGGTGAAGCGTGGAGTTGGAGCGGAACACCAAAAACATTAACTCTCAACCCCTGTCATAGAGAAACTCTGACTTGGAATGGCGATGTTCCAGACGAAGCCCAAATAGACTCGATGGCAAGACTCATAGTCTACTATGATGATTCCTTTGTGCCACTGGACTGGTGGATACACGTGGTTGACGGCGCAGAACTGACAATAACCTCAAGCACGGTAGAATAGCCAATTTCGCCGATTTACTCTTTCGTCTCATATTCGTAAACATAGTCGCGCGTCTTAGCTCAGTTTCGCAATAAGCTCCCTGACTTTCTGCTCTTCTCCATGTTTCGCGGTTCGAATTATCACCCAGCATTCTCCAATGTCTAGGCTTGGCTATAGCATTGAGGTTTTTAGCTAAAACTGTTATAAAGGTTGATAAATAGCCGCTTCTTATTGCCAACCATGGGAGAGCAATTAAAGATCGCATGCGGAGTTTTTGGGGCAATAAACTTTCAAAAACAGCCCGTATTCTCCTACATATACTGGGGGTTGAGAGCTCAAAATCATAGGGGCCACCAGTCCCACGGTTTCCTAACATTCACCGATGGAAAATTCCACGTTCACAGAAGCCTAGATCTTGTGCCAAAGTTAAAAACAAACGCGATCCAAGAATGGTTTGGACGATTGCCTGGGCACATGGGCATTGGAAACGTCAGATATACAACCTCTGGAAAAACGGACGAAAAATCCCTGATAAAGGGCACACAACCAGTGACAGCATCAAAAAATGGCTTGAAACTCGCTGTTTCCTTCAACGGCAACGTAGTCAACACACTCCAACTTAAGAAAAGAATAAGCAAAGAATTCCCAGTTTTCTCTTATGAATGCGATGCAGACTTGATCTGCCACAAACTCCTAATTGAACTAACAAAAGACAAAGATCTAGCCTCGGCCGTTAGAACATGCATGCAGGAGATCGAAGGAGCTTTCTCGGTGGCTGGCATAACACAAGACGGCAAGTTCTTTGCGTTCAAGGATCCCTATGGGATAAGACCGTTGTGCTGTGGCCACAGCGAGGATTTTTCAACGTACGCTTTCTCATCAGAAACGGTCGGCCTGAACATAAATGGCTTCGAAAGAGATTTTGAACTTGAACCCGGCGAACTCGTAACCGTCTCAAATAATGGCTTCACAAGAGAAAAACTGCTAAACAACAAGCGGAAAGCTTTTTGCGCTTTCGAGTTCGCCTACTTTGCGAGACCAGACTCGCACTTTGATGATAGATATGTTTATGAAATCCGTGAAGAATTTGGGAGAAACCTTGTTAGAGAAAATCCAGACATCGTCAAGAACGCAGACATAATTCTTTCTTTACCTGAGACCGGTGATGACGCAGCCTTAGGGGTTCATGAAGAGTCCGGCTTAAAATGGGAGAGAGCCTCCCGCAGACACCGCTATGTAACCGAAAGGGCTTTCATTCTCCTTAGTAGAGAACGGTATTCAACGATCGACAAGAAAATTAACATCTTGGCACCGAGAATCAGGGGAAAACGAGTCATAGTAACAGACGACAGCATAGTCAGAGGAGACACAACAAGAGTCACGATAGAGAAACTGCGCAAAATGGGAGCCAAAAAAGTGTACCTATTCGTAACTTTCCCGCGAATAATTGGACCATGCTTCTACGGAATAGACATGGCAACCTACGGTCAACTAATAGGCTCAAAGCACAGCGCAGAAGAAATAACAGACATCATAAGCGCAGACGCCCTATGCTACCAGTCAATAGAAGGATTCATAAAAGCAACAGGCTTCAAAGGAGACAACCTATGTCTGGCATGCTTGACAGGAAAGTACCCAACACCACTAGCTCAAAAAATAACAGATGAAATGAAGAAAAGATTCATGAAAGGCCACGAGGAAACAGGAAGACTTTATGAGATAGCAGAAGCCGTCGAAAAAGCCTAGTAAGAAAATAAATTAGGCTTCCATGTTTATTCTTCTTTGACGGGTTGATTATGGAGAAGGTAGGCATACTGGTTGTTTCTTATGGTGCAAGAGCTGCAGCAATGGTTGACGCTTTCAAACGAAGCACAAACTACGACGTAGAACTTTACATTGCTGATAAACAGCGAAATCCCTTCAACATGAAAAAATCAGTCAAGCACGTAGTCATACCCGACTTAAACGTAGAGAGAATATGTGAATTCGCAGAAGCGAACAAAGACAAAATAAAATTCGTGATCGTTGGCCCAGAAAAACCCATAATAAACGGCGTACGCGACCTTGTGGAAAAGCGAACAGGCATACCAGTGATCTGCCCAACAAAGGAATACGCCATAGAAGCAAGCAAAGTCGCCCAGAGACTGTTATTTCAAGATATCATGCCAGAAGCAAATCCTCGCTTCAAGATTTTCAGCCCAGAAGACTACAAAAACCAAGAACAAGTAAAAAAGGCTGTCTACAGGTGGCTTGACGAACTCGAAAACAAGGCCGTTGTCAAGCCGGATAAGCCAGCGGCCGGAAAAGGCGTAGGCGTATGGGGAGAACACTTCACAACCCACAAACAATTTTTCGAACATTTCCTGGCAAACTTCTATCACGGATCAGTCATAATAGAAGAAAAAGTCGAAGGAGAAGAATCCAGCTTTCAGGCCTTCTGTGATGGCAAGCACCTAGTGCCGTTGCCGGAAACAAGAGATTACAAAAGAGCCTTTGACGGCGACAAGGGACCAAACACTGGAGGTATGGGTTCATACAAAGACACTGGCGACGTATTGCCCTTCATGACAGATGCTGACAGAGCCAAGGAAATGGAAATTGTTAGAAAAATCTTTGAAAAGCTGAAAGCTGCAGACAAGACGGCCTTAAGAGGAATACCCTTCTATGTTGCCTTCATTCACACGGGCAAAGGACCCAAAATCCTCGAAAACAACAGCCGCCCAGGAGACCCAGAAATACAGAACGTATTGCCAATCTTGAAGGATGATTTTGTAGACGTCTGCTTCAAAATTCTAGAAGGAAACTTGACACGCGTCGAATTTGAAAAGGCGGCAACAGTCTTAACCTATAAGGTTCCACCGAACTATGGCGGATACTCAAGCGATTTTCCAAACCTTGTGAACAAAGAAGAAATAGGCAAGCCAGTCGACCTAGCAGAAGCTTACGAGCTGGCTAGAAAATATGGTGAAAGAATGCGGGTCTATCCAGCTTCTATGGAAGTGCGGAACAACGAAACTTACGCTCTACAATCCAGAGCCGTATGCGTGATAGGCATCGGTGAAAACATCGAAACAGCCAGACAAATCTCTCTGGAAGGCATGAAAGCAATAAAGGGCGGTGCACTGTGGCATAGAACTGACATAGCCTCCAAACAACACATAGAAAAAAGCGTAAAGCATATGGAAGAGTTGAGGCGGCGCAAACATTGAAAAAGGCTTTCATATCAGACTGTGAAGGACCGATCTCCAAAAACGATAATGCGTTCGAAATGACATCCGAATTCGTCCAGAACGGAGACAAACTCTTTACGGTCATAAGCAGATATGATGACTTGCTTGCAGACATACTAAAAAAGCCAAGCTACAAAGCTGGCTACACGTTAAAACTCATCTTACCATTCCTAAAGGCTTATGGAATCACTGACGAAAAAATGAGAGAGTTCTCAGCTCAATCACTCACTCTCATTCCAAATGCAAGAGATACACTGCAATACGTCAGAGAAATAGCCCACGCCTTTATCGTCAGCACAAGCTACGAACACTACATAAAAGCCCTGTGTCACGCCCTAGATTTTCCTTACGAAAACACCTATTGTACAAGGGTCAACATAGACAAGTACGAGATGACAGAAGAAGAGAAAAAAAGATTGAAGAAGCTTGCAAAAGAAATCTCACGTATGCCCATAATAGAAACTCCATCCGGGGCGAAATCTCTAAACGACTTTCCAGAAGACTGCCGCAAAGCAAAGCAGCGGCTCGACGAGATTTTCTGGAAGGAAATAGCCAACATGGAATCTGGAAAGATTTTCCACGAGGTTAATCCTCTAGGCAGCGGAGAGAAGGGTAATGCTGTCAAGCATGCGGCTGAGAGAGTTGATGTCGATTTGTCCAATATTGTGTATGTTGGCGATAGCATAACAGATGTAGAAGCCTTTAAGCTTGTGAGGGAAAATGATGGTTTAGCAGTTTCGTTTAACGGTAACCAGTACGCTGTAGAAGATGCTGAAATAGCAGTCTTATCTGAGAACAGCGTGGCAATAGCAGTAATCGCAGATGTTTTCTGCAGGTTTGGAAAACTGGAAACGCTAGATTTGGTGGAAAACTGGAACCGTGAAGCTTTAAGGAGAAGCCCAGTTAGCCCAACTTTGCTTAGCCGTCTCCTCCAGATGTATCGAAAGGAACTGCCCAAAGTTAAAATAATAACAAGCGAAAATACGGAAATTCTGTCGAGAGAAAGCCGAGAATTCAGAAAAAAGGTTAGAGGAGAAGCCATAGGGAGACTCGGATAAATGGTCGAGAAAGCCCGTATAGAAGACACGTATGCAGAAGCCTTTGACGGACTCTACTGTAGGATCATCGTCACAGCAGATGATGAAGAAATCTTAAAGAGGGCGGCTGAAGATGCTACGTCGACGCCGTCAGGAGTCATAGGCAGGCTTGACAGCGGAATTGAAAGATGGCTGAGTGAAAAGGAAACACCCGATAAGCGGAAAGGAGCAATCTTGCAACTTTGGAAAGGTCTGGACAAAGGGAAGCCTTTAGAGGATTTGCTCAGGCGTTTTGAGAAAGAGCTTTCTTATAGGATCCGTCAAGACATTCTCGTGAAGCCTTTCACCGCGGTCTTTAATGCTTTATCTGCCGAACCTGAAGGAAAAATGGATATGATGGAAAGAGTTGGGCACTGCGGAGACGGATATGAGTGGGAAGAACAGCTTTATGGACGCAGTGTCATTGTTGTTCCGATCATGGTGCCTGATTTTCTTATAGAGCGATACATCGGCTATGCACGGGGAATATCTGGCGGGAACTTCTGGTACCTGTGCAAAACAAAAAAAGCGATGACGGTTGCTGGAAAAAAGGCGCTAGAAGCCATAAGCCAAATCCAAGGAGTAATAACACCTTTTGGCGTTTGTTCGGCTGGTTCAAAACCAGAAACACGTTTCCCGCATATAGGACCAACTACAAACCATCCATATTGTCCATCTCTAAAACAGAAATTGGGCGAAATGTCCAAGGTGCCTGAAAGCGTGCACTTTATCCCGGAAATTGTGATCAATGGAGTTTCTCTGGAAGCAGTGAAAGAGGCTATGCGAGTTGGCATAGAGGCAGCCTTAAGTGTTGACGGCGTAGCAAAGATTTCGGCTGGGAACTACGCTGGAGAACTGGGTGATTATAAGATTTATTTGCGCGAGCTGTTTCAATGACTCAATTTGATGTTGTTGGATTCGGCGCCCTCAACGTGGATAAATTATTCAAGGTAGGCAAGATTGCGTCGGAAGAAGAAGAGAGCTTTGTCACGGGTTTTGAAGAGGCTTGCGGCGGCTCAGCAGCTAACACTATAGTAGGTTTGGCAAGACTTGGGTGCAAAGTAGGTTTTATCGGGAAAGTCGCAGGTGACAGAGAGGGTAAGATGCTTTTTGAGGATTTTCGCAGAGAAAGTGTTGACACTAATGGCATAATCATGGCGAAATATGGCAGAAGCGGAACAGCCATGGGCTTTGTAGACCGTAAAGGTGAACGAGCATTATATGTTGACCCAGGGGTAAATGATACAATAGACTTCAAAGAAATAGACAAGGAATATGTCTTCAAAACTAAATTTCTGCACTTAACCTCCTTCATTGGGGAAAAATCCTTTCAAGCTCAGAAAAAGCTTATCGAAACGCTTCCTGAAAATGTCAAAATAAGCCTTGACCCTGGAGAACTATACGCAAGAAGAAGAGCCATGCTGGAGCCAATAATAAAAAAGACGTTTGTTTTGATGCCGCACGCGAGAGAACTTGAGTTGTTAACAGGCAAAGCCCACTACAAAAAAGGCGCAGAGATTCTGTGCAGTAAAGACGTGAAAGTAGTTGCTGTTAAACTGGGCGGCAAAGGTTGCTACGTAACAGATGGAAAAAAAAGTCATTTAATAGCGGCATTTGAAGTGAAGGTTGTTGACACGACTGGTGCTGGCGACGCCTTCTGTGCAGGCTTCCTCTACGGCCTAATGTCCGGCCAAAGCCTCTATGAATGCGGGAGAATAGGCAACTTTGTAGCATCCAGATGCATAATGAAAATGGGGGCCAGGCCCGGGCTTCCATACCTTGAAGACTTAGAACTTCTTCACTAAGTACTCGATCAGGCCTTCAAAGATCAGTTTCCCATCACCGTGTTGCAACATCCTCTCTTTCCCAGTCCAGTCTGGTTGCTGCCACCAATAAAACGCTCGTTCAGGGTGCGGCATTAAACCAAAAATCGTTCCCTCCGAGTTGCATATGCCTACTATGTCATGGAAAGAACCGTTCGGATTCGTTGGAAATTCACCCTCAGCATATTCACCATTTCTGTGGCAGTACCTGAAAACCAACTGATCATTCTCATAAAGCCTTTCCAAATACTGCTTCTCCTCTTCTTTGGCGAATATGAATCTGCCCTCTGAATGGGCAACTGGCATCCGCAAAACCTTTTCTTGAGGAATTTCACGTGTAAATGCGCACTTTCCCTTGTTTTCATGTCTGACATAGATCCATCTGCAGTTATAGCCAGGCGGAAAATTAGTGGCTAGGGCTGCCTCTGGGTAAGCGCTTGTTCCGTTGAATCCAGGAAGTAAACCAGCTTCAACAAGCACTTGGAAGCCATTGCAGATGCCAAGGATTGGACGGTTCTCTTCAACGAAGGCTTTCAACTCTTTGCCTAGTTTGGCAAGTATCCACTTCGCCCATATGGCGCCAGCACGCACGTAATCTCCATAAGAGAAGCCTC
>Ga0209636_10006037_pt1 | contig 12370 bp, 10 predicted proteins | sample DeeMarSWOR152_54_FD_187464 | JGI IMG/M metagenome (GOLD analysis project Ga0209636, IMG submission 187464) | Marine sediment microbial communities from White Oak River estuary, North Carolina - WOR-1-52-54 (SPAdes) (version 2) | ecosystem: Environmental > Aquatic > Marine > Intertidal zone >...
AGGAAGGGGAAAGCCAGCCCTTTAGAGGCTGGAAGGGGTAAGTATTCCCCGCCTGCAAGCCCCGAAAGGGTCACCTCGAAAGCACGGAAGCGAAAGGACAAGGGTCTTCGCTAATCAAAAATAGAGTTTGCCATATAATCAAAAGGTTATGGAAATACACCCTATAAAACGCCGGAAACTCCAGTATCACTAATCACTTGACAGCAGGTTTGTACCTCTCCTCCCAGTTCTCCACGCCGCCATGCTCGGATGGCCAGCGATTCTCCTTCGGTACCACTTTGAATTGCTTTGCCACACTCGCAATACTCTCGCCTTCAACTACAATCCCATCTAAATCGGCAACACCCAGACCATGCGTGGCTGCCATTGTAATGTGGCCGATGTTCTTGGGATTGAAGCCCATGATAGCCGTGCAAATTGCATCGACCGCTACTGGATCTGCGCCCGCAATAATCAAATCCATCTCAATCGGATCTCCACTTAACGGACCATTGCCTTCCATGCCCCAGATCCCGTCTACGACTGTGTAGTCGATCTTAAAGGTTGAAGCGACGTCGGTAATCCATGCAGGGATCTTCTGGTGCGGGCATCCATACTTGAAGAATCCATACGCGCGGCCCGACATCAATCCCACCGCCAAATTCTTAAGGCTGACAGTCACGCCGGTCATGGAATGGGTCTTCAGGGCCGGGACAGTGATAATGCGGGTCGCCTCGGTCACCACCTTGGGCACCGCATATTCAGGGTTGGCCAGGCCCTTTGACTTAACCCAGGTATAGGGCTCATGGGTGAAATCTATCAACTCGACCTTGACCCCCTCCCTTGCCAAGTCTTCAACCATGGCGAGGTAGCCGCCCTGCATAAACCCTGCCCAGCCATCACCCGCCGCCGGCCCCTCACCGACGATGATCCTCTTGGCCCCGGATTCCTTTGCCATGAGGGCTAGGGCCCTGACGATGCGCGGATCGGTCTGACAGGCCTGAAAGTCATCCTCGGTAGTCTTTCCGTGATAAATGAGAAAGAAGATGGAGGCCACCAAATTGGGCTTGATCAAGACTACATCCCCTGGTTTTACCGGCCATCCGCCCGCTATCTGCACGGCATCCCGAACCAAGGCCTCGATTTCCTTTTCGCTCTCCTTTGACCATTCAGCCCGAAAATAATCAATGTTTCGAGTCTTGTTCACGCCTTGAGAGAACGTGCGGTCCCAGTTCATTCTGAAGGTCTCCGCGACCAGTTCGTGATTTGGGGCCTTCAGGATAGCCACGACTGGCTTTTCATCTGTGGCCGCATTCAGCGCGACTGATTGAAACAATACCAAAAGCAAGAAAAGCATCCCCCGAAATAGAACGTTTTTCATCTATACCTCCTTCTCGCTACAAATTGCGCAGAGCTGATCTGAAGGGTTCTCAGGTCTGTGTAGGTCTCCATCCGCTGGCCTTTGCCTTATCAACATGGCTTGTGAATCGAATATACTCAGGGCTCGATCGGTAACCCTCAATCTTCTGGAAGGCCTCCCTGGCCTTGTCGAACCACTGAACCGACTCCTGACGTTGGTTGGCCTTATGGTAAGCCCATCCCAAGAAGTCCATAAATTCAGGGTCGTTTGGGTCTCGAAGGCAGGCGGACTCGATGAGCCTTTTGGCCTCCTCGAGCTCGACTCCCTTTTCAAGGTAAATATAGCCAAGGAAGGCTGACACCTTGGGATCTTCGGGATCAAGGCTATAGGCCTTTCTGATCACTTGCTCGGCGGAATCAATATCACCCAGGCGCGTGTAAAGGTCGCTCAGGTACCTGAGGGATCGAGCCTCGGAAATAACCCAAGGCGTGACCGCAAAATCTCGGACTCGAAGGCTTCCGCTCATCTTAAGGCAGGCGATCCCAAGGTTTCTGAGTTTCTTCCCTTCTCCTTCCATACTCACCAGTTTCACAACGACAGTCCTAATGCTGCCTTCTCCTAAAACCCGAATGATCTCCCAGGACTTGGTACCGGAGAAGATGGTGGCGATATCGGGTGATTTTAGGAAGTCCTCGGCAGTCTTTCCGCGTCGCACCCCAGAGGTGCAAAGCCTAAAGGCACTTGGTGAGTCTCCCTGGACAACGGCTTCCAGGAATTGATTTGCCAGTGTGGCTGCCTTGTTATTTTGCTGGGCTAGTGATCCCTGTGTCCCAAAAAAACCACTCAGAATGCCTGCGACCAAAAATCCGCCAAAAATCCAAATGCCGATTCTTTTCCCCATTTCAATACTCTCCTTAGGTGTTGTTAGTAGTTCATAAAGTCCCGGCCTTGATAAGAGCGAGTGTAGTGGGAGAGAGGTTTGCATGTCAAATAGGAAAACCTGCCGGCAACTAACGTGCCGGAAGCAGGGCACTTGCCTTACTCAACAACTCCTTGAAGGCCTCTATGTCACTTGAGACAAGATCAGGCTCGGAGAGAACACGGGTGTAGGCTTTGTCCAGCTTGACCACATCATCTCCCCCTACCCACACAAGAGCCAAGACATTATTGGAGTGCATCGGCATAGCGTGGCCTCCCATCTCGTAGTAGTAGCTGATGAAGACCACGTCTGCCCCTGCCCATCTTCCAATCTCCCTGAGTTGATCGGTGTCGTCGGGATCGACTGTCTTCCTTTCAATCCCGGCACTCTTAATGGCCTCGCCTACCTCTTGAGGTGATATCAGGTCGAATCGCCCGTCTTTCGAGAAGCACTCGCGTAGATAGCGGGTGAGCTTTGGGTAGAGATAGTTGAAGCGACGGGCAGATTGAGCCTTCGCCATCTTATCCAGTACGGCTATCTTGATCTCGGCTTGGGCGTGCGCCTCGCCAGATACAAGCGCCTGCTTGCTAATCATGGCCGGCGAAAAGGCAAATTGCAAGATAACCAGCAACGTCATGAACAAGATCTTGCTATTCATAATGTCTCCTCCCTTCTTTGCTATCTTCCTTCATAGCCGTATGCTCGGAGTGAGTCAAGGCAGTTCCCCCCTTTTCATACCTGGCTTTTATCTGCTGAGAACCGAAATACATCGTAAGGGCGAAAGGACGCGAAAAGTCCGCAATAGTTTGCGAATACACAAAGAGCTCGCCGCAAAAAAGTTGACTCTGGTAACCTACGGAATTATTTATAAATCATAAATGCCTGTGCTGTAGGCACGGCTGGAGAATCCGATACGGAGGTAGAATAAGTTTGTTTCATCACCTCAATGACTTTAGTCGTTCACTTGATTTCCACGATTTCTTCATCAAAAGGGGCCGGATTTTCCTCGATTTATTCGCGCTTGCTTTGATATGTTTGGGTTTACCCCTGTTAGGGGTGAAGATAGCGGGCCATCCGGTAGATGAATATCTTCGCTTTCCGCCCGTTTCATACCGAATGAATTATTCTCCTGTCCACATGGGCGTCCTCATCGGAATCATAGCACTTACCCTTCTTATTTGCGTTTTCTGGTTCATCGGTTATCAGCGGGAAAGGAAAGTCGAGGAGGACAACTCGGTGTACGGGCACTATACTTTTCCCTGGTGGGGGTGGATTGGTCTTGGGCTTGGTATCTTATCTTGGACATTTGCCTGGACGCGATTCACATGGTTCGAACCTAACCAACCTTATACATTCATTCCCCAATGGATTAGCTTTATTGTTGTTATGAATGCCCTGACACACTGGAGGAGTGGCAACTGCCCAATGCTCACCAATCCCCGCTTTTTCCTGAAGCTTTTTATAGCGAGTGCAATGCTATGGTGGGTGTTTGAATATCTCAACAGGTTCGTGAATAACTGGATTTATGAGGGTGCAAGTTACGCCAGAGATCCGGTGGAATATATCCTTTTTGCAACTGTTGCCTTTTCCACCGTAATCCCTGGAGTTTATAGCACTAAGAGGTTTTTGGATACGTTCTCGGGTTTGCAGCGTTTTTTTGCGAGGGGACCAGTCGTCCGTTTCCCAACAGCAAGGGTCTTTTATATAGGCCTTCTTCTTGCAGTGTCACTCTCTTTTCTCTTAATCAGCTGGTATCCAACCATCCTTTATCCAATACTATGGATTGGCCCCTTTCTTGGATGGCTAGGTCTTAGTCGTGCGATCGGTATCCGCTTTGAGTTAGGCGGTATCTCGAAAGGCAATTGGTCCTACCTGTTAGGGTGGGCCTTTGCCGCATTGACATGTGGCTTTTTTTGGGAGCTGTGGAATTACTACAGCATGTCCAAGTGGACATACCAGATTCCCTATCTAGACGTATTGAAGCTATTCGAGATGCCAATTGTCGGCTATACTGGTTATCTGGCTTTCGGTCTGGAATGTGCAATGGCCATTGATATTATGAGAAGGTTTTCGCAATCTCTGAGATCGAAAGATGCTTAGCACCAAAAAGGCATATATAATCCGCGTTCTTTTGCCAGTTTTTCTTGGCGGGGGTATATATTGCTCGCTTCGAGATCCTAATCTCGTTCTATTAAAACTGACCAGCAATAATATTCTCCATAATCTCACCTCTTGCCTGCACCAGATATCCATGCCAGTTGTTGGACTTTTCCCGCGATGCTTTTCGTATTCTCTGCCCGATGCCTTGTGGTGCTACGCCTGTATATCTTTGATTGCCATCTACTGGAGGGGAGGTCCCTTCATCTTCAAGGTTCTCTGGCTCGGCGTGGCAATCGCTTTGTCGTTGGGTTTTGAAGTGGGGCAGTTCTTGAATATCGTCCCCGGAACGTTCTGTCCAGGTGATTTGGGTTTTTCCATGGCAGCCATAGCACTAGCCCTGTCGCATGAGGTGTTCCGTAAAACACCTTCCAAGACAGGGCTCGGAAGCACCGTGACCGCTGGTTCTTCGAGGCCCCTATTTGGGTTTAGGGTTAAGAAGGGAGGATAGGCTATGAATAAAGTCATTAAGAAAAATATCCTATCATTGATTAGCTTAACAATTCTGCTCCTCATGGGCCTCGGGACTGCACTTGATGCTCCCCACTCTTATATGAGTGCTGTTTACGAGGAAGATTCGGCTGTGCCTCGGGAAATTAAAAGGGAAAATTTCAGCATCCAGGGCCTTGGAATGGAGATGGTTTGGGTAAAGCGGGGGAAATTCACAATGGGCAGTCCAGAAACGGATGAAGATAGTTCGGACAACGAGCGCCCCCACGACGTAACATTGACGAAGGGCTTCTGGTTAGGCAAGTACGAGGTTACGGTAGGCGATTTTAAGAAATTTGTCGAGGCAACAGGGCACTGCGCCCACTCGGAGATGGCCAATGCGCTCTACAACTCGGTAACCAAGGAGAGGATCGGAGGTAAGAACTGGCGCACCATCTTTGATAATGAGTTGAAAAAACCCGTTGTAGGGGTGAGCAAACAAGACGCATATGCTTTCTGTAGATGGTTGACAGAACGTGAACGTAAAGCTGGTCGCCTACCGGAGGACTATACATTTACCTTACCAACAGAGGCGCAGTGGGAATACGCCTGTCGAGCTGGAAGTTCAACGCGATTTAGTCTCGGTGATAGTTATGATGAGTTGTACCGCTATGCAAATTATGCGGATCGCAACACCAATGTAAAACATCGAGATGAAACCCATGATGATGGGTACAGATATGCAGCGCCGGTCGGCAGTTTTGAGCCCAACAGATGGGGTCTTTACGATATGCATGGTAATGTATCCGAGCTAGTCGCTGATACGTATTGGAAGGAATACCAAGATGAGCAGGTTATCGACCCATTGGGGCCGGCTGTTGTCCAAACGGATAGCTGTCTGATCCGGGGAGGTGGGTGGTCCTCGCCGCCAAAGCATGCGCGTTCCGCTACGCGGCTGGCAGTTCCTGCTATGGACTCCTACTGCGATATAGGTTTCAGGGTTGTCTTACGCCGCGAATATACAGCCATAGTATACTGCCTCACTGGTGCCAATGGAGATTGGAGCTTGGTAAGAAAGGGGGATACCAGCAGGATCTCGCACAAACAGCTAAGTCCTGCGAAGATCTCCAATGTGATCCATTTTCCGGATCGACGAAGTCTGGGCTTCCCTAAGGCCAGAATTCAAGGAAAAGAGATAAGATGGGTTGATCTCCCTGTTAGAGCTACTGGTAAGCTCGAGGTGCCCGAAGGCGTGGAAGTCAAGCTTCATGTACCGCAAGTGAATATCAAATCCGATGCCGATCTGGCCCCTCTCGAGTCTCTGAAACCGGACGATTTGCAGGCGATAGAGCTGAGTGAAGGGAAAATCGGGAGCGCGGCACTAAAGCATATTGCAAACCTGACGGGATTGAGGGAAGTACAGATTAACAGCCGTAGAGTGAGAGACAGTGGGCTTAAGGATCTCTCTGATCTGAGGGACTTAGAAAAGCTTGACCTGGGCACTACAAAGATGCGGGGTCCTGGCCTCGATTATCTGAGACAATGTGATCGGCTGCGTTACCTTGGGCTCAGTGGTACGAAGCTAGATAATGAGGGTATGCGGCACCTGGCCAAGTTCAAGCATCTGCAAGTTCTAAAACTCGATAATACCAAAGTTGGCGGTGACGACCATGGTTATCTCAAGCCTATCTCCGATCTCCAAGAACTCAGGGAACTGGACCTTTCCGGTACCTCAGTGACAAATAGGGAGCTCGTTCATCTTACTGACTTGGGGAATCTGGAATGCCTTTGTCTGGTGGAGACTCCCATAACTAGTGAGGGGTTAAAACACCTCGCTAATGTGGAAAGCCTGAGAGCCCTTGATGTAAGAAGAACCGCAGTCGGCGATACTGGCCTGGCATATCTTGCAAAGCTGACCAATCTGGAAAGACTATCTGCTGGCGAAATGCGGGAGATTAGCCTCTACGCCTATGAGGATGCCGTCGAAATTGATCGGGACGATAGCGAAACGCGGATAACCGATAAAGGCCTGAGGTATTTGTCTGGAATGAAAGGGCTTCGCAGTTTAAGTTTAAATGAGACAGACATTAGTGGGGCGGGATTCTGGCATTTAACTGAACTTGAACAGTTAAGAGATTTGAGCCTGAAGGACTGCCAGCTGAACGATGCGGGGTTGGCCCATATAGCCAAGTTAAAAGGATTAGAGGAGGTTGATATGTCGGGAAATGGAGTTAGTGATTACGGCCTTGCTCACCTCCTGACCATGCCTAATCTAAAGAAAGTAGTTGCCATAGGAACACAGGTCACGGAGAGAGGAGCTGAGGATTTCATGAAGCAGAGAAAAGAAGTCCAGGTGATTTTGGAGGAGTCTCTAGATGAGGAATTTCAAAGCTGAACATAGAGTATATAGCGTAATGTTAAGCCTGAGTTTTTTGGGTGTATTGTTGCTCCATCCCCGCCCCTTAGTTTTAGCTGAGCCAGGGTTTTGGGCAGTCGATAGTATTGATATCCCTGGAGTCATTAAAGAAAAGAGTGAATCTGTTTATCAGATGATCGTGCTTGCATCGGAGGGTCACGAGGTATTGAAAAGGAGCGGCTATGCTGGCGCATTGTCTAAGGAAAAAGCATGCTTCGAGGTCGATGCGAAAAAACCGCCAACTGAAACCCCCACTGTAGACCTGGGAACATATTATCAAATTGAATCCTGTATTAACTCAAGCTGGGGGCAGTGCGAAATATATAGAACCTTAGGCCTTGGAACGGCATTTGAAGCCGGCCTTGATCCAAGTGCGAACAGTTTGTGGACATCTTATGGGAACGTGAAAGAGGTGATAAAGAATTACCTGGAAAAAGAAGGCCTGAGTGATTCGGATCAAGATAAAGTGATTGAACAAATGGGTATTCCCATTAATATCATGCTGGTTGACAAGGACAGGAAAGTCGTCTTTGACACCCGTATTCCGGGCCGATTTGCGAAACTAATGGATTTAGCCTCTGGAACAGGCGTAGTGCGAATCCAGCTCAGTGAGGCGATCGGTAAACCCCTTCTATTTGGTGAGCATAAAGAAGGAGCTCGAAGAGGTGTTGAAGACATTTATATCATGGGCTTTCCGGTGGTCCAGCGTGATGAGACCCGAAGAGAAGACTTCTATGCCTATCCCTTGACAAGATATGACCTCGCCGTCACGATTGGAGAGGTCTTCCAAAGGCCTGTTCACAACAATCGTCGTGTCGCAGGCGTAAGGCATATTGAATGTGATGCCGATAGTGCGCCCGGCATGAGTGGAGGACCCGCATTCAATGAGCGTGGTGAGGTTATAGGCGTATTTATTAAGCCAATAGCATTCAAGGTGGGGTCAGTTCTTGCGCCTACAAATCAAATCTATAGGTATTTTCGTGACTAAAAGGCTGTAGGCCAGCGCCTTTATTGGGTTAGAGAAATCGCATCAGCCTCAATCTCAAACAGAAGTTCATCGCGGCAGATATCGTTGTGTGCGGCAAGGACCCGAACAACAGGCAGCCCATAGTATTCAGAATGCCTTTCAAAAGCAGGGACATCCCTTGTATGCTTGAGGTAGGCATTGGCCCGTGAGACATCTGAATAACTCATTCCGAGGGATTTAAGAATCCCTTCCACTACTTCTAAGGTAAGGGCAATCTGAGCATCCAAGTTACCGGCATGGACCGTTTTGCCATCAGGGCCGATGCTTGCTGTACCTGAGATAAAGACGCGACGATGATCGGGCATCGAAATTCTAATGGCCCTGCTGAAGGAGCTGCCATAGTCATAGGCAGGGCACTGCAAGGGTGATGGTACTTCTTCCACTGTGACATTATCTCCTTTTGCCTGCATAGCTATTGCGCCAGCAATAACAGCAGCATGAGCTGGGTTGTTTCCTCCAATACCCGTACTGGCAGGCAGTAATCCGTCGAAGATGCCCTTCTCTTTGTAGAACGCGGTCCTTACGGAATTAAATTCCCCATACCAATCAAGGATGTTCTTATTAAAAAACCAGGTTCTCACTATATTCTGCATCCCCATCTCGGCGAGCTTGAGCGCCTTTTCCATATTCTCAAATGCCTGATGCGCCTGGTCTTCCTCAGAAGAAGAGGTATCATCCGGATATACGTTTCCTAGGATGCAATACCGAGCAAATTGGTCTGCAAATACACGGCCCACAGGAGAACCGCTGTAATGAATCGTGTCAACTGGCACTCCCGAAACGGCATGAATCTGTATCCCCGCAACCTTCTCAGCTAACGGCGTATCACCTTCGATATACTTAATAGGCCAGTCTATCTGACCGAATTCCTTTTCCACGGAGCTCTTACATATGATAAATGCATCGTTTGCACCGAGGATATCCATCTTTACGACTTTGGCATCCTGGTCCTTAACGCTCCGGGCCAATCGATTAATTAGCGGTGATAGCCCTTCCTTTGCATCTGGATGGGCTGTGATAAATAGTTCTTTTAGGCCCGACCTCTCAATACTTACCACATCAATTCCAGGACCAATAGACTCATTTATGTTTGCTATGGCAATGCCTTCCATAAAGTCGCTCTCTTAAGTGATGCCCATCATTGCTCCAAATCCATGACCCAGATATCGAAGTTACCCATGCGGTCGGAGTCAAAGGCGACCTTCTTCCCATCCGGGCTCCAGGCAGGGAACATATCCCATGCCAGGTTGTCGGTAAGTTGCCTCAGGTCGCTTCCATCCGCATTGACCACGAAGACCTCTGGATTCCCAGTCCTCCACGACCAGAAGAGGATACGGCTCCCATCGGGGCTCCAGCGGGATGACATCTCGTTCAGTGCCGAGGGAGCCAGGTCTTTCTTTATGGTGCCGTCGGGGTTCATGTGGACCAGGTCAAAGCTGCCCACCTCAGGGTACTTGCCTCCCCGCCACCCCAGATAGAGGATCCTGCTCCCATCAGGTCTCCACCGGGGCACGAAGTTACCGCCTGCATCGGGGGTGAGGTGCTTTCTCTCTAGGGTCTCCAGGTCCACAGTCCATATCTCCCAGTTGACCTCTTCGTTGGACACATAGACGACCCTCTTTCCATCAGGGCTAAAGAATGGGGTCCAGTCACAGGCTGTGTCATTGAAGGTGAGCCGCTTTTCATTGGACCCATCGGCATCCATGAGGTAGATATCGCCATTGCCCGTGCGCTCTGAGACAAACACAATCCTCTCTCCATCCGGGCTCCATTCGGCAGCCCCATCCAGGGCTGGGTCATCGGTGAGCCTCCGCTTGTTACCCCCATCTGCATCCATCACCCATACGTCCTGGTTTCCCCCCTTGAATGTCCAGTAGAGGATCTTGCTTCCATCTGGGCTCCACACCGGCCAACCAGCGTCCTCATCGTCGCCGGTGACCTGGCGCTTGTTACCCCCATCTTCATCCATCACCCAGATGCTCCAGTGACCATTGACAGCGGAGTTATAGGCAATCCTCTCTCCATCCGGGCTCCACACTGCCCCCACCTCCCGGGCCTCGCTTTCAGTGAGGCGTCTAAGCGGTCTCCGAAGAGGATCCACCATGGAGGCATCTACCTGCATGAGCAGTACATCCCAGTGACCTCGGATCGTGGAGGTGAAGATGAGCCAGTTTCCATCGGGGCTCCAATAGGGACAAACCTCGGCTGCTGGATGTGTGGTTAAACGAATAGAATTGCTTCCATCGCTATTCATCACCCACAAATCCCATTTGTCGGAACTTTTGCGTGAGAAGATGATCTTCCCTCCATCGGGGCTAAAGTGTGGATCTAAATCGTCTGCAGCATCTCTGGTCAGCACCTTGTGATCAGAGCCATCTGCGTTCATCACGAAGATATCCTTGTCGCCTAAGCGGTCGGACACAAAGGCGATCTTATCCCCTTTGGGGCTGAACACGGGGGTTTCATCCTTTGCCGGGTTGTCTGTCAACTGCGTCAATCCGCCAGTTGCAATATTCAGCACCCAGATCTCATCATTGCCGCTTCGGTTGGACTGAAAGGCGATCTTCTTTCCGTCAGGCGACCACCTGGGTATAGTGTCCTCGGCAGCGTCGGTCGTGAGCTGCGTCAGCTCCTTAGAGCCCATATCCATCATCCAGATGTCGTTATTTCCCGAGCGATTGGACTGAAACGCAATGCCCTCGCCATCTGGACTCCAATCAGGCGCGATATCGATGGTTGAGCCGGTGACTAGGGGACGGCGATTCTTGCCATTCGCATCAATCACCCAGATGTCCCAATCATCCTTGAAAAGATTGATGGAATAAACAATATGCTTCCCGTCCGGGCTCCACCCCTCGGCTATCTTGTTGAACGGATGTGGAATGGATGTCAGCAAGCGCCAACCACCAGGATGTGTTGTTGGAATCGAGGAAAGAGCCATCTCTCCAAGTTCTGGTGCGGTCTTTGGTGCAGTAGGATATGGCATGCGATGGCATTGGAGGCAGACATCACCCTTATCGGCGTCGATAATCTGCCGACGAGATGGGGATGGAACGGGCATTACGCCAACCTCGAGGAGAGGTTCCTCCATGGGTTCTCCCATTACAATCGATGCCTTTGCTCCACCCACACGCATTGGAGCGTAGATACCTCCAAATGCCAGCTGGCTGAAAGCGAGTGAGCAAATAATGAGGATAAGCACGATAATGTGACGTTGGCTTTTCATAATGACCTCCTTAAGGCGTGCTATTAGATTATTAGAGAACCTTCCCAGGATTTCCTTCAATCAGGTGCGATGGATATCCAGTTGTTCAACGCGTAACATCGATTTTAATCTAGATCGGATACCGATTATTCGTCAAGGCTAAATCGATCCTGGAGCTTCCTTAATCTTCGGAGAAAACCGTTGTCCTTGAGCGTAAATTGCTGGAGAGAGGTGGGGTACCCATCGAGGGTGAGCAGGAAGGGGAAAGCCAGCCCTTTAGAGGCTGGAAGGGGTAAGTATCCCCCGCCTGCAAGCCCCGAAACGGTCACCTCGAAAGCACGGAAGCGAAAGGACAAGGGTTTTCGCTAATGAAAAATAGAGTTTGCCATATAATCAACAGGTTATGGAAATACACCCTACAAACTCCGGAAACTCGAGTAAATCGATCGAATCCTCATCTAGTCAGGCGCCGTAGCTTCAACGAAACTGTGGGAAGCGACCTGGATTTCCCGCTGACCGCAATGGGATCTGATTGGAGGAATGGGAGCAAATATACAGCCACCAATGCTCAAGATTTTTCTTGAACCTTTCTTCAGTCAAGGATATAGAATACTGGCCTTCCAGGTAGAACTTATGATCTCAGTCCGAATAGAGAGTTTTGACAACGATGGTGATCTCCCTTTTTGAGAGTTTCCAGCATTCCTCCATGTACACGGTGCTTTCCGTATCCGTGAATATGTTCCTGCGACTCTGGTATCTCCTCGCCTTAGGAATTGTTTTAGGGTCGCTTATATCAGTCTATATGCCACGGAGGAAGCTCTCTTCCCTTGCAAGAGAATCTGGTTTTAAGGCTATACTGATTGCGTCGGCACTGGGGG
>Ga0209636_10006038_pt1 | contig 12370 bp, 5 predicted proteins | sample DeeMarSWOR152_54_FD_187464 | JGI IMG/M metagenome (GOLD analysis project Ga0209636, IMG submission 187464) | Marine sediment microbial communities from White Oak River estuary, North Carolina - WOR-1-52-54 (SPAdes) (version 2) | ecosystem: Environmental > Aquatic > Marine > Intertidal zone >...
AGCTAGGTATACCAAGATGGTCGACTCTGCTTCCCTGCCAGAGGAGATTGATTTGTCTTCCACACCCTATTCAATTCTTAGAGCCCTTTTTACCAGAATCAAAAAAAGCGAAGAGGAGATAAGTCAAGAACGCATGAAGGAAGGATTGAAATTTATGAATTTCCTTTATTCCAAATCAGAAGAAGGATATGAGATTTTTCAGAACAGAGTTCTTTTCTCAGGAATCGATAGATACGAAAATGCGATGAGAAAAACCGATGGCGATTATTTTAATTACCTCTCAGATCTTCACCGCGGTCAGATAATCCGTCTCAATTTACCATACACAGCAGGACGGGGAAAGAAGAAAGTTGACGGGCTTATCATCAGAAATCCGAGAAGTTTTCTCTCCAAGGAATGGGCTCGTCGTGACAAAGAGAATTCTCCTCTTGGTGAGGGTTTTACCCTGCTCATGACCAATTTTGGGAACAATAGATATATTCTTGGAGTTGACCCCAGAAAAGGAGTCAATCTTAAAGGGCTTGGGGTATTACTCAATGAAAGAGAAGCAGTAAAAAGAAAGGCGCTGGGAAGAGAATTTGACATGCTTTGGTATGATGGAAACTGCCCCTTCTTTAACTTCCGGATAGTCGATTCCCCTCAGGATGTAACCTCTCTCAGCCACGAGGAAATCGTGGACGCCTTGCTGCACTTCAGCCAGGAACTCAAGTAAAAACACAAGTATAATACTATTTGAGGAGCGGGAACTTTGCTGGCGGGCGGCGGTGCTTCGTTCCCTGCTCATAAGCATAGGCAATCTTAATTATATCAGGTTCCCCAAATAGTCTCCCCACGATCTGCAATCCAGCCGGAAGATTTTCATGCGTAAATCCCATTGGCACAGTAATTCCTGGAAAGCCAGTATGGGGAGGAATCAACTGGCTGTTATCTCCGGCAGGGCTCTTGAGGTCGCCGATTTTCCTTGGAGGATTGCTCCATGTCGGATAAACAAATGCATCCAATTGATGCTCATCCATAGCATTTAAGACAGCTTTGCAAAAAGCGATATTTCGAGGTTCATCGTATAAATTCTTACACGAAGGTTCATCTTGCACAGGTGTCTCCAATGCTTCTTTCAGTCTTTCTTCAATATAAGGAGCGTAGAGTCCTGAATTCACAATATCCGCGAGGGTCTTAAAAGGTGCCTTGTCTCCAAGTGAAACTAGATAATTATTGACGTCATGTCTGAACGTGTTGCACCACAAGTTTTTAGTCAGTTCCTCAAAGTCGGGGATGGCTAAAGGGTCGATGATCTTTGCACCCAGAGTACTCATGTCTTCAATCGCTTTTTCAAACAGTTCTTTGATTTGCGGGTCAGTTGTAGGTTTATTTGTATAGTATCGAAAGATACCGATACGCGCTCCTTTGAGGCCGTCTTTATCTAAAAAGCGTGTGTAATCATCAGGGATTTTACCAATACAGTTCCTGGTAATGGGGTCAGCAGGGTCATAGCCTGCGATCACATTTAAAATTCTCACAGCATCCTCAACTGTGCGTGCCATCGGGCCTCCGATGTCGTTTCTAAGGTAAAGCGGCACAATTCCATCACGGCTTGTTAGTCCCATGCTTGACCGAATGCCGACCAGGCAATTGTGGGAGGAAGGACCACGAATGGAATTTCCTGTATCCGTACCCAATCCAACTGTTCCGAGGTTCGCTGCAACAGCAGCTGCAGTTCCGCCGCTCGAGCCTGCTGGGACGCGCTCTAGGTCATAAGGGTTCCGAGTTGTGCCTGCGATAGAACTTTCAGTCTGATAAGGGCTAAAGGCCCATTCCGCCATATTCGACTTTGCCAGGACGATTGCTCCTGCTTCTCGAATCTTTCTCACTTGATAGGCATCGTCGGGAGGAATGGAGCCCTTGAGAGCAAGGGAGCCTGCTGCCGTCTGCAAATCCTTTGTATCATAATTATCTTTCACAATCACTGGAATGCCATGGAGAGGACGGAGTATTTGAGTCGATGCGAATTCTTTGTCCAGTTCTTCAGCTCTCTTTAAGGCATTGGGGTTGATAACAACAATAGAATTTAATTTCAGCGGCTGGTCATAAGAATCGATACGCTTGAGATAGCGCTCAACTAACCTGCGACAGGTGATATTACCAGATTTAATGGCTTTGTGAATATCAGCGATTGTTGCTTCATTTATTGTGAATCCGAAAGATTCCGGTTTAATTCTATCATCAGAAGCTTTGCGGCAATCTGTGACTAAGAAAAGAGAAAATACCAGCAAAAATAGAGAAATCGTCGAAATAGGTTTTATTTTCATGAAAGCCTCCTAATAAAACTGTCTCCTGCTGATTCATATCATATGAAAATATGGAGGTCAAATACAGGAGGATCATATTTGGCATAACCTGATATTAAGCAGTTGACATTTCTATTTGATATTTATAATTTAGTATTTGATATTTATAATTATTTCGGATATGAAGTAAAGAGGAACCTAGTTACCCATTGAAGGAGGCACTAACTAACTCTTTTCATATGAGTTTCTCATGCTTTAGAGGAAGCGCAACTGTTTTCATGCTCACTAACAATTTGTTAGTTTAATATAAATATCAAAAGAAAGGAGGAATAAAAAAATGTTTAAAGCGAAAAATTTATTCATTTTGTTTTTAGGTTTGGTGTTCATAAGCAGTGTTGCTTTAGCCCAGATTACTACTTCCAGAATTTACGGAACAGTTACAGATACTGAAAACATTCCCTTGCCAGGAGTTACAGTAGAGGCTAAAAGTCCGAAACTCGTAGGGATAGCCACATCTGTTACTGATGAGAATGGTGTTTACCGTTTGTTCAACCTGACGCCAGGCGTCTATACTATTACATTCACCTTGGAAGGATTTAAGAAGGTTACACGTTCAGATATCAGTATTTCAGTTGAACAGTCTCTGAAACTCGATGTGCGAATGGAGATGGGTAAAATTGAAGTTGAGGTTGTGGTTACAGGCGAGGCTCCATTGATTGATGTGAAGAGTACTTCCATGGGACTAGATATGAGCAGAGATTATATCAATAAGCTCCCCAGGGGCAGGAATTTCATGTCACTTGTAACAATAGTGCCTGGCGTTAATGATGAGCCAATGCTGGGAGAAGGAGAAGAAGGGAGAGGAATTTCTGTTGATGGCGCCTCAGAAGGTGAAAATGTTTATTTTGTCGATGGTGCCGAAACCACAGATATTGTAGTTGGCAGTAGCGGGCAAAACGTAAACTATGATTTTGTCGAAGAGGTTCAGTTCAAATCCAGTGGATACCAGGCAGAATTTGGAGGATCTGTGGGTGGTGTTATCAACGTGATTACTCGTTCCGGCGGTAACGAATTCCACGGTGAAATTCTTGGTTACTATAGTGGCACTGCTCTTGAGGGAAAGAGAAGAGAAATACTCACCCAAGATTGGGACGACTCCTCAATAGCTGTATACATGGACTATGATGATTATTATGGAAAGACAGATATTTTCAGACTCGAAGGTGGATTTAACTTAGGCGGCTACATTATCAAGGACAGATTATGGTTCTTCACCTCTTTTCTCCCCGTTTACTATAGAGAAAAGAGAAATGTTCCTTTTCATGGTTCAGACATTGTTAAGGATTTCACGCAGAACTCATACTGGTATAATGCTTCTGCTAAACTGAGCGCACAAATATTGCCAAATCTCCGTTGGGGAGCCAGTGTGGTTACTAACACAAACAAATATAAGGGAGATCTAACCACTCCTAGGGGAAATCCAGAAACCGATTATGATGCGATCGGTTTCACATATCCTAACCTATCTGCAGCTACTTCCTTTGATGCAACTTTTGGAAACAACCTTTTATTGACTTTACAAGGGGGCTATTTCAGAACTAATACGACTAATCAGCTCGTCACTGCTCCTGGGCCCCGCTATTATTTTCAAAAGGAAGCTCCTGGTGGGTATGTCAATACGACTAATATTGGCCTACTTGACGTTCCTGAAGCATATCAACGTCCATTGGGTTGGTCGAATTATCCCTGGAGTACGCTCTTCTCGGCTAAAAAGAATATCAGAATGAGAATGTCCGTAAGAGCTGATTTAAATTACTTCCTTAATCTTGGAGGAGAACATTCCATAAAATTTGGCGGTCAATTCATACGCCAGGGTGAAGATGTGGACTGGACAGCAGATTTCCCTCAAATCCGTTTTGCCTGGGATATGGATTTAATCCATACAGGTGTCAATTATGGAAGAGGAATATATGGTTACTACGCAGTGAGAGGAAATGAAAAGACAGGCCCTTATGGCAATTTTTATGATGCTAAGAGTAACAGATGGGCATTTTACATCCAGGACAGCTGGACCATAGCTGAGAAATTCACCTTAAATTTTGGTGTTCGTACAGAATCTGAATATATCCCCACTTACTCTGACGATCCTGATGTAGACCAAAGACCTATTGAGTTCGGTTTCGAGGATAAGATTGCGCCAAGATTGGGATTTTCTTATGACGTCTTTGGTGATTCAAGCTTAAAAATCTTTGGAAGCTACGGCATATACCATGATGTCATGAAAGTCTATATTGCAGCAAGTTCCTTTGGTGGAGAAAAAATCAAAATGGCCTACTACGCCTTAGATACCTATGAATGGGACACGATCGGAATTAATGAATATTTTCCAGGTAGAGAACTCTATACACCGCGAGGCGGAGTCTATGATTACCGCTGGTATAATGACGTGGATCCTAATATCAAACCCTTCACTCAGCGGGAAATTGCTTTCGGTGCAGAGAGAAAAATAAGTGAAGACCTCTCTGCGACTGTACGAGTTGTCAATAAACATCTCATCAGGGGACTGGAAGATATAGCCATTTGGGATGCTGATACTGGCTGGGAACTCTGGTATTTCGGGAATCCTGGATATGGATACAGTCGATGGGTAGAAAATGGTGGAATAATGGATAGTACATATCCTGAAACTCCAAAAGCCACGCGAGAATATTGGGGACTTACTCTCTCCTTGGAAAAGCGCTTCAGCAACAACTGGATGGGCGGATTTTCCTATACTTTGAGCAGATTATCAGGGAATTATTCTGGTCTGGGGAGTTCGGATGAGCCTACTCGTGGGACCAGCCCCAATTTTGAACGTTTCTTTGACAGCTGGCATTTGCCAAGAGAAAAGAATCTGGAAGTGCTGGATGGACCTCTTCCAACAGACAGGCCTCATCGATTTAAAGCCTACGGAAGTTATGTGTTCCCCTTCGGTTTAACGGTGGGGGGAGTTGTTAACGCTATGAGTGGAACTCCTGTCCAAGAAGAGTGGGCCGTTATTTACGAAGGTTATCTTCCTTATGGTAGAGGAAGTTTGGGACGTACTCCCTTCTTATGGTATGTTGATGTCTATGCGGAATACAGTCTCCAACTTGGCGGTAAATATGCTCTTCAATTTAATCTAAATGTTGATAATCTATTCAATGTGGATACAGCGCGACGTATATTTCAGATAAGAACGGCTAACATGATACCAGTGACTCAGGAACAATTAGTGAATAATACCTGGGATTTGCCTGCTGATTATGTTCCTGATCCTCGGTTTGAGAAAGAGATGTGGTTCTACCCTCCAATAAGTGCAAGATTGGGAGTTAAATTCCTGTTTTGACAAAATAGGAAAAGCTATTTGAAAAGCCCTTCTGCTTGTCGGGAGGGCTTTTCTTATCATTTTAAGAAAGGTTACCTTTTCAAGTCCTTCTATATTCTGCAAGAAATACATTCTTGCATTTCAGATAATACATCTCCATTCTTTTTTAAGTTAGTGGATAATTTTAATTTATAAGTTTATTATTATTATTCAAACAGCATGATGAATATAAAGAAAAAATCCATATCCGTGCTTATTCTATTTTTTATTGTGGTCTTCACTGTTTTTCCTTGGCCACAGAAAAAATCACCAAAGGATCTTCCAGACACATATCGCCAATGGCTAGAGGAGGAAGTTGTATATATTATTACACCCAGAGAAAAAGACGTTTTTCTGCAGCTTGAAAATAACAGAGAAAGAGATTTATTCATTAAAGCTTTCTGGAAACAAAGAGATCCTAATCCTCATACTCCTGAGAACGAATTTAAAGAAGAACATTACCGCCGCATCAGTTATGCCAACCAATGGTTTGGGAGAGAATCACCAGGGCCGGGCTGGAGAACAGATATGGGTAGAATATATGTAGTATTAGGAGAACCCAAATCTATTGAGAAATTTGAAGGCCTTACTGAAGTTTATCCCACCATAATCTGGCTTTATCAAGGCATGGTCGAATATGGACTTCCCAATGCCTTCAATGTCGTCTTTTTTAAAAAAAGGGGAATGGGCGAATACGAGCTTTATAGTCCAATAAAATACGGGCCGCAACAGCTGCTCATCCATTACATGGGAGACCCGACAGATTATTTATCCGCTTATGCGGAACTTTTTAAAATTGAACCAAGTATCGCCAATGTCTCCCTCTCTTTGATACCTGGGGAAACATCAACGATCCAACCTTCTCTTTCTATGGCTTCAGAGATTCTCCTCTCTGCCAGGATCCCCTCCGCGCATCGTGAAAAAGTAAAAGATGAATATGCTGAGAAGCTTCTCAAATATAAAGATATTATTGAAGTGGATTATACAGCTAATTATATTGTCAGTGATTATTTAATAAAAATAATAAGAAATAGCTCCGGAATCTTCTTTGTCCATTATCTCATTGAGCCGAAGAAACTTTCCGTTGAACAGCTTGAAGATGAGTTTTATACATATTTGGAAATTAACGGAAATATTTCTGATTTAAAAGGCAATACAATTTTCCAATTTGAAAAAACAATCCCTGTTAAACTCACCAAAGAACAGTTAGACAAGATAAAAGATAAACTCTTCAGCTTTCAAGATATGTTTCCTTTGATAGAAGGGAGTTATAAATTCAATCTGCTTTTAAAAAATACAGTTTCCAAAGAATTCACTTCAGTAGAGAAAGATATTATTGTCCCCAAAGCGACTTCTCTTCAAATGAGCTCTCTACTATTGGCAAACAGGCTTAAAAGAGATTCAGAAGATGCAGGAAGCAATAAACCCTTCCTAATTCAAGATATGGAATTTGTCCCTTCTCCCCGGAACGATTTTTCCATTGAGGACACGTTGTATCTCTTTTTCCAGATTTATGGGCTAGACGAAGATCTTAAAAATAATGGGTATCTGGAATACTCAATATTTAAAAACAGCGAAAAAGTGCATTCCTTAATTAAAAATGTAAAAGAGTATCCTGAGAGAATAAATTTCTTTGAGAAATTTTCTTTAGTAAACCTGACCCCAGATTACTACAGAATCAAAATCTCTCTTTTTGATAAAAATAAGGAAGAGATTCTTTTTGAACAGAGCAACTTCTCTATAACTCCTTTTGCTTCTATTCCAAGGCCTTGGATTCTCTCACTATCAATGCCTTCCTCTGATCATCCATTATACTTGAATACTCTAGGAAATCAGTTTTTTAACATGAAAGACATTCAAAGGGCTAAATCTTTATTAGAAGAAGCACATCATAAAGACCCAAATTCAGTCAAATTTGCCCTGGATTTCAGCCGGGCTCTTTTTGCAGCAAAAGAATATCAGAGAGTAAAACAGGTAGCTCTTCCATTTCTTAAAGTTCAAGAAAAACATAAATTTTATGGAATATTAGGGCAGTCATGCCAGGCTCAGGGAGAATATGAAGATGCCATTTTGTATTATAAAGAGTATCTCTCTTTTTATGGAACAAATATAAATATTCTCAATTCAATAGGGCAATGTTATTACAATCTGGGTAATTACGAACAGGCGCTCATCGCCTGGGAAAGATCCTTGGAAATCAATCCTGAACAAGAAGACCTCCAAAACATAGTCAAATCGTTAAAGAAGAAAAGATGAAAGGGAAAGATACAACAATAAACTCATCAAGAATTACTGCTTCAGCAAATTTTCCCAGATAATAAGCTCGTTTCTAGCTTCCTTTATTCTTTTTTCATCCTCTCCTTGCGCATTCTCCAAGTATAATTTCAGATAATAAATAGCTTTTTCCAAATCTCCTCTCTTCCTTAAAGCGACGGCTAAATTTGAATACGCCAAAGGCGTAGGATGAATACTTATTGCTCTCTCCAAATTCTCTATAGATTTATCAAACTCCCCCATGTTGCCATAGGTAATTCCGAGATATTGATATATTCTATGCTCATCAGGATATTCTATTTTCAAACTTTCGTAAACTTCTATCGCTTGATGAAATCTTCCAGAAGTAGCTAAATTATGGGCATAGTTCATCCGAAGAAATTTGTTTTCCGGTTCAATTTCCAAGGCACTTTTATAATAACTCGACGCTTCTTCTTTATTTCCCATAATGCCCAATATCCAGGCTGAAGCAAGAAGGGCATCAAAATATCTGGGATTAATCTTTAAGACATCTTGCATTGATTCCAAGGCTTCCTTCAATCTTCCCATTACCAGGTAGGTATGTCCCAATCTTGAGAGAAGAATTTCAGAATCAGGAATTTTCTCGATGCCCTGTTTTAAAATGCGAATAGCCATATCAAATTTTTTCATTTTGGCATAAATGATAGCTAAACTGACGTAGTAGGAAGAAGCGTTAGGCCTTAAAGAGAGTATTTTTTCAAAAATTTTAGCTGCTTCTTCATAATTTTCCTGAAATTCGTATAATTCAGCCTGATGGATCATCTGAAGTTCAACAATTCTATCTTTTGGGTCGGGCAATTGGCCTTTTGAAATACCCTCTGTAAATTCAACATAGCCCAAGGATCTTAATCGTTCCTTCTCTTCAGATGTCATTTCCCTCATTTCTGCATTTATCCCAGAGGAATATTTCTTAATTATATTTTCTAATTTAGATTTCTTATCCGAAACAATCTTTTTTTCTTCTTTGAATATATTTGACTTTTCTTGAGGATCTTTCTTTAGATTATATAATTCTTCTTTTGGTGCCTGAATATATTTCCAATCTCCATCAATCAGACCAATTAATTCAGCCCAGCCATAATTCTCTCTAGGATAATAGGTCTCAATATAAGAATTAAGGTCATCTCTTTTTCTTCTCTCTATATAGGGTAAGAGACTTATCCCTTGAATCTCTTTGTTTGTTGGAATGTTGATCATATCTAAGATAGATGGCATAAGGTCAATGAGTCTTACCCTCGAGTTCACGACTTTCCCTTTGGGAAGATTGTTCTCAGCATAAAATATAAGAGGGACCTTCATGGTTACATCATAGAGAAAAACTCCATGGCCAGATACCTCTTTTTCTCCGAAAGCCTCTCCATGATCTCCGACTAAAATGATCAATGTTTTATCGAGAATACTATTTACTCTAAGTCTTTCGATAGTTTTGCCAATATAATAATCCATATAGGCTATTTCCCCGTCATAAGGACTATTTAAAAACTCTTCTTTGAAAGGAGAGGGAGGATCATAGGGAAGATGAGGATCAAAAAAATGAACCCAGCAAAAGAATTGTTGAGTCTCATTTTTTTCCAGCCAATTAGAAAAGCAAGCAAATACTTTATCAGCCTTTCTTTCAGATCTTAAAGCTTTAAATACCTCTTTTTCCTCAAATTTATCGTCATAAAAATCAAAACCTTGATCAAGTCCAAAACGTGAATCAACCGTAAAAGAGCTCACAAAAGCCGCTGTCTTGTATCCTCTGACTTTCAATATCTCAGCCAAAGTTAAAAGATCTGCATTGAGATAATAAGTACCATTGTTATGTACCTGGTGATAAATTGGATATGTTCCAGTCAAGATCGAACAATGGGAAGGAGAAGTCAAAGGAACCTGGCAGTAGGTGTTTAAAAATTGAACTCCGCCTAAAGCTAAGGAATCCAAATTTGGAGTTTTTGCATTCTCGTAACCATAACAGCCAATCCTATCAGCTCTAGTTGTATCAAGAGTAATAAGCAAAACATTTAAATTACTGGCTCTCTTAACTCTATTTATAGGGATTAATAAATAAAATAATAAAATAACAGCCATCGAAAGAAATAAAAGAGGCAGGAGATAAATCAGGATTTTTTTAGGTTTGCGCTCAATAATTCTTTCTTCTTTTTTTACATCTTGGGGTAGTATTCTTTCTGCTGAACTGACTCGAGAGGACTTTCTTCTCTTCTTTCTTTTTTTCTTGGACATGTTAATGTATAAGAAATTTACACCACAAAGAAAGATGAGTCAATCTAATTCAAGAATGCTATTCCAAATTTGAACTGACTCCTTCTTCAATTTCCGGATAGTCAGCTCCCCTCAGGATGTAACCTCTCTTAACCACAAGGAAATTGTGGATGCCTTGCTGCACTTCGGCCAGAAATTAGGATAAAAACGGGGAAAACGTGGCGGAGAGGGTGGGATTCGAACCCACGGTCCCGACATTAATCGGGACAATCGCTTAGCAGGCGACCCTGTTCAACCACTCCAGCACCTCTCCGCAGGTCTATCGAGGTTAAGGCTATTCTATCATTTTTCAGGAAATATTTAAAATTTTTCATCAATTTACAATTTTCTCTTAATAACGAGGTCCTGTTGATTCAGGTAGGTCTGTTCGGTTTATTTTCTATGCCCCCTCTATGATTTCTAAGATAACAGCATCACGCTTCCCTCTTTTCGGCATTATTGATCGAGATTGTTGCACTCGCTAAAGTTGCGGGCAATAATGCACAATATTAGAGACTCAGGGATTAAAGGCGTCTATCGCTGGTATATATTCGGTGGTTAAGATGAAAACGGAGGGAGAGGGATTCGAACCCCCGTCCCGATTGCTCGGGAAGCGATTTTCAAGACCGCCGCCTTAAACCACTCGGCCATCCCTCCAATGACTTATATTTTATCCTTAAAAACAAAGGTGGGCAAGTCGATTGGCGAGTATTCAGGTGATTTTCTCTAATCCATCCATATAAGGCCTTAAGGCCTCTGGAATAACGACAGTGCCATCTTCCCGTTGATAACTTTCCATAATGGCACCCACTGTCCTTCCCAGAGCTAATCCTGAACCGTTCAAAGTATGGATGAACTCCGGCTTCGAATTTGGTTCACGGCGAAAACGGATGTTAGCTCTTCGAGCCTGGAAATCCTCACAGTTGGTGCATGATGAGATTTCAAGGTATCGTTTCTGGTAAGGCATCCAGAGCTCCAGGTCATAGGTTTTGGCACCGGCAAAGCCTAAATCCGCCGTGCAAAGAGTCACCACTCGATAATGCAAATTCAACCGTTTCAGAATCTCCTCAGCATCCGACGTCATAATCTCTAATTCTTGATATGAATTTTCAGGAAGAGAAAAGGTCATCAACTCCACTTTGTTAAATTGATGCTGGCGAATCAGGCCTCTTATGTCCTTCCCGTAAGAACCGGCTTCCCGCCTGAAGCAGGGGGTGTAGGCCACAAATTTCTTAGGAAGGATTTCAGCATCAAGGATCTCTTCTCGATAGAAGTTTGTCAAGGGAACTTCTGCAGTAGGGATCATATACCACGGATAACCCTTCAATTTAAAAAGGTCATTCTCGAACTTAGGCAAATTCCCTGTTCCGATTAAAGTGCTTTCATTGGCTATGAAGGGAGGGATGACCTCTTTATACCCTTTCTCCTTGGTATGAATATCAAGCATAAAATTGATCAAGGCCCTTTCCATCCAGGCCCCGGCTCCAAGGTAAATAGCAAACCTGGAGCCTGCTAATTTGGCTGCTCTTTTGAAATCCAAGATGCCGAGGTTCTTGCCGATCTCCCAATGAGGTTTGATTGGAAAAGAAAATTTTAGCTGTTTACTGAATTCACGCATTTCAAGATTATCATCGGGCCCTTCTCCCTCGGGGACGGATTCATGGGGAATATTGGGAATAATAAGCAAGATCTCTCTGATTTTCTCCTCAATATCTCTCAACTTCTCTTCCAGGTTTTTAATCTCCTCTGAAACTTTCTTCATCTCCGAAATGACAGAAGATGAGTCTTTCTTCTCTTTTTTCATCTTGCCAATAAGTTTAGAGGCTTTGTTCTGCTTGAAACGAAGGTCCTCGACTTTTCTTAAGTGTTTCTTCTTGTCTTGAATAAACTTTGTAAGTTCGTCGAGATTAATTTTTATACCCCGACTTTCAGTCTTTTTAACCACTAAATCTGGATTTTCAAGAACAAATTTCAAATCTAACATGGCGCTGATTATAGCATAAGTCTTTAAATTTTAAAATTATTGGGGTCAGGCCTTTATAAGTTTTATAATTAAGTTGAAGAAAATAATCTTTTATTGAAAATTTATAATTATAAAAGTTATAAAGGCCTGACCCCATTGTTTCTTAAATGTTGACTCACTGAGGGGATTAAAATATAGTTA
>Ga0209636_10006039_pt1 | contig 12369 bp, 8 predicted proteins | sample DeeMarSWOR152_54_FD_187464 | JGI IMG/M metagenome (GOLD analysis project Ga0209636, IMG submission 187464) | Marine sediment microbial communities from White Oak River estuary, North Carolina - WOR-1-52-54 (SPAdes) (version 2) | ecosystem: Environmental > Aquatic > Marine > Intertidal zone >...
GACAGCTTCTTGTCAATAGGTCCCCAAAATATGGAGACGACGATGAATTGGCTGACAAATACGCTCAGCTTGTGGCAAGAATATACAGCGAAGAAGTTGAAAAACACAGAAACGTCAGGAACGGCTGGTTCATTGCAGGTATGTACTCTGTAACTACCCACGTTCCCTTCGGATACGTGACTGGCGCGCTGCCCAGCGGAAGGATGGCTGGCGAACCCATAAGCAACGGTGCTTCTCCCGCTATTGGATCGGGGAGAAGGGGGCTAACTGCGGCTATAAGGTCGGTGGCCAAAGTGGACTATACGCTTTATCCAAACGGCATAGCCTTCACGCTTACTTTGGATCCAAATATTGTATCTGGAGAAGAGGGAACAGATGTTCTAGCGTCCCTAATTAGGACCTATATTGAGCTAGGTGGTATGCAGATTCATTTCAACGTCGTAGATTCGAAGACTCTGATGGAAGCCCAAAGGTGTCCTGAAGCCTATAGAAACCTAGTTGTAAGAGTGGCTGGCTATAGCGCGTACTTCGTAGACTTGGCCAAGGATGTTCAAAACGAGATAATAAAGAGATACCAAAGGGAGCTCTAGTAGGTGTGACAGAAAACGAAAACTCAGCCCTAATCTTTAACATTCAGAGATTCTCAATTCACGACGGACCAGGCATCAGAACAACAGTCTTTCTGAAGGGCTGCCCCCTAAGATGCCAATGGTGCCACAACCCAGAATCCATTAACCCATTCCCTGAAATAACATACCACAAGTCAAAATGCCTCAAATGTTACAATTGCATAGAACTATGTCCAACAGAAACCATATCACAGAACCAAAACGGAATATCCATCGACAGAAAAAAATGTGACGGTTGCGGAAAATGCGCAGAAATCTGTTACAGCGGCGCTCTAGAACTTTGCGGAAAGTACATGAAAATAGAGGAAGTTATGGCTGAAGTAAAAAGGGACGTACCCTTCTACAAGAATTCTAACGGAGGCGTAACAGCCTCCGGAGGAGAACCATTAGGACAAGCCAGTTTCGTTGCAAATTTCTTCAAACGGGCCCACGAAGAAGGTATACACACCGCCCTAGATACCAGCGGATATGCTAGATGGGCAACGTTTAGGAAGGTTCTGAACCATACAGATTTGGTCCTGTACGACGTAAAAACCGTGGAACCGGAAAGACACGAGACGCTGACAGGGGTCTCCAACAAACTCATCTTAGCAAACTTGCAAAGAACATGTAGGGAGGAAATACCCGTCTTCGTCAGAATTCCAGTAATCCCTAACTACAACTTTGTTAATGTGGAAAAAGACGCTAAGAACATTGCCGATTTTCTTCAGGGACTAAACACCGTGAAAAGGGTTGACCTGCTGCCCTTCCATCGTCTTGGAAAATCCAAGTATCTGATGCTGGACAGAAACTGCATCGTGGATATTAAACCACCAGACAAAGAGTATGTTGAGAGAATCAAGAAAATACTGGAATCCGGCGGGATTAAGGTAAGTATTGGCGGATTACTTTAACGAACTGCCAGAAATGGCGTGGAGATAACGGAAGTTATGTGCGCGCAAGCTAATTCTTAATATTAACGGGCATTTATGGTTCAAGGAAAGAGTGGAACTCATGGGATTAGTAGACGTTCTTAGACGAGAGTTCTCTTTCATTACAGGGAACTATCGAATCCTTGTAGTGAGCTGGATCATAATGGACCTAGCTATGGAAATGCCTGCCCCAAACTTTCAGTATTACGTCCAAGCTCTAGGCGGAACTGGCATGGCCCTAGGAATCATAGGTCTCGCCAACTTTCTTGCAATGGCGGTTGTGGCCTTTCCTGGTGGCTACCTTGCAGACAAATATGGAAGACGTTGGCTCATAACGACCATGACGTTTGGAATGGCTCTGTCATTTCTGTTCTTTGCACTTGCCCCGACATGGCACTTTATTTTGTTAGGGTCAATTGTGAGTAGCCTCTGTCTAATCTATCAGCCGGCGCTGTTTGCAATGTTTCAAGATTCACTTCCCCCAGAACGCAGAGGTATGGGCTCTTCAATTACACAGCTTATTCATGGCACCTTCAACACTCCAGGTCCAGTAATCGCAGGTTTCCTGTTGCTGCAATTTGGACTGGAGATGAGTATGAGAATCGTCTACCTAATCATGACAGCTCTGTTTCTAACCGCAGCAGTATGGCGAATTAGATTGAAAGAAAAGATGACAAACGAAGAACCAATTCGCTTCAGCTATTTTGTTTCATCTTACCCAAAAGCCATCAAAGAAAGCTTCAGAGTCTGGAAAGTCGTGCCACGATCAATGTTCTGGCTGTTTGTAGGTCAGGTTCTCGTAATGTTCGGAATGTCGCTTACTCAAGTGATTAACGCGCTCTACGCAAGAGATGTGCTTCTAATACCAGAGGAACAATGGTGGCTCGCTTTCGTCCCACTTTTATTGACCATGGTCTTGGTTTCTATCCCGATCGGCAAGATGGTTGACAAGATCGGAAGGAAGATTCCGCTAGTTCTCGGGCTATTTGTCTTCGGTGCGGCTACACTGATTTTTGTCACTGGCAACCTCTTAACCGTCATGATTTCGATGAGTCTGTTCGGAATTGCTCAATTGTTGGCGATGTCTGCAGCGACAGCACTTTCGACGGACCTTGTACATCCGGAGAATAGGGGCAAAGTAAACGGGTTCATCAACTTTATGGGCTATATCATGATGGCCTTCGGCATGTTGCTGGGTAACTATCTCTATGTAAACTTCATTCCTCAGCTGCCCTTCTACGTAACGCTCGGATTGATTGTTCCAGAGTTCCTCATAGTTCTGTTTCTTGTACATGAACCCAAAAAGCGAGTGGGTGTGCACACACTTTAAGAAATGTCGTTTGAGGAACTTAGACAGACACTCTCTTGGTAACCACTAAACTCTATATCACTATATTCAATGAACATTGTTTAGAACGGAAGTTTTATAATTTACAACTACGTTGTAGTTTTGGTGGTCTGTCCTTGAGGGATCACGTTTGCCCTACGAGCTAGATTCTCATCAGTAACACAATTAGTTTTTAAATTTCTACAGTTAAATAGGTGGATAGCCCGAAAGGGGATTGTTGAAGGAACTTATCCGTCGATGGAAAGAAAAAACTTTATAACACTGTTATATGGTATTCTTGGTTTGCCGGGGTGGCCGAGTGGCTCAGGCGGTGGGCTGCAGACCCGCTCTACGTGGGTTCGATTCCCACCCCCGGCTCCAATGTGTTAAAGAGAAGCAACCTTTGTCTGGTTATCACCGAAGTTGGTGGAATTATGACGGAAAAAGCTGTGGAAGAAACCTTCGCGGCCTTGTTCGCTTTAACCGACTTAAGGCAAATTTTCAGAGACACCAAGCCGACTTATCAATTCAACAGCGAACAAAGGGAGAAGATTAAGCAGATTATTGAAAAACTGAGGCAGAGCTTGGACGTGATCGAAAAGGAGCTAATAAAATGAAACAAATGATTGAAGACATTGAAGTTAGATCAAGAGAAGAGCTGTTCATAAACATTAATCCCATCCAAGCTGCTGGTAGACTCACTCCAGAAGCCATGAAAGCTATAATCGCTTATGGAGACGGCTATTCAACCTGTGACTGGTGCACGAAACCGTTTAGACTTGACAAGATTCGCAGACCACCGATAAGTGAATTCCACCTTGAACTGGCAAAGTTCGTAGGAATGGACCAAGCTAGAGTAGTTCCAGGAGCAAGAAGAGGCTTCCAAGCTGTTGTTTCCTCCCTCGTAGAGAAGGGAGATTCCGTGATCGTTTCCTCGTTAGCCCACTACACCGAATTTTTAGCCGTGGAAGACGTTGGAGGCGTTGTGAAAGAGGTTCCATTAAACGAGGAAAACGTCATTACTGAAGAAAACACGGCTCAAAAGATAGAAAAAGTGAAGAGAGAGACAGGAAAACTTCCCAAGCTAATTATGATGGATCACTTCGACTACATGTTTGGGAACGAACACGACATCCATGGAATAGCGAAGGTTGCGAAGAACTACGATATCCCCTTCTTAGCCAACTGCGCCTATTCAATGGGTGTGATGCCGATCGATGGAAGAGAGATGGGAGCTGACTTTCTAGTCGGTTCAGGGCACAAAAGTTTTGCATCGCCAGCTCCTTCAGGGATAGTGGCTACAACCGACGAGTGGGCTGACAAAGTTTTCAGAACGACCCAGATGGTCGGTGACGTGACAGGGAGGAAATTTGGAATAAAAGAGGTTGAAATGATGGGGTGCACCTTGATGGGAGCCAATATGATCGCTATGATGGCTAGTTTCCCTGGGGTGCGGGAGAGGGTTAACTGTTGGGACGATGAGGTCAAGAAGATCAATTATTTCATTGACGAATTCCTGAAGATCGAAGGAAATGAGGTTCTCAGCGAAATGCCTAGGAAACATACTTTGACTAAAGTGGACACTACGGGAAGCTTTGACAAGATCGCGCGAACAAACAAAAGAAGGGGTTTCTTCTTCAGCGACGAGTTAAAAAAGAGAAGAATTGTCGGCGAATTCGCGGGAGCCACGAGGCAGTGGAAACTGAATACCTACGGACTTACGTGGGATCAAATAAAATATCTAGCCCAAGCCTTTCAAGATATTGCAAAGAAATACGGAATAAACGTAGTCTAACCGGATGGTTATTAGAGATGAGAATAGACACTAAAAAGTTGATTAAAGACGCCCAAAAAAACTATGAAAAAACATGGGCCGAATCAGCAAAACTTCTGAAAGTGAAGGGCAAATTTTTTACGTTGGCTAACAAGAGGAAACCGCATCCACTTTTTGACCTAATAATCAAAGCTCGGAACATTTTCTCTGAAATGGGATTTGCAGAGGTCATAACTCCGTTGATAACAGAGGAGTGTCACGTTTATCTGCAATATGGGCCAGAAGCACCCGTAATATTAGACAGGATTTTTTATCTTGCAGGGCTTCCAAGAGCGGATATAGGAATTTCGAAAGAGAAGATTTTCGAAATTAAGAAAATCATACCGCGTTTCAATGAGGTCAAGGAACTTCAGCATATTTTTAGGAAATACAAAAGGGGTGAAATAGAATCAGATGATCTAACGGAGATTTTTGTAGAAGAACTTAAAATAAGGGAAGAGCAGGCAACGCAAATAATTTCTTTGTTTCCAGAATTCAGCCAATTGAAGCCAGTGCCAACTAAACTTACCCTTAGATCTCACACGACTTCTTCGTGGTTTCCAATTTTAAGAGAAACGCAGTATAAAGAAACGCTACCGTTACAATTATTTTCCGTCGGTCCAAAATTTAGAAGAGAACAAAAACTTGACGTTAAACATTTGTATGAGTCTTGGACGGCTTCCATGGTCATTATGGCTGAAGAAATTAGTTTAGAGGATGGCCAAGAGATTGTAGAACAGTTTTTTAGAAAACTCGGCTTTGATGAAGTTGAGTTCAGGATTAAAAGGGCAACTTCGAAATATTATGCACCGAAAACAGAGTTTGAGACGTTCGTTAGGCATCCCAAAAATGGCGAATCCATCGAGGTGGGTGACGGCGGTTTATACAATCCTCTCAGCTTAGCACGATACAAGATTCCTTATCCTGTTTTTAATTTTGGGGCTGGCTTAGAAAGAATTGCTATGATAAAGACGGGTATAGAAGACATTAGGAAACTAGTTTACCCACATTTATACGTTATGGTAGAATATACCGATGAACAGTTAGCTGGGATGGTTGAGATTGATCAAACTCCCTTGACTGGAGAGGGAGAAAAACTTGTCAAAGCGATAGTTCAGACAGCGACAAAAAACGCGAATCAACCGAGTCCATGCCAATTTCTCGCCTACAAAGGCAGATTCCTTGACCGTAACGTTGAGGTTTACGTGTACGAGTCGGATGTACGGAAAAAGCTGATCGGTCCAGCAGCGTTGAACACCGTGTATGTTTATGATGGTAACATTCTCGGTTTACCAAAAGAGGGATTAGAAAATACCAAAATCGTAGAGAGGGCTAGAGAAAAAGGCGTCTCCACCGGAATTTGTTACCTAGATGCCATAGCTGCTCTGGCTACAGCTCTCATTGAAAAAAAGACAAATGCAGGAGAAATTTGTGAAGTGGACGTCAGAGTAAAGATGGCCAAGCTTCCGAGCGACGTTAACGTAAGGGTTCAAGCTGCTGGAATGGCCTGCATTACGAGCAAAAATAAGAGGATCATTGTTAAAGGACCCGTTTTTATTGGAATAAAAGCAAAAATTGTGTAATAATTCTCTTTATGCCTGTGGGCAACAGCTTCCAAAATGTATTTCAGCATTATTGTTGGAGGCAACTCTTATAACGGTGTTATAGAAGTAATACTTAACCGGAGGCCCATACGATTGCTAGACGTGAAAAAAATTAGGCGGAACTTCCAAATACTGGATTCCGGCGTTATCTACCTAGACAATGCCGCAAGCAGCTTAACTCCTGAACCGGTAATTCAGAAGATGTTGGAGTTTTATCATAATTATCGAGCCAACGTCGAGCGGGGTATCCACAGATTTTCGCAGAGGGCTAGCGAAGAATACGAAAAAGCCCATGCCACGGTTGCTGATTTCATAAACGCTGGATCAGAAACTGAAGTTGTATTTACAAGGAACGCTACAGAGGCCATAAACCTCGTAGCAAACGGCCTTAACTGGAAGAAAGGCGACAAAATCGTAACATCCCTCATCGAACACCACTCTAACTTCATCGTTTGGCTACGCCTAAAGAAACGATACGGAGTAAACGTAGAAATCGTTAAACCGAACAGAGAAGGCTTATTCGACATCGCTGATTTCGAAAAGGCGATAGACGATAAAACAAGGTTAGTAACTTTAACTCACGTTTCAAACGTTCTAGGCGTTAAAACACCCGTTGAAGAAGTTGCCAAAATTGCGCACGGTCACGATGCTCATCTGCTGGTGGATGGAGCCCAATCGGTACCGCATTTGAAGGTAAATGTTCAAAAGATTGGTTGCGACTACCTAGCCTTTTCAGGTCATAAAATGCTCGGGCCAACTGGAGTAGGTGTGCTGTATGCGCGAAAGGAACTGCTGGATAATCTGGAACCCCTAAGCATTGGCGGAGGAACAATTGCTGATGTGGGCTTGGATTACTACACGCTGTCTGAGAGTCCTATGCGGTTTGAGGCTGGCACGCCTGCGATCGCTGAGGCTATTGGACTGGGAGCTGCAGTTGATTATCTAAAGGAAGTTCAACTGGAGAACATCGAGGTTCATGAAAGAGAATTGGTGAAGAGGATGTACCAAGGATTAGCAGATATTCCCAGCGTTGAAGTTTACGGTCCCCAAAAAATAGAGCAGAGAACGGGTATAGTCTCCTTTAATGTAGCGGACTTGAATCCCCACGACGTAGCCTTGGCTTTAGATGTCTCCGCCGACATCATGGTTAGGTCAGGACATCACTGCTGTATTCCCTTAAACAAGGAACTTCTAAAACGACATGAAGGAACCGTCAGGGCCTCCCTATACCTCTACAATACTGAAGCTGAAGTTGAGAAGCTAATTTCCACGATTGATGAAATTGCAAGGTCGCTTGCATAAGTAAAACTTTTCCGTAAGAAAAAGAATAGCACCCTGAAAAAGACTGTAGATACATTTAAATCGTCACGTAGTGGCGACATCTCCCGCACTTTCCCTTTTTTTGTGTTTCAAGAGGAGTGAATAGATGCCTCAGCCTTGGCTTCTTGGTGTTAAACGTAGAACTTTAGATGACGTTGAATTTGAGAGACCTTCAGAGTTGTTGGAAATGATTGAAGGTAGGAGCTGGCCTTACAAAACTAACCGAGAGTTCTATGAGTGCAGAGACCGAGCCTTGATTTCCCTTCTTTATTTGACGTGTGGCAGAGTCAGCGAGGTTCTCAGCTTGACCAAGAAACAGTTTGTGTTTGACGAGGACCCTGATTTCATCATAATAAAGAACATGGCTGTTGTTAAGAGGAAGAAGAAGGCGAAAAGGAAAAGACGCAGCATAAGAGATGAGGTCCCCCTACCCCAGGACGGGCCCTTTAGGGCCTTTCACCCGTTTTGTCACGGAATACCTCAATCGCCTAACTGATCAGGAGGCGAGGTTGTTCAAGTTTGGGAGACATAGATCCTGGCAAATTGTGAGCTTCATAACAGGGAAGTGGTGTCACTATTTCAGGAGCCAAGGGGAAAGCTGGTATGGAAAAGTATTCTCAAACATATTTGCGTTGAAAGACTTTGTAGGAGTTGTTGATGCTTCTACTTTGAGTGATTATGTTAAAACCGATTGGAAGGACTATCGGGATAGAATCTTGGGGAAAACGAAATAGCGCGTAAAATAGTTAATTTCATCAGATGTTTGGTTTGATACGTTTTGTCACGCCATAACCATATCCGCCTGAATGGAATGTGTATACTCCTAACATACCCTTATCTGCGAGTGGAATAGACAATTCAAAATACCTTCGTTTGGTCCAAAAGAAGAGGCTTTCCCAAAATCTTAATAGTGTCATTGATACCTTAATAGTATGCTGAAAGGAGAAGAAAAAATGAAATTCAAATCGATCATAGAAGTGATATTGGCTGTGTTCTTGCTAAGCGTATTAAACATTCCACTTAACGCTGTGCCGGTCAAGGCAGATTCACAAGCTTCTACCACCGTTTTTGCAGATCCTCCGACGATCAAAGATAAGGAGATCAGTGAAACTGTCACAGTAAACATAAAGGTATCTAACGTCAACGATCTTTACGGCTGGCAAGCCGGCCTGACGTTTAATCCAGACGTGTTGAACTGCACAGGCTACTATGAAGGTGAGTTCCTAAAAAGGGCGGGCGTAGATACATGGTTTGCTAAACCCTCCTATCTACCACACTTTAACAACACTGAAGGGATAGCTTACTTGCACTTCTGCACTCTTCAGGGAGCTCCACGAGGAGTCAACGGAAGTGGACAACTTGCCTATCTTACGTTTAAGGTTATAGGAACTGGAATCTCAGACTTACACCTCACTGACGTAAAACTTGTCGGAGCGGTTGGCCATGATGTGTGGACGATTCCAATCGAAGTGATAGACGTCTTCACCGTTTCTTGGGGAGCAGTTGACTATTCTGTTGAAACAATAAGCAACTTAACGGGCATAGATAACCCCCCAGATCCACCAGCATCCGGTTTGTTCGATCACAACTTTAGCCCGCAAGAAAAGAAGATTACTTTCGACGTGATTACACATCATGATAGCTTCTACAACGCCACAATTCCAAAGACAGTCCTAAGGTGTGGTAATTTGTCAGAATGGAATGTTACAGTAGATGGCTCAAATGTAACTTTCGTGCCAACGGAAAGCTCCACTGAAACGTCTCTATACTTCACATATCATAACGGTACCCACAAAGTTGAAATCACAGGAACCGTCCTTATAACGGGCGACCTAAACGACGATGGAATCGTAGACATAGTTGACCTATCCATAGTTTCAATAGCCCTTTGGTCCACACCAATAGACCCTAAATGGAATCCACATGCAGACCTAAACGGCGACGATCTAATAGACATCGTAGACCTTACTATAGTCGCAATACACCTTTGGGAAACATGGTGAACCAAACATCCACTCTTTTTCTATAACATTAGAGTATCTCTTGAACAAATAATCAAAGAACCAGTTAAATGCGGCGCGCGCATACAATCATAAATAGGTAAGTCTATTTTTATTAATCCTCTTCTAAAATGTGCTTCGTTGTGGTTCTTTTTTGGGGTCCCTGAAAACTCCACAAGCGCACTGCTAATTGTTTCTTTTGATGCGCGCGCCAGAGTTTCACTGGATGGTGGGGTGCGCGGAAAAAACCCTTTCCCTTTCAGCAACTAAACGGTTTTTAGACTGCAGTTGAACGCGCCCCATTGTCCATATGTTACCTTTCTCTCTTGAGGTTTCTGGAACTATTTTCTATTCGGCATGGGGCACACATTAAACGTCATAATTTCTCGCTGAAAGAGAGAAAGGAAGATTCTGTCTGATGTGCACCCCAAAAGTTTGTGGAGCGTAGGTAATAGAAATACTTTATGGAAAACTTTTACATGTGTGCCCACGCGCATCTGCAAGAAGTGCAGTTACGTTTTACCTAGGAAAGAAGCTGTCCTAGATGTGGGAAAACGATTGCTTTCATTAAATGTTTCTTTTGATACATTTGGTCACGCTTAGTCAACATTCACTCGAATGAGGTGTGTATCATTCTCGATTCTGGTTACATTATCTCAGATTAAAAAATTCAAAATGGCTTAATTTGGTGAAATATAAGAATCTTTCCAAAGGTTAATATAGTTATTTAGGCAATATTGGTGTGCTGTAAAGAAGGAAGGAGAAAAAAAACATGAAAAAGAAAATAGCTGTAGTGTTGACTAGCGTACTGATGTTAGCGGGTTTGTTGTCAACGTCATACTTTGCGCCGCCTGCAGCGTCTGATGGAGAAGGAACCCACTGGAAAATTATGTTGGCGCAGAAATACTGTGACGCATCGATTGCTGGCTGGTTAACCGATATCGGAGGCTTAGAAATACCGGGAACCGCTTTCGTCTTGAATTGCACTTGTGGACTACCAGAGCCTCAGCCCCTTGGCCAATTTGTTTTCTGGAAAGTTTGGAGCCCAGTACCGCCACACGACATTCATTTTGTCAAGAGAATAGACTTGAACAAAGACGGTATCCCAGATTACGTGGAACCTATAAACGATATTATTCCCGGGCCGATATGGCCGGAAGAGCCTCACACTTGGTACCAACATGTACAAGAGGGTGAAGGCCCCTTTGGTCATTGGATGGTGGTTGTGGAAGTACGTGAACAACCTTACGACCCAGATCGACCAATATTCGAATGGCAAATAACGATGAAAACTCATGGCCTCCCCTTGCCCACAACTTTGAGCGGTCACCTAACGAAAGACGGCATACCATTACCAGGAACTGATTTCGATTTAGTGGGTATCACTGATCCCGATTTGCAATGCCAAGTTGTCCGAACACCGTACTGCACGGTGCCTAACGACATTTACGCCGAGTTGTTAATCAACGACATGCCTCCCCCAGTCATAATTGATGAATGGATACTACAATTTCCTTGGACGTATGTGTACGCAGTAGGACCAGGAATGAACGTTACGCTCGAACTAACCGAAGTACAAATGCACCATTACACAGTTATGGGAGGATGGATGAACACCGCCGGCCAAATAGGTGCATTTCCACCATGGGACCTGAATGCATGGCAAATCGGTCTCGGAGTTCCATTCGCCACCCGCGAGCCATATTTAACTCCTATGATCATGGGTCAAAACATAACGTTCACCCAACGAGATCCAACAACAGGCATAGTAGAACTCGGCATCCCGGCTGAAAGCTACGTCGGACTAGACCATATGTACTACTCACCCGACTTTGGAACATGGTTCAGATTTGAGATATTTCTGGAAACGCAGGGTTGCGGATGGCTTTTCACAGGAGTAGGCAAACAACCAGTTCTTGGCAGCGTAGACCTCCTCACATACAACAATTATAGCGGAGTGTGGACGTATGGCCCTGATCAAATTCCGAAAACAGCCGACGACGAACTACTGGCTGGAGAGCTTTACGGTCCTGGAACAGAATCAGCTGGGGCAGGCCCACCCGTAGGACCATGCCTTCAGCTGCTGAGAGGCCCTGACAGCATACCTGGCACAGGAGACGACCCTATCGGCCGCGGAGACCCAGACGGACCGAACCCACCGGGATCTTCAATAGTGTTTCTGCCGAGCACGCTGAGAATGACGTGTTGGGATGGATTGAGCTGGCAGTTTATGGTCCAGTCGCCTTGGCCTCAACTGTTGACGACGGGAACGGCCAACGACACTGTAATCGAGCCCGCCTCCCCTATTAACGGTGCCACAGCGGAACAGACAGGACAGCCTTGGGAGTACTTTGCAGGCCTGGACCACCCAAGTCAACAAGTTCCTTGGAAAGATCCGAAATGCAATGCTTACGTACATTACGTGACTGTCTGGTCTGTGCTTGTAATCCCAACGGCCTTTGGAAACATGGACATGCTCTTCGAATTCGAGGAAAAGAAGGTTAGAGACGACCATGTGATTCCTGATGTAAACTGCGACGAAATAGTCGATTTCAAGGACTTGTACCTAGCAGCGAGGGCTTTTTTCACCATGGATGAGGGCATTGGACCCGACGGCATTCCGGGGACACCAGACGACAACCCTGCAGCCCCCGGCTTCGATGCCCGTTGCGACGTCGTTCCAGATGGCATAATAGACATTCTTGATCTAGTCGTACTTGTCTTGGACTACGACTTTGTACCGGGATATCATGTACCGGACACCT
>Ga0209636_10006040_pt1 | contig 12368 bp, 11 predicted proteins | sample DeeMarSWOR152_54_FD_187464 | JGI IMG/M metagenome (GOLD analysis project Ga0209636, IMG submission 187464) | Marine sediment microbial communities from White Oak River estuary, North Carolina - WOR-1-52-54 (SPAdes) (version 2) | ecosystem: Environmental > Aquatic > Marine > Intertidal zone >...
TGACGATTATTATAAAGAGAGGGGCTGGGATGTCAGGAGAGGTGTGCCTACAAGGGAAAGGCTCATCCAGCTAGGACTTGAAGATTTTGTTTCGTTGGATCCCGCAAGTCAGAAAGCTGACAAATAACAACTTAACGCTTGGGATTAGGAGGCACTGAGTATGGACATGCCTAAGTTTTCTTTGGATGGCAAAGTTGCCCTCGTGACCGGAGGTAGTCGGGGAATCGGCGAGGCTATTGCCCTGGCGTTTGCTGATGCCGGGGCAGATGTGGTAGTGAGTAGCCGAAGTCTCCCTGACCTGGAGGAGGTAGCCGAAAAGATCAAAGGGCTGGGGAGAAGAGGCTTGGCGGTAGCCGCCCATGCTGGCAGAATGGACGAGCTGGAGAATTTGGTTAAAACGGTGATGGAGCAGTTTAGCAGGATTGATATTCTGGTGAACAATGCCGCTACCAATCCGGCATGGGTTCACATACTGGAAAGCGAGGAGCGACTTTGGGATTCAATCATCAACCTTAATCTCAAAGGCCCGTTCTTTCTCAGTAAGATGGTGGCTGGCATAATGAAGGAACAGGGTGGAGGTAGTATCATCAACATAGCCTCGGTAGAGGGGTTCGTGGTAGGTGACCGGTCAGCCATCTACGATATCAGTAAAGCTGCGCTCATACATTTGACCAAAGCTGCGGCTGTGGAATGGGCTCCGCACAACGTTCGGGTTAATGCTATAGCCCCGGGCTCTGTGCAAACGCGTCTGACTCATTCTCAGTGGGAGAACCCGGAATATCGAGCTGCGCTGGAACAAATGATCCCCATGCGACGCATAGCCCAGCCCTCGGAAATGGCAGGCGCCGCGGTCTACCTGGCATCCGATGCTGCTGGTTACGCAACTGGTTCTCTCATAGTGGTGGACGGTGGCTTGACACTTGGGGTCTGAGGTTCTGGGTCGGCTGATCCCTGCTCTACCCAGGGGTATAGCCGGCTTTTCGGCTTTAAGGAAGCTGTTTAGCAAAGGGGGTTTAGAGTTATGTCCGATCCACAACAAGTAAGAGTTTCGGAGGAAAGCCTGAGGGAGGATTTGGTGAATCTCCCCAAGGAGACATTAGCGGAACTGGTCTTGGCGGGGGGGAGGAACTGCTGGAGCGTTCAAAATCACTGGATGGAATACATGTTCAGGGAATATGGCAATGAGGCAGCTGCGAAAGCTGATAGCGAGGTCTTTGGTCGATTTACAAAGAGTATGATATACAGGCTAAAGAGAATCCTCGACATAAAGGGCGATGACATTCCAGCATTCATGAAGGTTTCCAAGTTCTTCCCCATGCAAGAGAGTGAGGATGCTTACTTCCGTCTGGTCAGTGATACAAAGGTGGTGTATCGAATAAACTCGTGCACCATGGGAAAGGAAAGAAGAAGGACAGGGCGTCCCTTGCTGCCCTGCAAGCCAGCGGGACTAGCTACCTTTGAGGCTATGGCAACGATGGTGAATCCAAATGCGAAGGTTAAGTGCGTATTTTGCCCGCCGGATGAAATCCCCCCTGGCGCAATGTGTGAATGGGAGTTCGAGTTCCCTGCTCCGTAGGATTTTCCTGCGACCAGGCGATCTGAACCAAGCGAGAAAGGTGAGAATGTGCTAGGAACAAGACTGTGTGAATTGCTCAATATACGACACCCCATCGTTCAGGCCTCTATGGCTTGGGTGAATAGCGCGGAGATGGCCGCCGCCGTTTCTAACGCCGGTGGTTTGGGTACGCTGGGACCAAATTCTGGCGCCACTACCATAACGAGGGACCCTCATGAAGTAGGGGAGAGAATGAGAGCCCAGATAAAGAAAGTAAGAGAGCTGACTAACAAGCCCTTCGCCGTTAATGTGGTAGTGCCTGGCCCCGGGGAGGAAGCGTTCAGTGAAGAGACAGCCAAAGTCGTTATCGAGGAAGGCGTGCCAGCAGCTATAGTCTCCCAGGGGAGCGGCAGGGTGTATACGGACAGGCTGAAGCAGGCAGGAATGAAGGTCCTCCATGTCGTGGGCACTCCGAAGCATGCTAGCAGTGCAGAGGCCGCCGGGGTCGATGCGGTCATCACCTCAGGTACAGAAGGGGGAGGGCACAGTGGCTTTGACCAACTGACTACTTTCACGCTAGTCCCTCAAGTGGTTGATAGAGTAAGAATACCTGTGATCGCTGGCGGTGGGGTGGGAGATGCCAGAGGACTTGTGGCAGCTCTAGCGCTGGGTGCCGAAGGCATTTACATGGGTACACGCTTCATAGCTGTCCAGGAATGCCCCGTTCATCAGAACTGGAAGCAACTTCTAGTTCGGAGCGAGGCGACAGATACTGTAGCAATTAGGCATGGCCGGCCTGCAGGAGAACTGATAGATGTTCAGGCTGAGATGCGGCTGGGGTCGGTAAGGTGCTTGCGTAATGAATACGTCGAAAAGTTGCTGCAGCTGGAAGCCGCCGGGAAGAGTCCTGCGGAGGTAATGGAGTTTTTCCTTTCACCACCTGCTGGTTATGAAGGAAAGGAAGTCAGCCGAGCCATGATTCCGGCGGTGTATGGCGATATTGTTGAGGGGGGCCTCGGTACGGGGCAGGCGGTAGGTCTAATCAGAGATATACCCACTTGCCAGGAGCTGATAGAGCGAATAACTGTAGAGGCAGAGAAGATACTGGATCGGCTCTATGAAGCGAAAGGCAGACCCTAGCTTCGAATCGGATGGTCCAGCAGACAGTACAAGTGAGATTCACGAGAGGCCGTATTGATTCGCGGGTGTGCTGCTAGAACCTTCAAAGCGTATTGACAAGGAGATCGGTTTGGAAAAACTGGACGATTACAGTGGGGAATTCCTCCCTGACCTAAAGCTCCAAGATTTCTCCCCCGACGCACTTGCCGAACTAATAAGACTATACTCCCAACTATACATCGCACTGGATGGCTTCTGGTATCTTACCTTACAGGAAAGGACCAGCAATGAAGAGGCCTTGGCGTGCGACTTACAGGTTTGGGAAAAATTGTGCAACTATGAAATGGCGAAAATTACGGACCATTTGAATATCCAGGGAAACGATGTCATTGCTCTTGTCAAAGCTATGCAGGTTGCCCCCTGGTTCCACAAGATCAAATGCGAGGTAGATGTAAAGAATAACAACAATGCTACGCTTACGGTTACTCATTGCCCTACACTGGAGGCCTTGGAAAAGGAGGGTGGAGGAAGGGAGAGTGAAATTTGCAGGCTGGTAGAGCCTAGAGTCTTCAAGGGATATGCCTCGTTCTTCAACCCTGGCATAGAACCAAAGCCACTCAAGTTACCCCCCAGAAAAAACAAAGATGGAATTTGCTGTCAATGGGAGCTTAGGCTAGAAGAGTAGGGGCGTAGGATCGAGCTTACTTTGCCCCTCGGAGTCCATGAATCTCTCTGTAGTCTAGTCCCCGAGCAATCAGGGAAGCAGTAATGTGGCCTAGACCACACGTCATACCGTCTCACAGGAGTAAGGCGTGAGGCCATGAAGTTTCTTCATCCGCCCCATCTGTGGCATCTGACGCGCGTGGCCGACACACGCAAAGAAGCATTGACAAAGGTTGTGTGACTGTGGTAAAGTTGCCGACCGACTGGTCGACCGACCCGAAGTAATGGCAGGAAACGTGTGCCCATGCATAACAATGCAGGAGCTTATGGTCTTGCTTTGGTGAAGAGAAGCTAGGTAAATATGTAACCTCTTAGATACAGAACCCGTTTTTCAGGCGGAAAGGATTGGGGAGCAATAAGTGGGGCACGACCGGGGCAAAAGAAAGGCACGGGGTCGCGAGTTTATGGCGATTGGCTGTGCCTTTTTCTATTTAACTGGCTGTTGGCTGGGTATGTGAAAAATGTCCGTTCCTTGACACATCCCTGACTATCTTGGCGCTAACTTGCTGGGAGGTAAGTATGCGAACAAATACGCCAAAAGGAGACACAATTCCGAAGCTATTTTTGGAGAGCTGCCAAAGATGGGGCGATTCAAAGGTTGCCATGAGAAAGAAGGACTTTGGTATCTGGAATGAGTATACCTGGCAAGATTGCTATGACGAAGTAAGGAATTTGGCCGGCGGGCTTCGGAGTTTGGGTTTTGACAAAGGGGATAAGCTCGCTGTTATCGGTGACAATTCCCCGGAGTGGTTCTTCGCTGAGTATGCTGCCCAGGCCTTGGGTGGAGTGGTGGTGGGGCTCTATACTGATGCCATCCGCAGTGAACTAGCCTACATAGTCGGTCACTCCGATACCAAGATTGTAGTTGCTGATGACCAAGAACAGGTTGACAAGTTTCTGGACATCAGAAATGACCTCCCCAGGTTGGAAAGGGTAATCTATTGGGACCCCAAGGGCATGTGGAGTTATGATGACCCTATGCTGTCCAGCTGGGACGAGGTGATTGAGATTGGCAAAAAATATGCTGAAGAGCACCCCAACTTTTTCGAAGAAAGCATAAGCGGGACCAAAATAGATGACTTAGCTTTACTCCTTTACACCTCTGGCACCTCGGCGTTACCAAAAGGAGCCATGCTCGCCCACCGATTGTTAGCGAAAGCTGGTGGCGACTGGGTTGAACAGGAGGATTATCGAAGTTCCGAGCAGTATGTATCCTATATGTCCCCAGCCTGGATTGCTGAGCAGCTTTTTGGACTGGGTTGCCTTGTATTGTCCAATATTGAGGTTAACTTTCCTGAAGCGCCAGAAACGGTACAGGAGGACATCAGGGAGATAGGTCCTCACATGCTCTTCTTTGGTTCCCGTCTTTGGGAGAGTGTAGCGGCAACCATTCAGGCCAAGATAAGCGATGCCACTTGGCTCAAGAGGCTCGCCTACCATCAGGCTCTGCGCATCGGTTACAAAGCGGCTGATCTGAGGTTGGCAAAAAAGCCAATTGACCCGCTTTTGAGAATTGCCTACGGCATTTGTGAACCCATGGTCTTCAGACCTTTACGAGATAAGGTCGGGTGCCTTAGGGCCAGGCATGCTTATACTGGAGGTGCTCTACTCAGTCCCGATACCATAAAGTTCTTCCACGGAATTAACATCAGGATTAAGAATAACTACGGTCTCACCGAGGCAACAGCCACATTGCAGCACGATAACGATATAAGCGTGGACAGTGTGGGGGTCCCCGTAACCAATACAGTAGCCATAAGGGATGATGGCGAGATTGTTATCCGGGGCGACGCCACCTTTGACGGCTACTATAAGAACCCCGAGGCAACTCAGACGACTATAGATGAGGATGGTTGGGTGCACACCGGTGATGCTGGCTATTTTACTGAGGATGGACACTTGATTTACATGGACCGGGTAAAAGAGCTTATTGAGCTGAAAGATGGGGCGAAATTCTCACCGGCATTCATCGAGGGGAAGCTAAGATTCAGCGTCTACATAGGCGACGCCATGATTATCGGGGGCAAGGATAGGGACTTCGTGTCGGCTATCATACAGATAGATTATGAGAACGTAGGCCGTTGGGCGGAAGCTCACAGGATAAGCTATACAACATTCAGCGATTTATCCCAAAAGGATGAGGTTATAGCCCTAATAGGTAAGGACGTTGCTCGGGTCAATGCCAGCCTTCCCGAGGCATTCAGCATAAAGAGATATTGTAACATGTATAAGCAGTTCGACCCTGACGAAGCTGAGCTTACCAGAACGCGGAAGCTAAGGCGGGGTTTTATGGAACAGCGCTACGAAAAGCTTCTAGCAGGTCTGTACAGTGGTGATGAGGAATGTGAACTCGAAGTCGAGGTGGTATATCAGGACGGCAGAAAGAGCAAGATGAAAACTCCGGTTAAGCTGGTATCTGCTTAGGCGGAAAGGCCGTGAGCTGTTAGAGCAGCTTCTACGCAAATGTTGAGACTGCTTACAGGTTCTGGCGAGAGCTTGCACGAAAACGTCGGTGCGCAGGCAGGTAATGGCGAAGGTGGCAGAAAGGGGGTAAAGTGACTGAGTTCCTTGGTTTCGCAACTTCAGGAATATTGGTGGGGGCGCTATACAGTATCGTCGCCCTTGGCGTTGTCCTGATCTTCAAGACTACGCAGGTCTTCAATTTGGCCCAGGGAGAGATGCTGCTGATAGGCACCTGGTTGGGCTGGGCTGCTATTGCCTGGTGGCACCTGCCCATATGGCTGGCTTTTATTGTCGCGCTGGTTCTTTCCGCGGTCGTGGGCATGGTCATAGAACGATTTGTCATGCGTCCTATGGTTGGCCAGCCCCTCATGGCAATGATTATGATCACCATTGGTATCCTTTCCGTGCTCAGGGGAATATCACTGTACTTCTGGGGTGGACCAACGCAGGCGTTCCCTCGGATGTTTCCTGCCGAGGGGCTGCAAATAGGTGCTCTGTCGGTCTCATTACAGCATCTGTACGCTGCCGGTATAGCAGTTATTCTCGTAGTTCTCACCTACGCATACTTCAGATATACAAGGGGAGGGCTGGCTATGAGAGCAATGGCGGAGGACCACCAGGTAGCCCAGAGCGTGGGGTTGAGTGTAACCAGGGGTTTCTCGCGCGCCTGGATGTTGTCAGCGATAGTAGCTACTGCAGGGGGTATTCTGCTGGGCTCCACAGTCGGGGTTGACTTCTCACTGTCTGATATCGGCTTAAAGGCATTCCCCGTTGTCATGCTGGGCGGCTTTGAGTCGATTCCCGGAGTCTTACTCGCAGGCCCGATCATGGGACTCTGCGAATTCCTGGGCGCGGGGTATGTCGACCCACTGGTCGGTGGAGGCATAGGAGAAATAATGCCATTTGTTGTTATGCTGATCGTTTTGTTATTCAGGCCATATGGCCTTTTTGGCTATAAAACGATAGAGAGGGTATGAGAAATTGCGTTTACCGAGCGGAACCTATAGTGTCGATTATGCCAAGGACATGGCTATAGTCCGAACCCGGACACAATGGGGGTTACTGACGGCTCTACTTGTCTTCCTGGTGGCCCTGCCCTACATACCTGTCATCGGAGGTCGCTATTATCTGGGCATGATAAACACGATGCTCATCTGGTTGGTGGCTCTCCATGGCCTGAATGTATTGACAGGCTTGTGTGGCCAGATATCTCTGGGACAAGCTGCTTTCATGGCGGTAGGTGCTTATTCCAGCGCTATCCTGATGGATTCGCTGGGTTGGTCCTTCTGGGCGACCCTGCCCAGCGCCATTATCATGGCTGCGCTAGTGGGGTTGATCTTCGGGTTGCCTGCCCTGCGGCTAAAGGGGCTGTATCTAATCATGACCACGATGGCTGCACAGTTCATAATCGTCTATACGGTGGTGCATATTCCCGCGCTTACTGGCGGAGGTGAGGGAATGTCAGTGCCTTTGGCCACAATCGGCGGGATGGTCATTGATACTGCCCAGTCCAACTACTACCTTATCATGATTAGCGCTGTGCTGGCAACCTTCCTGGCAGTAAACATAGGCCGGAGCCAAATGGGGAGGGCCTTCGTGGCTATCAGAGACAACGATATCGCTGCTGAGGTTATGGGAGTAGACCTTACTAAGTACAAACTTCTTGCCTTTGCTATCGGCTGCGGTTTTGCTGGCTGGGCTGGTGCACTCTGGGCCAACTACAGCCAGGTGATAACTCAGGAACAGTTTAGCATATGGAATTCGCTCTGGCTTCTTGGTATGCTTATCGTGGGCGGTCAGGGATCAGTCTTGGGAGCCATCCTGGGCTGCATATTTATTCGGGGGCTGTTTGAAGCGGTAAGTGTCATAGCTCCAATGCTGGGCGGTCTACTGCCCGGGTTGGTATCTATAGGTTCAATTGGGCAGGTGCTTTTCGGACTAGTAATCATCGTTTTCCTGGTCTTTGAACCCAGAGGGCTAGCCCACAGGTGGGCTATCGCAAAAGCGTATTATCGATTATGGCCGTTCTCTTATTAGAGGTGCTATAGATTTGCCACACCTAATTGTAGCTAGTTCTCTAGTGACACAGTTTATGAACGTTGGCTGGCAGGTTGATTAGATGCCATTTGCAGAAAACCTTGCCTAAGGAGGTGATATCGTATGCAGTAGCTGGTCGCAAGGGAGGAAGCAACTCTGTAGTTCGGGAGGTATGAATCAATGACAAGGAGGGAAAAATGAAAACTAGCAGTGCATTGAAGATAGTAGTTGTATGTCTAGTACTAATGGCGGTCGTGTTGGCTGCTTGTGCCGCGCCGGAACCAGCACCGACGCCAACGCCAACACCAGAGAAGAAGACTGTCACCGTGACGATAGGAGCACTATTTGACATGAGCGGTCCTACAGCCAGCGGTACTGCCCCGGCTGTTGCACCATTTTACGACATCATCGATTACGGTAACAAACAGGGTGGCCTGGATTGGTCTGGGGGAAAGCTGCTGATCGAAGTGGACACCGTCGATCACCGCTATGACCCGGCAATATCATACCCGGCCTATGACAAGATGGCGGCCAAGGGCTATCCGCTGATTTTGACCCATGCATCTTTTGACAACGTAGGGCTGTTGGACAAGGCAGCCAGGGACAAAATTGTGCTTCTGACTACGTCCGCGACGTCTGCTGCGTTATATGAGCCAGGATGGGTATTCACCTACGTACCCTCCTATGCCGACAATTTCGCCGGTTTCTTGGACTGGGTTAAGGAGACATGGGAAGGACCGCAGCCAGCGAAGATTGCCAGTCTCACCTGGGACAACCCGTGGGGCAAAGCTCACCTCTGCGCTGTGGACTACGTCAAAGAGGTGGGGCTGGAATACGTGGGCACCGAGTACTGCGCTACTGCGCCCACAGACGTGACTCCTCAGCTAGCCAGATTGGCCAAAGCCGGTGCTGACTACGTATGGAATCAGAGCACCGCACCGGTTCCCACAATCTTGAAGGACATGTACCGGACGAATTTCCCCGGGACATTCGTAGCTTCAAATAATACGCCGATTGACCAGTACATAGCGGTAGTTGGCGGTGAGGTCGCAGCTGGGGTCATTCATCCAAGCTCGACCATTAAGTATATGGCTGAGCCCGATAGTGAAGCATGGGCATATCTACAGAAAGTGCAACTGGAAGTCAAGGGCCACACTATGGACATCAAGGTAACACATGCTCCTTTGGGAACATTAGGTGGCCTTGTGACACAATGGGGTTTGCCGCGCGCCCTTGATGCCGCTGGAGGACTTGACAACCTAAGTGGCCAGCACCTCTACGATGCCCTGCTGACGATGAAGGACGTCGATTTCATGGGTAACTGCAAGCCAGTAACGCTGAGCCCTACTGAACGGAGAGGAAGTATGGGAGTGAAGATATACCAGTTCCAGCCAGACGGGTCTTGCAAGGCACTTACAGACTGGAGAACATGCCCCGACGCGCTGCACAAGTATGCAGCGTGCGCCGAATAGATGTGCTTGGGCGCAAAAGCGCCTGCTGCGCCTTTGCGCCCTCACATCATTACTGATAGAAAAGACTGCTCGAAAAAAGGTGCGGTTTAGGAAATAACACGTACTGAAAGGACAACGACCTAAGGTGGCAGGGCCTGTGCAAATACTAGGTATCCAGAAGCAGCCCAGCGGAGAAAGGACGGAGGAAGGTTGCCTGAGCGGCATTACGCAGTATGTGAACTGGGGCTTTGCTGGTGCTGCTAGACGTTCAGTGGGTAAACATTACCGGTGGTTAGGCCCTCACCAAACAGCCTAACGGGCCCCTGCAAGGCATGATGCGTTGGGGTAGATTGACGGTCTGAATCAGTAATTGACAGAGGGGGAGTGTCCTGTGCTGAAAGTAAATAACATAGAGGTAATCTATAAGCAGGTCATTTTGGTGCTAAAGGGGGTCTCTCTGGAGGTTGGCGAGGAGAGCATCGTCGCTCTGCTGGGGGCCAACGGGGGCGGAAAGACGACAACCCTGAAGGCGATATCCGGCCTGCTGAAAATAGAGGAGGGAAAGGTAACTGACGGTAGCATAGAGTGGAACGGGCGAAGGATAGATAAGATGCCGCCCCAGGAGATAGTCAGAAGCGGAGTCGTCCAGGTTATGGAGGGACGGCGGCTATTTGAGCACCTGACCGTTGAAGAGAATTTGCTGACCGGGGCACTGCTCCGAAGTGCATCCCAAGCGAGAGGTGAGCTCGAGAAATGTTACCGTTACTTTCCCAAGCTTAGCGAGCTACGCCACCAGACGAGTGGTTACCTCTCCGGTGGGGAGCAGCAGATGCTGGTCATAGGCCGGGCGCTCATGGGAAGCCCCAAGATGATGCTGCTGGACGAGCCTTCCTTAGGGCTTTCCCCTATGCTCGTCCAGGAGATTTTCCAAATAGTGAAGAGACTGCAGCAGGAGGAGAAGGCAGCCATCCTCCTTGTGGAGCAGAATGCGCACGCTGCCCTCTCTATCGCCGATTATGGCTATGTCATGGAGAACGGCAAAGTGGTACTTGATGGGCCTTCCGATAAACTGAAGGATAACGAAGATGTTAAGGAATTCTATCTGGGGCTTTCTGCCGTGGGCCAGGCGAAAAGCTACCGAGAGGTCAAGCACTACAAGAGAAGGAAGAGATGGCTCTAGTGAGAATCGGACAAGAAGAGGTTGAGCAATGAGCGTAATTGCGCGTAGCAGCTATTACACTAGGGAAACCAAGATGCCTGAGTTACAGGAACTGGTCGTCGAAGACGTCCAGCTCTCCTTCGGTGGTGTTCTCGCATTGGACAGACTGAGCTTTGAGTTCAAGGACCGGGGGATACTGGCTATCATAGGACCTAACGGCGCTGGCAAGACGGCTCTTCTTAACTGTATGAGCGGTTTCTATCGACCTCAACATGGGGGAATACGCTTTGGCGGCCGAGACCTGACTAAGCAGCCTCCGCATAAGATTGCCGAGATGGGGCTCTCCAGAACCTTTCAGAATATTGAGCTGTACCCCGGCATGAGCACTGTAAACAATCTAATGGCGGGAAGACACGTTGTCATGAAGCACAGCATTCTCTCCCAGTTCCTTTATTTCGGACCAGCGCACAAGCATGAAATGAAGCAGCGCCAGGTAGTCGAGGAGATTATCGATTTCTTAGATATACAGCCGATACGATACAAGATAGTGGCGGAAATTCCTTATGGATTGCGCAAGCGAGTTGAGCTGGGGAGAGCCTTGGCTGTGAACCCAACGATGCTTCTTCTCGATGAGCCTATGGCTGGAATGAACGTGGACGAGAAAGAAGACATGGCCAGGTTCATCCTTGATATCAACGAGCTCAAAGGCATTCCTATCATTCTAATTGAGCACGACATGGGGTTGGTTATGGACATAGCTGACTGGATAATCGTCTTGGATTTTGGGAAGAAAATTGCCGAGGGTACGCCCCAGGAAATTAAGGTCAACCCCAAGGTCATCGAGGCTTACCTGGGCGTGGCAGAAGCATAGCAAATGGTGCGGAGCGATGTTCTTAAGCGGCAAGTACCGGCAGTCAACGTGGATCCTCATCACAGTAGTTGTCGGCAGGCTACAGATAGACCGTAACAAAGGAGTGAATCATCGTGGCAAATAGCGAACAGCCCATACTACTGGAGAAACGTGGCCAGATCGGATACATCACATTCAACCGGCCGGAAAAACTGAATGCCATACGCCCACACGACTATATCTTGTTTGATGACCTGGTAAATGAATGCGAGAGAGACGACAACGTTAGGGCAATCATTGTGACTGGCAAAGGGAGAGCATGGTCAGCAGGAGATGATATAGAGGCGTGGTACGGACCGCGGCAGGAGAGTTATATGGAAGGTGACCCTGGGATTGCCCTTATCCTGAAAAGTAAATACCTGGAGCTGGAACTCTCTGGATGGAAAGTGCCTATGCACAAGACATGCCTGACCCTGTTGAACTCAGGGAAAGTATCGATTGCGGCAGTGAACGGTATCTGCTTCATCCCAGAATACTTATATGCTATGGATTTTGCCATTGCTGCCGATGTGGCAACATTTGCCCAAGGCGATGTACGTGCCGGCCTTTGCCCCGGTGGTGCCTCAACACAGCTTGCACCGCGGGTTCTGGGCAGGCGCCGAGCCACCGAGCTTATTCTTCTGTGTGAAGAAATATCAGCGCAAGAGGCTTATAGAGTAGGCCTGGTCAATAAGGTTGTCCCCCTTGCTCAACTCATGCCGGAAGCCGAGGCCCTAGCCAAGAAATTGATGGCTTATCCCCTCAGCGCAATCAAGTTGACAAAGATGGCCATGACCAAGGCTCAGGATTTGCCGCTCAACGAAGGGCTTGATATAGAGCAATGGTATATGGAACTGTCAACACAGGGCGAATTCAAGAATTTCGCCCAGAAATTCCTGGCTGAGAAGAAAGCCAAAGGCAGGTAATACTATTTCAAACATCATTAACAGAACAGCCGCTTTATCATATGTA
>Ga0209636_10006041_pt1 | contig 12368 bp, 8 predicted proteins | sample DeeMarSWOR152_54_FD_187464 | JGI IMG/M metagenome (GOLD analysis project Ga0209636, IMG submission 187464) | Marine sediment microbial communities from White Oak River estuary, North Carolina - WOR-1-52-54 (SPAdes) (version 2) | ecosystem: Environmental > Aquatic > Marine > Intertidal zone >...
ATCGTCGCATACTGGCTCGGCACAGAGAGAACCGCCGGCCACGCGCTCGCACACAGCGAAAGGACTGCGGCTGCGCACACTAGTGTTGCCACGGTCTTCATGATCCTCTCCTTCTTGGTTGAACGCCCTCTGTTCCGGATTGCACTCGAGGTCAGGACACCTCTCAGTGCAGGCTCACTGAACCGCGGCGAGTCAACTCCTATCGAGAAACTGTCGCCGGGTCCGTCATCATCCAAGTCAATAAGCAAGAGACATGCCAGTACAGACGACACGGCCACCCGAGATTGGGTGGCCGTCAGTAGTGCTATACGCTCCAATCGATTCCAGCGTCCGTCGATCCGGAAGGCCAGGCCAGGCAACTCAACTAAGGTGCGGTTTCCAAACCACACCTCTCATTACTCCGCAGCGATATTTCTCCCTCGGATCTAATGTTATGTCCAGGCCCGGAACCACCCGGGTGCTGTGCAGATGCCGCAGGAACTGCGCCGGATGTTGCGGGCGCTCTGGTGTGCGGCTCCCTCCAGGTCGATAACGTCCTGTGCGGATAGTTAGGGCACCTCATACCCCCCCACCGCCCAGCCCGGGCCTGATCCGAACCATACTCTATGCGTTGCACCCTCCTTCATCAGGAACCGACGTCACTTCGCAGTCGGGTGACTAGAGAGAGGTGTGCACCAAAGAGCGTCGTCAGGAGCTGCAGGAAGGGTGATAATATGACCATCAATACGAGCCATCCAATGAAGCTTAACTTGGGATCATAGAGGATGAGCGGAATCCCGAAGTTCACATAGTCCGCATTGGGATTGAAGAGCCATACGATGCATCTTCCCCAGCTCACGGCCGCCAGAACGAAGGTGACGCCGGAGGTGACTGCCGCATATCGGAAGACCTTCCTCAGGACTTCTTCTATCGGCTCACCCGCAGTGACGAAATATCTGGCGATGTACCAACCCACCAAGAAACCGAAGACTATGCAGAAGATCGGCACACCCATCCCTATCCCGAATAAGATCACGTCGATTATGATGAAGATGAGAAAAGCCCATCGAGGGTTACGTGCGAAACCTCCGTTCATGACGTGCCGCCCTCCCCGGTCCCGCAGAATCCCAGTCTACATTCCCCTGTCGCTCGTCCGCCCTGTGCCGTCAAGTCATCACAAGCGCTCCCGCTGGCCCGGCTCTGGCGCACGAGGAGACGCAGGCCCGACCTGCTCTCTTCTCTATCCTCCGGCGACGATCCCCTTCAGTCCTCCAGCTGTACCACGGCCAGGAGCACGTCAGCATCGCCCACGACGCGGCTCCGGTGCCCTTTGCCCGTAGTATCCTCAAGGAGAGTGACGCTTCCCGGACCGAACCGCCGCACCTCGCCGTCACTCACCTCGCCCTCGGTTTCACCAGAGAGGTAGAAGAAGATCTGCCGGCAAGGTGTCGGATGCCAGTCTCCATACCAGCCCGGGGACGCACTGACAAAGCCGAACCGGGACGCAGAAGTCAACGGCGAAAGATTCAAGGGCGGTGCAGGCGGCGCGAAGTCTGTCGGGGTGAGCTCCAGTTCCACATCCTCGAAATGCGACTCGCCATCTGCGTCGGCATACACCCGCGTATACTTCATCTCGTTATCTGTCCTCCCCCCGGTGGCGGCGCCCCGCTTCGATGCGGATCTCGAGGCGATATGAACTCTATCGCACACAACGATCCCTCAGGCCGTCGAAGAGCGATCTAATCCTTCTGCTCCTCGCGTTTCTGGATCTTTGCCCACGGATCGCGCAGGCCGACCGTGCGGTTGAAGACGAGTTTTTGAGGTGTCATATCCGGGTCAACGCAGAAGTAGCCCTGACGCTCGAACTGGATCCGATCGAACGGCTGCAGATCCGCGGCCGCGAGCTCCACCTTACATGACGTGACTGTCTCCAGCGAATCCGGATTGATGAACTCCTTGAAATCCGCGTCCTTCTGCCCTGCCGGATCCTCCACCGTGAAGAGCTTGTCATAGAGCCGGATCTCGGCGTCGAGGGCATGCTCGGCCGAGACCCAGTGGAGGGTCGACTTGACCTTACGCCCGTCGGGCGCGTCGCCGCCCCGCGTGTCCGGGTCATAGGTGCAGTGCAATTCTACCACGTTTCCGTTCTTGTCCTTGACGACATGCGTACAGGCAACGAAATAGGCGTATCTCAACCGCACCTCACGCCCCGGGGCCAGGCGGTAGAACTTCTTCGGCGGCTCCTCCATGAAGTCCTCGCGCTCGATGTACAGCACCTTGGAGAACGGCACCTGCCGCGTGCCGGCGCCCGGATCCTCCGGGTTATTGACGGCCTCGAGCTGCTCCACCTCGCCCTCGGGGTAGTTGTCGATCACCACTTTGAGCGGACGCAACACGCCCATGAGCCGCGGCGAGGTCCTGTTGAGATCCTCCCTCACGCAATGTTCCAGCAGCTCGAGGGCGACAGTACTGTCTGCTTTGGCCACCCCGATGCGCCCGCAGAAGTTCCGGATCGATTCGGGGGAGTACCCGCGCCTGCGCAACCCGCTAATGGTGGGCATCCGCGGGTCATCCCACCCGTTGACGTGACCTCCCTCCACCAGCTCGAGAAGCTTTCGCTTGCTCATCACCGTATAGCTGAGGTTGAGGCGGGCGAACTCAATCTGCTTGGGATGGTACACCCCCAGCTCATCGAGGAACCAGTCGTACAGGGGTCGATGGTCCTCGAACTCCAGCGTACAGATCGAATGGGTGATACCCTCTATGGAATCTTCCAGGCCGTGCGCCCAGTCATACATGGGGTAGATGCACCACCCGTCGCCGGTGCGGTGATGCGTCGCCTTCAGAATACGATACATGACGGGATCCCGCATATTCATGTTGGGGTGTGCCATATCGATTCTGGCGCGGAGCACCTTCTGCCCGTCCCCGAACTGGCCGGCGCGCATCCGCTCGAGGAGGCGGAGGTTCTCCTCAACGGATCGGTCGCGGTACGGGCTGTCCTTGCCGGGCTTCGTCAGCGTGCCGCGATACTCGCTGATCTGCTCCGCGTTCAGGTCGTCCACATACGCCTTCCCCGCCTTCACCAGCTGCACGGCATATTCGTACATCTGTTCGAAATAGTCGGAAGCGAAGAAGAGTCTATCCTCCCAATCGAACCCGAGCCACCGGACGTCCTCGATGATCGACTGGACATACTCTTCCTCTTCCTTGCTCGGATTCGTGTCATCGAATCTTAAATTGCAGAGCCCACGGTAGTCCTGAGCGATACCGAAATTGAGACAGATCGATTTCGCGTGTCCGATGTGCAGATAGCCGTTCGGTTCGGGAGGAAACCGCGTGTGCACCCGGCCCTCGAACGCACGCTCCTTGAGATCTTGGTCGATGATCTCCCGTATGAAATCGCGGACGGGCGCCACATCTGAAGAATCCATCAGATCTCTCCTGTCATCGTGCGATCGTATGCCTTCTGGTCCTGCCGCCAGGCGGGAGTCGCAGGACGCCGAACGAGATGAGGACCGCTCGCTTTTCCGCCACACATATAAAACCGGCCCGCCATGAGCGAGTCCCACCGACAGCAACGAGGAGTACATTTGCCCACACGAGTCAGAAAGCAGAACCTCCCGGAGCTATAGTCAACTCCCACTCCGTTAGAGAGGAAGATAGTCCAAAACCGGGCAATCCGTCAAGGGCGTATCGTAACTCCACCTGCTTGGAACACGAGCTGCACGGGACTTCGTCGTCCCCACGTATCTCTGCCGGTCCCTCCAATTGACGAAGACCCTCCGACCCTGCAGTGAGTTCGCTCGAGAGCGAATGTCCCATCACTAAGCCCGAATCTCCGGCCGGCGATTCGGGCTTGAACGAACTCGTCGGTGAGATCCAGAACCTACAGGTCTTTCCAGAGCCTACTCCAAGTTCTGGATCTGCCCGATGTACACACTACTGAGGTATCCCTCGTTGTAACCGCCGAAGACGAAGATGTAATCAGTTGCATCGATGGTTGCCAGCTCCACGTGCGGGATACCGACCGGCGCAGGGAGCGGAGTGGCCGACATCCACCCCTCTCCCTCCTTCCAGACATGAACCCGATCGCTTGCCGGCCAGGGGCCATAGCCCGCACCGCCGCCGGCAATGACGAGGTACTCCCTCAGGAAGTCGCCATCGGCAAAAGCGACCGGTTCAGGAAGAGGATCGATCGCCTCCCAGCTCTCCAGGGCCGGGTCGTAGCGGATTACGTCGCTGATAGGACTGAGGTCCTCGTGGCTCAGTCCACCTGCGGCGTAGCAATATGTACCGTCGGAGGCCGAGGCTACGTACATCCGCTTCGGTTCCGGCGGAGCACTCATCTCTATCCAGGAATCGCCGAGAATGTCGTACTCCCAGAAGACCTGGACCGGCCTGTAGCTGTACCGCTGCTCCATATAGTAGTAGTAGATGTTGTTCCCTACGGCAGCAGCTCCGTACTTGCAGCACTCGAACCGACCGCTCGGATACGGCGAGCTGAGCATCTCCCACGCGTCGGCCGCCGGATCGTATCTCCTCATCGTATCAGAGCCAAGCGTGTGGCCACCGAAGACATAGAACTTCCCATCGTAAACAACTCCCCTGACGTTGGAACCGTGGATGGGTAGCGCCTGCACGTCCTCGGACCAACTTTCCCCGCCGATGTCGTAGGCATAGTGGACGGGCGCCGGGGACGGCAGACCGCCAAAGAGATAGATCTTGTCTCCCACCAACCCGGAGGCACCGCGGCAGACCGGCGTCGGTACGGGCTGACCGATTGACCATTCGATCTCTATCTCCTCCCGAGGAGATTCAAGCCGTTGGCCGGTATCGGCAAGAGAGCTCGGCAGGAATGGGCACGGCCCGCCGTCTGTCGCGACCTCGTCATACCAGGCCATGAGGTTGTAGAACTGGCCGCAAAAGCCGTCTTTCGTCGAATCCTGGCCAGTACTGTCATAGATCGCCGGGTTCGTCAGATCGCCTCCTATACCATCACCATTGTCATCGAAGAGCGGGTACTCGGGAGGCGAGGCGGCATTCGAATGGGGTGTTTCCCACTCATACGCCTCGTCGAGGGCGATGTACCCATCTCCATTCCTGTCCGAAGACGAAGGAACGACATTGTCCGGATATCCACCACGCATCGCCAGTCGCCACATACCAGCCCACCCGTAGGAGTTGGGTTGATTGGCCCGGACGGAGGTGGCGGTGATCACGCGCCGCTCATCGCTGCATAGACCCTGCATGTGAGACATGATCGCACCACTATAGCAGGGATTGTATGCCCCGATGTAGGCCCTGCACTCTATGTTGTCGATCCAGTCTCTCAGCTCAGTGAAGTAGACAAACCCGTTATGGACCTCGAAGCCGCTCGTATTGCCGTGATCGACCCACCAGACATGCACCAGATCATCCTGAGTGACCTTCGCTGCAACAGTGTCGAACGCTGCCTGCACATTCGCCTTGGTGCTGATATCATCGACGAGCTCAGGGTGGACGTTGGCGCTATCGCCGTAGGAGAGGTAGATGATGTCCTCAGGGGCGAATCCCCAGTCCATGAGGGTCCACACCTTCCCCGATGTGTCGTTCCAATACCATCTGTACATCTGACCGCTCACGTTCCCACCCATGACGACGATCGCGTACCGATGGCCATAGGGCTTCCATTGGCCCGCGCCGGAACTCACTACGAATTCAAACGTGTCCTCGTCATAGAGCGTGGAAGGTGGCACCCCGATCCTCGAGCGGTACCCGTATAGACCGGGCGGCGCCGCCAGCGGGACGTCGTGATAGAGGTGATGCTGCACCGTGGCCTGCGCAGGCAGCGTGTAGTGATCGGGCCCCATGATGCCGCGCGAGTTGCCGTTCGGCATGATGGCGTCCGTCAGGACCCAGAACGGCTCCGGCTCTGTCCAGCGATTGATGGCCGTATAGGTCACTCCGAGCGCCCCTCCAGGCGAAACCTCAGTGGTATCCGGCGTCAAGTAGAGCGTCACATAGTCATCCTGATCGAAATAGTGCGCCCCCATGTCGCTGCGCGTGCCATCCGGGTCCAGCGAGTCAGGATGGCCTGCATCTACGCAGGGCGAGCCCCACAAGAGCCGATAGTCTCCTCTGTCGGCCAGAACGAACATCGGATCGAGGTCGATGTTACCCGGGCCCGGCCAGCCTCCGTCAACGTCAGAATAGCCCACGCTGAACGAGGCCATCAACTCGCCATAGATCTCATCTCCCATCCAGGTTCCCGTATCTCTCCAACAGATGGAGTTCAACACATCAATGACAATCTGGATATTCGCGTAGGCATAGAGGCCGCCTCCCTTGAAGGCCGTGTTTGAGGTAATTGTGTTCCCACAGACCGGGATCGAGCAATTCCAGAAGCCGATACCTCCTCCGCCTCCACTCGGGGCGACATTCTCTGACACGACATTGCCCGCGATCGAACCGTTATTGAAGTTTTTCAAGTATATACCGCCGCCATTGGCGCCAGCTCTGTTCCTGGTGAGGACATTGCTATGGACAGCGCCACCCATCCCAGGAATCACATTCGACAGGTAGAGGTGGATCCCACCACCGTCACCGCTTGCCGAGTTGTCTGTTATCACATTATCCGTTATCGCTCCTGAAAACGTATGGAAGCAACTGATCCCGCCGCCTATTCCCGAATCGCCCACGGCGCTGTTGAATCTGATCTCGTTCTGCGAGATCGTATCGCTGTCGAGGACATAGGAACAGACTCCTCCCCCGATCGACGCAGTGTTCTCTCTGATGGTATTGTGCATGATGGTCGAGACGCACTTGTACGTGAAGACTCCCCCTCCCATCGTCATCACCGTCGGATAGCCGGTCGTGTCAGCAACGTTACCGACAATCTCGTTGTAGGTGATCACGGGTCTACTCTGGGAGAACATCATCCCCCCGCCAGCACCGGATGAATTCTCCGTGAACGTATTGTAAGTCACTGTGGCGTTGGAAGAGTCGATGCCGCAGAGGCCTCCTCCGTTGTGAACGGCGTGATTCCGACGAACCACGTTATGGATCACGGTCGGGGAACTGTTGATGCACATGATCCCACCGCCGAGCCATCTGTCGTACTCGTTCTTGTACCCCTGTCCGTTCTGGATCGTGAATCCCCGAATCACCGCATCCGAGGTCTCGCCGCTGCAGAAAATCACGACAGACGCTGTATCGGCCATCCCGACGACGGCCGTATCCGCGTCTATGATCGTGTTCTCGATTGTCTGGATGTTGCCAGTGTACAGATACTCGCTGGTGACCAGAATCTTCTTTCCCAGGAAGTTAAGCCGCTCGTAGTATACTCCCTCTGCCACCAACACAGTATCGCCGTCCACCGCAGCATCGATTCCTGCCTGGATAGCTGGATACTCGCCCGGCACGTGGAGAACCGTCGCCGCGGCACCAGCACACAGCCCCAGCACCAGAACCGCACCCACAAGGGTCGTCGGCTGTCTCATGATATCTCTCCCTCCTCGCTGCACTACCCCACCATAAGATAGACACCCCCAACAGTCACCGCTGCGTGCCCGCTCCCAGCCAGCAAAAAGACCCGAGCAGCTCCACCGCTCAGGTCCAGAAATCTCTGAGATGTTCTGCCCGGGCAACGGGGCTCTTTGCCACCCGGTTTCATGGCCGCACACCGTCCTCTCGGGCGCATCTGCCCGTACAGGACAGGTACCGACCGCCGCCCAGTGTGGATTCTACATCAAGCACGCCACCCGTGTCAACTACATAGCCGCCGCCCGCCGCGCCAGTCACGCATCGCTGACGATACGTCAGATCAGCCGTATCGCCAGATGGCCCGCTCGGCCGTATCGCCCGACGGCACGCTCGGCCGTATCGCCCGATGGCCCGCTCGACCGTATCGCCTGATGGCACGCTCGACCTGTCGCCTGATGGCCCGCTCGGCCGTATCGCCTTATGACACGCTCGGCCCTATCTCCTGACGGCCCACTCGGTCGTATCGCCCGACTGCACGCTCGGCCGTATCGCCTGATGGCCCGCTCTTCCATGTCGCCTGACGGCCTGCTCGGTACGGCGGTTATGCAAAACAAAACCCGCCCTCTGGAGCAGTTCTGCGCCTCGGCCTGGTGGCTTCCAGGGTTAGTGCCCCAGACCGTCCGATATGGAACAGCATCACGATCAACGTGGACCGGACACCCAAGGGACACACGAGCAGCACCATCACCCCAATCCTTGTGCCGTAGAGAGATGCGCTCTTCGTCCCGGCAAGAGCCGATCCAGGTGTCCCCCTCAGCACACCCCGGTGGCCGATGCCATGATCATCTGTGTCCGGTCTGCACCGGGATGTCCACGTGTGAATGCCCTGACGGCACTCACGTGCATCGCGCCACGCCCCGCAATCCGGAATCCAAAAAGGACAGAAATGAGAGCGGTTCGACTATCTTCGGGGAAGGCGAAAAAAAAGAACTTGACACAGAGCACTAATTGCATATAATTCCTATTTAAGAACAGCTTGCAGCCAGTACAGGGGCGGATGATGGCACTGACTAACGAGGATATTGAACGGCGCATCGAGACCTTCGTCGAAGCTCTGAGAGCTAGGGGCCTTAAACTAACCCACCAGCGCCTGGAGATCTTCCGCGAGATCGCGCAGACGGAAGATCACCCCGACGCGGAGACCATCTTCAATTGCGTCCGTACCCGAATGCCAACGGTCTCACTCGATACTGTCTACAGGACGCTCGCACTCCTGGAACAGGGACATTTGATATCCAGGGTGGAGGTCCTGCCGGCTCGAGTGCGGTTCGATGCGAACACGGATCACCACCACCACTTCATATGTACAGAATGCGGGCTGATTCGCGATTTCTACAGTCGGGAGCTCGAGGACTTCTCAACTCCCGTATCCGTTCGTAGGTTGGGAGATGTGAAGACGATCCACATTCAGCTCCGGGGAGTCTGCAAAGCCTGTGCAGCGCAGAAACGAGGCACAGAACAGGTCACGTAACCTCATCACCTCTCGTTCTGCAGGCAGAGACGCCGACCACAGTAAGAGCACAGCCAGGGAGGAGATCCACAATGGCAAAAGGCAAGAAGGAAAAGAAAGAGAAGAGGGTCCTCACCCTCAGTTCCGGCGCGCCGGTCGATAACGACCAGAACAGTATGACTGCAGGAGACCGCGGGCCGGTGCTGATGCAGGATGTGCATCTCATGGAGAAGTTAGCCCACTTCAACCGAGAGCGCATCCCCGAGCGGGTAGTACACGCCAAAGGCGCGGGCGCCGGCGGCTACTTCGAGGTGACTGCCGACGTCACCAAGTACACCAGGGCCGCGTTCCTCTCGAAGGTGGGCAAACGTACCGAGGTCTTCGCGCGCTTCTCGACTGTGGGCGGGGAAAAGGGATCGGCCGACTCGGCTCGAGACCCTCGCGGGTTTGCGGTGAAGTTCTACACTGAAGAGGGCAACTATGATATGACGGGGAACAACACGCCCGTCTTCTTCATCCGCGATCCGCTGAAGTTCCCGGACTTCATTCACACGCAGAAGCGGGATCCCGAGACCAACACAAAGGACCCCGACATGTTCTGGGACTTCCTCTCGCTGACGCCGGAGTCGATCCACCAGGTCACCATCCTCTTCTCGGATCGAGGTACCCCCAGGAGCTTCCGCCACATGAACGGGTACAGCAGCCACACCTTCAAATGGTACAACGAGAAGGGCGAATACTTCTGGGTACAGTACCACTTCAAGACCGAGCAGGGCATTCAGAACCTTACCCGCCAGGAGGCAGCGCGACTGGCAGGCGTGGATCCCGACCACGCCACGCGCGACTTACATGAGGCGATTGCCAGGGGCGATTTCCCGGCATGGAAGGTCTGCGTGCAGATCATGACCCCCGAGCAGGCGAAGGACTATCGCTTCGACATCCTCGATATCACAAAGGTCTGGCCGCACGGCGACTTCCCGCTCATCGAGATCGGGCGGATGGTGCTGAACCGTAACCCTGAGAACTACTTTGCCGAAGTAGAGCAGGCCGCGTTCTCCCCGGGTAATTTCGTTCCGGGCATTGCCGCCTCGCCCGACAAGATGCTCCAGGCACGCATCATCTCCTATCACGATGCTCACCTGTACCGCCTGGGACCGAACTACCAGCTTCTGCCGGTCAACGCGCCCAAGGCGGCCCGGATGGCCAACTACCAGCGTGACGGGTACATGCGTCTCGACGACAACGCTGGAGGCGGGCCGAACTACTATCCCAACAGCATGGGTGGGCCCGAGCCCCAGCCCGGAGTCGGCGAACCCCCCTTCGAGGTATCGGGAATGGCGGGAAGGCACCCGTATAAGCACCCGAATGATGACTTCGTGCAGGCCGGTGACCTGTACCGCAAGGTGATGACGGACGAGGATCGAGAGCACCTCGTCGGCAACATCGTGGACCATCTGGGGGGTGCGGAGAAGCGCATCCAGTTGCGCCAGACAGCCCTCTTCTACAAGGCCGATCCGGACTACGGGCGGCGCGTGGCCGAGGGGCTGGGCCTGAACCTGAAGGATGTGGAGCGTCTGGCCGCGATGTCTCAGGAAGAACGAGTCAGAGCCACTGCTGCGGAAAGCTAGGCGGAGAAGAGCGCGGCTACCCGGATGAGTTGCTACCAGTCCAGTGTGATCTCGCATCACGTGGAGAAGAGTTCAGCGCCAGCGTTCCCGACAAAGCGGATCGGAGAGTAGAAAAATGCACACTTGACAGGAGGCTGTTCCTCACTACGATGCTGTCTGTCACCTGACTCAGTGCGTTCGATGGAGTCGCCATCCCGGCGACGCTGCAACGCATCTGTAGACCTAGGCGGTGTTCCATCAGAAGGAGGGAGGGAAAAGCGATGAAGCAGAAGAAATTCGTGCTGATAGGGGCAATAGTGGCGATGCTCGCCAGTCTGCTCGTCTTCCTGGGCCTGGTCTACGCCGAAGAAGGCGCGAAAGGGCGCTCGAGCTACGCTCCCGTTGTCATCATGGAGGATTTCGCAAAGGTGATGTCCCGAATGAAAGCCGCGAAACCCACCGTGATGAAACGGCATATGGACCTGCTCAATGAGCGCTATGACTTGAGCAACCGCCCAGCCAAGGGCGTGAAGATGTCCGGAGGAAAGGCGATCCAGGAAGGTGTGCGCGCCAAACCCGCGAAGGGCATGACCTGGCAGAAGCTGGCGGCGATGAGCCCCGAAGAAATCCGGGAGAAAGACCTGTTCCCTGCGGGGTTCTTCCCTCTTCCCCATCCCAACCATGCTGAAGGCGGCATGGTCTTCCCTCAGTTTCACATCGACGAGATCAAGAAGCAGGAAGAGCGCGACCTCACTCGCTTCGACCTGGATTACGACCTACCAGACCACTTCCTGCCCGAGTTCCCAGCGCCGATCTATCTGACCACGCGACCGGACCTCGGCGACGTCTCTCAGGGCAAGCTTGTGACGATCGACAACTACTACGAGCTGTTTAACGGTATACTGAATCCCAAACAACTCGAGGGCTTGCGGCTGTTGGTCACTCCCTTTCCCCAACAGCAGTTCAACCAGACCGAAGACCGCCGTTCCGAACGCCCGAGTCGTGGGGTCACCTGCTTCGACTGTCACGCAAACGGGCATACCAATGCCTCGACTCACCTCGTTGGTGATATCCGTCCCCAGGAGTTCCGTCACCGTATCGACACTCCGCCTCTGCGTGGCGTGAACATCCAGCGTTTGTTCGGCTCACAGCGGGCGTTGAAGACCGTTGAGGACTTCACGGAGTTCGAGCAGCGGGCTGCGTACTTCGACGGTGACCCGGTAATCGCGACCAAGAAGGGTGTCAACATTCTCGAACGGGGCAGCCAGGTGCACTTCATGGCTGAGTTCGAGGCGCTGTTGGACTTCCCGCCGGCTCCCAAGCTCCGCGTCAACGGCATGCTCGATCCAGAGAAAGCCACCGAGTCCGAGATGCGCGGACAGGGTCTTTTCTTCGGCAAAGCCGATTGTGCGAGCTGCCATCCTGCGCCCTACTACACTGACAATCTGATGCACAACATGAAGGTGGAGCGCTTCTACAGGCCGCGCATGATCAACGGCAGGATGGCTTCGGCGGATGGACCGATCAAGACCTTTCCCCTGCGTGGCATCAAAGACTCACCGCCATATCTGCACGACGGCAGGCTGCTGACATTGGAGGACACGGTCGAGTTCTTCAATCTGATCATGGAGCTCAACCTCACAGAGCAAGAGAAGAAGGACATCGTCGCCTTCATGCGCCAACTCTAGCCGATAGCAGACGTGAAGGCCGGAACTACCGAGATCGCGTCCAGTATCGCGTACCCGCCCTTGGGAGTTCCGGCCTTCACCTGTTTGTCTCTGACAGTCTGCCTATTCTCACCCCTCGGT
>Ga0209636_10006042_pt1 | contig 12367 bp, 11 predicted proteins | sample DeeMarSWOR152_54_FD_187464 | JGI IMG/M metagenome (GOLD analysis project Ga0209636, IMG submission 187464) | Marine sediment microbial communities from White Oak River estuary, North Carolina - WOR-1-52-54 (SPAdes) (version 2) | ecosystem: Environmental > Aquatic > Marine > Intertidal zone >...
ACTTGAGGAGCTGGCGAGAGCCAGACCGCCGATGAAGAGGGGCGGCATGCTAGGAGGCCAGGGCAACCTCAACGCGAATCCAGCGACCATAAACGGTAAGATAGTTGTAGACGGGGCCTTCTGGCCCCCCTCTGAACTCGGGCTACTTAGAGAACCGATCGAAATGGCATGCAAGGACGGCAGGATAACCATCGTCTCCGATCACCACGAAGGGAGGATAGCGAAGAACTGGTTCGCCCACTTCCGAGATGAGAGGGTCTATAACGTCTTACACGTCTCAACCGGGTTCAACCCCGGCGTCAAGAGATTGACCGGCGACATAGTCGAGGATGAAAGGCTGTTTGGCTGTGTCGAGTTTGGAGTCGGAAGGGCAAATCCAGAACTACCCTGCCACACCGATTGCATCCTTACGAACCCATCGATCTGGATTGACGATCAACTCATAGAAGAGAACGGGATCTTCGTGGAGCCAACCCTTAAGAGGCTCGCCAAAGAACTCGGCATGCAACTCTGGGTGGACTAATATTCCCGATCCCATATTTTTAGTAAAATAAAATATTCTGCTTAGTATCATGAATTTTTTTAATGTATCATAGGAAAATGCATTAACTTTCAGATGAAAGCAGTATATATCATCCTTTATGGACGATTAGCACGGTTAAAACAAGGTTTTTGTCTGGCGCGACGAGATGTTCTGAACCGAACCTATTTTGCGCGTACGTTGCGCTTGCGCAACTCTATCGAACTTCCTTATGAACTCCACCTAACTTTCACCATACATCCACTGAACTGAAATCACCGAACCTAACTTCGCCTAACTCATCTGAATTTGGAGCTCTTGAGGACCAGAAGTAACTGGAAAGGTCTGCGCGCATGCAAGTAGAATGAATGAAACAGAAAGAGAACACGAGAACAACACGAGCGCTTTTAGAGTCGCACGCGGCTACCCACTATCTAACAAGCATCTAGGCACGCAATCAAGATCTTCTCTATTTTTCTATCCATAATATTATCCCTAAACCTAAGGGGTCTAGACGCGCTACGAAATCCCTGACGATTCAGCACTGGTGGACAAAGGGATTAAATCAGTTTGCGTTACCGAGAGCTCCCGAATGAGAACGTACTTTTCACGCGCGCTCTTGAAAATTCTAGAAGAAACTTCATACGAAAGATATGATTTGAATAAATTTGTACCTTATAGAAGGTATTTAGACCTATACTACTGGATGGTAAAATAAAAAATCGCGTGAAATTTTTCGAGTACACAATAATGTTTAATATAATACTTTTTCAAATCAGTCGTTGTGGTTTGAGGTGGGTGTCAATTTCTTCGGTATAAAATTGAGGTCCAAAGAGAGTATAAATAAGCAATTTAAAGTAGCTGAGTTCGCTGATGGCACACCCATATCGCTCTTGATTAGAGTGGTTTCTGGATTGAAAGAGGGCCCACTTATTTCCATGTTGGGAGCTCAACACGGAGATGAGTACAACGGTATTGTAGCCATCAATAGGCTACTAGATCAGCTAGACCCTGAGGAGCTTTCTGGTACCATCATTGCTATTCCCTTATCCAACCCTCTCGCATTCTACACCGATGAATGCATGGCACCACCCTCCATGGGATATCGTAGGCTTAACATGAACACCGTATGGCCTGGAGATAGAGAGGGATTGTTGACACAGAGGATAGTGTCCGCTATATGGGAGAACATCATCATCCAATCTGACTACATTATAGACTTCCACGATGGGGGGAGGATCATCATCTGCAGATACATTTTGGCTGAACACCTAAAGGAAACGGATCGCCAAGTTGTCGATCAGATAAAGAAGCTATACACTCTATTTGGTCAAGGCGTTCCTGTACAGTTTCTAGATCATTCGGGACATCATCAAAGGATGGGGGCGCTCACAAGACTGGGGTCCCTGAGCATCCAAGCTGGTTTGATTGGCATTCCTTGCATCATGGCCGAAATGGGAGGGGGATTGAGGATCTGGGAGGAGCATGTCCAGACTGCTGTTCAAGGAGCTAAAAACATAATGATAGGCCTTGGAATGCTCCAGGAAGAGCCAGTAGGACATGATAAAGAGCAAATAGTGGCCAAGGAGAGCGCTTGGCTCAGATCTAAGCATGGCGGTATATTATACAATAACTGTGAGTTGAACGAAATCGTTGAAAAAAAGGCCAGTCTAGGAGTGATCAAAGACATTGCAGGAAGATCAATCGAGGAAATTTTTGCCCCGTACAAATCGATACTAACTGATGTACGCTATCAACCAAAGGTACACTCCGGCGATTGGTTATACTGGTGCGGAAAGATAGAATGATCTCTTAAAGGAATATTTTACGCGCGAAATGTTCCATTTTACAAACATTCGAGCGCGACAAGGAGTCCAGCCTCTGCAGCTCCGCCAGGGCCCGGGAGTCCACTTGGTCTGACTTGATGTGGGCCACGGCGATGCACCTGGTATTCTTGGGGTGGCTGACGGTGACATGGTAGCCTTTCTCGACCAGCCTCCGGTACATGGGGATGATGTGCATGCAGACCTCCATAGCCACCTTATATACCTTGATGGGCCCTAGGAAACTGTGGATGTCTTGGTTGGGTATCCTTCCTCGGACTAGGACATTTCCGTCTGGTCCTAGGACCGTGACGTAGGTTGATTCTTCGTGGATGTCCAGTCCACATATAACGGCGCTTATATAATGACCTGAGCGCCGAGACGATAAATTCTTCTTCATACATTATCGCGCGCTTGTTCAGGAGAGGCAATTAGAAGTTCTACTTTACGTAAATGGGAGTCGTGAAGCTATAAAACTTGCGAATCCTCCTACTACCCCATAGGAGGCGCCTATCTTTCCCCCACTAATCATACTTGTGAAAGTTAATGTTATAACATCGCTTTCCAAACCGCTGAACCAATACAATAAGCCTAAGAAATAACCTAATACGATAGAGCTAATAAGTGTCGTAATAAAACCAATCAAAAGAACGGTGAAACCTTCTCTTTTATAGCCTAAGAGCGTACCTATGGCGCAGATGACTCCGGCGATGACGGCTATCTTTAAGTCCCGTTGAACTAAGAGAGCAACCAAAGTTCCTGATTTAAGACCTAAGAGAAGACTTAACCAATCTCTTCTATCTAATTCCAGCCATTTTGGGAAGCCCTTCATCATGTATAATATAATTGTCATCCCCAGAACCCCTAAGAAAAAGACCACTCCCCAAAGAATCCTAGAACCTAGTATGAATCCGGTTCTGAATGTGTTGGGTATAACTATAACCTTTTCATCAGAGGATACAAAGACCTTGTCTCCAGATGTTGTGACCTCGATCTTTGGGTTATTGTTCACGGCGTTATACTTCCAGAGGGGGGTGGATCGAGGTATATAGAAGAAGTATAGAGATCCCTCTGGGTTTAATGCTAGGACATAAGAGCCAAAGGGAGGAGATATGACGGAGTCTACTCCATCCGGGATTTTTATAGATCTTTTTCTAATTCCATTTCCATCTTTACTAATGATATAAACATCCTCCTCCTCATGATAAGCAATAACATTTAAACCATCACTCGATATCGATACAAAATGGATCGGCTCAGAGGTCCGCCATTCCCAGGCGATATCGCCACTTTCGAGTAATAGGATGTATATTCGCCCACTTCCATCTCTATACAACCCACCGACGGCTATGTTATCATTCTGGGAAAAAAACAAAGATACATTTGTCAATTCCGTCGAGACCACCCAAATGGGCACTGCACTTTTAACGCTAAATAAATAAACGCGGCCTTTAGAGTCAGCCGCGGCGATCCAACATCCATTAAAGGACATTTTAGCTATCACCTTTGGCGCTCCTGTCATATATTCCCAAACCAAGCCTTTGTTAGAGAGTAGTTTGATCTGCCCTTCTACGGTTGTTAAAATGAAGACCAGAGGTGGTATCCCTCCAAATGAGTGGACGTCAGAGACAGCCCCATTTTTTAGCCGATAAGTCCATCTTGGGCTGATCTCGTTTTGTACGATGTAAGGCGAACTGGAAAACAAATTGATAGTATCGTTGCCGTCTAAAGAGACTGCGTAATCCCCTTCTGGCGATAACGCCACGAATAGGATCTCCGATGCGCTGTGGTACATCCAACTGGGTGTCAATTTATTCTCCGAGAAAAATGAAACCAATCCGTTTGAGCTTCCGATTACTAAAGACCTACCCGAACTTGAGATGCTGAAACAATTTATCACTCCCTCGCTTTTGTATGTCTGGTTGGGTTTTCTGGTCCTAACTGTGTAGTTGAAGATGTAGAAGACTGACAAAGACTCCGCAAACAAGAAAAGAAAAATTATCAGGTATGCTTTGTTCTTCTTCATGAAATCTCCCCCATTAAATTTTTAACATTAAAGACTCGTATATAAAAAACCAAACATCCTGTTAATAATATGAACCAACCATTTTAGCCTTTTCAGGCAAGCTATACATTTTTTTGCGCATATGACGGTTAATGAAACTGATAATCATTAATTAGAAGTTTTAATTAAAAATGGTGTTTGATTCAAGTCAGGTTTCTAATAGAAACCAATATTGGCTTTAGTTTGTAAATTTATGGCATCTAACGTAATGATTAGGTTCCATCTCCACCATTACAGGCTCTTCTTTGAAGCAAACGTCTTTACACTCACTGCACCTAGTGTGGAAAACACAGCCGGGAGGTATGTTTACCGGACTAGGTATCTCCCCCTTAGATACGACTTTAACCGGTTTCATCTTCTCTTCCTCTTCACTTATGACTGGGATCGATGAAAGTAGCATCTGGGTGTATGGATGGAGCGGCTTGTGGAAAAACTCTAATGCTGGAGCTACCTCGTTTAGTTTACCCAGGTACATGATACCCACTCTAGTCGCAACGTTCCTCATAAGGCTCAAGTCGTGGGTGATGAAGAGGTAAGAGTAGTTGAACTCCTTTTGGAGCCTCATTAATGTATTTATGATTTTACCCTGCATAGAAACGTCTAGGGCTGACGTGGGTTCATCTAGGGCTATAAGTGATGGCTCCGTTGCCATAGCTCTTGCGATGGCGACCATCTGTTTCTCCCCGCCGCCTATTTCGGGGGAGTTTCTGTTCAGATAATCTTTAGGTAGCTCTACCCTGTCGAGCAATTCGATCATCTTTTCAACCCTTTTACCCTCGGCCATTTTATGGACCTTTAATGGCAGCTCCAGAATTTGTTTTATACTCTGCCTAGGATTCAGCGAAGAGCCTGGGTCCTGGAAGACCATCTGCATCTCTTTCTTGATGGATTGTGGGCGTTTCGTAACCCTCGTGAGGGAGACCTCCTCACCATTGAAAAAGATCTTTCCAGCCGTCGGAGCATAGACGCCCATCACAGTGAAGGCTGTAGTGCTCTTCCCCGAGCCGGACTCACCCACGAGGCCGAAGGTCTCCCCCCTATTTATATGAAAACTGATGTCGTCAACCGCTCTAACGATTCCTCTTTCTGTATTGAAATATTTTTTAAGATGTTCAATAGACAGCAATGGCTCCATCAACTGCCTCCCTCCCCAAAAAGATAACACGTAACTTTATGTTTTTCACCAACATCAATCATAGGTGGAGTTCTCTCCCTACAAAGGGGCATGGCATGTATACACCTTGGAGAGAATCTGCAACCTGTTGGTGGATCTATATAATTTGGTAGCCTACCATTAATACCGGTGGGGATTCCCCCGCCAGTCAGCTTTGGGACCGAGTTTATCAAACCACTAGTATAGGGATGTAAAGGATTCGAGAACAGATCATCCTTCTTGGCGTCTTCTATAATGTTCCCTGCATACATGACAATGACTCTATCTACTAGTCCTTTCACGGCTCCAAGAGCGTGGCTAATTAGGATCACAGAAGTGCCCTTCTCCTTGACGATATTCCCTATCAGGCGTAAAACTTGGTCCCCGATGGTCACATCCAGGTTGGTGCTGGGCTCGTCGGCTATGAGTAGTCTATTGGCCGAAATAAGGGCCATTGCTATACAGATCCTCTGCCTCATCCCCCCGCTCAACTGGATTGGATAGTTATCCAGAAGCCTCTCAGGGTCCGGCAAGGCTACTTCCTTAAGGATATTCAGGCTCCTCTTCTTGATCTCCTCCTTAGACAACGACTCACCTGATTCTAGAGCTCCATATTTAATTATGTCTCCTAGTTGTTCACCGACCTTGAACACAGGATTAAGTGAGGCTGTGGGGTCTTGAAAGATCATAGATATGCCCAACCTTCTGAGCCTGTTCAGTCTTTTTGAATCCATTTCGAAAATGTTCTCTCCCTCAAAAAATATCTTACCCCGGGGGATGATAGCGGGGGGTTGAGGCAGTATCCTCAGGATGGACTTCATAGTGGTTGTTTTACCGCAGCCTGTCTCACCGATTAGACCGACTTTTTCGCTTTTCTCTATCTTTAGGTTGATCCCATTAAGTACCTTTAGTGTTCCCTCGTAGATCTTGTAGTTCACGTAGAGGTCTTGGATATCCAATAATGGTTTTTCCATGTTCAGTAAACCTCTGCGGCGAGCATATCTCTTATACCGTCCCCCAAAAGGTTGAATCCCAATATTGTGAGTACTATGGCTAGGCTTGGGAACATGGAAACCCACCATATCTCAGGCATATACTTGTATCCATCAGAGACCATAGTTCCTAGGTCGGGGGTGGGGGGCTGGGCGCCCAACCCGATGAAGCTCAGACTGGAGCCTATTAGTATTACCCACGCCACATCGAGTGTCATTTTCGTGAAGATTGGTGCGAGGGTGTTTGGTAGAATTTCCCTAAAGAGGATATGGAGCGGGCTGGCTCCTATCATCTCAGCCGACTGGATGAAATATTCGTTTCTAAGTGAGGAAGAAATACCATAAACTAGGCGCGAGTACCATGGCCACCAGAGTAAGGTTACAGCTATCATTGCGTTAAACAGACTCGGTTTAAGTAGTGCGCTTATCATCATCGCTAGGACCAATGAGGGTATGGCCACGAATATGTCTGTAAGCCTCATGATCATGGTGTCGAGCCATGTATTATTGTAGTATCCTGCTATCAAACCCAGGAATGTTCCTATGGGCACAACGATGATGAGTACGACAAAAGCCATCATGAGTGAATATCTAAACCCAAACATCACCCTGCTCAAAACATCTCTGCCCATCGTATCGGTGCCGAATGGATGATTAAATGAAGGGGGTAACTTTGCATTTTTAAAATCAGTGTACCACCCAGCGTGCTCTGGGTATGGGGCGATGAAGTCTGCAAATAACGTGATAAATATGATGGCTACAACGACGGTCAACCCGATGATGGATAGGGGGTTCCTCGAGAACTTGTACCAGTTTTTCTGTATGGACTTTTTATTTATTCCTAATTTCTCCAACTTGCTTCACCTATTCGCTTCTAAAAGCCATCCTAATCCTTGGATCTAAATATGCGATGATGACATCGACTAAGATGTTTATGAGGGCGAAGAAAACCCCTACTATCATGACCGAACCGATAATAGCGTTTAAATCCTTGTTGAGCATGGCGTTGGCGCCATATCTCCCGAATCCCGGCCAGTTGAATATAAACTCGATGATGAACGACCCCGCCATGGAACTCGAAATCTCGAGCCCCATTATCGACACTACTGGTATGAGCGATGGTTTCATGAGATATTTGAACATAACCAGCCTCTCTGGAATGCCATAAGAAGTTGCTGCAGCTATGTAGTCTTTTCTTAGGTTCTCTACTATACTTGCCCTCATTATCCTTGTGTCTTGTGCTATTCTTCCTATTGCGAGGGCGCTTCCAGGTATGATCATGTGTTTTAGCACGTCGAAAAATGCCCTAAAATTGCCTGTGAGTAATGAGTCTATTGTGATCATTCCAGTTATCCTTGGTGGTGGGATCGTCCCCATGTTGAGTCTTCCTAGGGCAGGCAGGATATTCCAACTATAAGCAAAGATGAACATCGCTATTATTGCCCAAACGAAAGTAGGCATTGCAACGCCAAGATAGGAGGCTATACGTACAAAGTTGTCAAACAAGCTGTTAGCATGGCGTCCTGCAGTTACTCCAATCACGATTGATATTGATATGGAGAGGATTATAGAGAAAATGACTAGTTCAAAAGTCGCTGGGAAGAAGGTTTTTATGTCAGTAAGTACAGGCCGTTTTGTCACAAGGGACATGCCTAAGTCACCTCGCAGAGCGTTAGTCAGCCAAATAAAATACTGTATATGTATTGGGTCATTTAGGTGAAGTTGCTCTCTTAATTTATCCACCGCCCACTGCGGAGCTAATGTGCCTAGAGCCATTCTAGCTGGGTCGCCTGGAAATATCCTAGACATTGTGAAAATGACTATAGAGAGTCCTAACAGTACAAAGACGCTATAAAACAACCTTTTAGCTATAAAATGCGACATTTTCATACTATCAATCTCCTTTGTACCTTTTTCAAACCTCGGACTATGATTATAGTCATATCCTACTTTGATTCATAATATCTAAATATATTTTTTTAGATAAGCGATCTTTTATTTATAAAATAAAAAAAAATTAGGGTTTTTTAAACTATTTAATTCACGAAGGTTTACGTTCAGGATATATCTCGATTAGGTTCCAACGATCATTGGCACCCATCAAGGGAATTACTTGTCCTTTTGCCGCCGGCCAATCTAAGTATTCGGTTTGGTATGCGTGTTGCTCTGGGATCTGGAGGGTCCAAATCACCCAAGCTTGATCTAGTGCATAGTTCTGGAACTCATAGTATTTCTCGAATCTTGTCTCGCGGTCAGTTGTCGAAAGCATGTCCTCGATCATCGAATCGGTCGTTGAATTCTCGTGCCAGATGAAGTTGGTGGGAGCCCATCTGGAGTGATATGTTTCGAAATATGCCCCCGCTTCTGGATAAGTAGCAGAACTGATCATCGGTATGGCGTTTGGGCATAAATCCTTGTCTCTTGAGGCTTCAACACAGGCTAGCCAGGGCTGTTTGGTTACAGTGACATGGATTCCAGCTTGTTCGGCGGCAGTCGCGAACATTATAGCCACCTTCTCTTCGAGAGGTACCTCTGAGACCCACCAGAAATCTAATGTAATCTCATCGAGCTGATCATAGTATTTAGACTTCTTCAACTCCTCTTTTGCTTTTTCTATATTGTAGGTATAGTAGTTTACATCTGAATTGAACCCAGCTATGTTATCAGGTACTGGTCCCTTTAACTGACTTGAGCCAGGCCAAAGTGTTGCCACGGTGTCGTAATCCATAATGTAGCTGAGCGCCCTTCTGAAATACACACAATCAGTGGGTGCTCGCTGATTGTTTAAAAGGATCCTGAAGTGGCTCCCGCTCATCAGGTTGGCCACATCTACGCCGGGTATCGCATCCAAGGACTCGAAAGCTTCTGGAGATTGCCACTGGTCGCTAATCTCCAGTTCCCTATTAGCCATCATCGTCCTTACTGTCATAGGTTCGGTTGTTCCTATTTGATGTACTTCTTTAGGAGCATTTGGTTTGATCTCTCCCCAGTAGTCTTCGAATAATTCAAGGATCAACACTTCTTCTAGTCGGAACTCTTTAACCATATATGGCCCAGAGCCAGCGTCATGTGTCGTTAGATACTCCTGTCCATAATCTCCATATTCTCCATAAGCACCCGGTGTAACGATGTGTGCCATAATAAGGTCTTGGTTCAGAATATGCAGCCTAGTAAGAATCCACAAGAACGGTGAATACGGCTGATTTAGTTTAATCTCTACCTCGTATTCGTCTAAGGTACTCACGCTCTCCACGTAAGGTAAGAAGTTTGCTGCCCATCCTCCCCCCGTGTCCAGTAACCTTTTCAATGAGAACTCGACATCTTCAGCGTTGACCTCAGTACCATCATGGAACTTTATACCAGTTTTAATCTTGAAAGTATATGTTAAACTATCTTCGGATATAACCCAACTTTCGGCGATAGCTGGCTGTAAAACCAAATCGTAATCAGGATACACTAGAGTATCATATACATGGGTCTGTGCACGTGTACTAGAGAAATCGGTTCTGACTGTAGGGTCGACTGATGTAGGGAAGGCTACTGTGTAATGCGCAATACCTGTATACCCAGGTGTAGGCGATGGTGAAGGAGACGGAGATGGCGATGGTGAAGGAGACGGAGATGGCGATGGTGAAGGAGACGGAGATGGCGATGGTGAAGGAGACGGAGATGGCTTCTGCATCGAAGTGAAATAGTATGCTCCTGCAGCGATAATTATTATTACAACGACTATTCCTATGAGCGTATTCCGATTTTCCATTTATTTTCCCTCACAAATTTCTATACATATCTAATATAAAATTTTTTTACTCTAAAATTCAGTCTCAATGAATATAAAAATAAATTTATATGGAAATGGAACATAATCTAGTGGATGACTATGAGAATTAAAGTGGTGGTACCTGTATCTACAAGTAAATGGAATGAGATCGTTAGAGAACAATATGAAGTCTATAAAGATCCTGAAACGGAGATAGACATTATTAACATTGAAAAGGGGCCTGAATCCATAACGTCAGAATATGATGAAGCTTGGGCAAAACTGTTTACGTTAAGAGAAGCTGAGAAAGCCGAAGAAGATGGTTATGACGGCGTAATATTATACTGTGGTATGGACCCAGCACTGGAGGCTGCTAAACAGGCTTTGACGATTCCCGTTGTTGGGATAGCAGAGCCTAGCCTCCATCTAGCATTTCAAATAGGGAAAAAACTAGCGTATGTGGGGCCTGGAAACAAGGATGTCGACACGAATAAAAATTATGTCACCGCAGCGGAGGAGGGTAAGTATGGTCTCCCTCCTCCAGTCTCTAGGAGGTATGGTATTGCCATGGAACGCCCAGTTCTGGACATTTTCGATAAGATGGACGAGATAAAAGAGGGGATGTTAACCGCGGCGAAGAAGGCCATAGAGGAAGACAGTGCGGACATCGTATATGCAAATTGTGGCGCCTTGATAGAACCCGTCAAGTACCTCAAGGAGAACTTGGATGTCCCAGTCATAGAAAACAGCGTAGTCGCTTTGAAGACCCTTGAGATGATTATCAAATTGGGATTATCCCAGAGCAAGAAGGCCTTCCCAAAGCCCCCGAAAAAGAAGAGGCTGATGTAACTACCAAACCTCCCTTTTTTTATTTTAAACGAACATCTTACGAGCTAAACTAACGGTTAAAAAAAGACATTATCACCTGCAGTATTGGTGTTTAAGCGTCCTCTTGATGCATAAAAAAATGAATTGTTGGGTGTTTTATTTTCTCCATTCTTCTATGAACATCATCAGGAGCTCGTCCAGGAACTTTGACTTCTCTTCTCCCCCAGCCAGAAGGTCCCGTTCCTCGATCCTTTCCTTTGCCTCCCTGTAGAGCTCCTTGTGTGAGACTCCCTCCATCTGGAGGGCTACGCCGAGGATGCCGCCTAGGATGTCCGTCAGCCTGAGGGATGCGTATCCCCCTGTGTTTGCGAATTCTATAGCGTAGTTTAATGTGCGGACCGCTAGGTCGAAAACATCATCATCTAGAGTAGCGCTCAATTACACTCCTCCAATGCGTCCCATCTCTTCCCGTACTCGTTGATGTATATGATGTCTGATAATGTTTTTTTAGGGGGTATCTTCGAGACCTCTTTCGTGTATCCTAGGGAGATGACCAACATGGGCCTCCAGTTCTCCGGAGTCTTGAGCACTTTCTTTATCCCCAACTCGTTGAACGACGCTATTGCGCATCCGCCTAGGCCCAAGGCGTGAGCTGCGAGCAGGATGTTCTCTGCGGCGAAACCAACATCCAAAATCCCGATCATGTCGCCGCGATTTTCGCGGTGGAAGGCCCTCGATCGCTCCCTCTCGAAGGCGTCTTTCCTTTCCTCTATCCCTACGACGATGGCTGCGACTGCGTCTCCATAGAAGCCCGGAGAACAGTTCTTGACCATCCTGAGAACCTTGGGATCGTTTACGTAGATGAACCTCCAGGGCTGCCTGTTGAACCCTGAGGGAGCGAGCCGCCCGGCATCCAATATCTGGATCACGTCATCATTCGAAAGGGGCTTGTCTAGGAAGCTCCTTATACTCCTTCTCGTCTTTATGATTTCTAATAAGGACATTACTCCTAGTCGTTGGGAAAGTTTAGGCATAAAAAGATTTTCTATTTGTAAAGTCAACTTTCTAACGTGACGCATTTCTACAGATGAAGCTCACAATTGTCTGTTGGGTGGCGTTTTGAGTCTGGACCCCAGCATCAAGGGACTCTTCGGGAAGCTCATCAAGAAAGAATTAACGGTGACCCGAATCGCGGAGCTGTTCGACACCACCAAGCAGACCGTGTA
>Ga0209636_10006044_pt1 | contig 12366 bp, 19 predicted proteins | sample DeeMarSWOR152_54_FD_187464 | JGI IMG/M metagenome (GOLD analysis project Ga0209636, IMG submission 187464) | Marine sediment microbial communities from White Oak River estuary, North Carolina - WOR-1-52-54 (SPAdes) (version 2) | ecosystem: Environmental > Aquatic > Marine > Intertidal zone >...
CCCAATAGTGCCCGCACGTGCCGCGCCACAGAGACATCGGAGGTATATTGGCAAGCCGCGCGCGCAACCTGTCGTTGACTGCGTGGAGATCACGAATTTTCTCCTCCAGTTCCGTTATCCGTGCGTTTGTACCCGATTCCATCTAGTACCTGTACCGAAACTGAATCCGCGAACCGGGCGAAGGGTATCCCGGTGTGGCGGTCTGAGTAAACGTGATCGTCCGTCCCTCGAGCGAATAGTCCAGTCCGGCTTCCACGCAGAACCCGTTGACAATGACCATCAGACTTTCGGAAACGGGATCGTTCGCGAGTGTCCGCACATAGGGATGCGCATCGGTCTCCGAGACCACGGCAATCTCCGTCGTCTCGCGAATTGGAACGGGCGGCGGCAAATCGACTATCAATCGGGCGACCGTGCCGGAAGTGTCCAGTCGTAGCGACGGAGCTTCCAGACGGATCTCGCCCCAGACCCAACGGTTGTCTTTCAGATAATAGGTCCACAGCGAACCGCCGGTCGGCGCCTGGGCGATAACCGGCGTAAGTGTGCAGAACAGCAACACGATGCCGACTGCGATCAGATAACGCGACGAAAGTTTGTTTCTCATTTTCTACTCTCCTCTAAAGTTTTTCCGCAGATGTGAAATCCCTCCCGCATACCGCTGGACATGGCTCTGCTACTCCCTGTCTTCGTCAAGCAGATCGTCCAGTAACTTCGAGCCAAACTCGATCAGCTCGTGGTTCAATTTATGCAATTTACCGACCATGGAGTACGCGTCCTGCTCTTCCTGAAGTTCGGCGTGAAGTTTGCTCTCGGCTTCGTCCAGAAGATTTGAAGCCTTCAACAACAGAAGAATGGCTTCTTTCACGGCTACCTCGATGGGTCATTCCGCGTCGGCACGGAACCCGGCCCGCCGGGCGGGGCATCGGCTGGTGCAGTCCGGGAGGCCTCCCATTGTGCGCAGGTACCGACCTTGAGTATGAGGAGTCGCGTGTCGTCGAACCAGCATTCCAGCGGCTTGTTTCCCTCGAACGTGCCCTCCACCAGACAGCGACGGCACCCGTTCAGATACAAAGAGACGGCGGTGACTACGCCCTTCATTCCGGTCACTGTATCCTGAACGGTATCTCCCATTTCTGCTCTTGATACTATCGTACCCATAAGTTCATTCTCCTTTCAATGTGGTTTTGGTTTCTCGATCTCGTAATCTTTCACCACCAGCCCCTCGCTGAGACGGCCGGCGAGATGGGCGGGGCGGTAGAACTGTCCCTCGTACTTGCCGAATAGCAAGCCGGTTCCGTACTTCGGACCGTACCGGGCGATGTTCCCGGCAACCATGTGCAACGACTGATGATAGGCGGGTTCCCCGGCACCGGCACGGAGCACTCGCTTCTTGTCGGCAAAAGGCACGACCTTGATGATTTTATACTGCACCAGCGGATGTGCTCCGCGCTTGATCTGACGTGCCACCAGCTTCTGTGGGGGCCGGACGGTCTGCGTGATCACGTTCCGACAATTCATGAATGACACGGCGAGCAACTGCGGATGAAACGGGTAAAACCCGATGTCTTCGTCTACCTCGTCCCGACCACTCGTCAGGTCAATGGTCAGCAGCGTTCCGATCATGCCACCGGGTCCCGACTGCGATACGTTCCCGTCATGATCAAGCTGGATCTGGACGCATCGCATCTGTGGGCCGAGAATATCGGTCTTCGACTCCCACGTGCAACAGGATACGGAAAGAATCCATCCGTCCCGGTAAGCCCAGTAATCGAACAGCGAACCCACATAGATCCGCAGAGTATCGCCGGGTAACTGCACCTCGCCCAGCTCCTCAGACACCGCCCTGTCGGGTAGCAAGTACTCAACCCAGAACCGCGGCATCGGCGGTGCGAAACTGCCGAAGTCTTTATGCAGGTCCCAGTACTCTTTTTTGTTCTCGACATAGTAGAACCAGGCAACGTTATCGGCAACGATCTTCGGAAGCGCGCCCAACTGCTCTGGGTCTACTACGGCAAACTTGGTATTGACATAGCGGCCTTTCTCGGTTGTCTCGCAGAACGCGGGAATTATCGGATTGATGACCGTCGGCCATCCGAAGTTGTGTCGCAACACGGCGTCGATCATTCGCATGACATTCTCCCAAACTCGTCTTTCAAGCCACGATACCAGACTCTCGAAGCGAGACAGAACTTCCGCATGGCTCCCAGTGTCTCGCCCAGCTCCGACATTTTGGCCTCGTCGGCGGGTTCGTCCGGGGCGGGAATCGGCACCCGCACCTGCAATCCGTACTCTTCCAATATCTCTGCCCCCCGGAGGACCATGTTGCATCCGGCGATATCGGGATCTGGCCACAGCAGCACTTCGCGAACTCGGGCGTCAGCCAGCATCCCGGCATGTTCTTCCGAGACGGAAGCGCCGAGCAGAGCAATACTCTGTCCGCTCCTGGAGCATAACCGTTGTATCCGGGCGGCTTTGAAGACTCCCTCCGACAAGATAACTCTCTTCCGGCCCGGCAAAAAGTTCCACAGACCTTTCTTTCCGTGACTGGCGAGGTATTTCGGTTCGCCGCCGACGAACGACCGCCCCATGAATCCGGTCGCTTTGCGAGTCGTTCCCGGTACCGGGAACAGCACCCGATAACGGAACCGTCCGACCGGCGTCCAGTGAACCTGCCAACGGGCGGCTTCCTCGCGACTGATATCCCGGCTCGCCAAATACTGCAACGCGGTCCAGCCCCACTTGTCCCTGGGCGAGGCTTCCCATACCGGATCGGCTCCCTCCGGCGGCCAGCGCTCGTCGCAAGTCGGTTCCTCCGGCTTGTCCTCGGTGGCCAGGGCAACGTCCAGGCCCAGTTCGCCCCGCCAGTCCCGTGTCTTCCATCCGCAATTGAAACAGTGTCCCTGCCCGGTCTTCAGGTGCAATCCGAGTCGGAATCGCGTATCCGGTGTCTCTCCCCGTTCCACGCAGAACGGGCAACAGACCCAGACGTTCCGTCCGTCGTAGGACGGCTTCACCCCGCCATGCGCGGCAAACCTGAGACGTACTGTGTCGTCATTCATGATAATCCTCGAACCAGGCAACGGCAGTGCCGGTCCCAAACCGATGTTCTTTCAGCGCAGCGAACAGGCTCTTCGCTATTTCCCGAAACGTCCTCTCCTCGCCCCAGAAATAAAGCAAGTCCTCGCTCACGGAACACCAGACCCCGTATCTAGTATCGTCGTCGCAGGCGGCGTACAGCCGGGCGCAGTATCCATCGGGGTAATGTCCTTCCGGGGCAACCGGCAGGGCCTCCCACTTCATCCACACCCATCCCAACTCAGGATGGGGCAACGTCAAATTTCCACTGGCAAAGGGTGTAATGCTCGTCATGGCTGTTCGTGTCCTTCCCGCGACCCGACGTCCGCGGTTGGTTCGATAGCATCCTCGTTCTTCGGGTACAGGTGCCGGGGAATCGTGGCGACGGCGTACCGATAACTCATCAGGGCATGGTCGGCGGCCACGGCGATGGCGTACCACCAGCGAGAGATCCAGAACAGCAGGCGAACAAAAAGAGAAAGTATGGGCAAGTGGCGGCGGTTTCTCTCCACGGCAAGTCCCATCAGTAGCGCGGCGGCGGCAAACGCAATTATCTCGCTGACCATAATATCAACTCCGTAAATGCGGCGATGGCCAAAGCAACATACATCGCGAACAACAAAACGCCGAAAATCAATCCTAACAGCAGTGTCATGGCCCAGTTGTCCAGATCGCACCCCAGTCTCATTCCGATACAATGCAACATCAGGCAGAGACTGGCACAGGTATATATGAACAGGAGAACGAAATCGGCAACGGGCATCATTAGCGACTCACGCGATCCGGTGAGAGTACGGCGGCGACCCGGCAGACAAGTTTCCACATCTCATCAATCATGGGAACGTCGCAACTTCGTATTTCTGGTATCCCAACCAGCTCGGCGTTCGGTATCGATGCCAGTCGATGAAGACCGCACCGGATAATCCGGAGTTCCCGCGGTGTCACGGTGAGAACGACTTCCTTGGCGTCCACGCTAACCAACATCGTCGTCCTCCGGACTGAGATGGCTGAGACAAATATCCTCCGGCTTCTCGTCTTCGATCTCCGGCGCCGTGTAGCGATCGTCCGGCACGTGTACTCCCAGATCGGCGAGGGAATGCGAACCGCAAATCTCGGCAATGCACATATCCCACGATTCGGGGGTCTCGTCAAAAAACTTCAGGACTTCCCTGGCATCCTCGGCACTCAGGCCGCGCAGGAAGTCGGCCAATACTTTGGGCAAACTAGGCATCGACTTCCTCTCCTTTCTCGGCCCCGGCCCTGGCGGGCGGTTTCTTGCCGGTCTTGCTGGTGTTGTAGATCACCGGGGCCTTTCCGATGACGGCGAAAACGTCCCTCGGCCAGTGATCGTTGTAGACATAGACGCGGAACATCTGCCTCTTCCCCCATTTCACGGTTTCTTTCCAGTCTTCCTGTTGCACGACCTGATCCACAGGCAGAATCAGCATCGCGCCGCGGTCGTTGACGTACCAGCCTATGCCCTTGAAAGCGAACCCTTCAAGCTCCGACTCCAGGACTTTCGCCGTGCCGGTTATCGACCAGTCGGGGCGGAAGCAATTAAGATCCGCGCAATCGCGCGGCGTGGCGATCACAAATCCCTGGCCGGGCGTGCCCGGCGTTGTTGTGGACATGAAAACCTCACTTTCGGTTGAGTTGAAAAAACCACCATACTATATTATACCGAGTTTGAAGAGGTGTCAGGCTCCCTTCACTCCCTGGCCCTCTTTTGGGCGACCTTTCGTGTCTTCTCCTGATCGTAAATCAGCGATCTTGATAAATCGCTCATGATGTTGCAACCCACGTCCTGCTTGTCCAGTTTGTGCGCGGCAACCCAGAGAAACAAACTCCCGTCGCCCCAATCTCCCTTGCCGAGTCCCAGCGCCATGGTGACCTTGCGGACCTTGGAGATGTCCTCGGCGACCTGCCCGCCGCTGATGATCTTGGAGTGCTCGGTGGATCTTTGCGTCTGGGCCAGTGTCCACAGGATGACGTTTCTCCTCGCGGCCAGTCTCCGCAACTCCCGGTACACGTCGGCAAACTCCTGTCTGCGCTCCTTGCGATTCCGCGGAGGCAAAATCTCGTCGTCGTAATCGACGAACACCGCATCGGCAGGAAACCCGTCCCTCCGGTTTTCTTCCCAGGCCCGGTCGAAGTCCTGCACCGACATCGGCTCGGCGGTGGCGTCGATCACCCGCAGATTCCCGCGAATCTTTTTCCTGAACTCCTCGAACTTCTGTTTGAACGTCCGCCTCCTGGAATACAGGTCGCCCATGGTCAGTCCGGTGATGTTCGCGTCCAGCCGGTCCTCGACAATCTTCCCGGAGTCCTCCAGAGTGACGAACAGCACCCGCAACCCCTGCACGGCGTAGGCTACGGCAATCCACAGGGCAAGCTGGCTCTTGCCCCGCTTCCACGGTCCCATCACCAGCCCCATCTCGCCCCGGGCCAGTCCCTTGACCAGCGCATCCAGCGGGTCGATAAGAAAGAACGGCCGCTTCTCGTCTGGCGAGAAACCTCTCCTGGCGGCTCTCTTCCTGGCGCTGTTGTACTGGAAAAAGTCCTCGGCGACGTACCGGGCGGGATCGAGGATCTTCAGCGCCTGCTCGGAAATTTCCAGCCATCGTTGGTCCGACAGCTTGCCATGCTCCAGCGCCAGCGACATCTGCTCCACCGCTTCTCTCTTGGCGGACTCTTTCTTATGCTGGCCGAGCACGTCCACTATGGCCTGCTTTCTGGAATACGGGGAGCTTTCCAGGACTTCCTTCACGTACTCCGTCAGCAGTTTCTTTCTCTGTGTGCTGAGCGGGGTGTTCCGCAGGTAGTGGGAAACCGACACGCCGAGCATGTCCCCTATCGGGTCTTCGTATTTGCTCCAGTAGGAAAGTGCGATCCCGTAAACGATCCGCTGTTTCCACCACTTGCCCCGCTCCGGCACGTCGTCGGGAACCAGCAGGTGTCCCACGCTGGAAAGAAAGCTCCGGTCCAGCACGGTCAGCTTCGTCAGCACGTCCTCGATTCCTAGACTGGCCATGACCAGCCCCTCTCGACACCCGAACCGCGAAACGCTTTCCTTGGCAAGTTTCGTTTCTCGCGGGTCTTCCTAACGGCGCGACGGTATTTGTCCAGAGCATCCTTGTGGTGCCACCGCAACCTGGGGCCGACCGTGATCGCTTCCGGACAGTGGATCTCCCTGGCACGGCGGAAACGGGTCATGATCTCGGCTCTGGCTTTGGCCCCGGTCATCGAGGCAATCCGGAATCCGAACATGCGACCGCGCCATCTTCCGTTAGTCCGTCTCTGCACCCAGTCCAGGATCAGCTTCAGCAGGTCTTTGGGCTGGACGTGTCGGCGCATGGCCCAGACTTTCCAATTCAGTAGACGTTCCTTGGCTCTGGCACTGAGAAACATCCCCGATGTCTCCCCGCGCAAGTCTCGCATGGCGCTCTCGACTACGCAACACCATCTGAGAACTTCAGTGTCGTACAAAGACACGGCTCTCTTCAAAAGTCTTCTGCTTCTCTGCGTCTGCCTCTTCATTCTCCATTCTCCAGTTATAAGTTATAACTATAGTGGTACTGACTCCGTGATGCTCGGCAAATCCCTACTACTATGTAGTAGGGATTCTAAACGGTCACTCATGGCCGACAATTTCAGTCAAACGCTGTTCGGCCTTGTCCAGCACGGCCTTCGGATCATCTTTCCAGGTCATGCGAAATATCGGTACGGAACCACGCCGGAAGGCCTTCCGGCGACGGCGGGTAGTACGGGCGAAACGATTCCAGTACACGCTACCCTTCTTTTCCGGGCTCCGGAATCCCATGTCAATGTAGATCAACCCGACCTTTCCATCGCACAATCGTTTACCGCGACCATACTTCTGCATCGCATCGTCCTGGCTCTTGAGGCAACAGGCGTCGATGATGAGGTCAATTCTCCGGATGTCGATTCCTTTTTTGAATACCTTATTGGCGATGATAAGACGAATCTTCCCGGCATCGAATCTTGTCTTGGCGCGCAATCTCTGGAAGGCGGATATCTCACCATAAGCAAGACGGTGCGGGACCTTGATATCCGCGCTGAGAGACTTCAGATGCCGCACCCGTTCCACTAATACGACAATGTGTTTCCCGCGACGGTATGCTTCGCGTACCAGTCCCACGACGCAAGTGTTCCAAAGTTTGCCATCCACCACAAATTTTTCGTAGGCATCGCGATAGTCAAGATCGGTATCTCCCTTCTGAACGATGTTCAGGCCGATGACAAGTCCGGGGGCGAGTACCTTGCGATCGGTGGCTACCTGAACGGGGAGATCGAATATCACCGGGCCGGTGAGATCGTAAGCGCGCATGGCGACATGCGGCTTGTCCAGTTGCAAAGTGGCGGTCAGTCCGTAAGCGGCTTTCGGTTGAAACACCCGTACAACGTCTATGTTTCGCTTGTTCAAGGCAAGATGCAATTCGTCGATAATCATCACCTCGACGACACCCGCCCAGGCGATGAATTTGTCATCGTTGCGGTGTTTGTGTAAAGTCTGAATGGTGGCGACCGTAATGCGGGCGGGTTCAAATTCCTGATCGCCGACTATTCCGACCGGCTCCTCCAGCACCGTCGCCAGTTCGCTGCGGACTTGGCGAAGTAGAGTCAGCTCATCCACGATGAATATCCCGCAACCCCGTAGGCGGCGAAAGAATTTTCCGGCGATCCGGGTCTTGCCGGAACCCGTGGCGGCGAGTATGATCCCTCCGGTATTGGCCGAGCCGATCATGGCGCGCACGCACCGCATCTGGTATCTGTACTTTTTGTCATCCGGTTCGGCAGTGTCCTTACGAAACTTCGGGGTCTCCCGCTCGTCTTCGATCTCCCAGTCAATCCCGCATTGTAGTATCTCATCCCGATAGGCGAGAAACAATCCGGCGGATACCTTCCCCCAGCGAACCATATTGATATAACCGTCCCACGCTCCCTGTCGGTAACTGGGAGCGAAGTAGTAACCCGGCTTCCGGTAGCGAAACATCTCCCGGATTGCATCGGGACACTCAGGCACAAACTTGGCGACCCGATTTGACAGTATGACTTTCATACGACTAGATTATACCGAAATTTGGAGGGTGCAGCAAGAGGGGGCAAACGGCGGGGTTAGTAAACGTGGCGGCGTTTGAAGTACTGCCCTGGCGTACCCGTGCTTGAGCACAGATTCCAAGGAGTGAAAATCCGCTCAAACTCGATGCTGCCCAGATAGGAAGAGTGCCCATAGAAATACTTGTCCACGGAGTCATCGTTCACCACGGCATTTACGGATTCCGTGATCAACGGACTGTTGCACTCGATGTAGGCAAGATCCCAATCGACGAGAGCGATAGGATCGGCTCCGCGTAAGGGCATGTCAAGCCTCCGATCCGGGAGCTGTGGCGAACCACAGGCAGCAATCTTCGTTGTTATCCATCAGGTTGATCCAGTTGTGCCCGTCAATTCCGTTCTTGATCTTGTCCTTGTCGATATCGTCGGTACCGATAAACGCATCCCACAGTTCGCCAATCTCGTAACAGGTGGCATTCTCGGCAGTCACCGGGAATGCGAGACGGGCTTCGGCGAAATTCGCGTAGCCTCCGAAACACTTGAGGACGTTGAACCAGCCGGAGTGATCTTCCACGGCTGGCAGTACGAGTCTGTCGATGGTGTGGTCGCTAGCGGTCCTGCACCAGGCGTACTGATTCAGACAAGACCACCTGGAACCATTGGACTGGTTCATGCGAACCCAGTGATTGTTGCGGAATTGGTTATACAAAGTAGTCCCGGTGTAGGACAGCCGGGATTGAAAATAAACGCAACGACTGACCTGCTCGACGGAGCCAGCCCTGGCGCTGTCGGCAACGTAGCCGGAAGCATACGTGGAGCCGTCCAGTGTATAGTTCGTACCGTCGATGACAGTAATGACCCAATCTCCGTTCAACTCGGTCACGCCTTCCGCGTTGGAGATATATACGTGAGCACCAGTAGTCAGTCCGTGAGCTTCCGCGGTGGTGACCTGGAATTCCCCTCCGTTGTCTGAAACGCCCTCCACCACCTTGGCTACCGAATGCGACCTGAGATACGGCGTCGTGAACAGCATGAACTCGGTATTAGACCCGAGCAGCCAGATGACGAACTGATGCCGATTGGCGATTACGTCATAGTACTTCGATACGGATGCTGACAAGCCGCCGGGATAGTCGGCATAAGCCGTTGCATCGCCCGACATGGGAATCACTCGAATGTAGCTGTTGGAGTCGTTTTGATCTACGAGCCAAATGATGCCGCACAGGCCCTGCGAAGTTTTAGCGGACTTGATCTGGTATCCGCCTTCCTGGCTGTAGCCCGAATTGGACGTGAGCGTGACGTTGCCCCAATTATCGTTAAACCAGTAATAAGTAGGCCCGCCCGTCTTGTTTGATACCTTGACGTTGCTCGTATCGACGATCTCGGCATCCACCAGCGTGTGAGCCACCGTGTCGGAATGGTACTTCGTGCCTTTCGTGGTCGGCTCTTCGTTGATGGCATCGGCGAGATTCTGCGCGCACTGCGCCGCGGTTCCGTCAATCAGCACGTCGTAGGCTTGCGAGAGTGAGGTCACGAAACGATAATTCTGCCCGGCCAAAGTGGATGTCTGACCGTTGCTCGGTGCCCCGGTAAAGTCGTACCGGACCCAGCCCTTGGTGGACGAATAAAGCGACCAGCCCACGGACAGCAAGATAGTTTTGATACCCTCGATGATCGAGCTTTTCGTACTGGCATCGACTTGCAGGTACGTCCTCTGCGATGCGTAATTAATTGGCATTGCCCCTCCCCCGGAGCGATCTGTCCTCTCTAGCCTGTCGCAACATGCGCAGGAATGTTTCCAGGACCAGCAGAAGTATGGAGATCGTCAAGGCACCCAGCAGATAAATAGCCCCCTCGACTTTGGCCTCGATGGCAGAAAGTCTCTGTACGGTCCCCACCTGCGACGCCTCCAGGGCGAGAATCCTGGCGTCCAATTGTGTAAAGGCTTCTCGCTGGTACCGTTCGTGGGCGACAAACTCCTTTTCGGAGACATAATAGGTATCCGCGAGCTGGAAAAGTGGGAGTGCCCCCGCAATCAGCAGGATGATGGCACGAAAAATATACATACTACCTCCCGGTGGGCAGAATCTCAGGCGGCCACTGATCGGTACGCATCATCTTGATAAGACGTTCGGCACGGGTGCGGACATCGCTATGCCATTTTGAATCTTTCATCTCGTCAGCGGCCTGTTCGTAGCGATCTTGTTGAAGTGCTGCCAGCATCTTGCGGAATGACAGCAACTTCGGAAGTCCGATGTTGAAACACATATCGGCAATCACCGCCCGACGAACTTCCGACAGGGTACGCCAGAACGGCAAGGCTCGATCCAGCTCTCCCTCCACGCGGATTATGTCATTGGTAAGCAGGTACCCGGATTCCTGCTTGCTTATGCCCAAATCTTCCAGGTTGCGCCCAACGCCGATGGTCAGCTTCCCGCTTGGGCACAGATAAGGTTTCAGTTTTTCGTCCTCGTGCAGACGTAGTAACGCCTTTATTCTGTCTCGCGGCATGTGTCCGATCTCCTCCTGCAAACTACACAGCAGGCTGTTCAATCGCGACTTTATGGCGGCCAGCCTGATTGTTCTCTCGGCGGCATACTCCAGTTCGGCGGCTATCTCCAAACGCAGGGCGAGGTACCGCAGTTCACCGGGGATATCCGCGAGATGGTCAACCATTCAGGCGGTCCTTGCGCTTTCTCCGATAGTCCACAGAACTAACCCCGAGAGCGGCAAGACCGCCAGCAAAAATGTACGCAGCCACATCCACCAGAACCGGCGGAAAGTACTCCGGCTGGAACAGTACGAAACCAAAAAACGCAGAGACGCAACCTAAAATGGTTGTCTTATAGTCTTTCACAAACCCTCCTTATGCTTGAACCACACGGCCCTTGAGAGAGCCTTCCAAACCGCCTCCCGAAGCAGCCAACACATCATACCTGAGAATGTCGTCGTTGTATAGATACGGAATGGCAAAATCATCGTTCAGACCGCGCTTCTCTCCGCCCAGGACGCTGGCATAACCGATGGTGAATAATGAATCCCAGCTGGACCCGTTGTCGCTTGAACGCTTGATGTCCACCCGCAATTCGCTGTCCGTCTCGGTTTTCAACTGCAACGAGAATTCATCGAGCAACACATACTCGCCCTCTTCCAACCGGACTCTGTAGTGATTGTCCATCAAGTCCGTGCCCTCGACAATGGGATCGGAACCATCGACAAATGTGCGGTCCCAATCGCGAATGACGTTACCCGGACCACCGAAAAGGTATATCTCCCTGACCGGGCAATCCTCATCCGGTGTCTCATGGCTGTTACCGTCGATCAGGGCACCCTGCACAAGCACCGTTTCCCGCAATAGGTTATCCACCCCGGCTCTGAACTCGGCCTGGTTGGTGTGCATATCGTTCTCAATGGGCGGGGATTCGGTTCTCACTTCCCATTTCGTCTCCTCGATCACCATGATGGAAGTCGCATCCGGCGTCACAGTCCAGGGCCTGTCGATATACCAGATATAGGGAGTATTGCTGGTAACGATCCGCCGTTGACCGCGGCCCTTGTTTGCAATGATGCGAAGCATGCGCCCGACTTCCTCGCCCGGATTGGCCCCGGTAGGATGGAAGCAATTTTGAAAATTGGGATCGCCAATGTAATTGGAACCGACCACGGTAGGTCGGGCGCGCATGATAATCACGTCGAGTGGCTGCACGCCGTCAGTGAGCGGGTTATGGCCCGCTTCAAGCGTGAGCGTGTCGGACGTGTTGGACAATATTTTGTAGCTCAACACGGGCAACGGATTGAACTCGTTATACAGCGCGGCAATCGTACATACATACCCGGCCCACTGATCCGTGCCGAAGTCGCCACCGGCGACCTTGATGGTATCGGCAGTGACTTCGAGAACTTGCGATCCGAAGACGCCGCTGTGGAATATCTTCTTCACCTTCACCCGCAACTTGTCCACTTCCGTATCGGGCATACCCCAGGCAGCGACCATCAAAGGACCATCCAGGTAGATCGTACCCGGCGTCCCGGTACCGCTAGTCTGCCAGGAAAGTCTGTCGCGATCCTCCCCGGCGAAGACGTGGTAGCCTCCAGGCGCTCCGTCAGGCCACGATTCCACCGAGAGCAACAATGTATTGGTATCGGTGAGTGCGGGAACGTCAACCTTGGCAATACCCGAAGACGGCTGTGTGTAAAGCCCTTCCTGATCTACGG
>Ga0209636_10006045_pt1 | contig 12364 bp, 7 predicted proteins | sample DeeMarSWOR152_54_FD_187464 | JGI IMG/M metagenome (GOLD analysis project Ga0209636, IMG submission 187464) | Marine sediment microbial communities from White Oak River estuary, North Carolina - WOR-1-52-54 (SPAdes) (version 2) | ecosystem: Environmental > Aquatic > Marine > Intertidal zone >...
TCTCCCGAAGAAACGCCTGCCTACGTCTATCTAACTTATGCATCTCCTGACCCGGCCCATACGATAAACGTCAGCTGGCGCACGGATGAAAACTACGTTGGTGAAGTTCATTACGATGCTGAACCTCGGAACGGCGCCCCTGAAGCTTACAGTTACAGCGCGGAGGGCACGGGAGGAGTAACCACCGCGAAGTTTAATGGGTACATCCATCACGTCGAGCTGACTGGGCTGGAGCCAGACACCATTTACCACTTCATCTGCGGTAACCCTGACCACGGCTGGAGCGAGGAATTGAGCTTTAAGACCGCACCGGTGGAGATGAGAGATATAAGGTTTGCCGTGGGGGGGGACTCGCGGTCTGGAGGAAATTGGCCAGAAGCCAGGGATAGTATCTCCCAACTCATGGCAAGTTACGATCCGGACTTCGTTATCTTCTCTGGTGACTTCCTCTACAATGGTGAGACGCAACCCAGCGGCGATACTTGGGACAACTGGCTCGGGGCGGTGTATGAGTACTGGCGCGCTGAAGACGGAAGGCTGATCCCAATGATCCCAGTCATCGGCAACCACGAGTTAGTCTATCCACAGCCCTCCGACTACGATCCAGAGGGGGACGCCTCAAACTACTACATGCTTTTTAACCTTCCTGTAAACGAGCGATGGTACTCGCTCAACTGGGGTCCAGACCTGCACATCACAGTTTTGGACAGTGAGATCCGGTGGACAGGGAGCGACAGCTGGAACGAGCAGCTTGAATGGTTGAGGCAGGACCTACTGAAGCATTGGGACAACCTCTGGAAGATCGTCGTCGCCCACAGGCCCGCCTTCAGCTCGGGCCACTACTCCGGCGATATTAATATCCAAAGAGATTGGGTCCCAGAGTTTGACCTATATCACGTCGATCTCTACTTTAACGGGCACGATCACAACTACCAACGCACACATCCCATAAACTTCTACATATCGAAGGAGAACTACCAGCCTTCACCGGAGAACGGCACCATCTACGTGGTCTCCGCCGGGTGGGGTGCCCCACTCTATAGCGAAAATCATGGAGGATGGTGGCTGGCCAGTGGACCATATGCAAGATATCACTTCACCCTCATAGATGTATATGAAAACGGCATGCTTCACATGAAGGCCGTGGATTTGAATGGCGATGTCTTCGACGACTTAATCATTCAAAAGGGTGTTCTACCCCAACCAAAAGGGGAATTGCCAATCCTCCCGGTGGCAGCGGCAGTCGTAGTGGTGGTCTGCGCGATAGCTATTTTCCTATATCTCCGAAGGTAGTCTGCAACAGGATTTTAGGGGATTCTAGCCAATCTATTTTTTATTTTAACGGTTCATTTCGGTGTCAACTAGGAGAACCTCTCGCTAGGATCCACCCTTCAGCGGGCGCGCGAGGGTCGAAAGGATCATAAGATAAAAACTACGTTTATCCGATCGCCCGCTTTACCATTTAGTGTGCAATGGAGTATTGGACTAAGAAATTTAGTGTATAATTGTCAAACGGTAAAACTATCGACAATTTTTTTAATAAGCAGCACCAAAGTTATTTTGAAGAATTGCACTTAAAATGCTGTAACAAGTCCGTGGAGGTCTGGATACGGGGAGTAAGAGGACCAGGGTAAGGCGTCGTAGGAAATGTAGATGTACTGTAAATCGTGAGGACGCTAAATTGTGTCGTACTAAGGATGTATAGCGCTAATAGAATTTAGGTTTTCTAGCGGCGCACAAAGAGCAGAAGGAGAGGAAGATAGTTTCATAAGAGGCTTATACCGAGCTCCGCAGGTTTCAAATGCGGGTCGGTTGGCGATCTATGACTTCCCACTCTAAATGTCGCCCACTTCCACCTGGTCTGGAGCCGGCAAGCTTTATTCATTTGGCTTCCTTTTTACGTGATAGATTACAAGTTACGTCGCCCTGCTCACTATTCAGCGCCCGCACTTGTCAGTCTACGGAGGCAGGGCCGACCTCTATACCAATTTACTCAGCGTAAACGATGTTATACCCAGCTGCTTTTCTTAATCTATTCATGACTGCCAGCCCGATTCCAGTTGGTTCAAGGCCCTCGGCCACAACAAAGTTCACGCCCTCCGCATCCAACTCCCGAAAAACCTTGAACAAATTTTTGGCCACTGCCCTCGGGTCCCGATGCCCACCAACAACTTTAACCACGTCGGCTCGATATTTAGGTGCAGTTTCCTCCATCGCCATGACTCCCACTTTTTTACCGGGTTTCCTCTGAGCGTCCACGAGCTCCTGAACCTTCCTTATGATGCCCTCCAACGGCCCCTCGACCACCACGACCTTGGCAGCGGGCGCGTAGTGGCGATATTTCATGCCTGGCGAGCGAGCTATGGCGACTTCGATTGGCACCTCGGCCTTCGCGATCGGATGAACCTCCACCTCGCCCACGACCTTTCGAAGCTCCTCAACTGTGGTAGGGCCCGGCCTAAGCACGGTTGGGGGGTCGGTCGTTAGATCTAGCACCGTCGACTCCACCCCATATCCTATCTCGCCTCCATCTATCAGGACCTCGATCCTGCCCGAGAGGTCGTCCAAGACGTGCTTGGCGCTAGTCGGGCTCGGCCTGCCAGCTAGGTTCGCGCTCGGCGCGGCCACGGGTATCCCTGCCTCCGATATGAGGGTATGGGCGACGGCATGGCTGGGCATCCGTATTGCAACCGTGGCCAAACCAGCGGTGACGGCGTTCGGTACGGCCTCCGACCTCACGAAAAGGAGAGTGAGGGGACCCGGCCAAAATTCACCGATGAGTTTCTCCGCAATTTCTGGCACATGCTCTGCCAGCACGTAAATATCATCTTCGTTTGCAACGTGCACGATTATCGGATTGTCTGGCGGACGATTTTTCGCCTTGAATATCTTCAGAACCGCTTTTTCGTCCAGGGCATTAGCCCCCAGCCCATAAACTGTCTCGGTCGGAAAAGCTACAAGTCCTCCCTTTTTTAGTACTTCGGCCGCGACCCGAATTTTGCCCAACTCAGGCTGGCGCGGGTCGACCTTCAGCACGATGGTTTTAATTGATTCCATTTCACCAACTTTCTCAGCTCTTTTGTCTGGCTATGAGGGCGGCGAAAACTCCTGCCCCGAACCCATTGTCGATGTTGACCACGGCTAACTTCGGCGAGCATGTTTGAAGCATAGTCATGAGTGCCCCAAGCCCATCGACGCCCACACCGTAACCGACCGAAGTGGGAACGCCTATGACCGGCACATCCACGAGGCTGGCGACGACCGATGGCAGGCTACCCTCCATGCCAGCTACGACGACCAAAGCAGCAACTCCTCTATTGGTCATCCGCTTGAGCGGTTCAAACAGGCGATGGATGCCAGCGATGCCAACATCGTAAGCTTTGATTACTTCACCCCCCATAACCTCTGCCGCGACCGAAGCTTCCTCAGCAACCGGGACGTCGGCCGTGCCAGCCGCTAGCACTCCCACCCTACCAACTTTGGGGAAAACGTGACCCCTGCGCCTGGCGACCACGGTCCTAGCCATTTTATTGTAGTCCAATGCGAAGCCCTTTGAAAGCGTCGCCCGAAGCCGCTTGAGATGTCCCATTGTAACTCGGGTGACCAAAGCGTAGCCACTTTCCTCAACCATTGTCGCAACGGCCCTCGTTACCGCCTCCGGGCTTTTGCCCTCAGCCAAGACCACCTCGGGCACCCCTATCCGATGAGCTCTGCGAGTGTCCAGCCTTGCCAAGTCGGAGATTCGCCTTATGTTGAGCATCGCCAACTTACGTTTGGCCTCTTCAACGGTGAGGTCACCCGCCTTCAGCTTTCGAAGGACATCCTCGACGCGTAAATCAAGTTTTTTTCTCCTCACGGCCTACCAACACCTTTGGTTTCCATATCAATTTGCGCACCGGCCTTAAATTATGGAGTGGCTAGGTCCAAGGAGGTTATCGTGGAAATCTAGCCACTTGTCAAGAGCGAGACCCCTCGCTACTCGGTGAGAAAAACTTCGAGGATCCCGAAACGAAGAATTACTTGGACAATTCCTCAGCCCTTTTGGCGGCCGCTTTTACAGCATCTTTAAACGCCTCGAATACCTTCCGGTCCTCGAGCACCTTGAGCCCTTCGATGGTCGTCCCCTTAGGAGAGCAAACCATCCGAGTTAATTCTTCGAGGTCTTTGCCAGAGCGAACAGCCATTTCCCCCGCGCCCTTGGCGGTCTGCGCGGCCAGCTTGAGGGCAACATTTTTTGACAGACCGAGCTCGATGCCAGCCTCCTGCAGAGCTTTTATCACTAGGTAAAAATATGCAGGGCCGCTTCCGCTCAGCCCAGTAATCGTGTCCATCATCCCCTCCTCAACTTCAAAGGTCGTCCCCACGCTGCCCACTAGCCCCTTGATGAACTCCCTATCCTTCGTTGATGCCTTAGTGCCGAGGGAAAAACATGAAGCCATCTCAGCGACGAGGGAACAAATATTCGGCATGACCCTTATCACCCGCGCATCGGTTCGCTCCTCGATGGATTTTGTAGATACCCCCGCCGCAACCGAAACCAGCAGCTTGCCCTCAGAAAATTCCCGTATTTCGTCCAAAATATTCCCGACGGTATCTGGCTTCACGGCGATGAAGATGACATCGGAGACCTTTGCCACCTTTTTATTATCACTCGTCACCTCAACCCCGAGCCCTCTCAGCCCCTTCAGCTTGCCCTCGTCCGAGTCGCTAGCAATTATTTCGTCGGCTTTCAAAGAATTTGCCCGCAGAAAACCCCTTATCAGGGAACTCCCAAGATTTCCGCATCCTATGAATCCTATTTTCATCTTAACCCCACTCGTTATGTAGCTAATAAATACTCAAGATATTTTAATGTCACCTATCAATATGAGAAAGCTTTAATCAAATTAAAGATGACTTATCATATGGGCCCCGGTAGCTCAGCTGGTAGATTGAAACGTCAACCGTTTCAAGCTGAAAGCGCCACCTTGGTATGTATCCCCAAAAAGGTGGAGGTCGCGGGTTCGATTCGCTGCGGAAAACCCGCTCGGGGCTCCACATTAAGGTTGAAGATATCCGATGTGAATAAACAGATTAAAAATTCTCCGTTTGAAGGATGTAGAACAGAGACTTTGTATCAGCATTAGAAAAAGTCCGTAAAAACACTCAAGTGATTAAATTTTTTCAACTTCCTCAAAAAATCTCTCAATAGCAGAAAATGAAACCGAAACCCTTTTTTTCCCTCAATCAATTCTTAGTTGGAGGTAAATCATGAATCTTATCGTAAAGAATGGCACCGTAGTCACTTCGACAGACACTTTTAAGGCGGACATAGGAATCACGGATGGAAAAATCTCCGATGTCAAGAAGGAGATCACCGCCCCCGCAGAGACCGTGATCGATGCTAAGGGCAAATACGTCCTGCCAGGAGTGATAGACCCTCATACCCACATGGAGCTCCCATTCATGGCTGCCACTTCAGCTGATGATTTTGAGGCTGGGACGATAGCTGCAGCATTTGGCGGAGTCACGACTATCATAGATTTTGCCATCCAACCCAAGGGAAAGACCTTCCTTGAGACCGTGGAGCTATGGCGGAAGAAAGCTGATCCGAAGGTCGTAACCGACTACTCGCTGCACGTCGCCGTCACGGACCTCACTGAGGAGCGGCTTGCCGAGATACCTAAGGTCCTCGACTACGGGGTGACAAGCTTCAAACTCTTCATGACCTACCGCAAGGAAGGGTTGATCAGCGAGGATTGGCAGCTCCTCGAGATGTTAAAGGCGAGCAAGGACCGAAAATTTTTGGTCCAAGTTCACGCCGAGAACCCATCGATAGAGGATCACCTAAAGCAGAAGCACCTGAAGGAGGGTAAGGCCTCGGCTGAATATCATTTTAGGAGCAAGCCGAATTTCGTCGAAGGAGAAGCCGCTCGGAGGGCCATGTACTTCGCTGAGGTCTCGGGCGGAAATCTCTACATAGTCCACACCACGACCAAAGATGCCTTGGCAGCAGCTGAATCCGCCATGCGCGCCGGAACGAAAGTTTACATCGAGACATGTCCACACTACCTCATGCTGACCGAGGAGAAGTACCTGCAGCCGAACGGAAGGTTCTTCGCCATGTCACCGCCCTTGAGGAGCAAGAAGGATAATGAAGCACTGTGGTCCGGGTTAGCCAGGGAAGTCGTTAAGACCGTTGGCTCCGACCACTGCCCATTTACCTCGGCCCAGAAGGACTTAGGCAAGGATGATTTCACCAAAATACCAAACGGCGTCCCCGGCACCGAGGTAATACTACCCATCCTTTACTCTGAAGGGGTTGGCAATGGCAGGATCACCCTCAACCAGCTCGTCAAAGTAACCTCGTTCAACACGGCAAAACTCTTCGGACTTTACCCCAAAAAAGGCGCGATAGCCGCTGGAAGTGATGCGGACCTGGCGATACTCGATCCGAACCTCGAGCTCGAACTCTCCCCAGAAAACTTGCACACCAAGATCGATTACACGATTTACGAAGGGCTAAAGGTTAAGGGTGTTCCAGTGACTGCCATCTCGAGAGGCAAGCCGATCGTCCTAGATAGACAATTCGTGGGGAAGCGAGGTGGAGGACAGTTCATCTCTAGGGGTATGGTAGCAGCTTTGTAAACTTGCTAATTATAGAACTATTCTAGGGCTTCAAGAGGTCTTGAAATCAAAATGCCAATCCTTGAAGTGGTTGGTGTTTAGAAGGGCTACATTTATCTACCGTATGTTTCTCGAACTTCCTTTAAATCCGCGTAAGTATCTAAAGATTTCCAATAGGGATTCTTCTCCTTATAATACGTTAATTGTTTCATGGAAGCTAGTTTAGGAAATACTTCTTTTTCTATATCTCCTTTCTCATATCCTTCTAGGTAGGATAATAATTCGTGCTTGAAGCAATAGTAGCCCCCGTTTATGAAATAATCCAAGTGAGGCTTCTCTACAAATTCTGTTATATACTTATTATCAGTTTTAATTACTCCGTAAGGACTCCTCATTTTGACTATAAGCATGGTTGCTAATCTATCGTCTCTCTTAAATTTGTTCATCATATCAGATAGATTAATATCCGTTAATACGTCTCCATTGCATAGCATTACGTCTTCATTAACAGCTTTCATTCCTTCTCTTACAGCTATTAAAGTACCTTTAGGAATATCTTCTAAAATAGCATCTACCTGTAAGTTATACCTTTTTCTGGCTCTGAATCCACGTTCTACTATTTTGTCTCCTCCTGTTTGATGCCCTGCCAAGAGTACAACTCTCTTAACATTATGCTTAGAGAATAACTTTAATTGTTCATCTAATACAGTTACGCCGTCCTTTATCTCTAGTAGAGATTTTGGTATAATCGAAGGATAAAACCTCCTAGCTTCCCCTCCACAAAGTATTAATCCTATCATTTGCATCCTCCCGTACTCATCTTTGATTCTAACTATCTGATATGGAGTAGATACCTCTATTGTACTACTCATATCTTATTCTGCTATAGTAGCTATACATTTTTAGGAGTATCTTTAGCAGCATACAGTAGCGAATGTGGAAGAGAAATACCTGAAAAGGAATTGATCAGACGCTTTGAATGTGGAAAGGTATATTGTAAGGAATGGACCGATAGCATTTTTAAGTTCTTCAGCGCAGACCATAATGTCTAGGTTCGACATGTATAGTTTCACGTGAACGCAGGTGTTGATATGGAGGTAATAGGTAAAATTACCCTTTATTCCGCGGGCTTCGGCGCCCTCGTCGGCCTCGTTTCGGGCGTCCTGTCGAGCGCGGGTATTAGCCCGTGGGCAGGGCTGTTCATCGCCATCCTCTGCATATACGTCTTAGTATACAAATTGATTCCATCCGCATTGGGTGTCGCCAAGCCCGCTCCTCCGACCCCAGCTCCTCCAGCCCAAATGCCGACCGCGCCACAAATGCAGCAGCCCCCCGATAAACGGAAGATCTTTACCACTAGCTTCTTGCCATTCTTCGTCATGTGGCTCGTCCTGTGGATAATGGTGTACACTTTAATTATCTAGAGCGATAAGCCATTTCGATGACAGCGACTCTTGCGGAGATTTTTCCTTACCAGGAGGTTAGACCAGTTCAGGCAGAGATGATAAGCGCCATCAAAGACGCGATCACAGCCGGTAAGCATGTGGCGGTGGAAGGTTCAACTGGCATGGGAAAAACCATCGCCGTCTTATGCGGCACTCTCGCCTCTCCGGAGGCCACCGATCGTAGAATCGTCTACTGCTGCCGCACGCACAAGCAGATGGATCGAGTTATCGAGGAGCTTCGGGCGTTGCGCTCGAAGCTTGAAGTCTCGGGGATATCCATGCGCGGCAGGAGGGAGTTGTGCGTAAACTCGCTCGTGCGGAGGTTTGCCGCGAGCGCTACAGATGCCGCCCACATATGCGGCATGATGCGCAAGCTCGAGAGGTGCAAGTTTTACACTAACATGCTCGAGCGGGATAATAGGGTCACCGAGCTTCAAGACCTCATTGCCTCGCAGCCGACGCTTGCAGGCGAGCTCATGGAGGTGTGCAGGGAGGAAGAGTTTTGCCCGTATGAAATCGCGAAGGAGGCGCTGGCGGACGTGAAGGTGATCGCAGCCAGCTACATCTACCTGCTCGACCCCGCGATAAGGCCACTATTTCTGAAGAACATGCGCGCTGACCTATCGGACTTGATCGTGGTGCTCGACGAGGCTCACAACCTGCCCGACACCGCCATCGAACTTGCGAGCGATATGCTCAGCACTCACTCGATCGCTTCGGCCGCGAGGGAGGCCGAGGATTTTGGGGACGAGCTAGCGTATCGGGTGGCAAACGGCTTGGGGAAGCTGATCGATGACTTCGCGGAGGAGTACATAGGCGAGGGGGGTGGGGAAGAGCTACTTCAAGGGCAGGAGTTCTTGGATGCGATAGCTGAATTGTTCAAAGTGGAGAGGCTGAATGTCAAACCCGCCGAGCTATTCGAGTCCCTCAGAAAAATAGGCGAAGCTTACATGCTGCATAAAATCAGACACGGCGAGGTGCCTCGCTCATATATACACAAACTTGGGGGATTTTTGGAGGCGTGGGCTGCGACAAGCGGGGAGCCCAATTACATGCACCTCATCTCAAAGAGCCTTGGAAAGCGGGGGCAACCCGTGGTCAGGCTCGAGGTGCAGGCACTTGACCCCAGAATCATAACCCAGCCACTCATCGACGGTGCATATGCTACGATAAGCATGTCTGGAACGCTCGTGCCCATTGAGGCGTACCGCGACGTCATAGGATTGCCTGCGGATGTAGTTACAGCGCAATACCCCTCGCCATTCCGGGAGAAAAACGTGGTTACATTTGTCATACGGGGCGTCACCACCAAGGAGACTTATCGTGGGGCGGAGATGTACGGGAAGTTAGCCGAGCGCGTAGCCGAGGCCGCCGATGTCATCCCGGCAAACGTGGGTGTCTTCACCGCGAGTTATGAGGTCCTCGAGGGCCTGCTGGGCGCTGGATTAGCCGACCGAATCCAAAAGCCCTTGCTCGTCGAGGAACGCGAGATGCCATCTTCGAAAAATGACCGCTTGATCTGGGATTTCAAGTCCCATGCCGATCAGGGTGGAGCTGTGCTGTTGGGCGTGCAGGGTGGACGAAATAGTGAAGGAGGTGACTTTCCGGGCAATCAGATGAACGCCGTGATCGTGGTGGGCATTCCGTATGGGCGTCCAACCAAGCGAACCAAGACGATGATCGAGTACTACGAATCTCAGTTTCCTAACAGGGGGATGTTCTACGGCTACTATTTACCCGCCCATAGGCGAATGTGCCAAGCCGCTGGAAGGGCGCATCGATTGCTCACGGATAGGGCCGCTGTCATCTTCATGGATTGGCGGGTCGCGACGGCGTTTGTCAAGCGCAGCCTGCCCAGCTGGCTTCGGGATAGGCTTGAAGTCGTGGGGGATGAGGGGGGCCAACTCTCGCGGCGCCTGAAGGCGTTCTTCGATTGACTCTGATGATCATTGTTTAGCCTAGAAGGGGCAACATCGTTTAAAAAGCGGCACACCACATAAATCAAACATCTCGAGGTGTGCACGGCCGTGAATACCAACTATGCTTTTTTTGGCGGAGCTCTTTATGAAGGGAAAACGGGATCAATGCACGGCCGTGAACTCACACCGAAGATTTTTCTCGATAGTGCACAGCTGTGAAGTGTCAGCAAGCGCGAACTTTTACATACCCATCAACCATCTCTAAAAATTGGTATCTTGAAGATCCACAGGAACACGGGACTGGAGCTAAAAATGTGTACTGCCGGCCTTTTACTTTCGGCCACCTCTCCCCTTCACGCTCTTATATCTTCCGCTCGCGAAGAACGTTTGGGCTGGGCCTTCATGCAATACGTGGAACATCACCTGATCAAGCCTAACTCTATAGAGGCGAGGGAATATCAGCAGTCGATATTCAACACCGCGATACGGGCAAATTCACTAGTGGTACTTTCCACTGGCCTCGGTAAGACATCGTTAGCGATAATGGTTGCTGCTTATCGTCTGGCAAAACTTCTTGGTAGCAAGGTCCTGATGATGGCTCCCACTAGGCCCCTGGCGATACAACATTGTCAGACATTTAAGCATGTGATGACTTTACCACCAGATGATTTCCAAGTGCTCACGGGGCAAGTGCAACCTGCCAAGCGTGGAGAGACATGGCGAGGTGCAAGGCTGATTTTCGCGACGCCTCAAGTTGTAGAGCACGATATTATTGCAGGCAGAGTAGCGCTCAATGATTTTTCACTGATGATCTTTGATGAAACCCATCGGGCTGTAGGCGGATATCCATATGGATTTATAGCGGGGCAGTACATGCGCGCGTCCAAAAATCCATTGATCCTCGGGCTTACGGCTTCACCCGGGGCTGAAGCGAGCAGGATCGAGGAGGTCAAGCGCAACCTGTTTATCGAGCGTGTTGAGATAAGGTCCGAAAGAGATTCGGATGTCCAGCCCTACGTGCAACCTATTGAGATTGAGTGGCGGAGACTCAAGCTACCTGCAGCGTTCGTCGACATCAAGCACTTGATCGATGGGCAGCTAAGGGAGCTCCTCTTCACCCTGAAAAGGCACGCTCTTTTACCGAGCATCCAGGGCGTGGGCAAGCGAGACCTTCTGCGCGTCCAAGAGCAAATTCAGGAGAGCATGCGCAAGTTTGAGCCAAACCCCCCGGAGCACTTTTACACTTGCTTGGTCGCTCAAGCAGCTGCGTTCAGGCTATGCCACGCGATTGAGCTCCTTGAGACCCAGGGCCTGACCTCGCTGGATCGATACCTCTCTCGACTGATGCGCAAAGCTCGTACGCCCGGATGTCCACGCGCGGTTAAATTTTTGGCCGATGCTGCACGGGTGCAACAGGCTTTTCACATCGCGAGGAGACTTCACGAGCGTATCGATCACCCTAAGATCGCTGAGTCCGTACGAATCGTTCGGAAGCAATTCGCTGACCAACCCAACTCCAAAGTGATGGTTTTCGCCCACTATCGCGACTCAGCAAATAAGCTAGTTGACACCTTCAACAAGCTCAGTGGGATTAGAGCTATGAAATTCATCGGGCAAGCTGACCGCGAGGGGGAGGAGGGCCTGACCCAGCGCGAGCAAGCGCAGATCCTCGAGAAGTTCAGGGCGGGCGAGGTAAATGTCATCGTTTCGACGGCTGTCGGCGAGGAGGGACTCGACATCCCAAACGTCGATCTCGTGCTCTTCTACGAGGCCGTGCCAAGCGAGATAAGACTCATCCAAAGGCGGGGGCGCACTGGCAGGACGGGGCCGGGGCGCGTCATAGTGCTGCTTGCGAAGGACACGCGCGATGAGGCGTTTTATTGGTCAGCTGTACATAAGGAGCAGCGGATGCGGGAGGCTTTGCGCGAATACAGCGATGGGGAGCCGATGGTTAAGAAACAGCGGATGCTCGAGGAGTTCCCAAGCGAAAAAGTCAAGATTATCATGGACCATAGGGAGGTGCCTTCTGGCATCGTCCATGAGCTCGTGCAGTTCGGCATCGAGGTCGAGGCGCGCCAGCTCGATGTCGGGGACTTTGTACTCAGCGACCGCGTCGGAGTTGAGCGGAAGTCGGTTGGGGATTTCCTGCAGTCGATCGTGGACAAACGATTATTGGTCCAGGCGAAGCAGCTTAGCGAAACATTTGAGCGCCCCGTGCTCTTGCTCGAGGGCGAGGGGCTCTACTCGAGGAGGGCGATTCATCCCAATGCTATTAGGGGAGCCCTTGCTGCCTTGGCCGTCGATTTCGGCGTTTCGATCCTCCCCACGCGCGACGAGAAGGAAACCGCTGCAATCTTGGCCATTATAGCGCGAAGGGAGCAAACCGAGCAAGCT
>Ga0209636_10006046_pt1 | contig 12362 bp, 14 predicted proteins | sample DeeMarSWOR152_54_FD_187464 | JGI IMG/M metagenome (GOLD analysis project Ga0209636, IMG submission 187464) | Marine sediment microbial communities from White Oak River estuary, North Carolina - WOR-1-52-54 (SPAdes) (version 2) | ecosystem: Environmental > Aquatic > Marine > Intertidal zone >...
GCGTCTTTTCAAGAGGACAGAGTTTGTGGGTGCATGCATGCATAAACTCTTTTTATGGGCTGGCTTATACTAAAGTGCTACAGAAGGAGAAAGAATGAAAATGAAATACAGGGTTCATAGATTCGACATTGATATGACGAAAGACCAGAGGAAGTTAGAGCAATTCTTGAACAATTTAGACGGTGAAGTTGTGGCAATCATCCCAAGCGTTAATCCCAAGTTTACCGTTAGGGGAGCGACTGCCACGGTGTACTTTCTTTTAGTTGTGGAGAAGAGCGAGTAAGACTAAACGCTGACTCTCAACTTTCCCCTTTTTTTGTTTTTCGTCTTTTCAAGAGGACTGTTCTTAGAGGAGCGTTTTTTGAAGGAACGTCTTTTTTGTGTTTTCTGTTGGTGATACTGTTAAGTTATTTGACCTAGGAGGTCTCTTCTTCGGTTGATGGAGTTTCTTTGGTTGGAAATACTAGTCTCTGCATGAACAGAAGAATATTGCATGCCTGTCATTGTGGGTGGGGGAGGGGGTTACAAGGGGAAACTGCGCTTCGGGGGGGTTCCCCCTGTTTTTGAGTGCGGTTTGGTCTGGGAGCGGGTGGTGGGTTTGAATAGCAAAGCGACCAGCTTTGCAGATAGCATTGACAAGATGTTTGGCGTTTCTTCGCCTGAGTCTCTCATTTCACTTGATAGTTGCATGCATGCAAGCACGTTGGATGCGTGCATAATATTTATATCCAGTTCGAAGCAATTTTCCTACCGTAAAATTCCGAACACCAATTTCCTAGTGGGATTGACTCCTGATTAGTCGTCTAAGAGACTTATTCAAACGCCTTCGAATGTATCTTAGGATCACTCACATGGGTCCTATAGCAAGAAGGTACTTTGTGAAGAACGGTTTTGATGGTTCGATGACAATGCTGGGAATTATCGTGGGTTCTTGGGTTGTAGGTGTTGAGCGTCCCGAGATAATTGTGACTGCTGGTTTGGGTGCGTGTTTGGCCATGGGAGTTTCAGGGCTATTTGGGGCATATATGACTGAAAGGGCTGAAAGAAAAAGGGGCCTTAAAGCCCTTGAAGACGCAATGATAGAAGATCTTGACGATTCAGTGCTGGGCGATGCCTCTTCTTTTGTGTCTTTTTATGCTGCTATTGTAGATGGTGGTTCACCTACATTGACCGCTATCATTTCTCTCATACCATTCACACTTGCTTTAGGAAAAGTCATAGCCATCTGGGATGCCTACATACTCTCCTTCATCTTAACACTAACCGCTCTATTTGTGCTTGGAATATACCTCGGCAAAATAGCCAGAGAAAATGTGTTACTGTACGGATTGCAAACATTAGCAGCTGGCGTAATAACAGTAGCCATCGTTCTGTTGTTGGGAGCTATATGACCCAGTAAAAATCGGCATGTGTATTTTTGTTCAGGTATAATATCAACATGCATTTGAACTTCCACCAAAGACCAAAGAAAGAAACTTCTTTATCTGTTAGAATTGTAGTGAACGAAGCATTTTCATGACTTCGTTACGTCTTTTCTCTCCTATTTCCATTACTCTTCTTACTACATAGTTCATGCATGCCAGCCGTTGGTGGCTTCCGCGTTCATGTTGATTTGTCTGGAATGTTAGCTCCCCACATTGGTTTGCATGCATGCATGCGATGAATAGGTCGATGACGATTTAAATAGTTCAAAAGAGAGTAATATAGTTGAGTGAGGTAATTTTGAATGATTGGTGAAATACAATATCTGGTTGCTCTTATTGCAGTCATCGCGCTAATGGTGCGTTGGGGTCTTTTCCGCAGACTACTGCCGCCATTTTGGCGTCTGCGAATTTATGATGAACTGCGCGGGCGTCTTAAGGTATCTGCACCGCATTTGGGGTCTACGCTTGAAGGCGTCGGTTTCGACAGTGGAAGTTCCACGTCTAGCGCGCGCTAAAAAGACTTTGCACTACATTGCATGCATGCAGTCGGTCTGTTCTACAGTCTAGTTGCATGTATGCAGCAATGTTTTAATACCGTATTCAGTGTAACTTTTCTTGGGTAAGAAATGTGGTTGATACGATTAGATGTGCTTCTTGTGGGTATATTATCGAGACGAAGTACATACTTTTCAGATCTGTGATTACCAGATGCCCAAAGTGTCGAAGTGATAAACTCAGAAGAAACTTTTTTGAATGATTATTCCCGTTCCAAAGCGAGAAAAGTTTATGCATGCATGCAAGAGAACTGTTTTATTCTAGATGCAGCACCACTATGCCTGTGAACTTCATGTACGAAGGTCAGAGTTCTAATAGAACGATCCTGCTGGTTATTATGCTAGCTGTGTTTGCTCGCCAATTCTGGATAAACTGGTTAACTGCTGATGCTCCCTTTTGGAGTATTATGGCACATGAAGCAGGGCTTCCACTAGAAGAGTTCGCTTCTACATTAACGTTCAGAAACATCCTCCTCACTGTCACAGGTACTGGCACTTCAATAGGATTACTGCTACTGAACTACTACCTGGGGAAGCGATACAGACTTACCAGAAGATCAACAATAGTTCTGCTATTTGCATTGGCCATCTCTGTCCTTCTCGGTTTCTTTCTTGGGTATGGAATAAAACAGCTTCAGATTCCAGAATATCCCATACTGAACATTGGAATAATAGCCAACATTCCAAGCATTCCAAGTAGACTTCTCTCTACAATCACTTGGTGCATGCTAGGTATGTTAGCAGGAAACTACAAGAGAGAAATCGAAGAGAAAAAAGAATTGGTTGAGTAGTGGAAGAAAGAGTGTTCTACTAGATTTTGTGCACATGGAGTTTATTACAAGTGTCTGTCTGCGTGTCGTGGTGTTAATGAGTGCTTGGTTTCCTTTTTCGATGCGTTGTTTCTAGCCTTTCTCGTTTTTGGCGTTGTTTTAGCGTGTGTTTGTTAAGGTGTCGCTCATTTCGGTTTGTTTGGTTTGTTTGTTTTAGTTTTTGTGTGTATGCACTGGTCTCTGAGAGGGGGGAAGAAAATCATCATATTGTGAGTAATATTCATTTTCTGGGGGGAGTGGCGAAGACCCTCCCCCTGTCTCGACATGGTGGTTTCCACATTAGTAGCTAGCTAGGAAGTAATCAATAGAAAAAAGGGGGTTACTTGCGTTTGCGGAATGCGCGCGGGCATCTTTTAGGTTTCTTTGGGCCACTTGTAGGCGTACCAGATGATGAGCAGTGTGGCGATGATTGACGCTAGCCATGTGAGTATCTCGTATCCTTTCGGGTTTGCCGCGTATGTGGGCAGGTCGGCTAAGCCTAGTATGGTCCAGACTAATGCCACAATGATGTTTGCCCATCGATTTATCTTGTCTTTCATGATAAGGGTTAGGAAAGCCATTAACGGTTGGACTAGAAGCAGGATTGCAAGTATCAGCAGGAGTTCGAGTGTTAAGGGCTCGCCATGCATTTCTCCGGCTATGATTTGGTTGATTACGCCGGGTTCTACGAATGCGATTACTGCTCCGGATAGAGCCGCAAGTTCGGAGAATATCCACAGTGCCGAGATTTTTATTCTGATGTCGATTGGTTCCGTTTTTCATCACCTCCTTGTTGCTTTGTTGATTTGCAGAAAAAATCGTTTCACAGAGGATCATAGAGTCCGCAAACGGTTTTAACAGTTGCGATTAAAAAGGCGAGAGCGTTTCGGCTTAGGTTTCTTGTTTGGACCGTTTGTGCGGTTGTTTGCGCATCGGCTTTTATGCGGAACGTGGGCAGTGAGGCGGAAAGCCTCACGGGTTCTGCTTGTTGCATGCATGGTAGTTTCCACTTCAGTGTTTGAGCGTGGTGCGTCTTTGCAAGAGGACAGTTCTAAGGCGGAGCGTTTCTTGAAGGAACGTCTTTGCACGCAAACCGATTTGCAACATTAGACTATGTTGAATTGTCGGAAAATGGTCGGAATCTCCTTTTTTGATTTTGTTCAAAAGCTCGAGGGACTACTAGAACTTTTCTCCTCAAATCATAAATGCAACTATAAGTGATATATGTGGTAGAAATAGGAGGTTGATGTGTTATGAGAAAGAATATGTGTTATGTAGTTGGTTTGATTGCTGTTCTACTATCTACTCAGATGGTTGCAATAGCTTCCAATGGTTCATATGACCCTTGGATGGACCTGAATGACGACGGAATAATCGACGCACAAGACCTTCAACTACTAGCTTTAATCTACAGCACTTCAGGAACACCGATAAACAAAACAGCCTTACTGCTTGAACTCGAAGCCAGAATAAACAGTCTAAACACAACACTTCTCACAGAATACTACAACATAACCGAATGTGACGTGATATTCGTTGATGCCTCAGGAGACATAATCACGGGCTATCTGAACGTGGATTCGGGAACTCTGTACGTGGATGATGTTAACGATAGAGTCGGTATCGGAACGCTGAGTCCAGGAGCGCCGTTAGAAGTTTCTAAGGCAGGTGGAGGAGAGTTGTTAATATTAAGAGCTGCTGGTGGAGCGGGACCAGAAGTAGCTCTCGTCTTCCGGGGACCTAATAGTATAGGGCAGGGTAGGTATAATTATGGGAAGGTTTATGGTATATCTACAGGTGACGAAAGCTATGCAGATATGGAACTACGTTTTGCTCTTTCTACAGGAGTCAGCAGTTGGAAAGATGTTATGACACTAAAAGAAGGCAAAGTCGGTATCGGGACGACAGCTCCAGGAAGAAAGTTACATGTTATTGGAGGTACACAATTTGATGGGAATGTGTATTTAAATGGATCCGGGACACGATACGCTCTCTATCGTACTGGCACTAGTACTCCGGCTGATAGAACAGTTTTTTATGGCGGCAGTGGTGATATGTGGTTTGAAACTGCTACTGGAGATATATCGTTTCGAACTTATGATAGCGGTTGGAAGGAACGCCTCTATATAACGCAGGCTGGTAATGTTGGCATCGGGACAACGAATCCAAATGAAAAATTAACCATTGAAGGTGCTTTAAGCCTTGACGAGATATCGGCTCCTTCGCCAACCTCTGGCTATGGTAAACTTTATGTCAAAACTGACAATAAATTATACTTCAAGGATGATGTAGGTACAGAATACGATTTAACCGGTGGTATAAGTTGTGAAGATTGTGATGCCAGATTTGTGAATGAAGGTCAAGCAGATTCAATAACTAGTGGAATGATAACTGATGGGACGATAACTGGTTCAGATATCAGTACGAGTGCTTCGCTAACGATTGGAGGTTTGGATGTAGATTCGGGAACTCTGTACGTGGATGATGTTAACGATAAAGTCGGCATCGGAACGCCGAGTCCAGAGGGGGCGTTAGAAGTTTCTAAGACAGGTGGAGGAGAGGTATTAACATTAAGAGCTGCTAGTGGAGCGGGACCAGAAGTAGCTCTCGTCTTCCGGGGACCTAATAGTATAGGGCAGGGTAGGTATAATTATGGGAAGGTTTATGGTATATCTACAGGTGCCACAGGCTATAAAGATATGGAACTACGTTTTGCTCTTCCTAATGGAACCAGCAGTTGGGAAGATATTATGACACTAAAAGACAGCGATGTCGGCATCGGGACAAGTACTCCAGCATATGGATACAAACTGGATGTCGAAGGAAAAGTACAAGCAACATCATTTGATACAGGAGATATCACCTTCCGGAAAGATGGGGAAATCCTATGGAGAATGTTTGAAGACGAAGACGGCTTATACCTCGAGAACTTGAAGAATGATAAGGTCTACAGTTTCGTATTGCAAGAAGCAGAAAGCGGGAAACTTCTAGAATTCAATGGAACACACCTCAACATAACCGAAGGCGTTGTGGGATTCATCGTTGCACTAGGACTAGTCTTCGGAGTCAACAAATACAAGGCCAAGAAAGGCAAAGAAGAAGCTGACCCTCAACAATCCCAGCTCTCACTATGGCAATAAGCTCAGCGAGTCTACTAGAAATACGAGATATTGGCACAGTTCAGTGCCTGCATAAGTGGTTTAGTGTGGATTAAGGACGTTTTCAAACATGCATGCGCGGATGTAACCTTTAATGCTGTTGGCGTGTCGGAAACGACTTTGCATGCATGTGCGCGCGTTCGTCTTTTCAAGAGGACAGTTCTTAGAGGAGCGTTTTTTGAAGGAACGTCTTTTTTGTGTTTTTTGTTGGTGGGATACCATTAAGTTATTTGACCTATTAGGCTAAGGTACTGCTCTGTGGTGGAAAATCTTTTTTTGCTAGTGAGTGCAAATTTTTGAGGGAGGCAAGGTACTTGTCGGCTGGTATGGTCGGTGGAGTAGTTAAGAAGCAATTAGGACCCGTCAAAGAGGATTTGGAATACATCAAGAGACAAGTTGACATAATCAGAGATCGCTTAGATGGACTTACAGAAAGAATAGAAGAGATTGAGAAGGCACTCAAGAAAGTCAAGGTTGCCTAGATTTGTCGGTAACCAAAATTCATTCTCGAAAAGTTCAGAGAGACTTCACTTTCGTTCTATCAGATGATCTGATTGAACAGTTGCATATGTTTGAGAAGCAGATGGGCTGGAGGATTTTTGACATTCTGGAGGTTTTGAAGGACCAGAAAGCCGATAGCTTATCCATTACAAAAGAGAAACCATTCAGTTATTTCTATGCCAGAGTTAGTGGGAAAACCGTCACTATCAGACTTGAAAATCTTGAAGGTCAAACAGAATTTAAGATACCGCTTGAAGAACTAATATAATGTATTGTTGACTCTCCACTTCTTTTGGGGTATCCGCAGGATATACCAGATACTGTTAAGTTATTTTACCTATGCGATTTGTAAGCGTCTTTCCTTTTTGTCGAAAAGCAAAAGTACTCTAATCTGATTCGTAATGTCGTGGTATGAGCATTTTTAGATTGCTGATTTCTGAATCCTTGATTTTTTGTCTAACTAATTCAATCTGTTTTTCCTTTATAGCTCTGTTAATCATTTTCATTAGGCCATTCATTACAAACAAGTTGTGCTCTCTACGATAGCTATTCCATTCTTTTGAATTGAGTTTTTTCCCATTGTATAGAAGCCTTTTCTTCACACTATCATATGTAATGCTTCTACAGATATGACATGGACAAGGCAAATGTCCATCATTATTGGACATTATTTCGGGAATATCAGCGTATTTTGCGTTCCATAACTTATCTTCATAAAAATAGCCACCATATCCTGCATTTTCTCCGTATGCGCTATCAATGTCCAGAAGCCTTAGTGATGAAGACACTAAGTCGAAGCCATAGCTAGCTGAAGGAAAACACTGAAAGCTTCCTTCTAGTAACATGAACAATTTCTCAGGTCTGCCCTTTTTAATTTCGGATATATCCTTCATTAAATCTCTAAAAGCTTCTCTTTCAGTAAAGATTCCAGATGTCCAGAGCGTAAGATTCTTGAATTTGAAGATTGTTAATGTTGCAGGATCGTGCTTCATATACTCAACAATTTTTTCAAGCATTCTTTTGTTTCTGAGAGTAGACTTGCTAAGCAAAAAGTATGTAGCGCATTCGCCTCTATTTACTGCAAGTGCCTTGCTCATGTCATTTATCCGTATAGCTATGTCTAACAAACCCTCATTGTCAACAAGTGGCATCGGAGGAATCAATATTTTAGTCTCAAATGTTGCATCTAGGTTGAAGTATGCAGTTATTAGGCCGTTTAAACGGCGACGTTCTCGGTCTATGTCATACCAGAATTTTTTATGCGCCTGTCCTTTCCATTTCTTGTAATCTTTCGATGAAGAGTTCTTCTTTCTACGGCTTTTTAAGAGTAAATAAGCCATTACTTGCCGAGGAAGATGAACTTTATCTGCGAGTCTTATGAATTTGTCAAAGTGAAATTCAAAATCTAAGTATTCAGTGGCTGGGTCGATAAGAGAAATAGTTCCTTCGAAAAAGCCTCTGTATAAGCTTGAAGCTAGTTTTGTTTCGTCATCTAGTCTTTTCTGGTTCTTGAGTTTTATCAAAGGTAGCAGTATTTTATTCGCATCAAAGATTCGCATTACAAAGGTTCCAAGATGCTGATTGCTTTCTGTCGAAAGTATCCTACTTAAGTATATGTCAAATTCGCTTATGCTTTGGATTAATGGGCTGAAGCTTGGCGTCAGTATCTCTTTTCCTTCTAGTGAAGTCTTAGTTGCTCGCGCAAATCGGTCTCTATCAATTTGGCTAACTTTTAACTTGCTCGTTTGACTCAACTTTTTCTACCTCTACCATGAATTTTTGCAGTTCTTTCCAAAACTCAAGAAAGTCTTCATCCCTAATGATTATTCCACCTTTTACTTTTATTGTCCCAAAGCTGTTAGTCTCTTTTTCTTGAATATAAATTGACTTTTCTTCGTCATTCACAAGCCTAAAGAAGCTGTAGCGTTTGTCGTTAGCAAATGAGTGTTCAACATTTCTCGCATGAATTATTTTTCCGTTCTTGTAATAAATCGATACTGCTCCTCTTTCAATCTTGTAAGCTTCACGAATAGCTACTAAACGATTCAAATGCTTAGAAATTGTATTTCTGTATAATCTTGTTGCACCCGCGATTTCGGGAATTGTTGCACCTTGTTGATTAAGCTGAAGTATTTCAAGAATTACATGCTCCATGTACTTGTCTCGGTCTTTCGGACTCATGGAAAGAACTTCTTCTTGTGTGCGCATTGATTCGGGTAACGATAGACTCATATTGCTCCTCTTCCCCCTTGGTTTAATGATGTTCAACATCCATGTTCCACATAGTTATTAATAAGCTTTTGCATACCCATGTGCCACATACTTTATCAAAAGGTATCTTCTGGGAATACCACAAGATGCATGCATGTATAATGTTAATTGTCATATCTAGTGGTGGTATCCCCCGCAACGCCCTTCTTTTTTCCAGAAGCATAACTTAACAGTGCTGAGTGGGAGCGAAGGGTCCATATTAAGATCGTGATTACACACTCTAATTTTTTAGATTGTTATGAACAATAAAGAATTTTCATGCGTGTATGTTCACCTATTAAATATTCGTGTATATACTCTTGTAATTCATAATTTCAGGCACAATCTGGCGCCAAATACATGTTTACCCAATATTCTCTGAATATGCTTGTTTCAAATATTTGGCTGCAAATACTCTTAATAGCAAATCTTAAAACATTAATACTCAATCAGGTAATAGAAGAGAAAGGTGAGAACAAATTGGAAGAATGTCCTAATTGCGGTAAGTGGACATTAACCTACAACCCTAAAGCTGAAATCAAAATTTGTATGAACTGTAATTATAGAAAGAATGTCAAATATGAATTGTTTATTGAACAAAAGAATGTTATCAATTACTTAAGTTATCCAAATCATAGAAGAGTGAGAATAGCTCCTAGTGTATAGAAAAGACGAATTAGGCTCTTACATACTTGCCACTCAGCGACCAGAATAACTTTCTTCCATTTCCCTTCGCCAAGGTCCAAACAACCTAAAGAAAGCTTTAGCTTTGACACCTTCAAATCTACGGACCGAAATTTTGCACTCCTGCAAGAGTCTTATTGAATCAGGATCTGGATAAGGCTCTACATACACAACACTTGCTATCTTACTATAGACGATTTTCTGCGAACAAGTAAAACATGGGAATGTCGTAGTATAGAGAGTACACCCTTCTATATTTCTGCTTCCTGCATTCATAATCGCTTTTTCCTCAGCATGTAAAGCTGTACAACGGTTCATTGCTTTGTCTTTTATAAAATGTCTATCCAGATCGAAGTTGCATTTCGGACACAGAAACGGATAGTCTAAATCCTCTATTTTTGCATCACACTTTGGACAGGTTTCACCTCTACGCTCCAGTTCTTTAAAATATGATGCTTTATACACGTCTCTATAACATTGAAAATACTTGCTTATGCAGGGTTCCATTGGGTGTGGGTTTTCATTGTATCCCACTGCAAGGACTGCATCTTTCTTTTCATCTACTATAACAGCTCCGACACGTCTCTTGATACATTGTGACATTAGTGAGTTTGAGTATGCCATATTCATATACGACTCAAAGGATGTTGGAGGTCTCAGATTCCCTTTCATTAAGTTGATGTAACCTTCAATTTTTGCTCTCAATTTGTTGATTGTCACGGTCTTAGTTGGAAAAGCTTCGTCATTATCGATCAAGACATCGGCATCATCAACACAAAGCTCTACTTGCTGCCCATGTTTTGTCCATTCTTCATATTTATCTCGCCTATCATCATCTTCGAAATCATCTTCATCCCTCCTAAGTTTTCTATATCGCTCTTTCACTCTTTCCCATCTTACAGTTGGTGAACAGTCAAGCGCAATCAAGAAGAAGTTTGGGAACTCCTTGCGGAAATACTCAACTTCTCCCAGATTTCTGATATTGTCGAAGACCAGTGGTGTTTCACCATTTGTCTTCTCAATTGCTTCCGTGACCGCCAATTGTGCAAGATGACCTTTACCGTTTTTCTCTCTAAGTTCATTACCAATATCCTGAAGTTCTGGTCTTATAGCCTCTTCAATAGATTTTCCAGTTCTTTTGCACCAAATATCCTTCACATATTGTGAAAGGGAAACGGAAGTGAAACCAAGTTTCGACAGGGCTTCTTTCATGCTGGAACATCCGCTTCCAAAAGACCCCGTCAATCCTACTGCCAATCTATCCTTACTTGAAGACATTAACTGACACCCTTTGGTCTATCATACAACAGTGAATATTGTTCAGACTCCCTAAGTATGCATGCACGATGATACATAAAAACTCATTAAAACATTTTTCTTCTCTATCAAGTAGAAAGCGTTCTAGATAAACACGAGCAGTTTGGAGTTCTATCTTATCGTGCTCGAAAAGATTCTACATGGATTGGGTAAGCGTGCGTGCATTTTGATATTGGGTAGGGTGTTTGCGTTTTTGTTGATATGAGCACGAGCGTAGCGAGTGCGAATAATGGCTTGAAGCGATTCGATAGAAAAAGAGGGGGAGTTTATTTGTCATTTGCGTTTCCTAAACAGCTTAAATCCGTCTTGCTCTGTCACGTATTCGAATCCTGCTTCTATTAGTTTGGTGGATTGTTTGACGTTGGTTGCTGTTTTACAAGTCCATTCGTCATCATTGAGGTTTAGTAGTTGTGTATAGATCAGTGTGGTCTCAATCTTCTTATGTCCCATTTGCTGTTTTACGAATAGGATGTCTCTTGTCTTTGCATAGAGCATCGTGGCGAAATAGTGCCTGAGATCATAGAGTCGGATTGTTCTTAGTTCTGGCTTGCCTAGTTTCTCTGCTAGGTTGTTTCTCATTTGGCGGTAATATTTGCTGTAGTTCTCTGCGTTGCCTTTGAACAAGTTGTCTTTTGGGGTTAGCTTTTTCTGGTCTATGTGTCTTTGTAGCATTGTCTTGGTGCTAGTGCTTATCTTCAATTTTCGGGGTGCGCCATGCTTGGCGGTTGTGGGGTAGATTAGGCGTTGCTCAAGGTCTAGGTCTCTCACTTTGAGGTTGCATAACTCGACAGGTCTTAGTCCTGTTTCTTTGCTGATTGACAGTTTAAGGCTCATGGTTTGTCTTGCGTTGGCTATCAGCATTTCGACTTGTTCTTTGGTGGGTATTCGTACAATCTTGCGTTGTTGCTTGTAACGTGGCATTTCCCATGTGATCTTGTAGTAGTCACAGTATTTGTTGTAGGCTAGGCATAGGTTCTTTTTGTAGCCGTCTGAGATTTGTAGGCTTGCGATAAACTGCTTAACTGTTTCAGGTTTCTCTAAGTCGGCATGTTTGCCTAAGCGTGTTAAGGCTTTGTCTGTCAGTTCTATGGTGTAGTCGCTGTATCCGTTGTTCTTCATTTTGATGAGCAATGGTAAAACAGCATGGGTTACGGTTGAGAGGGCTAGTGTGCTGGTCGTAACCCGCCTTTTGTTCGAGACGGCATTCAGCTAAACGGGCTACCCGCGTCTCCCACAGAAACTCACGGACGCCTATTTGCCCTTCCACCCTGCAGGTCAGCCGTTTCAACGCTCCCATCTAGCATCCTCAACGACTTAGCACATATCATAGTCCTATCGCAGATGGACGTTCCGTTTCTGTTCTGGCGCCAAGATTCTCGTCTTATGCCCTTACGGGAATTGCAGTTCTGTGTGGTGGGCGGAGTTTCCTCAAACGCTTCATGCGTTCGAAAGCCGTCCGCCAGCTCACCAGCCCGTATGATAGTTGGAGGTGGCAGGCAATAAGAATTGCGCGTGTGTATTATGGAGTTTCTCTGGCAACGGTCAAGATTCTCACGTAGTCGGCGGTGTCGTCGCAGCTGTCAGCTACATGCTCCATTTCCTCGATCAGATCCTTGATCAGCATGATTGTTGCAGCATCCATCTTATTCGAATGTTTAAGCATCA
>Ga0209636_10006047_pt1 | contig 12361 bp, 13 predicted proteins | sample DeeMarSWOR152_54_FD_187464 | JGI IMG/M metagenome (GOLD analysis project Ga0209636, IMG submission 187464) | Marine sediment microbial communities from White Oak River estuary, North Carolina - WOR-1-52-54 (SPAdes) (version 2) | ecosystem: Environmental > Aquatic > Marine > Intertidal zone >...
ATCTTACCTAATTTTCAATACAAAGATGGGGCATATAAATGCTTCTGTTAAATATTTAAGCATAACTTTTCAAAAGTGGTAACATAGTTTTTAGTGGTTGAAGAACAAAATATTACTATGAAAATTGCAAAAGACCAGTTTCATCAAATAATTGCACCAAGGTCTATAGCTCTTGTAACAACAATCGATAAAAATAAAAAAATAAATGCCGCGCCCCTATCGTTTGTATCACCCATAAGTTTTCAACCACCGATCTTGATGTTAGCGTTGTCACCAAGTAGGCACACTTATCAAAATATAATAGAAACAAAGGAATTTGTCCTAAACTTTTTTGGAAAGGAAGATCTAGATAAAGTCTTAAGATGTGCAAAGAATTATCCAAAAGGAATTAATGAATTACAACAGGCTGGACTTAAATGGTATTCTTCTGAACTCGTAAATCCACCAAGAGTAAAAGAAGCTAAGGTATGGATTGAATGCAAGCTCTTAGATGAGAAAAAGATGGGCGATCATTTGTCTATTTTTGGAGAAGTTTTAGTAATCGAAGTAAAAGATGAAATAATAACAGATGGAAAAGTAGATATAAAAAAACTTAGCCCAGCTTTGCATATAAGCAAAGATCAATTTGCTGTAGATTTTAATGTTATAAAACATAAAAGGTATGATTAGATGGATTTGAAATGTCCGAGATGTGGTGCAACAACTTCTGAACTATTGGAATGTGATGTTTGCAAAACTATCGGCTGCATAAAGTGTATAATAAAACATAGCAGACAATGGGTTTGTGACAAATGTAAGGATTCTGGTTATGCTGAAAGTCCAGAAAGTGCTTTATCGGCTATGTTCGGTTAAGTCCATAACGTTGCCATTAGGCCTTTCTTCAGAAAAAACTTGTGTTTGGAATTTCCATAAATTTGTGTTTTTATCATAAATTCGGTCAGGAGTTAGTCCGGCTTTAAAACATAGATTGTCCAAAAATTCTTTTACATCCCAGTTAAAACGTAAAGCCACTTGAGGTAATAACAACCCACTGAATAGACCGTTTGAAATTATAAGACCATCCCTTCCGATCTCTATTTTTTCAAGATATTCTTTTGGATCTTTTACATATATCAATTCGGGCCCTGTCAAAACAGAAACTTCAAAAATGACTTTGTTCAATTCTTCTTTTTTCAAAGGAAAAAATCTTTTGTCTTCAAACGCAGATGAATATGCTGCTTTTTGAACAGCTTCATACAAACGTTTTTCTCCGAATGGAAATCCTATACAACCTCTTAATGAATTGTCAGGATAATTTTCTATAGTCACAAAAACTCCTCTTCTTTCATTCAAGACTTTATCGTCTACTTTTTCAAGGGTGAACTTTCTTTTTTCAAAATATTTCAAGACTGTTTTTCTTGCAAGTTTGACTAGATTCGTTCCTTGATCTAAAGAGAGCATAAGTAAATTATAAGAAAATTATAAGAAAAAGATGAAAAAAAAGAAAAAAAAAGAAAGACGTGAGAAAAAAATAACTACCATTCTTCGATATCGGATTCCTCTTCCCAGTCTTCTTCCAATCCCCAATCATCTTCCATTTAGTCTCACCTATATTTTTTGTAAAGTATCAAACTAATATTTAAATTTAACACTTTCTAAAAGGATAGAAATTACTGGATAATGGTAAATTCATTCAAGGATTTTTCAGTTTGATTTTGACGACTAATTTTTATGAAACAAAATCAAATTATTAAAAGTCGAGACGATGAAAGCAGTGAAATGGGTTGTAAAAGGTAAAAAGAAAGATGTTTTTTGGCCATCCAAAAAACTTAAACAGAAAGCTTGGGTAAGTAGCGAATCAGTCTATAAAAAGGGAAAAAATCCTATAACCTTCTGGTCAAATCTTGCTAAAGAAGGGTTGGATTGGAATAAAAAATGGAAAAGGGCTTATGTAGAAAAATTGCCCTATTTCAAATGGTTTGTTGGTGGTAAGTTAAACGCTTGTCATAATGCTTTAGATAGACATGTGAAAAGTTGGAGAAGAAACAAGGTTGCGATAATATGGGAACCAGAACCTGTGGGAGAGAAGAACAGGGTGTTGACTTATTTTGATTTGTACAGAGAAGTCAACAAGTTTTCTAATGTCCTTAAAGATTTGGGTGTTAAGAAAGGAGATGTAGTAGGAATTTATTTGCCTATGATTCCAGAAGTTCAAATCGCGATGCTTGCTTGTGCCAGAATTGGAGCGATTCATAGTGTGGTTTTTTCTGCATTCAGTTCAGAAGCCCTAAGATACAGAATGGAAGAAGTCAAATCAAAAGTTTTGATCACGGTTGATGGATATTATAGAAGAGGAAAACTCATAGACCTTAAATCAAAAGCAGACGAAGCAGTGAAGGGCACAAAAATAAAACATGTGATAGTTGTAAAAAGGGCTAATCTTAAAGTAAACTGGACAAAAGGAAGGGATCATTGGTGGGATGTATTGATGAAAGATGCAGAGCAATATTGTGAACCTAAAATCATGGATAGTGAAGATACGCTGTTTATATTATATACGAGTGGAACTACTGGAAAACCAAAAGGAATTTTGCATGATACTGGAGGCTATTTAACTCAAGCATATTGGACTACTAAATGGAATTTTGATTTGCATGATGAAGACATTTTCTGGTGCAGTAGTGATATAGGATGGATTACCGGACATACTTATGCTTGCTATGGCCCACTACTAATTGGTGCGACCATGCTAATATATGAGGGGGTTCCAGACTTTCCTCAGCCCGACAGATGGTGTGAAATTATTGAAAAATATGGAGTAACGTTCTTTTACACTGCCCCAACTGCTATAAGGATGTTTATAAAATTCGATGGAAAGTGGGTAAGAAAACATGACTTGAGTAGTTTAAGACTTTTGGGTACGGTCGGCGAACCGATAAACAGAGAGGCATGGTTATGGTACTTCGACGAAGTTGGCCAAGGAAGATGTCCAATTATCGATACTTGGTGGCAGACTGAAACTGGTGGTACACTGATAAATTCTTTACCTGGTATAGGACCTTTTATTCCAACTGTGGCAGGAAGAAGTTTTCCTGGAACTAGACATGAAATATTGGATGAAGACGGAAATCCTCTACCTTCAAATAAAAAAGGTAATCTGGTCCAGCTGAGTCCTTTTGCCCCTGGTATGTTAAGAGGAATTTATAAAAATCATAAAAAGTATGTGGAGACCTACTGGAAAAAGTATGGGAAGAAAATCTATTTTACCAGCGATGGTGCTTGGAAAGATAAAAAAGGTAATTTTAGGTTGACTGGAAGGTTGGACGATGTGATGAAAGTTGCTGGTCACAGACTAGCTACGGCTGAGCTAGAGGATGCGATAACAAGACATCCTGCAGTTGCAGAGTGTGCAATCGTAGCGATGCCACATGAAATAAAAGGCGAAGTTCCTGTTGCTTTTGTTACTCTTAAAGGGATTAAACCTTCTGAAAAAATTGAAAAGGAACTGATTAAGCAGGTGGAAAAATATATCGGACCTATAGCTAGACCAGAAAAAATTATTTTTGCTGAGGACCTGCCAAAGACGAGAAGTGGGAAAATAATCAGAAGGATACTCAAGAGATTGATCATAAAAGAACCTGTTGGTGATGTATCCACTCTTGCTAATCCTGAAATCGTGAAAAAAATTAAGAATAAAATCCAGTAGTAAAGTTTAAATTTAGTTATAATTAATAGTTTTTTGCAGGAGGATAGGTCGGGGTAGTTAGGCCTTACCTATATCGAGAAATGGTCTATATGCTCGAGCCGAAAGCCTCTAGGCGGTATGTTTTGTAGACTAACCCCAAATTTCCGACTGAGAAGTCTTGCCCTATAGGGTCGAGCAATTGGTGAACCTCCCTAGGCGGGGAACCGAGCAAGGATAATCTAACTGTTTTGATGCTTATAGGATACAGGATGGAGAAGGAGTTTGGAATAAGTTAGATTACAATACCATATCAACTAGAGAAGTGCCTCCTGCAATTTTTATAAGCTTTATATTTTCCTTAATTAATTTAAAGTGGTAGAATGGAAGATATACTAAAATTAATCTTATTATCAATCATCGTTATTGCTCTAATATCAAGTTTTTCTTCATTGAATTTGAGGGAAGAATCTACATCTCCACCAATAATTGTACCAGAAGAAGAGAAAACAATAGAAGAAAACATAACCTTTCATGGAGTAAGGATGGGCGTACCTGCAGTTGATGAAGAAGGTAATGGAGTGACAACAACTATTTTGGTTGAGTCAAAACCAGGAGAAGGAAGGGTATTAGTCGATATCAATCAATTGCTCTTTTGGGTTGACACACAAAATTCGATAAGAATTGCCCAAAAAGTTGCACAGAATTATACGATGATAGATTTGGAAAAGATTGACCTGATATATGGTATAGAAACAAATGCTTCGCTCATAGGAGGTCCTTCGGCTGGGGCTGCTCTCACTGTAGCAACTATATCTCTTCTAGAGAACAAAACGATAAATTCGAATGTCATGATAACAGGAACCATCAACCATGATGGAAGTATTGGAACAGTAGGAGAAATCGTTGCAAAAGCTAAAGCAGCAAAAGATATAGGAATTACAACATTCCTAGTTCCTTTTGGCCAAGCTGTACAAACTTATTACACACCTTTAAGGCATTGTGAAAAATTTGGATGGGTGGAATACTGTACAACAGAATACAAGTCAGAAAAGGTTGATGTTAGCAAAGACGTTGGAATTGAGGTAAAAGAGGTCTCTAACATTGAAGAAGCATTAAAATACTTTTTAATGTAATTCTAATACATGAGAAGGATTGTCTATAAAGAAGCTCTTTCTAGGAAAGAATTAAGGGATATAATAATCTCTGTCCTTGTTGTAAGTTTGATTTTCGCTTACAATAATGCAAATCCTGCAAGTACGATAGCTCTGTTCCCTCTTTTTCTGTTGATAGTCATAGTTACTTTTCTATTTCATGAACTGGCCCATAGGTTTGTGGCAAGAAGATTTGGGTGCGCATCTTTTTACAAACTGTGGATTGAAGGAATAATATTTGGATTACTTTTCATGCTAGTTGGAGTGAAATTTGTAGCTCCTGGTGCAGTAGTTATTTATCCGTACCAGTTCGGAAGATGGGGATTCAGATATATTGGTCTAACTGCAACTGAAATGGGTTTGATAGCTTTTTCTGGTATAGGTGTAAACCTATTACTTTCAATGGTTTTCAAACCTTTGACAGGAATATTAATCATACAAGGGGTTGATCTTTTTGGTTCTCTGGCCTTTGTGAATGCTTGGCTTGCCTTTTTCAACTTGTTACCGATTCCTCCGTTAGATGGTGGTAAAATATTTAGATGGAAACCATGGTTCTGGTTCTTGTTGTTTTTAACTTCGATTTTATTAATCTTTCTTTGAATTAAATAATAGGTGGAAGGATGAAAGTAGTCGCAGACCTACATCTACACTCGAAATATTCGCGGGCTACCAGTCGACAGATGAATTTAGAGGGACTGAGTAGAGGAGCAAAAGTTAAAGGATTGGATGTTCTGGGAACAGGCGATTTCACAAATGAGTTTTGGTTCAAAGAAATTAGGAAAAAACTCAAAGAAGTTTCTGGCTCTGGTCTTTTAGCTTATGAAGATGTTCATTTCATGTTGACGAGTGAAGTCTCTACTATATTTGACTTTGAAGGAAGGATAAGAAAAATTCACCATATATTACATGCTCCAAGCTTTGAAATAGTAGAACAGATAAATGAAAATCTATCAAAATATGGAAATCTAGCTGTCGATGGAAGGCCTACTTTAAAATTAGGTGCCCCTGAACTAGTAGAAAACCTGATGGAAATTTCTAAGGATATAATGATAACAAGCGCACACATATGGACACCATGGTTTGGTGTTTTTGGATCAAAATCTGGTTTTGACTCTATTGAAGAATGCTATCAAGACCAGACAAAACACATATTCTCTTTAGAAACTGGTCTATCCAGTGACCCCGCAATGAACTGGAGATTGTCTGCTCTAGATAAGTTTACTCTGCTTTCAAATTCGGATTCTCACTCTCCCTATCCTTGGAGGTTGGGAAGGGAGGCGAACGTTTTCGACCTTAAAAAACTGAGTTATTGGGAAATTTTAGATGTTATCAAAAGAAAGGATAAGAAAAGTTTTCTATTCACGATAGAGGTTGAACCTTCTTATGGGAAATATCATTTTGATGGACATAGAAATTGTGATGTATGCTTGGAGCCAAAACAGAGCAAAAAATTAAATAACATCTGTCCCAAATGTAGAAGAAAACTTACCGTTGGTGTACTGCATAGAGTTGAAGATTTGGCTGACAGACCAGAAGGCTTCGTTCCTAAAGATGCCATACCATTCAAGTCTTTGTTGCCTTTGTATGAGATAATTTCTCATGTTTTGGGTATTGAACAACTATACTCTAGAAGAGTCATCACTGAGCAGGATAAATTGATAGAAAAATTTGGGAACGAGTTCAACGTAGTTTTGGATGTTTCAAGAGAAGAGCTCCTGAAAGTGAGCAATCCTAGGATAGTTGATGCCATAATAAAAGTAAGAGAAGGAAAAGTGAACTATATACCAGGGTATGATGGGATCTATGGAAAGCCTGTATTCAGCAGAGAAGAGTTTAAAAAGTTTAAAGAAAGAAAAATTAAAATATCAGCACAGAAGAGTTTAAGCGATTTTAAGGGCCTGTAGTCTAATGGCAGGACGTCACCCTCACAAAAGGATTAAGAACGGTGAAGAAAGGAGTTCGATTCTCCTCAGGCCCATAAAATATTTTAAAGAATAAAGAAATTTAAAAAAATTCAAGTCAATGCTTCTATCTGAGTTGTGATGTAACTACTATCGTTGGAGATTTTATGTCTTGCACGTAACTGAAACTTCCAGTCACTGTTCCTGTGAAAGTTGCTAGACCGCCAGCGTTGTTCACATCATCGTAGTCAACTGTTATCCTACAAGATAGATAGGCTGATGTACCGTCCCTTGTTAAGTCGAGGTCACCAGATCCAGTTGGAAGGTCTTCACAATATAGTACATCGTCGGTCGATCTGTAGGAAACTGTTATCTTGTTTAAGCCATTGTCTAATGAAGGTTGTGTTCCTTGTAAGTAAGCTTTACCAGGGCCAACGTTTGTTATTATCACTCTTATTGGTATATCAGTTGAAGTTTCTCCTGGATATATGTATTGTGTTCTTCCTATGTCACCGAAGTCTATTTTTATCGGACCCCCTAAATCTACTGGCGATGGTGATATGCCTGATTTAGTTTTTGTTCTTTTGTAGTAATCATATGTTACTATGGTTATTGTAACTGTTTTGTTCACAGTCATGTCATAATTTGTCTGAGCATATATATTATAAGGTGTGTCAGCTTCAATGTCTGGGGTTCGGACAGTCCAGACAAACTCCCTTATGTCTTCTGGCCTTATGATGCTTGTGGTTTTTGTTGTTCCTAAATCCCATCCCACTGGGCCATACAACATTGCCCTAACATTGATTACAGAAACAAGGGCGTTGTTCTCCATCGTTATTGTCGCTCCCATGGGTGAGTTCTTTGGAACTGAAGTGGAGTCTACTACAAAACTGACGTCTATTGCTCCACCTACTCCTACACCCGGTCCTGCAGTTATACAACCAGATAGAAATACTGCCATTACTAAAGAAAGACCAAATAAGTATTTCCATCTCATTTCAATCTAATAAGATTTGGAAAGATGACAATATAAAAATAGCTATAGAGATGGCAAATTAGGTTGGTTCTGGTCTAACCGTAAAGGTTTCTGTTCTTGTAAACTTATATGGATATTCAAAGGTAACAGAAGCTATACCTAGTCTTTCTGATTCTCCAACCTCTAATTCTAATGGTTCAAGATAGCATGATAGGGAAGATTTGTCTCCGGGGACTTCTGCCCCTTCTGAAAGTTTACACAAATTCGAAACTGGATTCAAACCATATGGAGGATCCGGATCAAATTTAATATTATCAATTTTGATTGGTAAACTTACATCCTTGAGTGTTCCTACGTGCTTAAAGTTCATTTCTAGTTCAAACTGCTCTCCTTGTATCGCCCAAGTTTCCTTGATCTCTTTACCATTCTCAACTGTTATTCTTTCTATTTTTGGTTTGAGGTCAACATGCACAGGACCATAGCTATGAGCACTTTGCATGTACTTTGCATCGGGTTTGGTTTTCAGTTTATTGTCCACAATTGGAATTATCGCAGTTCTGTAACCAGTTACATAATAACTCACTTCAAATCCGATAGTTATAGGTGTATCATCTGTTATATCCTTAGGAGCATTCATGGTTAGACTAACGTACCTACGATCTGTAGATTCAATAGAAGGAAAGTTACATTCACTACCAGATTCTCCGGGAGGTAACCAACATGCTATGCTTGAGTCAGAAAAGGGTTCTATACTAAAAAATTTTACCCTCACGTTTTCGGTTTTCTTATCTCCATTGTTTTGAACATAAAAACTTATAGTTACAGGTCTGCCAACATATGGATTCAAATTTGAAATGGAATATTCCTCTATAGTTATCACATCATTTTTATACTCTATCCCAGGAGTGATTGGGGTTGCACCCAAATATTGAGCGATGTATGGCCATAAGAAAAACACAATTGCTACAATAATTATAATAACTATTATTATCTTACCTGCTTGACCTTTTCTCATAATATAAATGTTGGAAAGCAAATTTTTATTTATGCCTGGAATTCAAGACTTTTTGGACTATTTTTTATCTCCTAAGAAAACGGGTTATGATGTACCAAAGACTTTTACTTATGCTATAGTTTTGATTCTGGCGGTCTTTCTAATTTTCAAAATATTGAAAAAAGTTAAGGTTAGGATTGACAAGAGATTGGCTATCGCCATATCTCCTTATATAATATTTGGCTCCTCTTTAAGGGTGTTAGAAGACTTAGGCTTAATAAACTCATATTTCATCATAACCCCAGGCATTTACCTGTTCATTTTTTTGATATGTTTTTCTGTTTTGTTGATTTCTTTGCTGATTGAGAAAAGGAAAGGTATCCCATATTTTAAAACAAGCTTCACGTTTGGCTTAATTCTAGTCGCATTAATATTACCACAATTTAAAGTGGTTAACTTTAGGGGATTGCTGCTAGTAGTCATATCATTCATTCCTTGGGTTCTTTTATTCTGGAAAATTTTAAAAAAATGGGATCTAACAAACAGGATGGTTTCTTTGTTTCAAATGTTTGATGCGTCAACAACATTCGTCGCAGTAAACTTTTTTAGGTATAGTGAACAACACATCTTTCCAACTTATCTAATAAACATCTTTGGACCTATCTCATTTTTATTCGCAAAACTAATCGTGATAGTCTCCATTCTTATTTTAATCGACAGATTTTCTAAGGACAAAGAATTTAACAACTATTTAAAACTAATAATAGGAATTTTGGGTGCGGCAACAGGAACAAGGGATTTTATTCGATTATTGGTTTAAGGTGGGACAACATAGTATACTGATAGGACTGCGTCAGTTATTTCATAGTATGCTTCGCTTTCAAACAAAAACGAAATAACATTGTCGCCAACATTCAAGAAGATGGGATTTCCCAGAACGTCGTTTTTGAGCTCCTTGTTGAAGAAAGCTAAAGGTGGTCTATCAGAAAAAACCATCTGGTTGTTTATCCTAATTATTAGTTCTGGTAAAGGAAGTGAATAATTCTTAACCCTGTAGGAAAGAAGAAAATGGTCAAAGTTTGTTGCTTCATTAAACTCTAAAGGGAATGTAACCTCTTTGGAAAATATGCCCATATAGTTTGCAACAAAGGTTGCAACCCTGAATTTGTAAACAGTGTTCATCCAAAATTTCCAACCAGGCAAACCTGCTTTAATCGTGATAGTATTTGACTCCCCAATTTTAGACTTGTCGATAGGTATCTTATATGAACCTGGACCAACTTTCTCATTAAAAACTTTTTGACCGTTAAACAAAACGATCAAATTTCCTTCACTATTCGTCTCTTCAACTATCAATTGGACATATCCGTCAGTCACGATTGCAAGTTTTTCGTCTGTCAAAACACCGACCAAACTTTTCTGGCTATCTGAAAAATAGCCTTTATAAACCTCAAAGCTCTCCTTAGAGTCCAAAACATCAGAACCAACAGAATATCTAACATTAAAATCGCCTAAAGGAATCGATCGGTGGAACTCTTGAAGTTCGTACTTCGTGACTTCTATACTCACTGGAACAGATTTTTCGCCCCCAGTAGACTTAACAAGTATGTCTCCAGTGTAGGTTCCTAAGTTAGTAAACCTTGGGATTTTAACTTTGACTGTGACTATCGTTGAGTTCAGGACATCGAAACGGTTCTTACTAAATGTAATCCAATCCCTAATTTGACCTTTAGAAGACAAGGTAACATTGGTCAACGTACCGATTATTTCTAAATCAAAAGTTTTGGACAGATTCCTTGGAATAGACAAACTTATAGAAGATGGTTCAACTAAAGGCATGGGCTCAGTTGGAGTTGTCCAGACAATCATCAATATGATGATTAATATTACACCAGCGAGGAGTACGAATGCAAACTCATCTACTCTGGCTTGTCCCTTTTTCAAAAAATACACCTAAATTTAGTTTGTTTTAAAACAATTAATTTTTATGGTGGTTCGTTGAAAATAGTCAAATCAGACTTCGACAAGGGATTTGCGAGAGTAGTTCTGACAAACGAGCTAGATCTATGGCATCTTGAAAATTTAATCGAAGTTGGAGATTTAATAACGGCAAAAACTTTGAGGTCGATTTTTCTCCAAAGGGAAGAAAGAAAAGAGAAGGTTAAGAAAAGACTTGTTAGATTAAAATTAAAGGTTGAAAAAATCTATTTCCAAAAACACAGGGGAAAACTAAGGTTTGTCGGTAAAATAGTGGAATGCCCGAAAGATGTTCAGAAAGGGAGCTACCACACGATCGAAGCTACTGTCGGAAGTAAACTAATAATTGAAAAAAAGTTGTGGAAAAAAGAGCATATAGAAAGACTAGAAAAAGCTAAGTATGTGATTAAGGTCAGTAATCCAAGACTGATTCAAGAGTTTTTTATACATGTTAATAAAAATGATACACTTGCTGTTTATGGTGTTGAACAAGTGAAAATTGCCGCTAATATAGGAGCTGTGAGAGTTGTCTTGATACCAGAGGAAAGATTAAAAGAATTTGAAGACTTGATCAAAAAAATTGAGGAGAAAAGAGGAGAGATAAGGTTGATATCTAAAAAATTTTCTTCTGGGAAAAAATTTTTAAAAACATATGACATAGGAGCTATACTGAGGTTTCCTATCTCTTAGAACCTTCTTGTCTCTTTAAACTTGTCAAATATCCTGCAAGTATGTTTCTTGACTTTTTTGATTTTATATCAATCAGTTCTTTTAGTGCTTCTTTGTTTTTATCAAAATTTGTTGAAAACTTGTCAGGTTGATTCTCGAACATATCTCTGGCTATGTGTTTGATGAATGATGTCTTTATTCTACCCATGAAATCACTCTAGTTCTTAAAGTTCCTTTAAATACTAATATTTTCAAGAACAAATTATAAATATGAAATCAAGATTTTTGGCGATTTCTTTTATTTTAGTTGTTTTCTTATCTGGATGTATTACTCCTTCCACTGCTGGTGGTGGTCCTGTATCAGTTAGTTTTGAGGCAGATAGTACAAACGTTCCTGAAGGTGGGGCACCTGTTGGTGTAGCGATGAGTGTTGAGAATAATGCCCTTAATCCTATAAGTAGTATTTCAGCAAGTATTTATGCTCCTTCTGGTTGGACAATATCTTCTTCACCTAGTCCACCTAGCTCAATGCAACGTGAAGGTGTGTGGGAAGGTGTATGGATTGTTACATCTCCTACTGATGTGTTGACAGATACACCATATACTATATACGGCACACTTACTTACCAGATGATGACCAGAAGAGCGGTATCGCTTACAGTTGTATCATATGAGTATTATAAACGAACTAAGACTAAATCCAGTATATCAACAGTAACATCAGACACTGGCGGCCCTCTTGGAATTAGTTTTAGCGGTGTTGGACAACTTTCATATATGTATACAGGACAACCATCTAAAGTCCCATTTAAGGTGGTAATTAACAACAGGGGTGGTGGTAAAGCATTCTGGGATGGTAGTTCACCAAGTACAACAAATTTAAACTATGTTAATTTTGCTGCACAGGGTCCGGGTGGGGGTGTTGGTGTTACCTGTTCGTTAAGTGATAGTAAAGTTTACTTGACAAAAGATGGAAGTTCTGCGACTGTTTCTTGTACCTTAGATATACCGGCAATAACTCAGGAGGTA